>Ga0210384_10000803_pt1 | contig 46011 bp, 40 predicted proteins | sample IncBWH2MmetaG_FD_160574 | JGI IMG/M metagenome (GOLD analysis project Ga0210384, IMG submission 160574) | Forest soil microbial communities from Barre Woods Harvard Forest LTER site, Petersham, Massachusetts, United States - Inc-BW-H-2-M | ecosystem: Environmental > Terrestrial > Soil >... | reverse complement strand
TTGACCTTCGCGATTCACCGAGAGATAGCTGACATCCGCACTTTGCTTTTCCAGTGCTTGGCAGGTGTTTAGGACTGCTTCGTGTTCGATGGCGGTGGTGATGATGTGGGGACGGGAAGTTGAGGAGGTTAAGGAGTTAGATGTGGTAAAGGACGAAGAGACTACTCCGAAGATGGCGTGATTGTCGGATTCAGTGCCGCCGCTCGTGAAGACAATCTCCTGGGAACGGCCGCCAATAAGGGCGGCAACCTGTTCGCGGGCGGTTTCGACAGCGGCGCGGGCACGCTGACCTGGCGTGTGGATGGAGGCCGCGTTGCCGAATTCCCCGGAGAAATAGGGAAGCATCGCGTCGAGCACCGCAGGCTCGACGGGCGTCGTGGCGTTGTAGTCCAGGTACACGCGGTTCATAGGCTCTCACTCAGGATAGACGCCAGCTTCGTGCGGGGCAAGGCCCGTGGACGGGACAGGCGCTCCCCGCTTGATGCGGATGCCCCGGCGTTCCTGACATTAGGCATTGGGAATGGGGTTGGTAAGCTCGCGAAAAAGACTATAATGACTATATCGGTCCAAATGACCATAATAGTTTGGGGGCACCTATGACGACCAAAGCGCTTTGGACGGTCGCGGAGGCAAAAGCGAAATTTAGCGAAGTCATTGAGCTGGCGGGCAAACAGGGACCGCAAACGGTAACACGCCACGGCAAAGAGGCCGTAGTGATCGTTTCTGCGGAAGAGTGGAAACGAAAGACTAAGAGGAAGGGAACGTTGTCTGAATTCTTCGCGAACTCACCGCTGCGCGGGTCGGGGATCGATACAGAACGGCTGAAAGACGGGCCGCGCGAGAGTGAGCCGTGAGATATCTGCTCGATACGAATGTTATTTCGGAGTGGGAAAAGCCGCGCCCAGATATTCGCGTGATTCAGTGGTTCGATCAGGTGGACGAAGACAGCCTGTTCCTAAGCGCCGTGGTTCTGGCGGAATTGCGTTACGGAGCGGAGAGATTGGCGGAGGGAGCAAAGCGAAAAAGGCTTGAGGCATGGATCACCGAGGAATTGCTGGAGCGTTTTGAAGGAAGAATTCTGAACGTGGATCCAGCCGTGGCAAACGCTTGGGGAAAACTGATGGCGCGAAGCGAGGCAGGCGGCAAGCGGATGCATGCGATGGATGGCTTCCTTGCCGCTACGGCGGAGGCGCATCAACTCACGCTCGTGACGCGGAATGTTGCGGATTTCGGGATTGCCGGATGTTCGGTGGTTAGTCCATGGGCGGACGGGTGAGAAATCGGAAAAACAGTTTAGCGGTAAGAACATCTTGCCTCCAAGTGGAGCTTTGGCGCAGAGGAATCTTGGAGTCAGTGGTAGAGTTTGGCAGATTCTTCGACACGCGGGAGGGAAGGGCATGCGATTTTCTTTGACGATGGCGTCCACTTTGGTTCTCTCCGTTCTATCTACAACTGCGCAAGACGGGCCTGGAAATGGGCCGGCCAACCGGCCGGCGGCACCTTTTCCCTCAGCGGATTTCGTATTGCGGGACGCTCCACATAAGGAGCCAAGGAGTGGCGTTCAGCTGCAAGGCGGCCAACTCACAATCGCTTCCGGCGTTGGCACACCTACAACGATTAACGCGCTGTCCTTTAGCGCAGACGGAAAAATTCTGGTGGCGGGGAAGGATTTTGGACGGGTTGTAATATGGGACGTTGAGAAGAAAAAGTTTCTGCGAGCGATCGATACGGATCAGGGAATGGTCAGAGCGGTTGCCGTGAGCCCGGATGGCAGAAGCATAGCGACAGGTGGAAGCCAGGACAACAACAGTGTGAAAATCTGGGATGTTTCTACCGGAAACATGTTGTGGAAGTTTGCGGAGGCGAGGGCTGAGATAGGTCATTTGTTTTTCGACATGCAAGGCAAGTGGCTGGCGATCAGCGACAACACTTCGAACCTATACATCCTGGACATGGCTGAACACAGGTCGATCGTCACGCTGCCGGACATCCATGCTGTCGCCATGGCTCGAGATGGAGAGTCGCTGATCTCAACAGATGGAAAGGAATTCGCGGTCTGGACCGCGCCGAGCTGGAAGAAAACACAAAGTCTTCCAATGCCGAACAAGTTCTCCTTATTGCTTGCTGCGAACTCTGCTACCGATCAGCTAGCGATCTATGAAAGAAGAGTAGTAAAAGTCGAGCAACTAAACACGGGGAAAACCATTCTCGAGCGAGCCGATCTAGTGTCAAAGAATTTTACTTGGCGTCCCGAGTTTGCCGCATTTAGCTCTGACGGTTCGCTGCTTTATTTGAGTATCGACGGCCGTCTCCTAATTCTGGATGTAAAGTCCGGCGATACCTGCAGCGGCCCAGTGATGTACAGCGGCGCCGCAGGATTATCGCCTGACGGTCAGTGGTTCGCAGGAGCCAAGGACGACTCGATCGTTTCTCGAGAACGGACTGACGGTGTCTGGGTCTGGAGCACGAATAGGCTATTGGAAAAATGTAGCGTGGGGAGACCTTCGAGGACAGCACCGTGATGATCTTGTGCGGAGAAGTGGGCTGATTGAAGGAAGAGAACAGCCCCCGACGTTTACACGTCGAGGGCCGGGAGAGGGTCAGAAGCGCTTAGTGCGCGTCGCAGTGGCCGAATTGGTCGCCGTCTTTGGTGGCCACATCGGAAGTGACGCAACCGAAGAAGCCGACCAGGCCGGGTTGCGCGGCGAAGCCGAGGTGTTCGTCGGTGTCGAAGATATCTTCCAGCGTTTTCAGCATCGAGTAGTGGTTAAACGGCGTGTTGGAAACCGTGCCGGGCTTGACGAACTTAGAGAGCAGGACGGTTCCAGTGCGGTCGCCGCCGTAGCTCTGGAAGCTGAGCGCGACGCCAGGGGCGAGAACGGTGGTTTGCGGGAAGGGGCCGAGATTCGGGCCGGGCTGTTCGTTGCAGCAGAAAAGTCCTTGGGCGGCGACGACGATCCCCGGACCGTTGGGATTAGGTGTGACAGACAGACCTGCTTCGTCAAACGTAATGATGAGCAAGCCGTCCTCTTGATAGGCTTCTGAACCCATGATGAGCGGAACCCACTTCTGCAAGAAAGCATCTGCGGAAACGAGGCCGCCGGGTTGCCCATTCTTGCAGGGCGCGTCGTGGCCGTCGTTGCAAAGGTTGGGAGTAATGAAAACAAAATTGGGTGTAGTGGATTCCTTCGCGAGATCCTGCGGGAGCGCGTTGAGATTGACGACATGCGTGCCGCAATCGGGGGAATCAATGATCGAGTGGAAATAGACAAAGGGATCGTGCCGTGAAGCGTATTGATCGCCAAGTGGAACGGCGACGGACGGCGCCTCTGCAGCTTGCGTGTGATCGACGGTGTTCAAAACGGGGTGGCCGCAAGTGGCGGCTTCGCGAGCGGGATCGTTTCCCATGTCTTCCATGTAGCCGCGCCAGGTCTCGCCTTTGGCGTTGAGCTGATCGGCCAAAGTTTTGATCGACGAGGGGTAGACGCACCCCGTGCCGATGGCCTGGCCGTCGGGAGTGAGGCCCGTCTGAATGAAATCCGCATAGGTCACGCAATCGGCGCGCGTTTGCGGAGTGGCGGCCTGACCGCTGATCATGGCCACGTAATTGTCCAGGCTGACGTGTCCGGTGCCGAAATACTGGTTGAGGAGCACGCCCTCAGAGGTGAGCGTTTTCGACAGAAATGGAGCCTTTGAATTAGGGCCGAAGGTAGCGTCGAAGCCCTCGTTTTCCAGCACGATCACGAACACGTGTTTGATGCGGCCGTCGTGACCGTCGCGATCAGACCGAGGAGTGGCATTACCCGGACCCGGTGCAGCAAGCAGCGGGACCGCAACTAGAACGAATAAGGCAGCGGTACAGACTGCCAGTCGGAATGACTTCATCATTTTTGTCCATCCTGAATGAATTTAGATTTGCGGAGTCCCTAGCGCTCCTTACACGTCCCCTGTGCAAGAAAGAATAAAAAAGAAGTGTTACAGGACGATGAGCGTGGGGTGGCAATCGGGCTATGGGGAGCGGTGAATTCTTCGCTGCTGCTGGTTCGTGTTACAGTCTCGTTTCAGGGCGCCCGCCGTTTCACAGAGCAATCGGAGGAAGACGTGGCTTATCGGGATTTGCGGGAGTTTGTCCAGAAGCTGGAGAAGGAAGGCGAACTGAAGCGCATCGGCGCGGAGGTGGACCCTGTCCTGGAGATTACGGAAATCACCCAGCGGGTGGCACGTTCGGCCAACCGGGCGGAAAAAAGCGTTGGACCGGCACTACTTTTCGAGAAGCCCAAGGGTTCGCCGTATCCCTTGTTGATTAATGCATTTGGCAGCGAGCACCGCATGTGTCTGGCGTTTGAAGTGGGAAAATTGGATGAAGTTGCGGCGCGCATCCAGGGGTTTTTGAAGATGGAATCGCCGCAGGGCCTCTTTGACAAGATCAAAATGTTGCCCAAGCTGGCGGAGATGGGTTCATTTTTTCCCAAGAGCGTCAAGACCGGCGCCTGTAAGGAAGTGATTCACAAAGGAAGCGACGTCAACCTCTTCGATTTTCCAATTTTGAAATGCTGGCCGCAAGATGGCGGGCGCTTCATTACCTTTCCGCTGGTCTTCACCAAAAATCCAGAAACCGGTAAGCGCAACGTCGGCATGTACCGCATGCAGGTTTACGACGAGCGCACTACCGGTATGCACTGGCAGACCCAGAAGCATGGCGCGGAACATTTTCGCAGAGCCCGTGCCGCCAATCCTGAAGGGCGGATTCCCGTTTCCGTGGCCATTGGCGCGGACCCTGCGATTGCGCTGGGCGGCATTCTGCCTATTCCGCCGGACCTCGACGAGATGATGTTTTCGGGGTTTTTGCGGCGCGAACCCGTCGAGATGGTGCCCTGCGAAACAAACGAATTGGAAGTGCCTGCCAACGCGGAAATTATTCTCGAGGGCTACGTCAACTTGAACGAGATGCGCGTCGAGGGGCCCTTCGGTGACCACACGGGGTTTTATTCGCTCGAGGGGGAGTATCCGGTATTTCATGTGGAGTGCGTGACGCACCGGAAAGAGCCGATTTACCTCACCACGGTCGTTGGGCCGCCGCCCCAGGAAGATTTCTACATCGGATATGCGATCGAACGGATTTTCCTGCCGCTGATGAAGATGCAGTATCCGGAAATTGTGGATGTGTCGATGCCGGCGGAAGGTATCGTCCACAATTTGATGATTGTGGCGATTCGCAAATCGTATCCGGGGCACGCGCGAAAAATCATGAACGCGATATGGTCCCTGGGGCAGGCGATGTTCACGAAAGTGATCGTGGTCGTGGATCATGACGTGGACATTCACAACAATAGCGAAGTGGTGTGGAAAGCGCTGTGCGCGCTGGACCCCGAGCGCGATGTGCAATTCACATTTGGCCCGGTCGACACGCTGGACCACGCCGCGCGCCTCCAGGATTTTGGCTCGAAGATGGGAATTGACGCCACGCGGAAGTGGCCAACGGAAGGATTCACACGGCCGTGGCCGGATGAGATCGCGATGGATGAAAAGACCAAGGCGCGCATCGAAGCGATGTGGAAGTCGCTGCAAGTAGGAAGCTGATGCAAAGAATTGATGGCAAAGGATTACCGTCCGGAAGGACAGGCGCGGGACGCGTCGAAAACTCAATCGCTAGTGGTATCGCGAGCACCCAACCATATATATAGCGTGGCCTGCCCGCAATTACCCCATAACTACCTGAAACTACCCGTATTCTTAGGACAACTGCGGGCGAGAATCCCTTGACGCTCGGAGCCGCGGGATGTCATAAAACTCCCACGGGCCGCACCCCGGGGGATTCGCAGCGTCCCATGGGTGCGCCAGCGGGTGAAGCAGTTCGGGCGTGTGATCGAGCGCTGGGGTAGCGTTCCTCGTGAATGAATCGCGTGAAGTGATGAACGTACGGCAGGCGTCGCAGTATCTGGGTATCTCCCCGGATACCCTGTACCGTTACATCACCGAGGGCGAAATTCCCGCATTCAAACTCGGCAATCGGTGGAAACTTCGTAAAACGATCCTGGACAGGTGGATGGAACGCAAAATGAGCCAGGCGCATGCGCGGCGCAGGTAGGCTGGCGGGCACGACGGGAAAGAGGCGGGGCTATGTTTTCACTGGGCGGAAAAAGGAACAAACAATTGGTAGGGCTGGACATCGGCTCCAGTTCGATTAAGGCCGTGGAGCTGAAAGCCACGAAGGCCGGATACGAGCTTGTGAGTTTTGGCATGGAATCACTGGCCCAGGATACCGTGGTGGACGGCGCGATCATGGATGCGCCGCAGGTGGCCAACGCCATCAGCAAAATATTTGATGCGCAGCGCGTGAAGACCAAGAACGTGGCGACCTCTGTATCGGGGCACTCCGTGATCGTCAAGAGGGTGCCGCTCCCCTTGATGACCGAAGAAGAGCTCTACGACCGGATTCCTTCCGAAGCCAGCCAGCATATTCCCTTTGACATTGCCGACGTGAATTTGAGCTACCAGCTTCTCGAGTCGATGGACGCCCAGATGGACGTGCTCCTGGTAGCAGTGAAGAAAGACAAGATTCTCAACCATACCAACGTTCTGGCGCAGGCCGGAAAGACACCAGTGGTGGTGGACATCGACGCGTTCGGCTTGCAGAACTGCTTTGAAACCAATTACGAGCCGGACGCCGGGCAGACCGTGGCCTTGCTGAACATCGGCGCCAGCGTAATGAACATCAATATCGTGCGCGGTGGCGTGCCGCTGTTTACGCGCGACGTCAGCGTGGGCGGCAACCAATACACGGACGCGCTGCAAAAGGAATTGGACCTGAGCTTTGAGGATGCCGAGCGTTTGAAGAAGGGCGAAACGCTCCCTAGCGTCACCGACGAGCAAAAACAGCAGATTCTCCGCAGCGTCTCCGACATTTTGACGCTGGAAATTCAGAAGACCTTTGACTTTTTCCGGGCCACGGCGAGCGGGGAAAATATCCAGCGCATCGTGGTGGCGGGGGGGACGGCGCGCGTGCCCGGTCTGGTCGATCTGCTGCGCGAAGAATTTGCCATGCCTGTCGAAGAATTGAACCCTTTCAGAAAAGTGCTCATCAATCCCAGCCGGCACAGTGATGATCAAATCCGCGAGATGGCGCCGCGGCTGGCCATTGCCGTTGGTCTGGCGCTGAGGAGCTTTGACTAGCCATGATCCGCATAAACCTGCTCGGACAAGCTCGACCCAAGTCCGCACGACGGCCGGTGGATACCGGCGCGGCATTGCCACTGCTGTTCGTGGCAGCCGGCTTCGTGCTGGGAGGGCTGTTTCTCTTCTACTTCTACCACTCGTGGTCGACGCAACTGAATGACGAAAACAACCGGATCAAACAGCTTACCGCCGAGAAAACGCAACTCGAGCAAACCAAACAGCAAGTTGAGGCCTTCGAAAAACAAAAACTGATATTGACCCAGCGCGTGGGCGTGATCGAGCAACTCCAGCGCGACCGCACCGGGGGCCAAGAATTGCTGGATATGGTCGCCAACACCGTGTCGCGCACCGAGAATCTCTGGCTGACCACCATGACGCGCACCGGGAATACCCTGGCCATTGAAGGCTCGTCGGCTTCCATCAATTCGGTGGCGAATTTCATTACCGCGCTAAAGCGCTCCGGTTATTTCCAGAAGGTGGAAATCAAAGAGTCCAAGCAAGACGACAAGAATGCGGGAATTCAAACGTTTACCTTCCAAATCTCGGCCGAAATTACACCGCCGCAGGCCGCCCCCACGGCCCAGCCAGTGCAGGCTAAGTCGTCGAGCGCTCCAGGGCATACCGCGCCGCCCGTTGTTGCGCCGGGGAAGAAAGGGTAAGGGAGCGCACCATGGCCAATCCGTTTCGCGACATGTCGGTGATCATGCAGATTCTGGTGGCCGTTGCCATCGCTGTGGTTCTGGTTCTGGTAGGGGTTTACGTGCCGGTGTCGCCAGTGGCGCAGGAACGCGCGGAATATGACAAAGCGGTTTTGGCGCGTACCAAGCTGACCCAGGAAGTAACGTCGTTGCAGGTGTACCAGCAACGCTACGGTGAGTTGAAACAGCAGATGGACGCTCTGTCCAAGCAGTTGGAGACGCTGAAAACGATCGTGCCGGAAGAAAAAGAAGTCGACGAATTCATCCGCCTGATCCAGGGAGCAGCGAGCTCCTCGAATATTCAACTGCGGAGACTGACTGCTAAAGCCATCGTGCCCAAGGAATATCACTACGAGATGCCGTTTGAAGTGCAGGCCGATGGGCCGTACTTCAACATGCTGGATTTCTTCGGCCGGTTGAGCCGCTTGTCGCGGATCATTAATGTGGGCGACTTGGAGTTTGACGACCCAGACAAGGCCAAGGGAACAAAGTATCAGGTGCGTCCGGGGGCGACAGTATCGGGAATTTTTACGGCAACGACGTATTTTACCAAACCGGCTGATGCCGGCGCCGCGTCCCCAAAGGGCGCGACTGCCCCGGCTAGGCCGGCTGGAAAACCGTGAGCGGGAATGAGCGAACTATGCGTTCTGCGAACACTCTCATACTAGGGATTCTGCTGGCGGCAGCCGCAAACGGCCTGCACGCTCAGACGAAGCCCGCAGCAACGGCTGGCGCGAAGTCCGCGCCTGCAACCACAGCCAAGGCCGCGCCGCAATCCGCAAAGCCGGCGGCAAAAGCTGCGGTTAAATCCCCAACCAGCAAGGCCGCCGCAAAACCGGCGCCTAAGAAGCCGGCGAAATCCGCCGCACCGGCGGCCGGCGCTGCGGCTCCTGAGGAAGGGGAGGTCAAGCTCTCGCGGCGCGATCCCTTCGAATCCTTGGTGGCCCGCCAAAAGGCGGCAGCCGACTTGGGCAAGACTCTTCCACCGGGCAAAGCTGGCCTGCAAGTGAGCACGTTGAGGCTGGACGGCATTGTGCGAGCCCCCAACGGCATGATCGCGGTAGTTACCAACCCACAGGCGCGCACCTACTTTTTGCGCGAAGGCGACAAGCTGTACGACGGAGACGTGGAAAAGATTTCGATGGAGGGCGTTTCCTTCCATGAAGAAGGCAAAGATGCCTTCGGCAAGCCCGTGGAACGCCAAGTAAACAAGAAAATTTACTCCAGTGCAGGAGAACAGCAATGAAGACGAACTGGCCGGCCTTTCGGTTTGGCTGCCTGATCCTAGCGAGCGTGGCCCTGGCTGCAGGTCCGTCACTCGCGCAGACCCAGGAGCCCACCGGCGCAACTGCGACGGCATCGGTGATCTCGAGCGTGGCTATTACGCAAGCGTCACAACGCGCCGCCGTGCGGGTGGAGGGGGAGGGGCGACTCGATGTTCATGCCGCCCGGATGCAGAACCCGGACCGGCTGGTGCTGGATTTTTCGAGCACGCGGCTGGCAGTCCAGAAAACCGTGATCCCGGGCGTCGCGGCTCCGGTTCGTGGCGTGCGGCTTGGCCAATTCCGGCCTGATGTTGCCCGCGTGGTGATCGACCTGACTTCCGCAGCGCCTTATCAGATTTCCCGCGATGGCGGTGCCGTGGTGATCTTTTTCGACGCGCAGCCGGAGACTCCGGTGGAGACCCCGGTGGCGTCGAAAATTGTGACTTCGGTGCAGACTCGTCCGGAGTTCCGTTACACTGCCGCAGTTCCACGACTCGTTGCGGCTCGCGCATCCCAGTCCTTGAAGATTCCCGCTCCTCGCTTTACTTTGCCCGGCGAACTGACCCAGCCCTCAGTCTTCCTGGCATCGTATGGCGGAAAGGCCGAACCGGCACGTCCCGACACCCGAGGACAACAAGCAGCCCAACAAGCCGCGCAGCAGGCCAACACGGCTGCCGCGACGATGGCCACAGCCTCGGCTTCTGCTGCTCCCAGCGGCAAATATACCGGGGAGCCCATTTCCGTCAATTTGAAGGACGTCGACCTGCGGGACTTCTTCCGCTTGATTCATGAGATCAGCGGACTGAACGTCGTGCTCGACCCCGCGGTCAAAGGGAACCTGACCATCGTGCTCGATGAAGTGCCGTGGGATCAGGCCCTGGACATCGTGCTGCAAAACAACGGCCTGGACAAGCAGCTCAACGGCAACGTCCTGCGCATCGCCACCCGCGACACCTTGAAGAAGGAAGCGGAAACACAGCGCGACCTGGAAAAAGCGCAAGCCGAGGCCGTCGCCCCCGTGACCGTGACCCGCGTTCTCAGCTATGCCAAGGCTACTTCCATGAGGGACACCCTTAAGAAGTTTCTGACGCAGCGCGGGGACATTCTGTCCGACGACCGTTCCAACCAACTCATCATCCGCGACATTCCTTCGGTCATTCCGACCCTCGACAACCTCATTCGCCAACTCGACCGCAAATCGCAGCAAGTGGAAATCGAAGCGCGCGTGGTCTCCGCATCGCGCTCGTTTTCCCAGGACATTGGTACCGAGCTTGGATTTTCTGGATCCGCCACCAACGGCCGCTCGGTATTCGGCGGCGCACCGCAAGTCGGCGCCAGCCCAATTACCACAGGCACTGGACTTCCGCAGCCTCCACTGGTTGTCACGCCTGGGGCGGGCTCCACCAGCGGAGGCACGACCGCGGGTCTTCCCCTTGCCACTTCATTGGGAGCAGGCGTGCCCACTAGCGGTTTGTTCTTTGGCCACCGTTCACCGAACTTTGCGATCGACTTTTTCATCACCGCCGCGGAGGCCAAGGGCGTCGGCAAGCTGCTCTCCAAGCCGCGCGTGGTCACGCAGAACAACGAAAAAGCGACCATCAAGCAGGGAACCAAGATTCCCATCCAAACGACCATCAACAATACGATTTCCGTACAGTTCATCGACGCGGTGTTGAAGCTGGAAGTCACGCCTCAGATCACTGCCGAAGGCACCGTCTTCATGGACGTACTCGTCGAGAATACGCAGATCGACAACGGTATCCCGCGCGTTCAGGGCATCCCGGCGCTGGACACGCAGTCGGCGGAAACCAAGGTGCTAGTCCCGGATGGCGGCACGGTGGTTATCGGCGGCATCATCATTACTTCGCAGCGTGTGGACATCACGGAAGTTCCGATCGTGGGCAGCCTGCCGTTGATTGGCAACCTGTTCAGGCGCACGAACACCACCATTCAGTCGCAGGAACTGTTGTTCTTCCTGACGCCGCGAATCATCCCTGGCTGAAACCCGGGGAATTCGAATCAGGTCACTTTGTTTTGAGGTCGAAATCGAGGAGACTACGGTCTCCTCGATTCTTTTATGAAGACACCTTTTGCACAGCGGCGCCGCGCGCTGCAAGCGCAGCTCGCCAAGGAAAAACTGGATTACCTGGTGGTGACGCATCCGCCGGACTGGTATTACTTGTCCGGGTTCACAGGAGAATCGGGAGCACTCTTGGTGAGCCGCGCATATGCGATTCTCGTGACCGACGGACGCTTCACGGTGCAAGCCCGTGAGGAGACCTCCGGCGTGAAAATCCACACACAGAAGGGGTCGCTCCCGGAGTCCATCGGCAAGCTTCTCCTGGCAACAGGGAAAAAGCGAGTGGGATTTGACCCCGCGCGCGTCACTGTTGCGGAGTTCCGTTCGTTGAAGAAGGCTGCCGGTCAGAGCATTCAGTGGATTCCGGCCCCGGGGCTGGTGAACTCTCTCCGCATGCAGAAAGACCCCGCAGAACTGGCGCAGATGCGCAAGGCGGCCATCCTGGCTGGAGATGTGGTGAGCGGAGTACTGAAACTGCTAAAGCCCGGCGTTCGCGAATTTGAGGTTGCTGGGGAGATTGAACACCGGATGCGCAAGCGAGGCGCTTCCGGCCCAGCGTTTGAAACCATCGTGGCTTTTGGAGAGCGTTCCGCCTTGCCCCACGCGCGGCCTACCGCCAAGCGATTGAGGAAAAATGAGTTGGTCGTGCTGGACCTGGGTGCTATACTCGGCCACTATTGCAGTGACATTACCCGCACGGTATATGTCGGCCGGGCGCCTGCGCGAATCCGGCGGTGGTATGGAGCGGTCCTGGAGGCCCAAGCGGCGGCGATCGCGGCTGTGGCCAACGGTGTACCCTGTGGGGATGTAGATAAAGCGGCAAGACAAGTTTTGGCCGGGCATCGCCTGGAGCAGTACTTCGTACATAGCACAGGCCACGGGCTCGGCCTGGAAGTGCACGAGGATCCCAGAGTAGCGCGAGGGCAGAAAAGACGCCTCGAACCGGGGAATGTGATTACCATCGAACCGGGCGTATACGTTGAGGGTGTTGGGGGTATACGCATCGAAGATGACGTTGTGGTGCATGCGAACAGAACCGAAATCCTGACCCGCGTCGAGCGGGATCTCATCGAGCTCTAAAAACAGGCATGAAACGTAAAAAGCCCTCGAAGTCATCCGGCAGTCCGTCGTTCGCGAATCCTGAAATTGAGCAGATCGAGCAACTTCTCCGTCTCATGGGAGAGCATAACCTCGAGGAATTTGAATACTCCCGGGGGGAGGTCCGGATTCGCCTGCGCAAACCCTCGGCGGGGATGGTGATGACGGGGCTCCAGAGGGCAGCCCAGCCGGAGATCATCGTTCACGGCGCGGCAGAGCCCTTCCCAACGGCTTCTCCAGCATACCAGGGGGCCGCGGCACCGGAGGCGCGTCCGACCGAAGACTTGCATCTCGTGAAATCGCCGATCGTGGGAACATTTTATGGTTCGCCCAGCCCGGGCGCGGACGCCTTCGTGAAGCTGGGAGCGTATGTCGAAAGCGGGCAGACGCTATGCATCGTCGAAGCCATGAAACTGATGAATGAAATCGAGTCGGACGCCAGCGGCGAAGTGATCCGCATCTTCGTGGAAAACGGGCAACCCGTGGAGTACGGGCAGCCCCTCTTTGGCATCCGTCCGAGCCGGAAAAAATAAGCGGCGCCTGCGGGGTTGGGCGCACTGCGGTCACACAAACGAATGTTCCAGAAAATTCTAGTAGCCAATCGCGGGGAAATCGCCCTGCGGGTCATCTGCGCCTGCAAAGAGCTGGGAATCTCGACGGTGGCGGTGTATTCCGAAGCGGACCGGAATTCGCTGCACGTGCGATTTGCCGATGAAGCCGTATGCATTGGGCCACCGCGCAGCAGCGAGAGTTATTTGAATATCCCGCAAGTCATCAGCGCCGCGGAGATTACCAACGTCGACGCCATCCATCCAGGCTATGGATTTCTTTCCGAAAACGCGAACTTCGCCAAAGTCTGCGAGGCTTCCGAGATTACTTTTATCGGGCCTACACCCGAAGTCATCGAAATGATGGGGGAGAAGGACCGCGCGCGACGCGAGGTCAAAGCGGCGGGCTTGCCGACAATTCCGGGAAGTGAGGGAGTGATCGAGGGCGAAGAGCAGCTTGCCAAGGAAGCGGCGAACATCGGGTACCCGCTGATTTTGAAAGCGGCGGCGGGCGGCGGTGGCCGGGGCATGCGCGTGGTGCGCAACCAGGAAGAATTGCTTGCAGCCTACCAGACGGCGCGAAGCGAGGCGCAGCAGGCTTTCGGAAATCCGGATGTGTATGCGGAAAAATTCATCGAGCATCCTCGGCACATCGAGTTTCAAGTCCTCGGCGACCAGCACGGAAAAGTGATTCATCTCGGCGAGCGTGAGTGCAGCATCCAGCGGCGGCACCAGAAGCTCATCGAGGAGTCGCCATCGCCGGTTTTGGATGCGAAACGGCGTAAGGAACTTGGAGCCAAGGTCGTCAAGACGCTTGAGCAGATTGGCTACACCAACGCGGGCACGGTGGAATTTTTGATGGATGAAGACGGCTCGCTGTACTTCATCGAGATGAACACGCGCATTCAGGTCGAGCATCCTGTTACGGAGCTGGTGACCGGCGTGGATCTGATCAAGGCGCAGATTCGCATCGCGGCAGGCGAAAAGCTCGACGCGGCTACCGGCGAGATTCATTTTTCAGGACATGCCATCGAGTGCCGCATCAATGCAGAGGACCCGGATACGTTTGTGCCGTCGGCGGGGCGGATTACGACGTTTCAGGCGCCGGGGGGAACGGGCGTGCGGGTGGATTCCGCGGCTTATGCCGATGCGGTTATACCGCCGTATTACGATTCGATGATCGCCAAACTGATTGTGAAGGGGCGCGACCGCGCGGAAGCTGTTGGCCGGATGAAGCGCGCACTGGAAATGTTCGTCATTGAAGGGATCAAGACTTCGATACCACTGCATAGACGAATACTGGCGGACCCGGACTTTGCGGCAGGGAAGTTCGACACCCACTTCATCGAAAGATTGTTGGGAACAAACGGAAAATAAACGTCCATGCGCCTTGTCCTTCCCCGGCTGTATGTGGTATTAGACGCTGCGTTGATTACCGTTCCTGAAATAAAGATCGCAGAAGAACTGGCCGCCGCCGGAGTGCGCTTGCTGCAGTATCGGAATAAGAATGCGCCAGCGCGCCAACTGCTCGAAGCTTCTCGCGGGCTTGCGTCCGCGCTCCTCCCGCAAGGTGTAACCTTCTTCGTCAATGATCGCTCGGATGTAGCGTATCTCGTTGGAGCGAGTGGTGTGCACGTTGGCCAGGAGGATTTGGGCGTCGAGCAGGCGCGCACGTTGGTCGGACCGGACAAATATGTAGGCGTTTCGACCCACAACCTGGAACAATTCCGGCGTGCGGCAGATTCTTCAGCGGACTACATCGCCGTCGGACCCGTCTTCGACACCAAGAGCAAGGCGAATCCCGATCCGGTGGTCGGGACGGGATTCCTGCGCCAAGTGCGTTCGCTCACAGACAAGCCTATCGTAGCGATTGGCGGGATCACGTTGGACCGCGCTGCGGAAGTTATCGAAGCCGGTGCGGATTCGGTGGCGGTGATCAGCGATATTCTTGGCGCTCCTGATCCGGGTGAACGTGCTCATCAATTCATCGAATTGCTCGGGGCTACGAACCAAGCGGCTACGGTATGAGGCGCCGGACTCATGGCTGACACGACGCAATCCCTCGAACAAACTGTTGCCAAAAACGAACCGGGATTTGTGCGCGCCATCGGACTTTTCGACGGCACGATGATCGTCGTCGGCTCGATGATCGGCTCGGGCATTTTCATCGTGGCGGCGGACATTACGCGACAGACTGGCTCGTCGGGCGGGCTGCTGCTGACCTGGATTATTACAGGGCTGCTCACGATTTCCGCGGCGCTCTCCTACGGTGAACTGGCTGCGATGTTTCCTCACGCAGGCGGGCAGTACATCTATTTGCGGGAAGCGTATTCGCCGCTGTGGGGTTTTCTATATGGGTGGACGCTTTTCCTGGTGATACAAACCGGCACGATTGCCGCGGTGGCTGTTGGATTTGCGCGTTATCTGGGCGTTTTGTTTCCTTCGATATCGCCGCAAGCGTGGATCGTGCATCCCATCAATATTTCTTCCGGGTATGCGGTCAGTCTGTCCGTCCAGCAACTGGTCGCCATTCTTCTGATTCTTTTTCTGACGTTCCTCAACACGCTGGGCGTGCGGCTGGGCAAGCTGATTCAGAACATTTTTACTACGGCGAAGACGCTGGCGCTGATCGGGCTGATTTTTCTCGGGGTTTTCGTGGCGCGCAACGCGGGCGCCATTGCGGACAATTTTTCGCATTTGTGGGCCGTTCGCGGGGCGCAGGCCATCGAACCGGGCGCGGATTTTTTCCGGCGATTTCTTCCTACGGTCTCGGCGGCGAGCGGCGCGTTTGGAATTTTTGTAGCGTTTGGTGTGGCGCAGGTAGGTTCGCTGTTTTCCGCCGATGCCTGGAACAACATTGGATTTACGGCAGCGGAAGTAAAGAATCCCAAACGGGACGTGGCGCTCTCGATGGTTTTCGGCACGCTGATCGTGATGACCCTGTACGTGCTGGCGAATCTTGCCTATTTATGCGCGCTGCCGCTGGCGCAAATCCAAACTGCTCCCGACGACCGCGTTGCTACAGCGGCGTTGGAGGCGATTTTCGGACCCGCAGGTGCGCTGATCATGGCGGTGGCCATCATTATTTCCACGTTTGGGTGCAATAACGGTTTGATTCTGGCGGGCGCGCGCGTGGCTTACGCCATGGCCAAGGACGGTCTTTTTTTTCGCGCGACGGGCACGCTAAACAAACGTGGAGTCCCGGCCAAGGCCCTCGTTTTTCAGGGGATTTGGATCGTCGTCCTGATTCTGTCGCGGACACGGCTGGCTGACGGAAGCTACGGAAATCTCTACAGTAGCTTGCTCGAATATGTGGTGTTTGCGGCCATTCTGTTTTATGTGCTGACTCTCATTGGAATATTCGTATTGCGTGTTCGGCGGCCGGACGCGGAGCGCCCTTACAAAGCGTTCGGGTATCCCATCGTTCCGTTGCTGTACATCGTATCAGCGTCGGCCATTATGTTTGTGTTGATTTTGTATAAAACGCAGACGGCGTGGCGCGGTTTGGCGATCGTGCTGTTGGGCGTTCCAGTATATGTGGTGTGGTCGCGAATTTCGGGGTCGGAGCGACACACATCTTAATCATTTAGTTGTAGGGGCGCGGCCTGCTGCGCCCCTAAAATGTTTACATCCAATTTGGCCGCAGATGGAAGAAGCGGGGTGGCCCCCCGTTAAAGGAGTTGTTGCATGGGCAACCCCCTGTTTGCTACGAAACCGATCGACGTCCTGATGCGGGAAGCAGAAGGAACTGGTGAGCACAGCCTGAAGCGTGCCCTGGGGCCCATCAACCTGGTGACACTGGGGATCGGGGCAGTCATTGGCGCCGGCATCTTCGTGCTGACTGGCTCCGCCGCAGCGCTGTATGCCGGTCCAGCGATCATGTTGTCGTACATCCTCGCCGGAGTGGGTTGCATCTTTGCCGGCCTGTGCTACGCGGAATTTGCATCGATGATCCCGATTGCGGGCTCGGCTTATACGTATGGTTATGCCACGCTTGGCGAAATCGTCGCCTGGGTTATCGGCTGGGACCTGATTCTGGAGTACGCGTTCGGTGCCGCGACGGTGGCCAGCGGCTGGAGCAGCACACTCGTGGCGTTCCTTCAGGACTATGGCCTCAGTATCCCGCCGCAGATCTGTGATGTGCCGGGCGCTCAATGGGTGATGGTGGATGGCCGTTGGGGACCCGCCGCGACGTTCAATTTGCCGGCGGACCAGTTAGCGTCTCTGCCGCACGTGACGGCCAAGTTCAACCTGATTGCGTTTCTGGCCATTATGGCGGTAACGGTGATCCTGATCATCGGCATTAAGGAGTCGGCAAACTTCAATACAGGCATCGTTATCGTGAAGCTGGCTGCAGTGCTGACCTTCATCGCCGTGGCACTTCCTTTCGTGCTCCACCATCCCATGCTCGCGCATGAGAATTGGAGAGTGTTCCTGCCGGCGAACACAGGATCGTTTGGATCGTATGGATGGTCCGGCGTTCTGCGAGGCGCTGCAGTTGTTTTCTTCGCGTATATCGGATTCGACGCAGTGTCGACAGCGGCGCAGGAGGCGCGCAATCCACAAAAGGACATGCCCATCGGCATTTTGGGTTCGCTGATTGTTTGCACTTTCCTGTACATCGTAGTTTCCGGATTGCTGACGGCGACGGTGCACTACTCGCGGCTGAACATCGGTGCGCCGGTTTCGCTGGCCATCCGGGAAACCGGCGTCAAGTGGGGCAGCTACGTGGTGAACGCAGGCGCTTTGGCGGGGCTAAGCACGGTGATGCTGGTGATGTTGCTCGGCCAGTCGCGAGTGTTTTACTCCATGGCGAATGACGGCTTGCTGTGGAAATGGGCTGGCGACATTCACCCGCGTTTTCGCACTCCGTGGAAGTCCACCGCCATTACCGGATTGGGCGCTGCCATCTTCGGGTCATTAGTTCCCATTGGCAGCTTGGGGCAAATGGTGAGTATCGGAACGCTGCTCGCTTTTGTCATTGTTTGCGCGGCAGTGATGATTCTTCGCGTGCGCCGGCCGGATCTGAATCGTCCATTCAGGACTCCGTGGGTTCCGTTTGTTCCGGTCATGGGGATTATCGTCTCGCTGGGACTTATGGCGAGCCTGAACCGAATTACATGGGTGCGTCTGGTGGTTTGGCTGGTCATTGGAATGGTGATCTATTTCACATACAGCGTGAAGCACAGCAAGGTGCGCAATTCTCAACGATAACGTGCGGCTTGGGCCGCGCAAGAGTGCCAGGTCCGTATTGACCGTCCGGTTCTTTGCATCTTTGTTATGTCATCGCCGGACGTAAATGCTATGCAAAGATCAAAGGAGCCGTTGCATGGGCAACCCCTTGTTTGCAACGAAGTCGATCAGCACCCTGGTGGCCGAGGCCAAGGAGGCGGGCGAGCACAGCCTGAAGCGGACGCTCGGGCCATTTCAGCTGACGGCGCTGGGTGTTGGCGCGGTCATCGGCGCGGGCATATTCGTGTTTTCGGGACTTGGCGCGCACTATGCCGGCCCCGGACTGATGCTCTCCTTCGTGCTATCCGGAATGGGCTGCGGGTTTGCGGCGCTGTGCTACGCGGAATTTGCCGCCATGATTCCGCTGGCGGGAAGCGCTTACACCTACGCATACGCCACGCTTGGAGAACTGCTTGCTTGGATCATTGGGTGGGACTTGACGCTGGAGTACGCCATGGGCGCGAGCACGGTGTCATCCGGGTGGTCAAACCACTTTATCGAACTGCTGAACATTTTCCACATACGAATGCCGCTATGGCTGGCTTACGACCATTGGACGGCATTAAGAACAGCGGAAAAAGAAGTGGCGCGGCAGATGGCGCAGTCGTCGGACGCCACGCTGGTTCCCGGGACGCAAGCACTTTTGGATAAAGTGAGCGGCATCATGGCGACGAACTCACCGGAGCTTGTGGCGCGAGCCCACGAACTGATGAACGCCCCGAAGATTTTCGGCATCGAGATTGGATTCAACTTGCCGGCGTTCCTCATCGCACTCATTATCACGGCAATCCTGGTGATCGGAATCAGGGAAAGCGCCCGGTTCAATTCCACGATTGTGGTGATCAAGGTTTCCGTAGTGCTCTTCGTGATCGCCCTGGGGTTCAAATACGTGGCCTTCTCGAACTGGGGATCGGACTGGCACAGCTTCGCACCCATGGGTTTTGCCGGGGTTGGAGCGGGAGCGGCGTACGTCTTTTTTGCTTACATAGGATTTGATGCGGTTTCCACGACCGCGCAGGAAGCAAAAAATCCGCAACGGGACTTGCCAATCGGGATCATAGCTTCCTTGTTGATCTGCACAATTCTGTATATCTCGGTCGCCGGAGTGCTCACCGGTATGGTGCGCTGGCAGAACGTGAACATCGAGGCGCCGATTGCGCGGGCGTTTCTGGACCGGGGGCTAACGACAGCCTCTCATATCGTGACCCTGGGGGCGCTGGCGGGACTGACCAGCGTGATGCTGGTGATGCTGCTCGGACAGACCCGTGTGCTGTATTCGATGGCCAACGATGGGTTGCTACCGAAGAAATTCTTTGCCGCGATCCATCCGAAATTCCGGACGCCTTATAAAAACACAATCGCGGTTGGAATTCTTGCCGCAATCGTGGGCAGCGTAACGCCGATCGACGACATCGGAAAAATGGTCAATATCGGAACGCTGCTCGCGTTTGTCATTGTGTGTGTGGCAGTAATGATCCTTCGCAATACGAATCCAGACCAGCCTCGGCCATTCCGCACGCCGTGGGTGCCGGTCGTGCCGATTCTTGGAATCCTGTTCAACGGCTATATGATGTACAAACTTGGGTGGGTGAACTGGGCGCGCCTTATCATTTGGCTGGTCATCGGCCTGGTGGTTTATTTCACATATAGCCGACACCACAGTCGCGTGAGCAACCCGGCAAACCAATAGAGGAAGGGGTTGACCGGCAAACTACTCGCTGCGGGGTCTCCTTCTTCCAGACAAACCGCGGATCTTGCTGGGCGCTCGTTGGACTGAATCCACTCGTACTCCGCGGCACCCTCCCGTGGGTTTTGCATAAGTGTTCATTCTAAAGCCACTTCAAGTGGCTTGTTTTGATACACTTCTGCAAGTGTTCATTCTAAAGGTACTTAGGATGCAAAAAGTGCTGCAGAATAGGGCATTTTTTTCAAGTATTTCATTCTAAAGGGAGTTGCGACGACTTCTTCCGCTACCAACAAAAAAACGCCAATCTGGAGATTGGCGTTTCAGGGAACCAGTCACACTATTAACCATTCATTAACGTACGCTAGCGCTATCTGCCCGTCAAGAGGCAAATTAGGGCGAGGATGATGCATTTGGAATGTCCAGCGTGGCGGACTGCGTTTTTCGTGGGGCGCCTGTATATAGAGCTAAAAGAGGGGCAATGAACCGATGGGTGAGCGGGGAATCTTGAGAAGCGAACTGAATTCGACACCTCGGTTGTTGGGCGCAGCATGCTGCGCCCCTACAATGGATGCTCCACTAGAAGTGGAACTCTTGTCGTCAATCCCTGTCACCTGGTTCGGTACTCTCAAAAGGGCCCAAATGGGATGCTGGTGACTCTTCCTTTCGGTTCGAGGGGGTACTTCAGGTAAAGTAGTGTTTCTGTCTACGGTCAGATGACTCCTCTTGGCGCGAAACTGAAGGCCTTCTGGCGAAGCCTCTCGTGGCTCGAAATCGTTTCGTTCGCATTCGTGATACTCGGTGCGATCCTTACCGCGGCGGGGACCCCTGGCGGAATCTCCGGTTTCCTAAAATTTATATCGGTCCTGGCAGGTGGCTACCTGCTGTTTCGAGTGATCGGGTGGTGGCGAACGCGGCTGCTGTGGAGTCTGCGCAACCGGCTGATCGTGGCGTATCTGTTCATCGCAGTTGTTCCGATTCTGCTGATCGTGACGCTGGTTGGCTTGGCGGGCCGCATTCTCTACTCTCAGCTTGGCGCGTACTTGCTTTACGAAGATATCCACCGCCGCGTGGAGATGATCGCGGACATTGCTGAGCACATCGCTGCCGCGCATGGCACCCTACCGAAGGGAGTGAGCCAGGAGGAGTCGGAGCGTGTTCTTGCGGCGCAATCACACGCCGTGCATGACCGTGAGCTCCCAGGGCTGAAGATCAGTTTTTCGGAAGACCTAAGCGTGCTTCGTAAAGTGGCGGGGCTGGGAAGGGAATCTTTCGCCGGGCTGTTGCAGCAGGATGTGGCGTCTCCGTTGATCGGGCAGGAAGAAGCGCTTTCGCTGGTCAGTATGAGAACGCTCGTGGAAGGCCGGGGACAACGCATGGTCATGCTGCGAGTTCCCGTGACGCCGGACTTTCTTTCGACGATCGCTCCCGACCTCGGATCGATTCAATTTAATTTGTGGGAGCGAAGCACGGGAAGCGCACCGAATGATGTTACCTATTCTTCCGGAGGCCTGGAATATCATCCTGGCCGGAGCATCGTGGCAAGCAACCGCACGCTGCAGCCGGGAATGTTCTGGATCGATACGCCCGTAAATATCGTGTCCAGGCTTGATTCGGTGTATGTGGGGCGCGACGGCAGCGTGGAACCGCTGCGCCCGGTTTTTGCCCTGTTCAATGCCCGGCCTTCGCGCCTGAACGGGCGAATCTTTACTTCGCTGGGGGAGCTGCGGGGTTCCTACCTGATACTTTTTATTCTCGTGGGAATTATTTTCATGTTGATTGAGATTGCGGCGTTGATTACCGGAGTCGTCTTGACGCGGCGCATCACGAAAGCTACCGGGGATCTCTACCAGGCCACGCAATATGTGCAAGCGGGCGACTTTTCGCATCGCATTCCCATCGAGCGGCAAGATCAGCTGGGGGTGCTGGGGGAATCTTTCAATCGCATGACAAGTTCTGTGAGCGAATTGATCGAGGAGCAGAAGCAGCGGCAAAAGCTGGAAAACGAGATCTCCATCGCGCGTGAAGTGCAGAACCAGCTCTTTCCGATGAGCCTGCCTTCGGTTCCGGGAGTGGAGATTGAAGCCATCTGCAAGGCGGCGAGGACGGTGAGCGGGGACTACTATGATTTCATTCAATTGAGCGCGACGCACGTGGCTATCGCCATCGCGGATATTTCCGGGAAGGGAATCTCCGCCGCGCTGCTGATGGCCAGTCTGCAAGCGGCATTGCGAAGCCAGGTGCTGGCACCGGACAGCCAATCAATGAGCACTGCGGAGCTGGTTTCGCGGCTGAACAAACATCTCGTTCGGAACACGGGCGACGACCGCTTCGCGACATTTTTTATCGCTGTGTATGACAGCGCCACGCGCACGCTACGGTATACCAATGCGGGGCATTTGCCGTCGTTTCTCATTTGCCGAGGGTCCGCTATGTACTTGGATAAAGGCGGCATGGTCCTCGGAGTCGTGGAAGAGTATGTGTATGAAGAGGGTTCAGTGGTCGTGCCGCAGGATGCGTTGCTGGTGGGGTACAGCGACGGATTAGTGGAGCCCGAAAATGTGTACGGAGAAGAGTTTGGGATTCGCCGCTTGCAGGATGCCGCCGTCCGTGTGCAAGCGTCCGCGCCGCTGATGGTGGCGGAATCGTTGATGGCGGCAGCAGAAGAATGGGCGGGGACGCCGGAACAAGCCGATGACATGACAGTGATCGTGGCGCGGCTGCGGTAGTGCGTCTGTTGCGGCTGGGCTATACTGAAAATCTTTGCAGAGGAATGGGACGGGGAGAAGCATGTCGCTTCGTAATCGTGTGGCGCTGGTCACCGGCGGGAGCAGGGGTATTGGTCGGGGTATCGCGGTGCGTTTGGGAAAAGATGGCGCGCGAATCGCCATTGCGTACCGTTCGAATAAGGCGGCGGCGCAGCAATCGCTGCGGCTTTTGCAGGCTGGCGGAGCGGAGTGCGTGGCGGTGGAGACGGACATTTCCGACGCGGCGCGCGCCGAGCAACTCATTAAGACGGTCGTGGAGCGGTTTGGGCGGCTGGACATTGTGGTGAACAACGTGGGTGATTTTCGCTGGGGAACACTGGCGGAATCGTCGCTGGAAGACTGGCAGAGCATATTTTCTTCGAATCTTTTGAGCGTGTTGTTTGTGAGCCGGGCGGCTTTGCCGCACATGCGGCGCGGGCGGTGGGGGCGAATCATTAATCTGGGAGCGGTGGGCGCGGAGCGAGCGTTTGGCCAGGCCAAAATTTCGGCGTATGCGGCGGCCAAGGCGGCTGTGGTGGCATTGTCGCGGTCGCTGGCGCTGGAAGAGGCGAAGAATGGAATCACCGTGAATGTGGTAAATCCTTCGAGCATTGATGAAAAGGAGCTGTCGCTCGAGGAAGCTCGGCGGATGCGCGATGCGCGGTTTCCGATTGGGAGGCCACCTACTGTTGAGGATGTGGCCGCCAGCGTGGCATTTTTTGCTTCCGAGGAAGCGGAGTACGTCACCGGCCAGGTCGTCAATGTCAGCGGCGGATGGATGCTCTGATCGCGCCGTAACCCTTCCATGAAAGCTCTCACTGCAGCGGAGATGGGCGAAGTCGACCGGCTAACCACCGAACGATTTGGTGTGCCCGGCCTTGCGCTGATGGAAGCTGCAGGAAAGAGCGTGGCGGAGGCGGTGCGCGAGCACTGCGCAAGAAAAGCGTTCAAACCGCCGCGCAGCATCTGTGTGCTATGCGGGAAGGGAAATAACGGCGGGGACGGGTTTGTGATCGCGCGGCATTTGCAAGAGGCGCCGCACCGCACGCACGTTTATTTGTTTGCCGCACCCGGGGAGTTGCGGGGAGACGCTGAGGCGAATTTCCGGCGCTGGCAGAAGTTGGGCGGTGGGGTGACGGTTGTTTCGAAAGAGAGTTTGTGGGAATCGGTGTGGCCGGAGATTGCGGACGCGGATGTGATTGTGGACGCACTATTGGGGACGGGATTGCGCGGCGGAGCTACCGGCTTGCTGGCGCAGGTCATCCAGGATGTGAATCGTCTTTCGCGAAATGCCACGCTGGCGCGGCCTGCGCTGATCCTTGCAGTGGATACGCCTTCGGGGTTGCCATCGGATGGACAGGCGGCGGAAGGGCCGGTGCTGCGAGCACACGTCACGGTGACGTTTACGGCGCCGAAGATTGGGCAACTTGTTTCGAATGATGCGGCGGCGTGTGGACGGCTGCTGGTGCGATCGATTGGCTCGCCGCAGGCGCTGATCGAAGAAGCCGGGCACAGTACGCTGCGCTGGGCGGGACCGGAGGAATTTGCCGCGCTGCCGCTGGTGCGCCCGATCGATTCGAACAAGGGAACGTACGGGCACGTTTTGCTGGTCGCGGGGTCGCTGGGCAAGTCAGGAGCGGCGATTCTGGGCGGGTTGGCGGCGCTCCGTGCAGGCGCCGGATTGGTGACTGTAGCCACTCCGGACGTGGTGCTTCCTATCGTGGCTTCAGCGCATGCGGAGTACATGACCGAGCCGTTGGAGGTGACGCCGGCGGGGACGATCGCGCACGGCAATTTCGAACGGGACCAGTTCACGAAATTGCTCGAGGGCAAAACCTGCCTCGCCATGGGGCCCGGATTGGGCACGCATCCAGAAACGCAGGAGTTTATTCGCGACGTCGTGCGCAGCACTTCGCTGCCCCTCATTCTCGACGCGGATGGGCTGAACGCATTCGCGAGGCAGGGCGATTTGTTGCGCAAACGGGCTTCGAAATTGCTGGTGGTCACGCCGCATCCGGGGGAAATGGCGCGACTGCTTTCCACGACGACCAAGGCGGTGCAAGCGGAGCGAGTTAAGGTGGCGCTCGAAGCGGCGCGCCGGTGGAACGCGTTCGTGCTGCTCAAGGGATTTCACACGCTGCTGGCGGCGCCGGACGGGTCGATTTTTGCAAACACGACGGGAAACCCCGGTCTTGCCAAGGGCGGTTCCGGCGACGTGCTTACCGGGGTGCTGGCGGCGCTGACCGCACAATTCGGCACGGAAGATTGGCTGCGCGTGCTGGCGCTGGGCGCATATCTGCATGGGGCTGCCGCAGACTCGCTGGTAGAGGATGGCGACTCCTCGGGTCTGCTGGCCAGCGAGGTGGCGCTCGCCGTTCCGCGTGCGCGAGAGGAACTGATTTCGGAGCTGCGGCGGCGTGGCTGAGGAGATCATCACCCATTCCGCCGAGGAGACCACGCGCTGGGGTAGGGGATTCGCAGCGCGGCTGAAACCTCCCGTGCTGGTATTGCTTTCGGGCGACCTTGGAAGCGGGAAAACGACGCTAACGAAGGGTGTGGTCGCGGGGCTAGGCGCGGCCAATGAGGACGACGTCACCAGCCCGACGTTTACGCTCGTGCATGTCTACGGAAAAGAAGCCAAGGTCTATCACGCTGATCTCTACCGGATTGAAAGTGTTCACGATTTTGAGACCCTGGGACTTGAGGATGTGTTTGCCAAGCCCGCGGTCGTTATTCTGGAGTGGTCCGAGCGCTTTCCGCTGGCCTCTCCTTGGCCGCAGTTTCGCCTGCGCCTCGAACATGCCGGAGGGGACTCCCGCCGCATCACCATCCTGTAACCCCGACCGGCGCGTGTCGTAAGGCTACCCTAACTCTCTGGCTACCGAACCTGCCGGACTCCTTGCCCGCCCCTGGCGCGGCTGATAGCTTGGACAAAGCCCCTTCTGGTGGAGTGCATGGCCAACGAAACTGCTACGCCCAGCGTGTCGGAAGCGGCTCGATTCGAACTTAAAAGCTATAGTGTCACCCTGCCGATGGGGTCGCTGTCCATCGGCGTGGACAACATCCACCACGATGTTTTCCTGAGCCCGAAGTTCGTCCAGGCGGCGCGCGACTACCTGTTTGACCTCATTCGCCAGAACACCAGCGCCACATATTTTTCCGGCATCGAGCTGCGTTCCGTGAAAGGCCCCGACAATGCGGCCTTCCGCAAGCTGCTTACCGAATTGCTCCAAAGCGCGCTGACGCAAGCCAAATATCAGAAAAACATCGAGATCGACCTGGTCTTCCGGCTGGCGCTGCTGAAGTTTCTGACGCAGGAAATCGGCCACCAGTTTGCCAACCTGATTTTGGAAGGTAAGGAGTGGATCCGCCAGCGCGGAGAACATTTCGAACGGGGCCAGCAGGCTCATGTGATCAAGGCGCGTCTATCGGAGCTGCAATCGGCGCGGCGGATTGTCATTCGCGGCGTGGGGCAGCAGGTGGCGCAAATCCTCGTGGACGTTGAAGACAACGTCATTTCGAAGGCGCGGCGCGCGCTCTTTGGCGAGGATTTCGCCGCGTACCATGAAATGTTGAAAAACCGTCTTATCTTTCTGGACGGCGGCAAAGATGACGTCTATTTTCTCGAGCATTACGTGCTGCTGGGGAATTACGTTCGAGACCCGGACCGCTTCGAGGCTATGGACACGCTGTTCCAGGATTTTCTGTGCGAAGCGGGGCTGGCCATCAGCCAGGACCCGGCTTTCAATGAAGCCAATCAAGCGCACAACGCGCTGCTCGAACAAGCGCAGGCCATGCGCAATGAAATCGCCAGCCTCGAAGAGCAGCGCGAGAGCACGCGGAAACGCCTCGACCGCGGTGACAACTTCCTGACCAAGTTTCTGAATACGCCTGCGGCTCCATCGGACTTGAAAGCATCGCTGAACGATATCGAGCTGCGGCTGAAACACCAGGAATACAAGCTCGAAGAAATCGGGCCGGAGATCGATGCCGCAAAGCAGAAACTGGATTTTTTCAACAAGGATTACAAAGGGCGGCTTGGGGATTACCTGAACGATCCCGAGAACGCGAAACGCTTGTTTGATACGTCCGCGGCGCCGGAAGCGGACGCGCCGATTCGCGCGCGCATGCTGGGGCAGCTTTACGAGCGGCTGGAGCAGCATGAAATTCTTTACCACGTGCTGGCCAGCTACGAAATCCGTCCGATTGCGTCGGAGTACAGCCCGCCGGTGCACTTGCAGCAGCTTCGCAAGGCGCTGGTTTCGAAAGAGGAGATGAAGCGCGTCGAGCAGGTCATCAAACAGGTGCCCGCAAAGCAACTGACCTTGAAGCCCATCGAAGAGCTTTCGAAAAAGATCCGGCGTTACTCTCGCGAGGAGATGCATGGCTTTGTTCTGCGATTTGCGACGGATTTTCTGCGGCTGCGCCGGGATTTGCGCGATGCCGAGCATCTGACGGCGTGCATGGAGCGCGTGAACCTGGTGACCACGGAGAAGGCGCGCGAGCTGTCGCGGATGAACAACCGGCTGTATGAATGCGTGCTGCAGGAAGAGAGCCGGCCGGAACAGGACCATGTGGTGTCGCACGTCATTATCAAAGCGGACGTGCGCGGCTCGATGAAAATGACGCAGGATTTGCTGGCCCGCGGACTCAGCCCGGCTTCGCACTTCAGCTTGAATTTGCACGAACCGGTGAAGAAACTTCTGGACCGCTTCGGAGCCAAGAAAGTTTTCATCGAAGGGGACGCCATCATCCTGGCGATTTTCGAGACGGAATCAAGCCAGTCCTATGCGCGAGCGGTGGCCAAAGCGTGCATTTTGTCGCGGCAAATTCTGACCGTCTGCAATTCGTACAACGACCGCGCAGCGGCCAGCAATCTGCCCGCGCTAGAAATCGGAATTGGCGTGGCTTTTCAGGGTTCCGCGCCCACGTATTGGACCGACGGCGATTCGCGGATCATGATTTCGAAAGCGCTGAACCTTTCCGACCGCCTCTCCGGTTGCGCCAAGCTCGCAAAGCGCATGATGGCCGGGCAGAAGTCGCATTTTTCCGTGTTTCAATTTCTCACCGCCATGCAGGGCGCATCGCCGGAAGAACTGGATGAGTTTCTGGTGCGCTTCAATCTGAATGGAATCGAACTGAACGAGGAAGGGTTCCAGAAACTGTCGGAAGAGATTTCGCTCGACTCCGTGGTGACCAAGCTGGAGATGCCCTGGGGCAAAGAAAACGTCACGCTGCACTATGGCGAAGTGCCCATGGGGGATTCGGTGGAATTGCTGGTGTTGCGCAAGGGCGTGGCGCGCGAGCTCCTACCCGATGGCAAGATCGGCGTGCCCTCCACGCATCCCTACTATGAAGTGTGCACCAGCCATGCGCTTTATGATTTAGTGGCAGCTTTGATTCGCACGCAGTCCGCCGCAATGGAAACCGTGCGCGCCTGAGCGCAAAGGATTGCCGCGCACCCGGACACGGAGGCCTCCCCGGAAATAGCCGTGTATTGCCTAGCGCCCCTCCTCGTAGTAGTGTCCTCCCAATGGCTCGCCAGCCAACCAAGCGGAAAAAGGGAGGCCGCACTCGTATGCCGGCCAATAACGAAGAAAAAGACACTGTGAACGGGGAACAGCGCGAAGGCGCAAATGTCGACAAGATTCGCGACATCCTTTTCGGCTCGCAGATGCGGGACTACGAAAAGCGATTCGCCCGACTGGAAGAGCGCTTCGCCAAGGCTTCCGAGACGCTTCGCGAGGATTTTAAGAAACGTTTTGACGCGCTGGAATCCTTTGTGGGGCAGGAACTGGAATCCCTCGGCCAGCGGCTGAAAACAGAGAAAGGCGACCGCACCGAGGGTCTGAAGGAACTGACCAGGGAAGCGCGCGAAACCTCGAAGTCACTCGAGAAGAAACTATCCCAGCTCGAGGAGCACCTTGCCGAAGCCCAGGGGGATTTGCGCTCCCGCATCCTGGAGCAATCGAAATCCTTCGCCGGCGAACTTCACAAGGCGCAAGAAAAGATGGAATCGGCCCTGGAAAAAGAAACCGGCATATTGCGAAATGAGAAAACGGATCGCGCCATGTTGGCCGATCTGTTCAGCGAGTTCTCACTTCGGCTCAAGGATGAATTGGAACTGCCGGAAAAATAAAACGGAGCCTCCGCAGAAGCATCCTTCGCCGCTGTCCCCCGAGAGGAGATGCGCTGCTGAAATCCCATGGCAGACTACGCTACAAGAAGAGCTCCCTCCGGTCCGGATGACGGCGAGTCCGCCGGCGGCGACTCGCTCGAAGAACTCCGTCATCTGATCATTGCTCCCGAGCAGGAAGATCTTGCAAAACTTCGCGAGCGCATCGAAAACCCGGAGTTGCGCGTACAGGACGTGAGCGCCGTCCTTCCCGAGGCCATCCGACTTCGCCGCGAACAAGACGGAGAGGAAGCCCTCGGGGAAGCGCTGGCACCTTCGGTGGAGTCGGCGTTGCGCGAGTCCGTTCGCAAGGACCCGGGAACGCTTGCGGATGCTTTATTCCCCGTGATGGGCCCGGCCATTCGCCGGTCCATCCTGCAAACGCTGCGTTCACTGTTCGACTCGTTCAATCAAACGATGGAACAGAGCCTCTCGCTGCGCGGGCTGCAATGGAGATTCGAGGCGCTGCGCACCGGCCGCCCGTTTTCCGAAGTCGCGCTGATGCACAGCTTGCTTTTCCGGGTTGAGCAGGTATTCCTCATCCACAAAAAAACCGGACTGCCGCTTGCGCATGTTGTTGCACCGACGGTGGCGATGGAGGATCCCAGCCTGGTTTCCGGAATGCTCTCCGCGATTCAGAATTTTGTGCACGATTCCTTTCACTCGCCGCAAGGGGAAGGCGTCGAAAAACTGAACGTCGGTGAGCTGGAAGTTTGGGTCGAGGATGGCCCGTACGCTATTCTCGCCGCGGTCATCCGCGGGATGGCTCCGCCCGATTTTCGCTCTACGATGGTGGAGACACTCGAACTGCTGCACCGCAAATTCGGTGCGCAAATGGCGCAATTCGAAGGCGAGACGGCGCCGTTTGCCGCTGCAGCAAACGATTTATCCATCTGCCTGGACAGCCGCTACAAAGAAAAAGCCAGCGTTCGTCCCAAACCATATGTTCTCGTCTTCGCGTCCGTCCTGGCATTGCTCGCCGCAGGATGGCTTTCCGTGCGCTGGTGGCAGGACCGCCAGTGGGGCCGGTTCGTGGATTCCTTACGCACGCAACCCGGCCTAGTGGTCACCTCGTTCGAGCGCCAGGGCGGCCGCTTCGTAATAAGCGGGCTCCGCGACCCACTCTCTTCCGATCCACAGTCTCTCGTGCAATCCGCAGGGCTCGATGCGCGCAAAGCGGAGTTTCATTGGGCTGCGTACTATGCGCTCGATGACGCCATCGTGCAACAGCGAGCGATTTCCGTTTTGCATCCGCCTGCGGGTGCAAAACTTTCATTGCAACATGGCGCACTTCATATCGAGGGGCAGGCGCCTAGCGCCTGGATTGCGGCGCTGAAGAGCAAGGTTCCGCTGCTTGCGGGCGTGCAGGCAGTGGATCTCTCGCGGCTTGTCGACGAGAATCAAGCGGAGTTTGATCGGGTTAAAAGCATGGTGGAGCGGCAGGTGGTCAAATTTCCCGTTGGGAGCGCCGAGATTCCTGCCGACGAGGTGCAAGTGCTTCGGGAACTAGGGCCGCAGATCATCAGCTTGCTTCAGGCTTGCGGAACTTTGCATCGCGACCTCGCGTTCACGGTAGTGGGACACAGCGATAGCACGGGGCCCGAAGCGACCAACATCCCGCTGAGTCAGCTGCGCGCGGATCGTGTGCGCTCGCTACTCCTGCGCGAGGGCCTGCCCAAAGATGTATCCGCGGCCAAAGGAGTGGCCTCGTCGGAGCCCTTGCAAAGCGAGGAGAGTGAACCAGCGCGGCAACTCAATCGCAGCGTGACGTTCCGCGTCGCACTGCGGCCCGTGCCCCAGTCCTAGAGTCCAAGCCATGCTACAAAAGAAAATCTGCATGCTCGGATCCTTCGCTGTCGGTAAAACCAGCCTGGTGCGCCGGTTTGTGGAAAGCATATTTTCGCCCGACTACTTCACGACCGTCGGCGCCATGGTCGACAAGAAAGACGTGCAGGTTTCCGGCAAACCAATGACCATGGTTCTCTGGGATCTCTATGGCGAGGATGATTACCAGAAGATTCGTTGGTCGCACTTTGGCGGCGCTTTTGGATTTCTGCTCGTGGCCGATGGCACGCGCCGCGCCACGCTCGATAAAGCCATCGAACTCGAACAAAAAGCCCGCGAAGCGGTGGGCGCCCTTCCCTTCGTATTCGTGATCAACAAGAGCGACCTTGCCGACGAATGGGAAATCGATGCGGAGGCCGAAGCGCCGCTGGCCGGCAAAGGGTGGAAGATTCTGCACACCAGCGCCAAAACCGGCGAAGGCGTCGAAGAAGCTTTTCTCGCACTGGCGCAAGCCATGCTGGGCAAATGATGGAATCCCTGCTGCACACTTTCCTTCGCGAGCAAGGTTATGCGCTCTTCGAGCCCGCGCCTGACGGCAGATTCACACTGATTTGCGAACCGCCGCAATGGTTTGGAAAGATTTGGGGGCCGGAGGCGTCGCGTGGCAAGCCTCTGAGGCTCGGAGAGGCCTCGCCCTATCTGGAAAATTTTCTCCCTAGTGCGCGGGAATTCTGGAAATCCGACGGTGAGGAAGTCTGCGCCTCCGGAACGTGGGTCGAACGCACTCCCGGCAGGGAAGAGATTCCGCTCGAAGCCGTGGCCCTGCGCGTAAATGGCCAGCCGCTCTTGTCCATTTATAGTCCCAAGAATGAATTCCGCGAAACCTCGCGCTATTTGCAGACGGCGCGAGAATCGAAACTCGCGCACGAACGCCTGCTCAAGGAAATTCAAAAAAAAGAAATTCTGCTGCACTGCATCGTGCACGATCTTTCGCAGCCTCTTGCCGCCATGCGCGGTTGTTTCGAATGCCTGACTCTGGAAGCTCCCACGCCAAAGGCGAGGCATTTCGTGGAAATCGGGAAACAACAAAGCGTGCGCCAGGAAACTCTCATCCGGGAAATCGTGCAGGCCTTTGCGGAGGATTTGAAATCCACGATGGGCTCCGCCGGTTCGATGGCAGGTCCAGCGGATCTATTGAAATGCACGCGAGACACGGTGGCTGCTTTTTTGCCGATGTTTGAATCCAAGGGCGCGGCGATTCGTATGAACCCAAAGATCGATCTCGCCGGCGAGTGGAAAGTGGCCGGAGAGGAATCGCGGCTTCGCAGGGTGCTCGCCAATCTGGTGGAGAATGCGCTGCGCTACACGCCGCGCGATTCCACCGTGACCATTGGCCTGGACGCCGATGGCTGCTTCCTTCGCGCCTGCGTGGATGATGAAGGCCCGGGGCTGCCGCCGGGCAGCACGCCGTCGCAGGTGTTCGCGTTGTTTTCCAAAGGGAAAGAAGGCAGCGGCAAAGCGGGTTTGGGACTCTACTTTTGCCGAATGACCGTGACGCAGTGGGGCGGAAGCATCGGGTGCGAATCCTTACCGGTTCGGGGAGCGCGATTCTGGTTTCGCTTGCCGAGAGCCGCGCCCAGGACCGAGGAGAAACCGCAAGCGGACGGTTCGAAAGCTGCGGGAACTTCGGCTGGCCTCGGTTCGCCGGGATCAATGCAAACGGGCAGCGAAATCGCGCAAGCAGAAGTTGCACGAACGTTGCAGCCTGTTTCGCGGAGAAAACCTGCCTCGCCGCTTCGCATATTGCTTGCGGAAGACCAGGAGGACCTTCGGCAGCTCACGGCGTACCTCTTGGGCCAGCAAGGACACATGGTAGTCGCTGTAGCCGATGGCCGCAAAGCGCTCCACGCACTCAGCAGGCAGCGCTTCGATGTGCTCCTTCTGGATGAAGAAATGCCGGGAATGACCGGCGTTGAAGTGACGCGCAAAACTCGCGAGCGCGAAAAAACCGCGGGCGGCCATCAGATCATTCTGGCGTTGACGGGAAACACCACCGAAGAAGACCAGCAGCGGCTTTTGGGAGCGGGTTTCGACAATTGTCTCGGTAAACCGTTTCATCTTGCAGATCTGTTGCGCGTGCTGGGCGAACTGAACTTACAGCCTTTGCCAAATGTCCGGGCGGAAACGGCGGCTCCTCCTGTGAAGCCCGAGGGAGATCAGGATTTGCTGGCACGCGTCGGCGGCGATGCCAGGCTCTTGCGCACCATGATTAAGACTTTCCTCCGCGATTCGCAGCGAAAGCTGTCGGAGATGAGGCGCGCGCTTTCTCGGAAAAACGGCATCGCTTTGGCCGCCGCCGCTCATGCGCTGAAAGGCTCGGCCAGCATTTTTGGTTCGGAGAAGGCCACGCGATGCTCGCAAAGGCTTCAGGAAATGGGAAGAAAAGATGAATTGGGGCAGGCGCTGCCGATTTTGCTGGAGCTGGAAGAAGAGATTGCGCTGTTGCACGGAAAGTTGAGAGGATACGGCACGGCTGGAGGCAATTCGCCAGGCAAGCCTGTCCAGCGAAAACGCACGCAGCGCTCGAAACGGCCAAAGAAAAAAACGTAAACCGGAACCCGTTGCGCGCTCGTTTGCAGGCCCTTCATCTCACGATCGGAGCATGCCCATGCCCAACATTCTGGTTGCCGATGACGACCCCACCACCCGGCAGATGCTGCGTGGAATTCTGAAGTCCGGCGGCTACACGGTTTCCTCCGCCTCCGATGGCCAGGCCGCGTTCAAAGCCCTGCGCACGAAAAAATTCGATCTCCTCTTCCTAGACATCTGGATGCCGCGCATGAGCGGCTTGGATTTGCTGGCGCAGTTGCGCGGACAAGCAGGCTTGCCGAAGATCATGGTGATGACTTCAGACCAGACGCCGGAGACCTTGCTGCGTGTTCTGCGCGGCCAAGTCTATCAATTCATCGCCAAGCCTCTGGAAGCTGCCAGCTTGCTCGAAATGGTGCGCGACGCGCTCGCTTCGGAACCGGCCGCTTCGCCCATCGAGGTTCTTTCCGCCAAGCCCGATTGGGTCGAGCTGCTGGTGCCGTGCGAACGTACAGTGGCCCATCGCGTGCGCGGGTTTTTGAAGCATCTCGAATCCGATCTGCCTGCGGACGTGCGCGAACACGTGGGCTTCGCTTTCTTTGAGCTGCTCAACAATGCCATCGAATGGGGCGGGCACCTGGATCCCAATCTGAAGGTGCGCCTTTCCTACATCCGCACCAAGCGTATGTTGATGTACCGCATTGACGACCCCGGCCCGGGATTTCGCCTCGAAGAGCTCAAACACGCCGCGATCAATAATCCGGAAGAGGATCCGCTGGCGCACACCAAGGTTCGCGAAGAAAAAGGGCTGCGTCCCGGCGGCCTGGGGATTCTCATGACGCAATCGATGGTGGATGATGTCGTTTACAATGAGGCGCGCAATGAAGTAGTGCTGGTCAAATATCTTTGAGCTAGACGAGCTTTGATTTCAAACGCAGGCCGGCGCAATTTGAAACCGTGCGCACCTGACCTCATACTGTGTGCGGAGGCGAAAGGGGTCCGGTGACCTTCCCGGCCTTCAAAGCCGGCGATTCGGTCCTTCGCGGGTCGAATGGTGGATTCGACTTCCACACGCCTCCGCCAAATCTAACAAAAGGTTCAGCGTCGGCTAGACCCGGCGTCACGATTCCGCCGCGTCCTGGTTTCCCATCAGTGCGTTAGTGCGTGATGGTGATTGTAAGGGTGGCTGTGTGGTTGGTTGCCCCGCCGCCCGCTGAGGCGGAAACGGAGACCATGTTGGTTCCTACGGGCGTCCCAGGATTTCCCGTGGTGCTACTTCCACCGCAGGAAGTTAGCCCTGACACCGCCATCAGAAGGAATAGCAATCCCAAGAAGTGCAAGCCACGTGGCGTGCGTCTCCGGCGAGCGGCGATGCCAAGAATCACTGCCAGAAAAGGGAACAGCACCGCGTAGGTCGGGCGTTGAGAAGGTGGCATCGGCATCCACGCCGCTGCACCTGGGGCAGTCGTGGTGACAGTGAGTGTACTGGCGATCGCCGCGCCATTCGGCGTGACGGTTGTGGGATTAAAGCCGCAGGCCGCCCCTAAAGGCAAACCACTACAGGCAAGAGTCACCGGCGAGTTGAATCCGTTTTCCGGCGTGACGGTAAACGTCGCCATCCCGCTTTTTCCAGCAACAATGGTCAGAGCAGATGGATTTACCGACACCTGGAAGTCGGGAGGGGGCGCATTGATGGTGTAGGTTGCGCTTGCCACGGCGCTGTTGGAGAAGCCACTGGCGGCCGCAATGGCCGTAATCGTTTCCGTGGAATTGACCGCAATCGGTCCGGTGAACTTGGTGGACGAGGTCGTGGGTGTTGTTCCATCCGTTGTGAAAAAGATCATGGCCCCAGCCGTGGCATCGGAGATCGTCACCATCTGCGGCGAAGTGAAGGAACCTGCGGCCGGGCTGAACGTGGGTGTGGCGGCTGGTGCTGGCGCCGACCCGGCAGCGAGCAGAAAGCTGTGAAAAACCCCGTTGGCGTCTGCAAAGGTACCCGTAATGTCGTCCGTGGCGTTGATACTGGTCAGGATGGTTCCCGAAAACATGCCCGTGGTGGCTGCGCCCGGAGCGTCGATCGGTGCGGTGAATGTGCCGTTGGCAGTGCGCAAGAATCCGTGGCGCACACCGTTTGTATCCGTATAAAGGCCCGAGGTATCTCCGCCCGCGTTGACGTTGAGTGCCCCGCTCCCGGGGAAAAAACCCGTTGTGCCAACGCCTGGGACATCGAACGTAGTGAAGGCAGGCGTAGCGCTGGCAGCGGTGTAAACGAAACCGTGATTCACACCGTTGGCGTCCGCATAGGCTCCCGCGATGTCTCCCGCTGCGTCGAAACCGAAGGGAAGAGTTCCCATAAACGATACTTTCCCGCCTGGGCCGGTGCCCGCGCCGGGCGCATTGATTGGTGCGGTGAATGTGCCATTGGATTTGCGGATGAACCCGTGAAATGTTCCGTTTGTGTCTTTGTAGAATCCGGTGATATCCCCAGCCGCGTCGATGCTGAGGGGGACGGTCCCCGCACCCGGGCCCGCGCCAGCCGCCGGAGCATCGAAGGTCGCGAAGCTGGCCGTGCCATTGGCCACCGTGCGCACGAAGCCGTGACGCACATCGTTCGCGTCGATGTAAAATCCAGCGATATTTCCTCCAGCGTTCATGCTTATGGGCAGGGTTCCCCGATGACCCATGCTGGTGGGCGCGGACGGAACATCAAACGGGGTTATCGTGCCACTCGCGGCCGCGCGCGCAAACCCGTGATAAGCGTTGTTCGCGTCAAAGTACATTCCCGCGACATCTCCCGTTGTGTTGATGCTGGCGGGGAAGGTTCCCTGATTCAGACTCGTGCCGGCGCCCGGAGCATCGAAGGTCGTGAAGCTGGCCGTGCCATTGGCTACTGTGCGGACGAACCCGTGAGCCACATTGGGCGCGGTAAGGTACACTCCGGCGATATCCCCCGTATCGTTGATGCTCGTGCCCATGGTTCCCTGGAGCATGCCCGTTCCCGCTCCCGGAGCGTCGAAAGTGGTAAAGGTGAACGTACTGCCGCCGGCGGCCGCCCCTTGCGGCTGCGCTGGTGTTCGCGAAGCCCCTTTCACTTTTGTCAGACCCACGACCCCCAGCGTCAACACGGCGAGGCAGATTAGGGCCACGGCCGCAGCCCTTCGCGTCTGATGCGTAGTTTTTGCAATCGCACGGAACGCATATCCAAAAATCCAAGGAAGAGGAGACAATGGATGTTTCACGGACTTACCCCCCACTAGCGCGGTGCAGTGTCATCACCGATGCGGCGATGCTTGCAACAGACCGCAATTACGTCAAGGGGTCCAGAGGAGAGATGATATGAATTTGGTATGAAATCGGGGCAATTTCACTACATTTCTGAAGCTATGCCCTGGCTGGGTAGGGGCTTAGGGGACCAGGTTACCGATGGGAACGAACTCCGATTTGCACCCTACCAGGCACCGGACTTTTTGGAACGCCGCCTGTTCTTCAGCACTCAGGGTATGTGCATCCTTGCCGTTTTGATAGTACTTCTCATGAGCGCTGCGAAATTCGTCGCTACCGGCATAAGCCGAAATCAGATGAACGTTCTTGTCGAATTCGTAGTAGATACGGCAACCCGGTGGAGTGATGCATTCGAGCACCGTGAGTCGAATGATGCCATGCTGGACCGTGGGCTCTGTGGCCATATTGTACTGGAACAATGCTCTGTTCAAATCGCTGCGTGTAAACAGCAGGCGCAGTCTCTCCTGGGCAACCCCCATGCCGTGAATTTGAAACCCAGGCCGCACCTCCGTGGAAGCTCCAAACACCCGGTCAGGATCAAGTACCACTAACGTCGCTTGATGATCATACTCGCTGACTCCCGCGGCGATGATCTCCTCTTTCCCATCGCCATCCAGGTCGGCCAGTGCCAGGGAACTCAAGCCCCCGGAATGCCAGTACTCAGAAATGGCTTTGCCATTGGTATCAAGGATCGCGATCTGGCTGGGCCACCAGGGATTATGCTGACTTAAGACGACGATTCGGGGAGGCCTCTTCTCCGTTGCCTTCAGTACCCCAAGTGCATGAGTCCAATATGTGGCAGGACTCCCGGCCATCTCTGGCAAATCTCTACCCGGAGTCCAACGCCATTTCTCTTTCCCTCGATCGGAGTAGCAGATCACCGTTGACGACTGCGGCGACTGTGGGCCAGAAGCGGGGGAATAAACAAAAAGAACGCTCGAATGGCCTTTCCCCTCCAGATCCCCGAACCAGGTGTGCGTCGTCAGATCCATCCCGTAGTACCAGTCGGTCGGGAATCCGTCCGCAAAGGCCTTTCGCCAAAGTTCCTTTCCTTCCGCATTAAGAATCACAAGTGTTGAACCGTCCAGCCGGCCAAACTTGGGCTGGTCGTGCACCGCCAGAGCTCGGATGGTGACATAGCCCACAATGCCAATCGCAGCTATCGCGGCCGCTAGCTTAAGTCCCTTATGTGTGCGCGCTCGCCGAAGAGGCCGCTGATCCTCGCTTGCAAGCTGCAATCCGGTTTCCGCTTCACGAGGCATTGCTACAATCCAACGCTTTTCGTGTGTTCCGTTTACTGCGGGAGCGGAACGATTTGGCAGGATAATCTTGGCCGGATCGGCTTTGCCCTCCCCCTCATAGTAAGACTCCAGCGCGTGCCGCAGCCGGTTCATCTCCGTTGCGACGTCGGCGGATCGTTTTGTCTTGATTTCGTCCGGCCACAGTTCCCGGATCACCAGGTCAGGGCTTAAGGCGCTTTGTGAGTCCATGTTTTTTGACAGGACTTCCAGCAACTTCCGGAGCTGGGCCTTGCTTGCGAAGCTCTGGCTGCGCAGGATTCTGGCGATCTGGTCGCTGATAGCGGTAGAGTCCATAGGCTCAGCGAGGTAGCAAGGAAGCGATGGCGGAAATTATAACACGTGGCTATGAACAGGTGATCTCCCCTGCCGGAGTGACAGTGGGCTTGTCAGTGAGACCGCAGGGCTTTGTAACTGTCACTGAGAGTCCAGTGTTTTGGGACCCGCTGCCCGGACCGACAGAAAACGCCACAGTATTCCCGGCCTGCAAGGTAAGCGTAATGTTGAATGGCACAAGCTGGCCAGCCGAAGTGACGCTGGAACTAAACATGACCTTCCCGTTGGCCACGATTCCCACTACCGTGCCAACGCTGTATTGGGCGCCGCGGAAGTTGCCGACTATGGAATACTCGCCTCCGGCAGGCGCAGTGAATACCAGGTTGGAGTATTGGCCACCAATCCCAGCCACCAGGAGGAACTCGTTCGCCAGGAAATCGACGTTTCCGTCGTTGTAGGCGGGGCCGTCGTTATACTCCGCGGCAGGTGACGTGCCAACGCTAACCGTCGATGACAACCAGTACTTTGCGTTTGGCCCGTTGATGCCGTTCCGCACCGCTTTGTCGTAGAGGGTAGTAGGATTCGTGAAGCCTGATGAATAGCCGTACGACCACACGCCGTTGGGATTACTGTGAGCGGTCCACCCCTTCTCGAACGAGGTCGCCGGGTTCGTAGTTTGAGCTACTGGAACGAATTCCGATTTGCATCCCACCAGGCATCGGACTTTCAGAAATGCCGCTTGCTCTTCCACACTAAGGGAATGCGCATCTTTTCCGTTTTGATAGAACCGGTCATGAGCGCTGCGAAATTCCTCGCCCGGCCCCGCACTAATCAGATGAAGGTTCTTGTCGAATTCATACGAGATGGGGCAATCCTTGGGAACAGGGCATTCCATCACGGAGAGTCGAAGGTTGCCGTGCTGGACTACGGGCTCGCTGGCATAGTTGAACTGGAAGCCTCCTCGGTTCAAATCGCTCCGTGGAAACAGCAGGCGCAACCTCTCCTGGGCCGCCCCCATGCCGTGGATTTGAAACTCAGGCTGCACTTCCTTTGAAGCGCCAAACACGCGATCAGGATCCAGCACCAGCAACGTCGCTTTAGCGTCATATGCGTGGGCGTTGCCTGTGGCGATAATCTCCTCTCTGCCATCGCCATCCAGGTCGCCCACCACCATGTCACCCAGGCCCCCAGAATGCCAGTACTCAGAAAGGGTTTTGCCGTTGGAATCGAGGACTGCGACCTGGGCCGGACCGCTGTACCAGGGATCGGCATCATTTAGAACGACGATTCGGGGAGGTCTCTTTTCCGTTGCCTTCATTACTCCGACAGAGAAAGTCTTGAATGTCGCCGGCCCATTGAGTTCCGGCAACTGTCTCCCGGGTGCCCAACGCCATTTCTCCTTGCCTCGGTCGGAATAGCAGATCAGCGACGACGACTGGGGCTGCGAGCTTGGAGCGGGCAGATAAGAAAACAGGACGCTGGTGTGGCCTTTCCCCTCCAGATCAGCAAACCAGATACGCGGCCCAAACTCCTTCCCGTTGTAGTACCAATCGGGCCCGAATCTCTCAGGAAAGGTCTTTCTCCAAAGCTCCTTTCCTTCTGCATTCAGAACCGTCAGGGTCGAACCGTCCAGCCGGCCAAACTTGGGCTGGTCGTGCACCGCCAGAACTCGGATGGCGACATAGCCCACAATGCCCATCGCAGCTATCGCAGCTGCTAGCTTAAGTCCCTTATGTGTGTGCGCTTGCCGAAGAGGCCGCTGATCCTCGCTTGCAGGCCGCAATCCCGCGGTTTCCGCTTCACGCGGCATTGCCACGATCCAACGCTTTTCGTGTGTTCCATTTACTGCGGGAGCGGAACGATTTGGGAGGATAATCTTGGTCGGATCGGCTTTGCCCTCCCCCTCATAGTAAGACTCCAGCGCATGCCGCAGTCGGTTCATCTCCGTTGCGACGTCGGCGGATCGTTTTGTCTTGATTTCGTCCGGCCACAGTTCCCGGATCACCAGGTCAGGGCTCAAGGCGCTTTGTGAGTCCATGTTTTTTGACAGGACTTCCAGCAACTTCCGGAGCTGGGCCTTGCTTGCGAAGCTCTGGCTGCGCAGGATTCTGGCGATCTGGTCGCTGATAGCGGTGGAGTCCATAGGCTCAGCGAAGCAGCAATGGAACGATGGCAGAAATAATAGCACGCGGCACTCGAAAGAGCGTGTCCCGTTTTCCTGAATACTGAGAATTGCAGAATATATTTGCGCCGGGTTGATGCGCGTAGCGCCGCGTAACTGACAAATTTCTGCGTTATGATGAAGCCGAAGGGGGGGGGCGCGCATGCGGGGACTAACGGTTGCGGTTTTGGTGCTTGGCGGCGTCGTGGCGGCCCAGAAACTGCCATTGAAAGGAACAGACATGGAGACGGCGCAGAATGTTTCGATACCGGAAATGACAGAGGCGATCTACCCGCGGCTCACGGCCCAGTGGGAGGGCTGGAAGAAGCAGGATCCGGCGCCCAACGATGCGATCATCGCCGACGACTTCCATTCTTTCTGGCCCGATGGCTCCCAGCACATAGGAAGGCCCACGGCGCAGCAGATGGCCGAGCAGCCCATTGCAGGGTACAAACTGTCCGAGTTTCGCGCCGTGCCGGTGGGAGCCGATGGGGCCCTGGTCACGTACTTCGCCGACATCAAAACGCCCGGCGACAACGTGGAGCATCACATGGCCGTGGGAGAGTTCTGGGTGAAGCGCAACGGTCAGTGGTTCATCCGCGGTTACTCGGGCACGCTCATGAAATAGGTTAGCCTGCCGGCAGCGGCGAAGCTAGAAGCGTCTGGAGGCAGGAATGTCGGTAAAGTACACGATTCGCGTGGAAAAAGAGGGCGCCAACGTCACGGCGAGATACGACCTTACAGTGCCCATGGATACGACCGAACTTCTTGCGAGCTTTGAATTAAATGTGGATGGGAAGAATCTGATCGACGAATTTCTGCCGCAAAAGGCGTTTACGGGGACGAAGTTTCACATCCTGGCGAATCCTTCCGCGGATGCGGAAGTAACCTTCGCAATCACCACGAACGAACCGGATGCCGAGCCCGAAGACGGCGAGGACACTCTTCGAGGAGAGCGAAGGAACGATGACGTTTCCTTTGTGAAGTAGGCCCTAAGCATGATCCGCTGCTGCGACGACCGCGACTTTGAACTGATTTGGGCCATCATTAACGATGGCGCGCAAGCTTACAAAGGCATCATCCCGGAAGATCGCTGGACGGAACCATACATGTCCAAGGACGAGTTGAGCCATGAAATCGATGACGGAGTCGCGTTCTGGGGATATGAAGAGAACGGAAAACTGTCAGGCGTGATGGGCATTCAGCCGGTCCAGGACGTGACTTTGATTCGGCACGCCTACGTCGCCACCAGCAGCCAGGGGCGAGGAATCGGAGCGCACCTGCTGTCTCATTTGCGGAAGCTGACTTCAGGTCCGGTATTAATTGGAACGTGGGCGGACGCGGCATGGGCGATCCGCTTTTACGAAAGGCACGGCTTTCAAATCGTTCGCGCTGAACAGAAGGACTGCCTTCTCCGACAATACTGGACTATTCCAGAACGACAGATCGAAACATCCGTGGTTCTCGCCGATTCGAAGTGGTGCCAACTCCATGGCGAAAGATGATGCTTTCCCGAATGTGCGGCGCCAGATCCTCCACCAGGCTTCGACTCTTGAGTACTGTAATTGTACTCTCTCCAGATTGGCCGAATAGAGGGAGTGACTGAACTAGTGAACGATCACCGTTAAAGGCATGCTGCGGGTTGCTCCGCTCGCGGTAGTGACCACAACGGTGATGGTGTAGGTGCCGGAGGGTGTGCCGGCAGTCGCCCCGGCGATGCCCGGATTGCCGGAGCCGCCAGCACAGCCCGACATGATCGCAACCAGGAACAAGCTGGCTGTCAAAGCAACCCAAGTCCGCCGCCGCCGAGTTGCGACGAAGAACATCAGTAACACAATCAGCAGAAGAAGAATTTGCGTGATGACCCGGAGCGGGGCCAAGTTGGGCGGAGAAAGTGGCGGAATTCGCAGAACGGTGGCGTGCGACGGAGCTGTGGTCGTCACAGTTGTCGTGACGGTGACCGGAGCATTGAGCGTAAAAGAGGCCGGAGAAGAGGTGCAAGTGCCCGCCGGAATGGAACTGTTGCAGGTGACGGTCACCGGGCCGCTGAATCCTCCGGATGGAGCGAACGACAATTGGAAAGTTGCTGCCTGCCCTGCGGAGACCGTGGCGGAGGTGGAACCTCCCGGAGGAACGGAGATGGTGATGTCGGTTCCTTCGCCGGACAGAGTGACGGCTTGCGGACTGCTTGGAGCGTTGTCCGAAATCGTGATGGCCCCCGCGCGAGCGCCCGTAGCCGTGGGGGTAAAGGTTACGGAAATGGTGCAGGACGAATTGGCGGCAACTCCGTTAGCGCAGGTGTCAGTCTCGGCGAAATCGCCACTGGCCTTAATGCTTGTGAAGGTCAGCGTGGCATTGCCGGTGTTGTTCACGGTGACAATCTGAGGATTGCTCGTCGTACCGACCATTTGATTTCCAAAGGGCAGAGCGGTGGCCGAGAAATTAATGGCCGGACCGGACGGCGTTCCGGTGCCGGTGAGGCTGATCGATTGCGGGCTGTCGCCAGCGTTGTCCATGATGACGAAGGAGCCGGCTCTGGCGCCTGTCGTGGTAGGCGTGAAGGTGATAGCGATACTGCAGGAGGAACTCGCCGGCAGAGTAGCCGGGCAGCCGTTCGAGGCAGAGAAATCGCCGCTGGCGGCAACGCTGGCGATGTTTAACGTGTCGTTGCCGACGTTGGTGAGGACGATATTCTGAGCGGCGCTTGTAGTCCCGACCGCCTGAGCCGCAAATGTGAGGCTACTGCACGAAGGCGCGGCGGCAGCTGCAGCGAAACTGTGCGGTGTGACGCTGCGGTGGACGATGCTGCCGCTCCCGCTCCCACTTCCGGTGGAGCAGGCCAGACTAACGGCGGGGCCGGTGGAGACGCCAGTGCCAGTGAGCATGACGGACTGCGGGCTGCCTTGGGCATTGGAAGTTACGGTGATCGAGCCGGTTCTGGTTCCGTTGGTGGTGGGCAGGAAATTGACATTAATCGTGCACTTGGCGCCGACGGCCAAGCCAGTCCCGCAGTTATCGGATTCCAGGAAGTCGCCGCTGGGTACGATGCTGGTGATGGTCACTGCCGCACCGCCGGTGTTGGCTAGCATAATGCTCTGCGCCTGGCTGACGGTGGCAACCGTTTGATTGTTGAACGTCAAAGTCGTGGGAGAAAGGGAGATTGTGGGAATGACTCCGGTGCCGGTGAGGGTGACTGTGAGGGGCGTGCTGCTGCTGTTGGCGATGCTGATGGAGCCGGGACGCGTCCCAGTCGCAGTTGGAGTGAAGGTGACGCGGATCGCGCAGTTGCTGCTTGCCGCGACGCTGTTGCCGCAGGTATTTGTTTGAGCGAAGTCGCCGCTGGCGGTGATGCTGGTGATGGCGACGGCCGTGGCTCCGCCATTGGACAAGGTTACGGTTTGTGTTGGGCTGGTAGTGCCAACCGTCTGATTGTCGAAGATCAAGAGCGAAGTCGAGAGATCGAGGCCTGCCGAAAGCCCCGTGCCAGAAAGAGTAACGACGGGCACGCTTCCGCGTGCATCGCTGGTGATAGCAACTCCCGCAGTGCGTTGACCGCCGCCTGTCGGGCTAAAGACAACGCTGATGGTACAGCTGGCGCTGGGAGCGAGCGTCTGGCCGCAAGTGTTGGTCTGGCTGAAATCGCCTGCATTGGTGCCCGTGATGGCGATACTCGCAATGTTCAGCGTGGCGTTCCCGCTGTTGCTCATGGAGATGGCGAGCGGCGGGCTGGACGTTCCGACGAGCCGGCTGCTGAAAACCAAACTGCCCGGCAAGAGGGTGATCGCCGGAGCGTTGATGCCGATGCCGTTAAGAGGGACGGTTTGCGGACTGCCCACGGCGTTGTCCACGATCATGATGGCGCCCATGCGCGTGCCGGTTGCGGTGGGCGTAAACGTAACCAGGATGTTGCAGCTCGCCAGAGCAGCAAGGCTGGCGCCGCAATTATTGGTCTGCGCGAAGTCTCCGCTGGCGGTGATGCTCAGGTTGGTTACCGGCAGCAAGGGACTCGTGTTCGTGAGCGTTACGCTCTCGGTCGTGCTGGGCGTGCCGACCGGCTGGCTGGCAAAGTTCAGGCTCGTCGGAGACAGCTTTACGACCGGAAGTGAGGACACATTCACTGAAACCGTGGCGCTGTTGTTTGCCGGGACAGGATCGGGCTCTGCGGCCGTGACTGTGTCCGTGTTCATAAACGTGCCTGCGGCCGTCGGAGTGAGGACCACCGTCACCGTAGCGTTCGATCCCGCAGATAGCGACCCCAGCGTACAAGTGAACGGCGATGTGCCCGAGCACGTGCCCTGACTTGGCGTGAACGAAACAAAGTTGACGCCGGGTGTAGCCGGCGGAGTAAATGTACCGATCACTGCCACGTTAGTGGCTGGCGAAGGCCCGTTGTTCGTGACCGTCATGGTGAAAGTCAAGTTGATCCCGACGGCACCAGGGTTCGGAGAAGCAGACACGGCAATCGCCAGGTCGGCCGAGGGAACAACCGTAACGCTGGCAGTAGCAGAATTGTTCGAGGGGAAAGGATCCGTTTCGTTTGCAGAGACATTGGCCGTGTTGGTGAAACTGCCTGTGGCTATGGCTTTGGCCACGATCGAAAGCGTGGCGGCGGCGCCATTTGCCAAACTTCCGAAATTGCAGCTGACGGCCGTGGTGCAGGTCCCCTGGCTCGGTGTTGCGGAAACTATTGTGAAGCCGACTGGCAGCGCGTCCGTCAAGGTGACGCCGGTGGCCGGAGATGGCCCGCCGTTTGTGACGGTAAATGAGAAAGTGACGTTGCTCCCAAAGTTCACGGTTTGCGGCGTCGCGGTTTCTGCAAGAGAAAGATCCGCTGCAGGGTTTACGGTCGCGGTGGCGCTTGCGGAGTTGTTGGCCAGGTTGGGATCAGTCTCGGTCGCAGCGACCGTGCCGGAGTTGGTGAATGTACCAGCCGCGTTCGGTTTCACAACCACTGTCACGGTCACGGCGGCTCCGTTGGCCAAGGTCAACAAGGGGCAAGTAACCGTAGGCAATGCGGTTGTGTTGCACACAGAGTCCGTGGACGGAATGGCGCTGACAAGCGTCACTCCCGCGGGCAGAGTGTCTGTGAGGACGACATTGGTCGCCGGCGAAGGACCGCTGTTAGTTGCAGTAAAAGTGTAGGTGAGGTTGGCGCCTAGCAGGACCGGGCTAACCACACTCTCCGTTAAAGCGAGGTCAGCGGATGCAACCACCGGAGTGCTCACGGTCGCAGTGTTATTTGTGGGCACAGGATCGGTTTCATTCGCGGCGACGCTGGCCGTATTCGTGAGAGTCCCGACGGCGGTCGGTTTGACCAGGATCGTAACCGTGGCCTGCCCCGAATTTGCCAGTGTGCCAAGATTGCAGCTGACAGTCGCTGTGCAAGTTCCCTGGCTAGGCGTCGCGGAAACGAAAGTCACATTGGCGGGGACCGCATCCGTCAAGGTCACTCCTGTGGCCGGAGAGGGGCCATTGTTGGTGACGGTGAGAGTGTAGGTGAGCGTGCCGCCAACGGCCGCCGGACTTGGCGAAGCCGTTTTCGTAAGAGCGAGATCGGCGATGGGGATGACGGTAACGGTGGCGCTTGAGGTGTTGTTGGCGGTATTAGGATCGAACTCGTTCGCCGATGCGCTTGCCGTGTTGGTAAGCGCGCCGGAACCAGTTGGCGTCACTGTTATTGCCGCGGTCGCGGAGGCGTTGACGGCGATCGTTGCGAACGTGCAGGTGACGGTGGTGTTGACGATGCCGGTGCAGGCTGAGCTGGCGGAAGCGAATGTGGCTCCCACAGGGAGCGTGTCGGTTATCTTTACGCCAGTCGCGGGGCTGGGCCCGTTATTCGTGACCGTGAGCGTGTACGTCAAAGGACTCCCGGCGTTTACGGGATTCGGCTGTGCCGTCTTGGTCAGCGATAGGTCGG
>Ga0210384_10000801_pt1 | contig 46022 bp, 36 predicted proteins | sample IncBWH2MmetaG_FD_160574 | JGI IMG/M metagenome (GOLD analysis project Ga0210384, IMG submission 160574) | Forest soil microbial communities from Barre Woods Harvard Forest LTER site, Petersham, Massachusetts, United States - Inc-BW-H-2-M | ecosystem: Environmental > Terrestrial > Soil >... | reverse complement strand
CTGTCGTTCTGTACTGTGCTCGCCATCGCTTCGCAACCGATGCGATGGAAGGCACAGGCAACGTGATGGCGGTGATGGATGCGATGGGGCATCAGTCAGTAGATACCGCACGCATCTACAACCACTCCAACGTGCGGCAGATCCGGGAAGCAATCGAGCGGCGGAACCAGGTGTCATCGAGGCTTGTGGAAGCTGTGCAAAAGCTGGCCACAAAAGTGGCCACAGCCGCATGAAGCAACCGTGCCAAAAAACGTTGTAAAGGATTGAAACAGAGTTGGTAGCGCTACCGGGAATCGAACCCGGGTTTGAAGATTGAGAATCTTCCGTCCTAACCCCTAGACGATAGCGCCGCCGGGCCGGGTGTGATTATAACAAAGCGTCTTGGTGGATCGCAGCTGGGGGCGGGCATCGTTTCTGGGCCACAATCACACCATATTCATTTCTCTTTCATTTTCTTGTCCTGCTTTCTCTAGCACACACCCAAGTGGTAGCTATGCCCGAAATGGGTTTAAGAGTTGTGAAAATTCTCCCACCTCTTGACAAGCAGACCCTCTAGTAGCAGAATCTTTTTAGGCGAATAAAAAGCGAATATACAAAAACAAAACTTCGCTTTCGAAGCTACCTGCTTCGATGTTCCTGAACTTCTGAGGTTCCCTATGTCTTCCCCGGTGATTTGTGCCCCTGATGCTCTGGGCCGCCCCGCTGCTTTTGCTGGGAAAGAGGGGGCTGCGCTCCTTCTAAAACGGCTCTCCACGTTGCCCAAACTTCACGGAGTGGCTCCTGCATCGCAGCTCGAGGTGCGGCCCACGCCGGAAATGGTTTCCAGCGGGATTTACGAGATTAACAAGCTTACCGGCGGGTTGCCACGAGGATGCCTGAGCGAAATCTGCGGGCCAGCTTCTTCGGGACGCACCAGTGTGCTGCTGGCTTCTCTGGCTTCTGCCACCCGGCGAGGAGAAGTCTGCGCTCTGATGGATGCCACCGATGCATTTGATCCCGTCTCGGCGGCTGCCGCAGGAGTGGATTTTGAAAGACTGCTCTGGGTGCAATGCGGTCTTCCCAATAAAAAGCACGATCGAGAAGGGCACGCTTTCAGTCGTGCCAAAAAAATTCACTCAAAAGAACGGGCTTTAACCTCTGAGGGGAAGAATTACAAATTGCTGGAGCGAGCGCTGAGGGTCACAGACCTGCTTCTGCAAAGCGGCAGCTTCGGTCTGGTGGCCATTGATCTTGGTGATGTTCCGATTCAGACAGCGCGGCGCATTCCGCTGACTACCTGGTTTCGTTTTCAGCGTGCCGTGGAGTATACGCCTACGGTGCTGTTTGTCGTGGCCCAAGCGCCGTGCGTGCAAACTTGCGCTTCTCTGCTGGTGAGATTGCAAGCGTCAAAAGAGCTTTCAGCTTTCGGCCCTCAACATTCTGAAAAAAAGAATTTATTCCCAACTCATACGCAATTGCTGGAGGGAATCCGCGTAGAAGGAGAACTATTGCGTTCGCGCATGGAGCGCAAGCCATCAGGATCGATCACTGCAGCGTTCCTGACCAAAACACAACGAATTTCGTAGTGTGCCGTCTCAGTGGCTGTCTCGAGAGCATGACGACCAATGCCTTTTGCTTGCATCTTCGTTCCTGATTTTCCCGTGGAAGCACTCCTCCGCGTCGAACCTGAGCTGCGTTCCCAGTCTGTGGTTGTGCTTGAAGGTAAAGCACCTCTGCAAAAAGTTTTTGCCGTGAACGAATCGGCTCGTCGTGCCGGAATTGAACCAGGAATGATGAAGTTGCAGGTGGAAGCCTGTGCCGGTCTAGTGCTGCACAACCGTTCTTCGTTGCAGGAAGCTGCCGCACACGCCGCACTACTGGACTGTGCGCAGTCGTTTTCGCCACGTGTAGAAGATGCGGGCTGCGACACTATTCTTCTTGACCTGGGAGGACTGGAATCACTTTTTGGTTCTCTGTCCAAGATTGCACGTGATGTGACTCGTCGTGCTTTCGCTCTCGGACTCAAAGCCAACGTCGCAGTGGCTTCCAATCCTGATACGGCTGCACTTGCGGCTCGAGGTTTTCACGGCGTGACCGTGATTCCCGCGGGAAAAGAAGCAGAGCAGTTGGGGTCTCTGCCGGTACAAGTCCTTTTGGAGAGCTTTTGCGACGCCCAAGAAATCGAGCAATTTTCGGAAACCTACAGCCGTTGGGGAGTGCGTAATGTGCTGGCATTAGCTGCCTTGCCGGATGTTGCCATCAGCGAGCGCTTAGGGCAGAAAGGCGTTCGCCTGCAGCAACTGGCCCGGGGCGAGACTTTCCGCACATTGGTTCCGGTCGAACCGCCGCTGGTTTTCGAAGAAGTCATCGAATTGGAGTATCCGCTCGTGTTGCTTGAGCCCCTGGCATTTCTGTTGGGCCGGCTGCTGGAACAATTGTGCGCTCGGCTGAGTACACACGCTCTGGCAACGCAGGAACTGCGGCTGCGATTGGCGTTGGAGCAAGGATGCCATGCAGAAGAAATTACTGAACCAGCCACTAGCCATGTGGAGACGGGCGCCCCCGCCCGTCGAGGCCGAGTGCAAGCTCGGCAGCCTTATTGTGAAAGCGAGAGTCGCAAGATTTTTCAACGTACGCTTCGGCTTCCCGTCCCGATGCTGGATGCTAAAACTTTCCTCAAGCTATTGCAGCTTGATTTGAAGGCGCATCCCCCCGGGGCGCCCATTCTAAAAATTTATTTGTCAGCGGAGCCGGCGCGTCCGCGTGCGGCTCAGGGCGGTCTTTTTCTTCCGCCCTCACCAGAGCCAGAAAAGCTCGAACTCACACTTGCCAGAATTGCGGGCATTGTGGGTGAAAACCAGGTCGGATCGCTCGAGTTGCTGGATACACACCGTCCAGAAGGTTTTCGAATGAAAGGCTTCGCGCCCGAAATGCCGCGAGAAGGTGTGTCACGAAAAGAAGACAAACCTGCTGGCAATCAGGAGAAAGCGAATGTCGTCACTGCCCTGCGCATCTTCCGTCCGCCTTTGCGCGCTGCGGTGACGCTACGCGATGGTGGACCATCGCGTCTGGTCTGCTCCGGGCACAGACCGATCCAGGGAGAAATCGTCTGGGCAGCCGGCCCCTGGCGCTCGTCAGGCGATTGGTGGGACCAGGAAGGCTGGGCCCGCGATGAATGGGACATCGCGATGCAAGAGGAAACCGGGATCGCGCTTTATCGGTTGGTCCGCGATCTGCTCAGCGGGGGATGGTATGTAGAGGGAACTTATGACTAGCAACTCCAAAGATTTTCTCTGTGACTCCGTGACTCTGTGATGAAAAAGATTTGCAATGTACATCGAATTTCATTCCCGCTCTGCCTTCAGTTTTCTCGAAGGCGCTTCCCTGCCTGAAGATCTGATCGCAAACTGCGCCAACCTGCACATGCCGGCCATGGCCCTGCTCGACCGGGACGGCGTGTATGGCGCTCCGCGTTTTCACATGGCAGCGGAGAAGGCCGGGATCAAGGCGCACATCGGAGCGGAAGTAATGTGTGAAATTTTCGGACTGACGAATTTCCGGATTGACGAATTGAAGAATCCGTCAAAGGATCGAGATGTTTTCAATTCGACAATTCATAAATCCGAACATTCAAAAATCTCTTTCCGTCTTCCCCTCCTTGTCTCTTCCCGCACCGGCTACCAGAATCTTTGCCGCCTGATCACCAAGATGAAACTCCGGGCAAAGAAAGGCGAAGGCACTGTCCACGAAAAGGAATTGCAAGAACACTCGGTCGGACTTATCTGCCTGACCGGAGGTGACGATGGTCCGCTCGCAACCGCACTTGCCCAAGGGGGAAAGGAAGAAGCTCAGCGCTCGATTGAGCACCTGACGGAAATTTTTGGCCGGGACAATGTATATGTAGAACTGCAGCGCCATTTTCATCGCGAACAGGAAGCTCGCAACCGCGCTGCCATCGAAATTGCGCGTTCCCTCCGGCTTCCGCTATTGGCCACCAACGGCGTTTGCTATGCCACCGCCCATGAGCGCGAGCTTTGTGACGTTTTCACTGCCATCCGCAACCATCGCACGCTGGCCACCGCTGGACGCCTGCTGGCCCGCAATTCCGAGCGTCACCTGAAATCGCGGCAGAAGATGCAGCAACTGTTCGCCGATCTGCCCGAAACCATCGCTAACACGGTGGAATTGTCGTCTCGCTTCGAATTCACACTCAGCGATTTGGGATATGAATTTCCCAAATATCCCGTCCCCGAAGGCGAGACAATGATGTCGTTCCTCCGGGAACGCAGTTGGGAAGGTTTCCTGCAGCACTATGGCCGGGCCGCATCCGAACTCAAGAATCGCGCTCGCCATCAGATCGAGCGTGAGCTGACGCTGATCCAAAAGCTGAATCTTGCCGGCTACTTTCTCATCGTCTGGGACCTGGTCCGCTACTGCTGTGAGCAAAACATTCTGGTGCAGGGGCGCGGCTCCGCGGCCAACAGCGCCGTTTGTTATTCGCTCGGCATCACCGCCGTCGATCCAGTGGGTATGGAACTACTCTTTGAGCGCTTCCTCTCGGAGGAGCGCGGCGAGTGGCCCGACATTGATCTCGATCTGCCCAGCGGCGATCAGAGGGAGCGCGTAATCCAATATTTGTACAAGCGCTACGGGGAAGGCGGCGCCGCTATGACTGCCAATGTCATTACCTATCGCAGCCGCATGGCTTCGCGCGAAATTGGCAAGGCGCTGGGCTTCGATCCGGAAACGCTTGATAAAGTCTCAGCCGCCGTCTCCACGTGGGAATACAAGGATGCCAACGACACCCTCGATCATCGCTTCCGCGATGCTGGTTTGGACTTGAATCATCCTCGGCTGCGCAAATATTTCGAGCTCTGCGAGGCGGTTCAGGATCTGCCACGTCACCTCGGCCAACATTCTGGTGGCATGGTCATCTGCCAGGGGCAACTTGATTCCGTGGTGCCGCTCGAACCTGCCTCCATGCCCGGGCGCGTCGTAGTGCAGTGGGACAAAGAAGACTGCAACGACCTGGGCATCATCAAGGTCGACCTGCTCGGCCTGGGCATGATGGCCGTGCTGGAAGATTCTCTCGAACTCATCCGCAATCATTATGGTGAGGAAGTGGACCTCGCCCACCTTCCGCCTGACGATCCCACGGTGTATTCCACGTTGCAAAAGGCCGATACCATCGGCATGTTTCAAATCGAGAGCCGGGCGCAGATGTCATGCCTGCCGCGCCTGCGGCCGCAACGCTTTTATGACATCGTGGTGCAAGTGGCAATCATTCGCCCTGGCCCCATCGTCGGTCAGATGGTCAATCCTTATTTGCAGCGCCGCATGGGACGCGAGTCGGTCAACTACTTGCATCCTTCGCTCGAGCCCGTATTGACGCGCACACTGGGCGTGCCGCTCTTTCAGGAACAGTTGTTGCGCATGGCGATGATTGCCGCCGGATTCAGCGGGGGCGAAGCGGAGGAACTGCGTCGCGCCATGGGTTTCAAACGCTCCCAGGCCCGCATGAAGGAAATCGAGGCCAGGCTCCGCAGCGGCATGGAGCGCAACGGCATCTCGCGGGAAGCGCAGGAGAAAATTATTCTCTCGATTACTTCCTTCGCTCTTTACGGATTTCCCGAGTCTCACGCTGCCAGTTTCGCCCTGCTTGCCTATGCCAGTGCCTATTTGAAATGTCATTATCTAGCCGCTTTCACTGCCGCCTTGCTCAATAATCAGCCGATGGGCTTCTATCGTCCCGCCACCATCGTCAAAGATGCGCAACGGCACGGGCTGAAGGTGCTGTCGATTGATGTGATGAAGTCTGAGTGGAATTGCACGGTCGTGGAAACAGCCGGCGAGACCCCAGCGCTACGCCTTGGCCTGCGGTATGCTCGCGGGTTGCGCGAGGAGGCTGGCCAGGCGCTGGTTCGTCAGCGAAGTTTGGCGCCGTTTGTTTCCATTCATGATCTCGTCCACCGTGTTCCTGAACTGCGGAAGGACGATCTGAATACGTTGGCAGAAATCGGGGCTTTGAATTCAATCGGTAATTCTCCACCGAGTCGCAAGAACAGAAAAGAATTTCAGAATGAAGATTTTAGATTGCAGGTTGCAACCGATGACGCAAATCAATCTGAAATCTGCAATCAGAAATCTGATATCGCTTTCCATCGTCGCGACGCTCTCTGGCAAGTCGAACGCGCCGTTCGCCACTCTGGGCCACTGGTGGATGAACTCCCCGAACCCGACTCCAAATCCCCGCTGCGTCCTATGAATGCCGAAGAGCGGCTGGTCGGCGATTTCCGAGGCACTGGCTTGACTGTCGGACCCCATCCCATGGCCTACCACCGTCCTCGAATGCTGGCCATGGGAATCCGTAAAGCCATTGAGCTCAGCCACATTCCGAACGGGAAGTCCGTGCGGGTAGGGGGGTGTGTCATCGCCCGCCAGCGTCCTGGAACCGCCAAAGGGTTTGTTTTTCTTAGCCTGGAGGACGAAACCGGCGTAGCCAACGCCATTATCACCCCAGATTTATTTCAGAAAAATCGGATGCTGGTATCTTCCGAGCAATTCCTGATGGTGGAAGGGATTCTGCAGAACCAGGATAACGTTATTTCGGTGAAAGCCCAACGGGTGTTACCGCTTTCCATCACCCGCGCTGAGACTACCTCCCACGATTTCTATTAACCGGTACGATGTATTTTTTTGTTCGTTCTTTAACAAATCCACAGCCTGTTCGGTTTATTATTAGATCATCATCCGCCACAAAACTTTCGGACACCGGCAGTCCGGTGCATGTGGCTAATTCATCCATTTGGTTCATTGCTGAACCTTGGTATCTGTAAGGAGTATCCGATTATGGCTAGAGCAAAGTCCCCCCGCAATGGCAACACTCGCACCACGAATGCAGTGACCGCGCCCGCGGTTACCAATCCCGAAATGAAGCAGAATGGCTCTCAGACAGACCTGGAAGCCGAAATCCGCCGTCGCGCCTATGAATTGTACGCGCAGCGGGGGTATACACCGGGCCACGAGAATGATGATTGGTTCGTAGCCGAGCGCGAAATCCTGGCCCGCTACAACCAGCAGCAGAGCGCCTAGATTCGAGTCCCTGGGGAAAGCCGATTTTCCGCCACACTGGGGAGTCTATGTCCATTCAGTCTCTTCCCAGTTTGCCCATTGCGACGAAGCGGTCTCGGGGTAACTCCCAGTAGCTCTCGACCTCGCGGCAAAGCTCCGAATATCAATAACTTTGCTCCGAGCTTTGGTGTTGCCTCCTGCTAGTGTTTCTGAAAAAATACCTCAGGGTCCCCCATGTCGCAAATCGGCAGTTTTGCGCTCCTGCTTGCGTTGGCCTTGAGCGCTTACTCGTTCCTGGCTGGACTATTTGCCTTGGCACGTCCAGGCCCGGGATCGGATCGCCTGGGAGAAACTGCGCGGCGGGCGGGGATTGCCGTTTTTGCTGTGGTCTTCCTGGCTGCCCTGGTATTGGTCATTTCCGCCTTCCAGGACGACTTCTCCATCGCCTATATTTTCCATCACAGCAATCGTGATCTACCCATTCCCTACAAGTTCGCCGTCCTGTGGTCCGGACAGGAAGGTTCGCTACTATTCTGGTCGTTACTTCTGTCCGCGTATGGACTGGTGCTTAGGCTCCGCCACAAGACCGACAGCCGACTCTTTGCCCACGCCTCCGTCATCATCGCCGCCGTCCAGGTTTTCTTCTTACTCCTGCTGAATTTCGCAGCTCACCCGTTTGCCGTCATGCAGGGCACGCTGCCGGCCGACGGCAACGGTCTCAACCCACTGCTGCAGTATCCCGAGATGGTGATCCATCCGCCTATGCTTTATTTGGGCTACGTAGGCTTTACTGTGCCCTTCGCCTTCGCGCTCGGGGCTCTGGCTATGCGTTATCCGGGCGAAAAATGGATCCACATCACCCGCCGATGGACGATGGTGACCTGGGGATTCCTGACCTGCGGCGTTTTTCTCGGGGCGCACTGGGCGTACTCGGTGCTGGGTTGGGGAGGCTATTGGGGCTGGGACCCGGTAGAGAACGCCTCGTTCATGCCCTGGCTGACGGGCACCGCGTTCCTGCACTCGGTAATGATGCAGGAGAAACGCGGCATGCTGAAGGTGTGGAACGTGTGGCTTATTTTCGTCACCTTCATGCTTTCCATCTTTGGCACATTTCTCACTCGCAGCGGCGTGGTCAGCTCGGTACACGCCTTCGCCCAATCTTCGATTGGGGACTGGTTCGTCGGCTTCCTGGCGATAATCCTTGCTACCTGCATCCTCTTTTACGTGAAGAACCGGTCTCATTTGCAAAGTGAGCACCGGCTGGAATCACTAGTCTCGCGCGAGTCAAGCTTTCTGTTTAACAACCTGCTGTTTGTTTTGTTCTGCTTCACGGTGCTCTGGGGCACGCTGTTTCCCATCCTCTCTGAGTGGGTGCAGGGCCATAAGATCACGGTCGGGCCGCCCTTCTACAATCATGTAACCATCCCGGTCATCCTGTTGCTTTTGCTGCTCACCGCCGTCGGTCCGCTGCTCGCCTGGCGCAACACGTCGCTGGAGAGTTTGAAACGTAACTTCCTGTGGCCCGCGTTTGGCGCGGCTTTGGTTGGGATTCTGATGATCGTCTGCGGCGTTCGCCCGTGGAAGGACATCTCCTACTTCTATGCGCTGATGGCCGCTATGTTAGCCACCTTGGTGACGCTAACCGTAATCTCCGAGTTCGTGCGCGGCGGCCGCGTCATATCCAGGCATACAGGGCAGGGCTTGCTCGCTTCCATGGCCCACCTGTGGCGCCGAAACACTCGCCGCTACGGCGGCTACATTGTCCACTTCGGCGTAGCCGTGGTGGTCACAGGAATTCTCGGAACTCCCTTCAACCGCGAGGCAGAGAAGGAGATGGGCTACGGCGACCACATGACCATTGGCCCCTACACGCTGGTTTGCCAGTCTTATACCGAAGAGGACAATCCGAACTACAGCAACCAGTGGGCCATCATTAATGTTTTCCGAGGTAGCAGGCAGATCACGACCATGTTCCCCGAGCGGCGCTTCTACAAGGCCAGCCAACAGACGCAGACCATCCCACAGATTCATCCCACCTTCAAGGAAGATTTGTTCCTGGTTCGAGACCTTTATCTGGTCTATGAAGGCGTTAATCCCGAGACGGGCCGTCCGATTATCAAAGCGCACCTCAATCCGCTAGTGATGTGGATCTGGATCGGAGCGCTGGTGATGATCTTTGGAACCATCACTGCGCTGGTGCCGAATGCAGTGCCGGCGCGGGTGACTGCTCCGGCGCGAATCGAGCCCGAGCCAGTGGCGGCGCGAACCTAGGCTTGAGGTTGTTCACAGTGCCCATGATTTCTCACAAACTGCCGTCGAAGCGCGTCATCCAAATCGTGCTGCTGTCGCTCGCGATCGTGACTCTCATGGGAGCTGGGGACGAAGACGCACGCTTCAACCAGTTGGGCCATAAATTGATGTGCGTGTGTGGCTGCAATCAGGTGCTGCTGGAGTGCAACCATGTCGGTTGTCCGTTGTCGGACGGTATGCGTGGAGAACTGGTTGCGGCAATGAGCCGTCCCGACAGTGACGATCTGGTGCTGCAATCCTTCGTCCAGAAATACGGGCCCACCGTGCTGATCGCACCTACCACGAGCGGTTTCAACCGCGTTGCCTGGGTCATGCCATATCTGGCGCTGGCGCTAGGGTTGACGACCGTCGTCCTGGTTGTCCGCGCCTGGCGCGGCAGCGATGGCCGGGGTGCTGGCCGCGTCGTCGGAGGAGGCGGGGTCGACGGGGGTCCGGCGCTTGACCAGTTCCGCGAACAAGCCAGAAAGGACACGGAACTGTGATCGTTCTCGTCTGCGCCCTGGTAACAATCAGCGTGTTGTTTTACATTTTCTATTTGCCTGGCAAATTGCATGTCGGCCCGGAGAAGACCCGCCTGGTCTATTTACGCGAGCGCAAGGAAGTGGTCTATGAGAATCTTCGCGACTTGAATTTCGAATACAAGGCTGGCAAGTTCCCGGATTCTGACTACCAGGCGATGAAGTCCTCTCTCGAAGAGGAGGCCGCAGCCATCCTAGCCGAGATTGCGCATCTCGAAGAGGCCACAATTTCCCCACTGCGAGGAAGTGGAAAGGGAGCACGAGTTTGAACCTGCCAACGCTGACACAGGTCATGTGGGGACGGGCGCCCCTTCGACGTCGCTCAGGGCAGGCCTCGCCCGTCCAGGCCGAGCGGAAGCTCGGCAGACTCGGCCCGGAACACAGGTCAAGCACCTTTATCCCGTTCCTTCTCCTCCTTCTCGCTTCCTTTGCCTCTGCCCAAACCCTCACCGGCACCGTGAAGAATGGCACGACCAACAAGCCTGCCGGCGGCGACGAAGTTGTTCTAATCAAGCTGGCCCAAGGCATGGAGGAAGCCGCCCGTACCAAGACCGATGTCCAGGGGAATTTCAGCTTCAAACTGGATGACGCCGCCAGCCCCCACTTGATTCGCGCTATTCATCAGGGCGTCACCTACCACCGCATGGCGCCTCCGGGAAGCACTTCGGTCGACTTGCAGGTCTATGATGTGTCCAAGAAAGTTGATGGCATTAACGTAACTGCGGACTTGATGTACCTGCAGGCCGGCAAGGGAGAGCTGGCCATAATGCGGCTGTTTGCCGTCGACAATACGTCCAAACCGCCGCAAACGCAGATGAATGAGCACAACTTCGAATTTTATCTACCAAGCGGCGCACAGATCGATTCTGCGCAAGCCCAGACATCGGGGGGACAAGCAGTTAATACCGCGCCCGTTCCGGAAGCAGAAAAGGGACGCTACGCCTTTGTCTTCCCCTTGCGTCCGGGCACGACCCAATTCCAAGTCACATATCATCTTCCCTACGAAGGTAAAGCCAACCTCGATCCCAAGCCGCTCTATCCGCTCGAACACTTCGTTGTGATCCTGCCCCAGTCGATTCAGTTTTCTTCGGCTCAGGCGGGAGTTTACGAAGAGAAGCAGCCGCCGACTCCGCCTGGCGCTGTTGCGGAGGTTGCGGCCAAAGTCAAGCCGGGCGAAGACCTGGCATTCGCAGTGTCGGGGAATGGCATGCTTCAGGCAGAGAACTCCCCAAATGAAGGCGACGGTTCCGGCACTGTTGCACCGCCACAGGCTCGCAACCGCGATACCCGTCCAGGAGGCGGACTGGGCCCTCCCATCGATGCTCCCGATCCACTGCAAAAGTATCGCTGGTACATTCTGGGTGGGTTCGCAATCGTGCTGGCGGCCGGAGCAGTCTACATTGCCGGACGTTCCAAACATTCCAGCGCGGACATCGCCTCCGATCTAGCGGCACCAATTGCGCGAGCGATAGCAAAAGCCCCGTCGACTGGGCGTTCCGAACTACTCCTCGAAGCTCTGAAGGAAGAACTCTTTCAGCTCGAGGTGGAGCACAAACAGGGTCGCATCTCGCAACCGGAGTACGAGAAGGCGAAAGCGGCACTGGATCAGACTCTGGAACGGGCCCTCGCCCGAAGCGCCCCAAAGTAAAGCCGCTAAGTTGCCCACTAGCCTGGCCATGAATCCGTCCCTCCGGCGTACCATCTAATGACTTAGAACTGAGGATATTTCTATGGGAAACACGTTCAAAACCGCCCTCTTGCTGACGGCAATGACGCTGCTGCTGATGGCGATTGGCCGGGCCTTCGGCGGCGAGAACGGCATGCTCTTAGCGTTGGGGATCGCTGCCGTCACTAACTTTGTCGCGTACTTTTTCTCCGACAAAATTGCACTTGCCACTTATCGTGCTCAACCGGTTACCCGGGAACAGTTGCCCAGGGTCTACAGCGTTGTGGAACGCATGACGCAGAAGATCGGCCTGCCGATGCCCAAGATTTATGTGATTCCTACTGACTCGCCCAACGCTTTCGCGACCGGTCGCAACCCAGCCCATGCCTCGGTAGCGGTCACCGAGGGGATTCTGAATCTGCTCAACGATGAGGAACTGGAAGGCGTGCTGGCGCACGAACTCGGACATGTGAACAATCGTGACATCCTGATCAGTTCGATCGCCGCCACGATTGCCGGCGCCATCACATATTTAGCTCGTTTCGGCTTCTTTTTCGGCGGGATGGGCGACCGCGACGAGCGCCGGGGTGGAGGTCTCGGTTCTATTCTCATGCTGATTTTGGCTCCCTTTGCCGCCATGCTCATTCAGCTCGCGGTATCGCGCTCGCGCGAATACCAGGCGGATGCTACAGGGGCGCACTTTACCGGCAATCCATATGCTCTGGCCAGCGCGCTAGCAAAACTTGATGCCTATTCGCGTCGCGTCCCCATGGTCGGTACGCCTTCGACGGCGCATCTTTTCATCGTCCAGCCACTGTTGGGAATGAATTTCGGCAGCTTATTCTCCACCCATCCGCCGATTGCCAAGCGCATCGAGCGCCTGACCGGAAGGCCGGCGGAGTTTACGCAGTAACACTGTGCCCGCTTCGCGTCTCTCGTTTTCGGCGACAACTGACTGCAAGGTCAGAAGTTTTCCACGTTCTAACTGCTGATTGATTCCGACAACTGATCGTCGGGAACATGACTTTGGTACCCGGCAGCCAGCTTGTATGCCGGTAATCGCCTTTCCGTGCTTAGTAAAATCGAGATTCGCATGTCTCCTGAAACCGCTGTAGCCGCCTCTCATCGCGCGGCACAACTGGAAACCGCTCTGTGCAAGGTCATCCGCGGGAAAGATGACATCATCCGTCTCGCTCTGGTTTCGATGATGGCTCGCGGGCACCTGCTCATTGAAGGCGTGCCCGGCGTGGGCAAGACAACTCTTGCGCAGGCACTGGCGCGGGCTTTGGACTGCAGTTTCCAGCGAGTGCAATTTACCAGCGACATGCTGCCGTCCGACATATTGGGAATTTCCATCTACTCCGCCATCGAGCAGGAATTTGAGTTCAAGCGCGGGCCGATTTTCACCAATGTGCTTTTAGCCGATGAGATCAACCGCACCACGCCAAAAACTCAATCGGCATTGCTGGAAGCTATGAACGAAGGCCAGGTCACAGTGGATGCTCATAGCCATCCTCTGCCCCAGCCGTTCCTGGTTATAGCCACACAGAACCCGGTAGAACACCACGGAACCTATCCGCTGCCAGAATCCCAACTCGATCGTTTTCTGATGCGGCTACGGATGGGCTACCCTGATGGTAGTGCCGAACGCGAAATTCTCCGCTCGGAGGCAGGCACGGCACAGTTGGAAGTCTTAGAGCCGGTGATCACCGGCGCGGATGTCCTGGAAATGCAGCAGGCAGTCACGCAAGTTCGCGTGGACGATTCGCTCGTCAGCTACACCTTGGCGATTGTCCGCCGGACGCGCGAATCGGAACACTTTTCGTTAGGCGTCTCGCCACGGGGCTCACAAATGCTCTATCGTGCCGCCCAAGCCATGGCTTTTCTTGACGGCCGCACCTTCTGCGTCCCAGAAGATTTCAAGCCGCTGGTGGTTCCAGTCTTCGCCCATCGCGTGGTTCTGAATGGGTCCCATTCTTCTACGCTGAAGAAGTCCGAACAGGCTGACCAAGTCATCCGCGAGATCGTGGAAAGCGTGCCCGTTCCGGTATAGGGCGCTGGCGTTCTCCCTATCCGACCTGCATAATGCTTGGGCATGTCCTTTCTTCGTTTCCTCATGCTACTTTCGCTGATCGTTTGGCTGGGCGGATTGATCTTTTTTCCCGTAGTGGCCCAAATGGCTTTCTCCATGCTACCGAGCCGCCATCTCGCAGGATTGGTAGTTGGCCGGTCTTTGAGCGTGCTGCACTGGATGGGGATTATTTCCGGCGCAGTCTTTCTCGCCAGTTCCGTGCTCTACAGCCGATTTGAAAGTGGTACGACCAATATACTTGCCGGGCGCCATCTACTCATCTGCCTCATGCTCGCGCTCACGCTGATCTCGCAGTTCGCGATCATTCCTCGGATGGATACCCTGCGCGCGGCTATCCCCGGGGAGATTGATTCGGTTTCTCCGGACAATCCCGCCCGCATGCAGTTCGACGCCTTGCACGCCTGGTCGACGCGGCTGGAGGGTGGGGTGTTGCTGCTCGGACTGGTGGTCGCGTACTTAACCGCTTCCAGCTTTCAGCGCTAACTGCCCCAATCAATTTCTGTAGCGTCGCATCATCATTTATCCTTCACAGGACAACCAGGAGCCACAAGCTAGCAGCTTTCCCTATGAAAACTGGCATCATCGGCCTGCCGCAAGTGGGCAAGACATCTCTGTTCGGCATCTTGACCAAGGCGCATCTCTCGCAGCAGGCCTATGCCAACCCGCGCGAGGCCCACATCGGAGTCGCCAAAGTTCCTGATGACCGCCTCGACCGCCTCGCGGCGCTCTACAACCCCAAGAAGCTTACCCACGCCTCCGTCGAATACGTGGACGTCGGCGCGATTGGCGAGGAAGCGCTCAAAGAGACCGCCTACCTTGGACACTTGCGAAACGTGGATGCGCTGGCCCACGTGGTCCGCGCTTTCGACGACCCTTCCATCCCTCACGTTGGGCCGGTCGATCCTCTCCGTGACATTAAGAATGTCGAATTCGATCTCATGGTCAGCGATCTTGGCCAGATTGAGAAGCGATTGGAACGGCTGGAAAAAGATCTCAAGAAAATGCGCTCGGCTGACCTGGAAAAAGAATTCGACTTGCTCAAGCGCGCCAATGCTCATTTGGGATCTGAACGCCCGCTGCGCGAGATGGAAATGACACCCGAAGACAAAAAGCGCCTTCGCGGCTTCATGTTCCTCAGTGAGAAGCCGATTCTCTATGTGCTTAATGTGAATGAGAGCACGGAACTTGGCAAAGATCTCGAAAATGCCGCCGGCAAATACAAGTTGGTAGATGTCGCCTCTCGCCCTAACGCCGCTGCAGCCGCCATTTGTGGCAAGGTGGAGGCGGAGCTCGCAGAGATGAGCGACGCTGATGCCGCCGAGTTCCTGTCCAGCTATGGGCTGCAAGAGAGCGGTCTGGTGCGGCTTATTCGGACTACATATGCTCTGCTGGGTCTAATTTCATTCTTCACTGCGGGGGAAGACGAATGTCGCGCCTGGACGATTCTCGTCCACACCCGCGCGGTCGAAGCCGCCGGCGCCATTCACTCCGATCTTGAGAAGCATTTCATTCGTGCCGAAACTATCCGCTGGGACCAACTCCTTGAGGCCGGCTCAGAAGCCAACGCCCGCTCCAAGGGCACGCTGCGGCTCGAGGGCAAAGACTACATTGTGCAGGACGGGGATGTGATGCACATCAGGCATAGCGGATAAAAATCAGTTCTCTGTTCTCAGTTACCAGTTCTCAGTGTTCATGCGTCACAGCTTTTCGGGCTGGTATTGCCTATTATGGTCCAGAGGAGGATCAGTTATGGGGCAGTCTTATCGAGAATTGGTGGCTTGGCAGAAGGCAATGAACTTTGTGATGGAGGTCTATAGAATTACCAAGACTTTCCCGCGGGACGAAGTCTATGGTTTGGCAAGTCAGCTCCGAAGATCAGCTGTTGCCATTCCGACCAATATCGCCGAAGGGCAAGCCCGATTCTCTGCGAATGACTTCTTCTTCTTTCTTGGTCGAGGACGAGGGGCCCTGGTGGAAGTAGAGACGCAGTTAATGATTACCCAGAACCTGGGCTACTTCTCTTCAGAACAAGGGCAGCAATTGCTGGACCGGGCCGCGGAGTTGGGCAAGATCCTAAACGGTCTCATCGCATCGATCCGGCCGGCTGCATAACGGGGAACGGAGAACCAGGAACCGAGAACTGGTATCATCCTCAGGCTCCCATGCACCCCATACTTCTCAGCCTGGTTCTGGGCCTGACGGCCGCTGCGGCGAATGTTTTTGGCGGCGCCATCATCGTCCAGAAACACTGGGAGCGTTCCTACCTGAAATACTTCGTCGCTCTCGGCGCCGGTTTTATGCTGGCGACTGCTTTGGTGGAGGTCTATCCCGCAAGTCTTGCACTGCGCGGCAAGAGCGCGACCTTACTTGTCCTCGCAGGTTACCTGATCATTCACTTTTTCGAGCACACCGCCACCCCGCACTTTCACTTCGGAGAAGAAACGCATGAAGATCAATTCCTACATAGCCATAAAGGTTATTCGGTGCTCATTGGATTGATCATTCACACTTTTTTCGATGGCATCGCCATCGCTTCCGGCTTCATCGTTTCCAATTGGCTGGGATGGATCATTTTCTTTGCTATTTTTCTACACAAAATTCCGGAGGGATTCACCGTAGCATCCGTGATGTTGGCGAGTGGGCGCAGCCGAGGCGTGGCTTGGGGAGCGTCCATGCTCCTGGGGGCTGCCACGTTTGCCGGGGTGTTGACCATGGCACTGTTGCGCCGTGAAGTGAGCTTTGGGCTGCCGCTCTCGGCTGGGGTCACAATCTACGTCGCCGCCTCGGACCTCATTCCCGAGGTAAATCGTGAGCCGGGGGCGGGGGTAGCACTAGTGGTGTTTCTTGGAGTGGGGTTGATGCTGCTGCTGGATCAATTCGTCCACGTGCCCTAGATAGAACGGCCGCTACTCCACAGTATGCTTCGCGGTATAACCCTCTCGCGCTATGATCTGATACTTAACGTCTTTGCCTTTTTGGTCTCTTATTTTCAGCGGACCACCATCAGGCGCCACGATATCGACCTTCAGCTTGCGATAGCTGCCATCGAGCTTAGGATTGGTCGGGCGATAAGAAATTTGGTACTGGTTGCGAATGTCTCCAGCGATGTCGTGAAAAATCTGCGGGAATTCCGCTTGAAACCGCGGCTGGTAATAGCGGCCCCCGGTCAAGCGAGCGAAAGTCTGCATCTCATTATCGGCTTGCAGATAATCCATCCGGTTGATGGGGATGCCAGCTCCGTGCGAGTAGCCCGTACACCCGTGAGTTTCGCAGTATTCGCGCAGTGCCCACCCGACGCTCACAGAAAAGATCGTCACATCGGGCGTAGCCTTAACTTTCTTTGTGATCTGGTCGAGGTTTAGCTTGCTAAAACTGTCAAAGCCGGTGCTGATCAAAACGATGTACTTGTGCCCTTCGATTCGATCGATGCGGTCCAGCGTGTCGTACAAAGCGTCGAATAGGTTCGTTTCGGAGAAGCCCGGCATGCGCAACTGGTTCAGCGCGCCGTAGACCGCCTTTTTGTCCTGCGTGAAATCCACCATGATCTGCGGCTTCATGTCATAGGCGATGACCGCCACCCAGTCATCCTTTTTCAGTGTGTTCGCGAACGAGTAAGAGGCGTTCAAGGCGTCGATAATGAAGGAATAATTGGTAGAGGCAAACTCTACTACGAGGACCGCCGTGATCGGCGCTTCGGAAATCGTGAAGTTGCTGATGGTTTGCGCAGTGCCATCCTCGAACACACGAAAGTTCTCTTTTTTCAAATTGGAGATGAACTGTCCGTCTTTGGTCGTCACCGCGACAGGAACTTGCACCAGAGGTACGTCGACCCGGATGGAATAATCCGGCATACCTTCGATCTTCTTAGGCTTCGCCGGTGGCGGAGGCGCAGGAGGCTCCTCCTTCTTGCTTGGAATCGCATAAGGCCCCACATCGCTCTGCGGGCCTCCTGCCGCCGGAGGCGGCTCCTGTTGGCCGTTGGCGGCGGGAGCGGACCCCGGCTGGTTTTGAGCAGCCAGGGGGACGGTCCCTTCCAGCAAAATCCCCAAGACAAATAGCAACAATAAGATAGCCCCCGCGCATCTACGAAAGGGAGTGAAATTCCCCCGAAAATCAGTGTAAAACATGGAACTCCTCGCAAAACCCTGTGCTAGTATAGACGCAGAGCTTCGCGTTTGGGATGTTTTGCTCGGCCTCAAGTTTAGATACTCTCCCACCCGGCAAACCGAATACAGAGCGAAGTGCAAGTTGTTGGCGGATCTTTCGCCATCCTGGGGAAATTTCATGAGACGTTCTGTTCTCAACAGCGTTGTTCTGTCCTTTCTTCTATTGTCTTACGCCATCGGCGCACCAGATTCCAAGCCGGTTGAAACCATACCTCTTGACCAGATCCACGCCGGAATGCGGGGCGTCGCGTACACCGTGTTTCAGGGCACTACGCCCGAAGCCATGGACGTCGAAGTTCTAGGCGTCCTCAAGAACGCCAATGGTCCTAAGGGAGACGTGATCCTGGTTCGCTTGGGTGGAACGAAGGCGGAGTACACCGGCGTAGTCGCCGGGATGAGCGGCAGCCCTGTCTATCTCGACGGCAAGCTCGCAGGCGCGCTGGCATTTCGCATTGGAGAATTTTCCAAGGAACCCATCGCAGGCGTGACCCCGATTGGGGAGATGTTGGAAATCAATGCCATGGACCGCAGTCCGGCCTTCAGCGCGCTCCCGGCCAAGGTATCTCCTGAAACTGCCAGCAAGACCTCAGGGCCCGGGACTTCTACTGGACTTCAGCATGATTATGCCAACTACCTGAAGCCCATCGAAACGCCGCTGGTGTTCAATGGGTTTTCGGAAGAGGCGATGCAGCTTTTTGCTTCCCAGTTCGCGGCGGCGGGAATTGTCCCTGTAATGGGCGTAGGGTCGGCCAGCGGCGCCAAACAGCCAGAACCGCTAGAGCCTGGCTCGGCGGTAAGCGCTATATTGGTCCGCGGGGATATGGATATCGCTGCCACCTGCACCGTTACATACATGGATGCCCAACATCTTCTCGCCTGCGGCCATCCCTTGCTTCAGTTCGGGCAGATCGACCTTCCGATGACTAAGGCGCAGGTGGTGGCTACTTTGGCCTCGCCGCTAAACGCTTTCAAGATTATCAACACAACCGAGTCGGTGGGCGCATTCGTGCAGGACCGCCATACCGGCATCATGGGTGAGTTTGGCAAAAAGCCCGACATGATTCCGGTGACCCTGAACATCCAGGGTGGCCCAACCCCCAAGCAATTTCACTACGAAGTGCTGAACAACGCGCATCTTAGTCCGCTGGCAATGATGGCCACGGTATTTAACGCGCTGCATGGTGTGAATGAATACGGGGAAGACACGACCTATCGTATGAACGGACGCATCAGCGTGGTTGGATACCCTGATGTCACCGTGCGAAACATGTTCGCTGCCGCCGACGGCGGACAGCCCGCCGCGGTGCTTGCCGCGCTTTCAGTAGGCGACCGTTTCGGCCGGATCTACGACAACCCCTACAACATACCTGATGTGCGTGGTGTTCAATTGGATTTCCAGATTGTGCGCGACCGCCGCTGGGCACGCCTGGAAAGCGCCCATACCGACCTCACCGAAGCCCGGCCGGGGGACGAAATTATTATTGAAACTGCGCTGCGTCCCTACCGCGGTGAGGCCGTCGTGCGCCAGATTCCCATTCACATTCCGACTTCCACCTCCAAGGGTCCGCTGCACATTCTCGTAAGTGATGGAGATACGCTCGACCGTATCCGGCATGGCGCGCCGTTGTTCGGCCGTAAGCTGGATCTCGCTTCTACCATTGCTCTGTTGAACAAACAGCACACCAACGATCGCGTCTACGTCTCGCTGTTGGAGGCTGACCCTGAAGTCATGGTCGCCGACAAGGTGATGCCCGCCCTTCCCCTTTCCATCATGAACGTCATGGACGGAATGCGTGGGACGCAGGAAATGCAGGTGCTGGGTGAGTCTTCGGTAAACGAGACCGCCACTGCGCCCCTGGATTACGTTGTCTCTGGCGCGCAAGTGCTGACTATCACCATCAAGTAGGAACTCGGGGCGGAGGGCGCCGCGCCCGTCCTCCCCGGTTTCAACTCAGTTCTCCCGTGATAATCTGAATTGTCCCTCCAAGCCGATTATTGAGGTATAACTTGGCAATTCGTCTGCGTACGCTATCCGTTATCATTCCACTCTTTCTGCTTTTTTCTCTCTCTTTTGCGTTTGCGGAAGGCACGCGCACATGGGAGCAGTCGAAGTTCGACGAATTAACCAAGGGCACGGCTAAGGGTGTGGCCGTTCGCAGCGCGGGCGGACTTGAACTCGCTCCCGTTTTTAAAGCCATCGCAACCACTCCATCTACTTACATCTGGTCAATCGCGGCAAACCAGGGCGGAAGTCTTTATGTGGCCACCGGAGCTCCTGCGCGGATTTATCGCATCGCGCCGGACGGAGAAACCGTGCCAATCTTCGAGCCCCAGGAGTTGCAGGTTCAAGCGCTGGTCGTCGCTAAGAGCGGCATTATCTATGCGGCGACGAATCCTGATGGCAAGGTCTATCGCATTGAGCGGCGCGCCGGGGCCAACACTCCAAAAGATCCGCAAGGGAAGATATCAACAAGCGAGTTCTCCGCCTCGGTTTATTTTGAACCCGGTACCAAATACATTTGGGATCTCGCACTCGACGACGCTGGCAATCTGTATGTGGCCACCGGCGATCGGGGAGAAATCTTCCGAGTCAGCCCTAAGGGAGACCACTCATCTTTTTTCAAGAGCGACGAAGCCCACATTCGCGTGCTGGAGATCGACGCCAAGGGCAACCTGATCGCCGGCTCAGACGGCAGTGGTCTCATCTACCGGATATCTCCATCCGGGGAAGGCTTCGTACTTTATAGCGCGCCCAAGAAGGAAATCACCGCGCTGGCGATAGATAAGGCGGGTAACATCTATGCTGCCGGGGCGGGCGAAAAGCGCACCGGGGCCAGCCCGGCAAGTTTTTCCGTACCAGTTCCCGTTCCCACCCCGGCTCCGACTGTCGGCCAGCAACCGGGCATGGTGATCTCCAACGTGGCCCCCATCGCTCCCGCCGTGACCGGCAATATTCCCTTTCCCGGCGCGGGGGCGACCGGCGGATCCGAGATTTACCGGATTTCTCCCGATGGCTCACCCTCCCGATTTTGGTCGTCGCATGACGATTTGGTGTACGCACTGGCGTTCGATCAGAGTGGGCGCTTGCTGGCCGGAACAGGAAACCGCGGCCATATTTTCGCCATCGTTGGCGAAGACGAGTACACCGATTTGGTCAAGGCCAGCGCTGGCCAGGTGACCGCTTTTGCCAGCGCCTCAAATGGCGGGCTCTACACGTCCACCAGCAACCTGGGAAAGCTGCTTCTGCTAGGTGGAACTCCAGAAACTGAAGGCAACTATGAGAGCGATGTGTTCGATGCTCACATTTTCTCCCGTTGGGGACGGGCTGAATTTCGAGGCGCCGGTAATGTCGAGCTTCTAGCCCGCAGCGGCAATGTGGACAATCCCGACCGCAACTGGAGTCCGTGGAAAAAAATTGACTTGCAGAAGGAGCGAGAAGTAAACGCACCGCCGGCGCGGTTCATCCAGTGGAAAGCCGTACTGCGAGCCGGAACTCCCGCGCCGCGCCTGGACAGTGTTACGCTCAATTATCTGCCCAAGAATGTCGCTCCCGATTTCGACGACGTCAGCGTCCAGATCGGCACCCGTTATCAGCCGCTTCCCAAGAGCGTGGGCGATGGCAGCGGTGGTACGGGCGGAAACCCGCAGCCGCATTACGACCAGCCTCCGCCGAGCGTGCACGACCGCGATTCCATCGGCGTTAAATGGACCGTCCACGACGAAAATGACGACCAGATGGTGTATTCGGTCTGGTATCGCGGCGACGGGCAGAGCCGATGGCTCTTGCTCAAAGACAAACTGTCTGACAAGTTCTATTCCTTCGATGCTTCGCTCTTGCCGGACGGTGGTTACAACATCAAAGTAGTGGCCTCGGACGCGCCCTCGCACTCGCCTGAGCAGGCGCTCACTGCAGAAAAGGAAAGCCCGCGCTTCGAAGTGGACACCACTCCACCTCAGATCGAGAATCTGAACGCGTCCCTCGAAGGCGGTCAGATTCACGCGAACTTCCGCGCCGTTGATAGCTTCTCACCAATCAAGCGAGCCGAGTACTCCGTGGATGCGGGCGAGTGGCAGTTCGTCGAGCCTACGGGACAACTTTCAGATTCGAAAACGGAAAGCTACGATTTTCGAGTTACGGCACCGGCGGTCGCATCCTCCGCGACGGCGCCTCTCAAGAACACGGGCGGCCAACTCGAGCACGTAGTCGTGGTCCGGGTGTACGACCGATTCGACAACATGAGTTCGGCAAAGACCGTGATCCGAGGTAAATAGCGTGACCAGTCAGACGAGTGTCCACGCGACAATCACGCGCTCGATCCACTCAGTTGATCTGCCTGCCTGAGTTCCGGAAATCGCCATGCCCAGATGGCGATCACCAAGAGCGTGCCAACGCCACCCAACACAACAGCAGGCACGGTGCCGAACCAGTGCGCGGTCAGGCCAGACTCGAATTGGCCGAGTTCGTTAGAGGCGCCGATAAAGATCATATCCACCGCGTTCACCCGCCCACGCATTTCATCGGGCGTGGCGACCTGAACCAAGATGCCGCGGATGACCACGCTCACCATATCCGTAGCTCCAACCAGAACCAGCGCAGTCAGGGATAACCAAATGCTGTGCGAGATTCCGAAAAGAATCGTGAACACCCCAAAGCCGGTCACACACCACAACATCGTCGCCCCAGCCCGCCTTCTTACCGGTCGATGAGCCAGAAGAATCGCCATGGCGACCGCACCTACTCCCGGCGCGCTACGCAGTAGTCCAAGACCCCATGGGCCGGTCCTTAGAATTTCCCGGGCGTATACTGGAAGCAGCGCCACCGCTCCGCCCAACAAGACCGCAAATAGATCCAGCGAAATCGAACCTAGAATAAGCTTCTGCTGCCAAATATATCGGAATCCTGCGAAAACCGTGGTCAAGCTGATTTCTTGCCGCAGCCGTCGCGTCGTCCGGGGTTTGATCCGCAGAGTCGAAAGCATAGACGCCACTGCTATGAGCGAGGCCGTTCCGTACACTGCCGATGGACCGTGAGAAAAGGCGTAGAGAAGTCCTCCCATTGCAGGGCCGAGAATGGTCGCCGTTTGGAAGATGCTCGCGTTCCAGGCAACCGCGTTAGGAAAGTGCTGCTCCGGGACTAATTGAGGCAGGATTGCCCGGGCCGTGGGTCCATTCAAGGAACGAACGGCACCCACCAATGCGATTACCGCGTAGATCGGATACGCCGAATGAACACCATGGCGTGCGATGCCCAGGAGCAGGCTGGAACACAAACCAAATCCGCCGTAACACAATGTCAAAAGTTTTCGCCGGTCGAAGCGGTCAACCGCCTGGCCCGAAACCAGAAACAGAAGAATCCCAGGCAGAAATTGTGCCAATCCGACCAGACCCAGATCCAATGGCCGCTTGGTGATCTCGTACACCTGCCAACCGACCGCGACCGACTGCATCTCCAATGTGATCACGATGAAAAAGCGAGCGCCCTGAAAACGTACAAAGTCGGGATGGCTAAATGCGGCTCGCCCGGCAAGAGTGGAGTTCGCGGATTCGGCCATCGCTCACTACTGTGCCACAAAATCAAAACCACGTACTCTACAGGAAGATAAAATCGCAAATGCTCCTGTTTCTGCGCATGATCGGATGGATCGCCTGCGTCATCTATGCCACTATCCCGTCGTTCTGGCTGCTGATTCATTCGCAGGTAGACTACTGGCGTTCGCACTCACGTTCTCCCTACCGCATGCTGGTACCCGCTTGGATCGGGATGTGGATTACCTTGGGCGCAATCACCTCGCCTTGGCGGCACCTTTCGCTCTACCAGACGGCGTGGACGTGGGTTCCAGCCTCCGCGATTTTCAGCGTCGGCCTCTGGATTTACCAGAGTTCAGGACAGCATTTCAGCAGCGCCCAGCTGGGCGGTGTTCCGGAAGTTGTTCCCGGACATCCGGAACAGCGATTGGTGACTTCTGGCATCCGGGCTCGCATTCGCCATCCGGTTTATCTAGCCCACCTATGCGAGATGCTGGGCTGGAGCCTTGGGAGTGGTCTGGTGGTTTGCTACGCCTTGACGGCGTTCGCCGTAGTATCCGGTTTCATCATGATCCAACAGGAAGACGCTGAACTTGAAGAACGATTTGGAGAAGAATATCGAGCATACCGGCGGAAAGTGCCCGTCGTGTTCCCCAAAATTCGGACGAAAATTTCCCTGTGAATGCGACCTCATGAAAACGTTCCGCACACCTCTAGCTATAATCGGGGCTTGGCTGATGGCAAATCGCTACCATGCGCTTTGAACTCTTTGTCGCCTCCCGCTACCTTCGCGCGAAAAGACGGCAGGTTGAGGCGTTCGCGCGGCGTTGGAGCCGCGCGCCGAAATCCCGAGCACAGCGAGGGACCTCCGGATGAGATTTGAACTCTTTGTCGCTTCCCGGTATCTTCGCGCCAAGCGGCGGCAGGTTGAGGCGTTTGCGCGGCATTTGAGCCGCGCGCCGAAATCCCGAGCACAGCGCGGGACCTCCGGATGAGATTTGAACTTTTTGTCGCTTCCCGATATCTCCGTGCGAAAAGGAGGCAGGCCTTCATCGGCGTCATTACCGGCATTTCCATCGCCGGGGTTGCGGCGGGAGTCGCATCGCTGATCGTCGCCCTCGCGATCAACAACGGATTCCGCCAGGATCTACAGGATCGTCTCCTGGGCTCGACTTCCCACGTTAATCTGCTGCGCATCGAGAGTGACGGCATCAAAGACTGGCGTCCTCTCATGGATCGGCTGTCGAAAGAGCCTCACGTAGTCGCTACCGCTCCTGCTATTTATGAGCAGGTGTTGATTTCGCGCGGCCCGCGGGCCCGTGGGGCCGTGCTCAAGGGCTTGATGCCAGCCTATGAACGAAAAGTCAGCGACCTGCTGAACACGGTGACGATCGGATCGGCGGAGGCGCTGGAAGAACGGCCGACAGATGCAGTTTCATCTTCCGCGGGCGAGGGCGCCCGCGCTACACCAACCGAGAAATCGCCGACTTCTCTCGAAGGCGTCCAGGACCGCGTCGCAGCCATGTCCCCCATCATTCTCGGCAAGGACATGGCCGACGAGCTGGGCGCTACCCTGGGCTCGGTCGTGCTCGTCACCAGTCCGCAAGGCGAGCTGACTCCTTTTGGCATGGTCCCCAAGTACAACCGCTTTCGTGTAGCGGGGGTTTTCAACTCCGGCTTCTACGACTACGACAGCTCCTGGGCCTTCACTCGGCTGTCCGATGCGCAGCAGCTCTTTGGTCTCGGCGACCTGGTTTCCGTCATCGAATTCAAAGTGGATGACATCTATCAGGCCGGCGAAATCGCTCACAAGCTGGAACAGGCCGCCGGCAAGGGTTTCATGGCCACAAACTGGATGGAACAGAACCGGGCTCTCTTCCGTGCTTTGCGGTTGGAACGTCTGGTCACCTTCATCACCATAGGGCTGATCGTATTCGTCGCCGCTCTCAACATTCTCATCTCGCTGACGATGATGGTTATGGAAAAAACCCGGGATATCGCCGTGCTCATGTCCATGGGGACGCGCAAAGCTCAGGTGCGCCGAGTGTTCATCGCGCAGGGGATGCTGATCGGTGTGATTGGCACGACGATCGGGCTGGTCCTCGGTTATGCCCTCTCCTGGATCGGCGGACATTACCATTTGCTTTCGCTCGCCCCGGAAGTTTATTCCATCGACTATGTGCCCTTCGCGCCCCGCGTGATGGATGGAGTGCTGGTCGCACTGGTTGCGATTGGAATTTCCCTGATTGCGACGGTTTATCCATCGTGGTCGGCGGCACGTATTCTGCCTGCCGAAGCTTTGCGTTACGAATGACCGACGATCCCGCGTTGCTGGTCATTTTCGACGTCTTTTGGCATTCCGGATGCGAACCGGCATACAGTTTTTCGTATAGAAGCTCCTGGAAACGGCAGTAGCAGCCATCGCCGCTGCGTCCGTGTTTTAATGGCCAAGGGTCACGCCGGCGCGCCTGAATCTGAGCCGAGGGGCTAATATTTTGCATCTAACCGCTTCAGAAGTGATCTTGCGGATCGAGGGCCTGAAGAAGGTCTTCCGATCTGGCGAGTCAGATTTGGTGCTCTTTGAAAATTTATCGTTCCAGGTGGCCAAAGGCGAGATGCTGGCGATCGTGGGCGAATCAGGCGCGGGAAAGAGTACCTTGTTACACATCCTGGGCGCTCTTGATAGCGCTTCCGCAGGTGACGTATACTGCGCCCACTTGCGCGTAAGTTCGCTTACGGAAAACGACGCCGCCGAGTTTCGCAATCAACAGCTCGGTTTCGTCTGGCAATTCCACTACCTGCTGCCGGAATTTACGGCGCTGGAGAATGTGGCAATGCCTCTTCTGCTGCGGGGAGCGTCCCGGCAGACAACGCAAGTAGAAGCTTCGCGCTGGCTGCGCGAGGTTGGCTTGGAGCAGCGTGCGCATCACCGTTCCGGGGAGCTTTCCGGAGGTGAGCAACAGCGCGTGGCGCTGGCTCGTGCGCTTATCACCCGGCCTAAGCTTTTGCTGGCGGATGAGCCAACCGGAGACCTCGACGGCCGGACTGCGGACTCGGTGTTTGAATTGATCTCCCGGTTGCATCGCGATTATGGGCTCACCTCCCTCATAGCTACACACAACTTTGCGTTTGCACGCCGTTGCCACCGCGTGCTCCGGTTACAACAGGGACGCATCGAGGAGATTGCACCGGAGACGCTTCCGGTCTAGGCCGGTCGCAAGTAGGTGCAACCGGTTTGCGGAGAAACAACACTTGGGTGTCTTTGGTAACGGGACTACGGTTTGTCAACGACTCGAATGGGCCATGGACTTTGCTGGCAGCCGGATTGCATAATGAACTCAGGGCCAAGGATTTCCGAGGACTGAGGGCCGCCAGAAAACCGACTCACGAGTCCCCAAGAGGGCCAAGAGGGTAGGGTTATATGTTCGAACGTTATACGGAGAAAGCAAGGCGCGTCATCTTCTTTGCGCGATACGAGGCGAGTCAGTTCGGATCGCCTTACATTGAGACGGAGCACCTGCTTCTGGGACTCTTGCGCGAAGACAAGGCTCTGACTAATCGATTCCTGCGTTCGCATGCCTCAGTCGAATCCATTCGCAAGCAGATCGAAGGCCATACTACTATCCGGGAGAAAGTATCCACTTCCGTCGACCTTCCGTTAAGCAATGAATGCAAAAGGGTTCTGGCCTACGCGGCGGAGGAAGCCGAGCGCCTCTCGCACAAACATATTGGCACTGAGCACTTGCTTTTGGGTTTGCTCAGAGAGGAGAAGTGCTTTGCCGCTGAGATTCTGCACGAGCGAGGCCTGCGCCTTTCGAGCATCCGTGAGGAACTGGCGCGAAGCAGCCAGGAAAAAGCGCAGCCGCAGCGTCAGCGCGAATCTTCCCTGCTGAGCGAATTCTCCCGCGATCTAACCCAGGCGGCCATGGACAACCAGCTCGATCCGCTGGTGGGACGGGAAGGCGAACTGGAACGGGTGGTGCAGATCCTTTGTCGCCGTACCAAGAATAACCCGGTTCTGATCGGCGAACCCGGGGTGGGAAAAACCGCGATCGTCGAAGGACTGGCGCAGCGCATTGCGGACGGTGAAGTTCCCTCATTTCTTGCCGATAAGCGCATCCTTGGTCTGGATCTTTCCTTGATCGTAGCCGGCACCAAGTATCGCGGCCAATTTGAAGAGCGCTTAAAGACCATCATGAAGGAATTGATGGAGTCGCAGAATTCCATCATTTTCATCGATGAGCTGCACACTCTTGTGGGCGCGGGATCGGCAGAAGGTTCGCTCGATGCCGCCAACATCTTGAAGCCGGCTCTCTCACGTGGAGAGATCCAGTGCATTGGTGCCACCACTCCTGGCGAGTATCGGAAGTCAATTGAGAAAGACCGTTCGCTGGAACGGCGTTTCCAGGCAGTGAAGGTGCCGCCCCCGAACGAGGTCGATGCAACCAAGATTCTCTTCGGAATTAAGGATCGCTACGAGAAGTTTCACGCCGTCACCTATACCGACGACTCCATCAATTTTGCGGTATCGCATTCCAACCGGTACATTCCGGACCGCTTCCTGCCCGATAAGGCGATCGACCTGATCGACGAAGCCGGAGCGCGCGTAAAGCTGCGCCAGACGTCGTTGCCTGAGGAGCTCACCGAGGTACAGAAGCGAATCAAGTTCATCGTTCATCGCATGGAGAACGCCATCGCGAACCATGAGTTCGAGAAGGCGCGTTTCTATTCGGACGAAGAACGCAAAGAGCGCGAGAACCTGCGCGCTCTTCGCGAGAAATATCATTTGGATGAGTCCTCGACCGGCGTCGTCGGCCGCGAGGACATCGAGGACGTGGTTTCGCGCTGGACTGGCGTGCCTATCACCTCTATCAAGGAAGAAGAGTCGCAGAAGCTGCTGCGCATTGAAGAGGAACTGCACAAGCGGATTATTTCGCAGGACAAAGCCATCATCGCTCTGGCCCGCGCCATCCGCCGCAGCCGCGCCGGCCTGAAGAGCCCGAATCGGCCCATTGGTTCGTTCCTGTTTCTGGGCCCCACGGGTGTTGGCAAGACCGAAGTCGCCCGCACTCTGGCGCAGTTCATGTTCGGCAGCGAGAAGTCGCTGGTCCGCTTCGATATGTCCGAGTTCATGGAGAAGCACTCTGTCTCAAAACTGATCGGCTCGCCTCCAGGCTACGTGGGCTACGAAGAAGGCGGTCAGCTCACCGAGCGCGTCAAGCGCGCGCCCTACTCGGTCGTCCTACTGGATGAAATCGAGAAGGCGCATCCGGACGTCTTCAACATCCTGCTACAGGTGTTCGAAGACGGCCAGCTCACCGACGGCCTCGGGAACACGGTGGACTTCAAGAACACCATTATCATCATGACCTCGAACATTGGCGCGCGTTACCTGCAGAAGCGCGAAGGCCTGGGATTCCAGTCGAGCAAGGAAGACATGGTCTCGGAAAAGGTCGAGGATCTGGTGCGAAACGAAGTTAAGCGTACGTTCAACCCCGAATTCCTGAACCGTCTGGACGAAATTATTCTGTTCAGTGCCCTGAGCGAGCAGGATCTCATTCAGATCCTCGAGCTGATGGTCAGCCTGCTGAACCAGAATCTGGCCCAGAAGTCGATCACCGTGACTGTGACCGACGAGGCCAAGAAGTGGATTCTGAACCAGACCCTGGGCGATCGCAGCTACGGAGCGCGTCCGTTGCGACGGGCCTTGCAGAAGTACATCGAAGACCCGCTTTCGGAAGCCCTGATCCAGGGCACCATTACGACCCGTCCGGCATTCATCGAAGTCTTCCTCGAAAGCGGCAAGCTGTACTACCGCCCGGTGGATTCGAAGGAAACCGAGGGTGTACTGCTGTACGAGAATTCGTAGGAAGCAGCACTCAGCCATCAGCAATTAGCCGTCAGCCAAAAAGCTGGCGGCTTTCTTTTCTTCGCGCTGTTTGCGAAGCTTTGCGTCCTTTAAGGGCTTCGAAAGTCAAAGTCTTTTAACCGCGAAGCTCGCAAGAAAGACAAGCTAAGAACGCGAAGAAATTCGGCCTTTTGACTCTTGCTTTCCAACCTTGCTTTCTTCGCGCTCTTTGCGGAGGCTTTGCGTACTTTGCGGTTAAGGGCCCTTGACCTAACCTAAACGGTTTGGAATCCGGCGCGCCCTGACCCGCCGTACATCTCCTTCCGTACCCTAGGAGATCGGCCTCCCGCACGACAAGATAGGGAGTCACCAGTCTGCCCTGTGGTCGCGGACTTCCCCCTCCCGAATCAACCCCAGCGCAGTCGAGATCCACCCTCATGACCGAGAACTACAGTTCATTCGAAGAAGAGCCAGTCAGCGCTACCTGGAATCACACAATCCAGATCCTGCTGGGCGTTTTGTTGCTGATTGGGGCTGGTTTACTGGCCTACCACTACGCCCCCGCGCCCACTAACGAGCTTGCCGACCAGGTCCAGGAGTTGACCCTTCAGGTGGATCAACTTAAGCAAGAGCAGGCCATGCCCAGCATGGTCCTGAACCGGTATCGCGATTCAATCTGCTACATTTACGGGGTTTACCAGGTTGGAATGCCTCAGCAGCGGCCAGCCCTCCGCGCACGTATTTCCGGCACCGGTTTTGTCGTGGCGGAAGGGCTCTTGGCCACCAATCGCCACGTCGCCGAGCCTTGGTATGGAGACCCCGAGGCTAGCGTCCTGATTAAGAAGGGCGCCGTCCCGCGACTGGAAAAACTGATAGCGTTCTTCCCGGGGTTTCCTACTCCGGTAGACATTACTCCGGTGGCGCTATCGGCGCACGGGGACTTGGCCGTACTTCACGTGGAGAATTCGCTGGCTATTAACCAGCTCCGGCCTTTGCCCCTGGCTGACGCCGTTTCGAACCCGGGAGAGCTCGTAGCTGTAATCGGCTATCCCATGGGCGTGCTGGGTATGGTGGCGAAATCACCCACGGCGGTGTACGACCGTCTGGCGTACCGGCGCGATGACATCAAAGCGGCCAACGAGCTTGCGGCGCTCTCATTGATTCGTCCTTCCGCGACTTGCGGCCACCTGGGCGACGTGGTCGGCGACAAGCTTATCTACGACGCTCCCACCGCCCACGGCGCCAGCGGCGGCCCGGTATTCAATTCTCAGGGCCAGGTCATCGGGATCAACGCCGCCTTCATCGATGGCTTCTCCGGAGGCACCCTGGGCGTCTCCGTGCAGGCGCTAAGACCGCTGATTGACGCCGCCCAGAAGAAGAACCTGCACCCAGCGGCGGCTGGATCCCGCTAATCCCATTTCTACTCCAGAGGGTGCCCCGTCCAAGATATGCTTGGGCGGGGATGTTCGTTCGTCACAGAATGGCGAGCGGTTCGGAACTAACCTGTCCCCATGCCTTGGGGACTAAAGCAGCGTGGTGCTGGGGACGGTGGAAATCGAATCGCAATGGACGGCGCGGCGGCGCGAGTGCGCGGGTTGTATTTCTCACTGTGCAAATACGGCCAACGAAGGAAAACCCCCGCCCAAGCATAGCTTGGACGGGGCACCCTCCCGAGTAAAATCCGAGGAGGTAGCCCGGGTCACCCGCCAGTTAGACCGTCAATTTTCACCATGATCCGTGAATGTGGTAGGTGACTTTTCCGTTTGCTGTGCGGAGAGTGATGTCGTTGTTCTTCCTTTCAGCCTCATATCTCTCTGGCCGATAGCAAGTAGGGTGGTAGACCTTAGCATCTTGGTCTTTCACCAAGTCGCACGGCACCTTCACTCTCTTTTCAATAGGAACAAGCTCTATCGAGCAAGGTGTTATTAGGGTTTCGGCGCAGATTGCGAGAGCATGTGTTCCGTCGGGCAGGATCAGAAAGGCCGTATAGAACACCGTTGTTGGCGTGGCAGCGGAAGATTCAGAGCTAAGACCGTAAACCTGCACGAGTGGTTTTGGCTTACGCGCGGCTGCGACGGGATTGCAGAGAGAGGCAGCCAAGGTGACTAAGAGCCAAACAGACAATCGCGTCATACGATTCCCAGCCTGCTCATGCTACTAACAGGCCAACCCTTTCGCGGTTCGCTCCTCCAGCTAGACGGTCAGATTCTCAGCGTCCCTGATCTGCTGTGCTTGAGCGCGCAGCCTTTTTGCCTTTTCAAGACCACACGCGTACAAATACCGGAGATTCTCCAGTACGATTTGTTCGTCGCTGTGGATCACCATTTCCCTATAAAAGTGACCCTCGCCCTCGAAGCCTGTGGCCAAGTTCTCAAGGTAATTCGCAAACTGCTCTGTCGTGGGATGCACAAGTGCCTCCATTTCACAACAATTCTAACAGTCGCCGGATTGCTCGCTCCTTGGGCGGTCGGACAGGGCGGGTGGCACGCCTTTGCGTTTCTTGCAAAGGTGAAAGGGACTCGTCCGCTGTAAAAAGTCACGCCTGGACGATGATTAACTCGTACCACAGAATTCTGGCACTTGAACGCAAAGTCAAAATCCCAATGAGGTCGAGCACTGTGGTCCCCACCTTTCGGAAAACCGAGAAAGGTGGGCCGCCCGCCCAACGGCAGCACTGTCAGGGGTCGAGGGACGCGACTCCGGATGCGTGATTTCCGACGTCAAGGCCTAATCCGCGGCTGTCTGCTTTGAGAATGACTGAATGGCGGATGCCTCATCGTCCTTGATCTCGAGGACCTTGTGGAGGTTGGTAATCCGCAGTACTTCCAGCACTGGCGGGGTCGGGCCAAACAGCTTGAGGTCGCCACCCTGCCGCCGCAGGCTGGTGAAGCTGCGCACCACATCTCCCATTCCGGAGCTGTCGATGTACTTGACATCTCTCAGGTTAAGCAGAATCTTCCTGTGACCCTTGTTGGCCAACTCGCGAATTACATCGCCCAGCACCGTGCCACTTCCCGGGCCGAAGGCGAGCGCTTCCCCCACACTGATGCGCCCCGCCAGATCGAGGATCGTGACATCCCCTGCTTGACGAATCTTGAAATCCAGCATTGCTGTTAGTTCCTCCTAGCTGGCAAGCTACTGAGCAACCGTAACTCCTCCAATTTGCTGGGACATTATTGTCGTGCAGGCGAACCTTCGTCAACAAACGGCCCGATCTGCCCGATCTATGGTGATGGATTGGTGACCACCGGCGCAGAAGGACGAGAGCCCAGGAGACCGGTGGGCTGGTGGCCTAGGTTAGCATCGAAAGAACGGACGGCGGGTGGCCCCGCGCGTGAGTGTAGCTCCTTGAAACGCGCACAGAGCGTATATCTTAGGGTGCCCCATCCTTGACGTTCTTTGTCAAGGGTGGGATCCCGCCCGAAGGCACGGCCGATTCTTACAGAATTCTGGTAACGGAAAGACCCCACGTCTCGCAAACTCCACCCGGACTCACATATCGCCTTGCCTGAAGATGGATACGACCCATTCCATTAACCGGCGATATCGACAAAAAGCCAGAGAACAACCGAGAAGCCAGCGGCCGTGAGCAGAGGTGAATCACTGCTTGGCAACAGTAGTTGTCGTGATATCTCCGGACTCGGTCGAAATTTCCAATGCCGATTTGTCTCCGTTCACTATTACGAAATTACTGGTGAATTTTTTGGTCTTGAACGTTACGCTAACCGACCCAGTGCAGTCTGAATTGACCGAATACGTGCCGGATATCGGCCCGGAGGCGACGGTACCACCTGCACTCGCGGTCTCCGTTCCGGTAAGCTTGCCTGCTCCATCAAGCTTGACCTGACCGGCAAAGGCTTTGGGAACGAGCGCTGAGTTAAATCCCCCGCCTTGGAAGCCCAAGGTGCCCTTGATCGCTGCGTCCGTGCAAGTGCTAACACCCCGAGCCAAGGCGTACCCGAATGCGGTAGTTCCACTGTCGGTGTCCACGATCTCGATTTGTTTTCCGGTTGAGACGACCGTCAGATTGTACTTGGCCGCGGGGAATCCAGATGGCGTAATCGTTGCCGTACCGGTGCAGGTCGTCGTGATGGCATAAGTTCCTGTGAGCGCGACGTTGGAGCTGATCACGCCATTGCTGCTGATGGTTTCGCTTCCGGTCAGACCACCTCTTCCATCAGCGGTGATCTGGCCAACGACGGCGGTGAGCTTGTTACCGTTGGCGCCGGTGAGAAGGAATCCCCAGCTGCCCTGAATGGTCGTATCCGAGCACGCACTGCTGGGAAGAGCGGACATTACCAGACCTACAACGAGGACAGCGACAAACAGTTGTGACTTCATAGCTGAATCTCCCTCTTGGTTCAAAAACGGCACTGATCATATACCCAGAACCGAGGTCAGTGAGTGTAACTGCGACGTTACGGCGGGTGGCCCCGCGCGTGAGTGTGCGCCTCTCGAAACGCTCAGAAAGCGTGCATCTTGGGGTGCCCCATCCTTGACGTTCTTTGTCAAGGGTGGGATCCCGCCCGAAGGCACGGCTGCCTCTTGCAGAGATGTGTACAGGAAATGCCCTCTTGCAAGGACGACGACGTAGGTCACTTCTCTCGATAGAATCTCTTCGCCCACCCTGGCTCCCGGACGTGCTCTTCCTCCAACCGGCGCAGGCGTGCGGCCATGACGCCGGGCCTGCCCAAATATCCGACCACACGAGTGGGATCTTTGCGGTCGACCACCGGCAGCCGGCCGATGTCATTGCGCAGCATCTTAGATGAAGCTTCGTGCAGCACTTCGTCGGGATAGGTCACCACCAGCCTGCGGCTGCCGGCTTCCAGCACGTTCATGGATCCGGAAGGATCCTGGTCGAGCGCCCGCAGCACATCGCCGCGGGTAATGATGCCGACAAGCTTGCCGTCGCCATCGACGACCACCATGCCCTGATGCCGGCTTACTACCGGATCGCGACCGGCAATGCGCTCTGCCAATTCTCCCACCCGCATGTTGGCGGGAAGTGTGGGCACATCGCGATCCATGGTCTCGGAAACAGTCATCTGCTGTAACACATCCGCTTCGTAATCCTGGTGAATGCGCAGGCCACGGCGCGCCAGCTTCTCGGTCATGATGGAAGAACCCGGCATGAGCAGCATGGCGAGTCCATCCGCGATCACGCTTACCAGCATTAATGGCAGTACTGAGTTGTAGTCACGCGTGATTTCGAAGGCGAAGATGATGAAAGCAAATGTTGCGCGCGAGGCCGCTCCGAATACCGCGCCCATTGCAACCAAGGCGAACGCACCCGGCGACAGATTCGCCGCGGGAAAAATCCTGTCGATGGCCACGGCGAAAACTCCTCCCAAGGCTGCGCTGGACATGAACATGGGCGCCAGCAATCCCCCAGAGGTTCCCGAGCCCAGCGAAATTACCAGCGCTACCGCCTTCGCAATCATGACTACGATCAGCAACCCCAGGGCTAAATTGGCATTCAGGATGTCGCTGATAGTGTCGTACCCGACGCCCAGAACCCGCGGCACAAAGTAACCGATGATCCCCAGGCCCAGCGCGCCAATCGCTGGCCACCATAGCTCATCTATTGGAAGCTTTTCGAACTGGTCTTCGGTCCAGTAGAGGACCTTGCTGAATCCCACTGCCGCCAGGCCACAAACCACCCCGAGCACAAGATAAAACGGCAGGGCGCGCGGGACGCCAAAGTCCATGGCCATCAATGTGAACATCGGCCCCGCACCCAGCAGCTGCATATGAACCGCGGTGGCGAGTGTGCTGGCGATGACGAGAGGAATGAAAGACCGAGACTTGAATTCGAACAGCAGAAGTTCGATAGCCAGAATCACGCCCGCGATCGGGGTATTGAAAGTGGCGGACATCCCCGCCGCTGCTCCACAGGCGAGCAGGACCTTACGTTCGGAAGCCGTGGTATGAAAAACCTGACCGACCAGCGAACCCACGGCGCCGCCAGTCTGAATAATGGGGCCCTCGGCGCCGAACGGCCCGCCGGTGCCGATGGCAATTGCCGCCGAAATGGGCTTTAGGATCGCAACCCGAGGCTGGATGCGGCTGCGATTAAACAACACCGCTTCCATGGCCTCGGGAATTCCGTGTCCTTTGATCTTGGACGATCCATACTTCGCCATGAACCCGACAATGATGCCGCCAATCACCGGGATCGGAATTACCCATAGCCCAAGATGATTATGGCGGGCACTGACAAAATCGACCGCGAAGCGGCCATAAAAGGCAATATTAGTGAACAGGCCAATCAATTTGTACAGCAGAAAGGCGACCCCGCCGGCGGCCAGCCCTATCCCGGCAGCCAGGAATGCCACCAGCACCATGCGAAACTGAGCCGGCTCGACTGCGCCGGCGTCCTCAGCCGGCGCAGTGCCGGTCGCACTGAGGCGTCGGGCGTTTCCGTCACTGCTTCCTTTGTCCACTCCAGAAAGTTTTTCGCGACGAGTTTCCGGCATACGTTAGCCTCTTCGCCTCGAGCTTCGAGAGCGCGTTTGGGCTGCGATCCCATTGGGTGTCCTTGTCGCTCGGATCGCGCGCTTCAGGGCGGAAACCAGTGCCGGTCCTTGGATCCGCAGCTCGGCTTTATGATGCAGTGACAGTTCGCCTAACATTTTTTCGCCCTTTGGAGTCAATGTCAGCAACACCTCGCGCCGGTCCTCACCGGCTGGAAGCCGCCGGATTAGCCCTCTCGTAGACAACCGGTTTACCAATTCCACCGTACTGTGATGTTCGATCTGCAGCCGTTCCGCTAATTCTCGGACGCGAGGCCTGACGCTCTTTGGCAGCCCTTTTAGCGCCAGCATCAACTGATGTTGGCGCGGCTCCAGGCCTGCTTTCCGCGCGGCCTGCTCACTAAAATGGAGAAATCGACGGATCTGGTAGCGAAGCTCAGCGAGAGATTGGTAACTAGGCAAAGTGAGTATTTTTTTCATCAGACAGGACTATATCGTGGTAAGGTAAAAGCGCCTAAAATACATCGTATCACGATATTATAGGGGAGGGCGAAGAGGACGATGAACACGCTGCATTTACTAGCTCACAGTCAGTTCTGCGCCGTTCGTTCCCCAAACCACTAGCCACTGAGGTCCGCTCCGTTTAGAATCCTTAGTCCTCGATTTTTGCTTGGTAACAGTGAGGAAGTGACGCCTTGATCCCACGCTATACCCGGCCCGAAATGGGCCGCATCTGGAGTGACGAAAACCGTTTCCGGACCTGGCTGGCAGTCGAAATCGCCGCTACTGAGACTCTGGCTGAAGCTGGAATCGTCCCCAAAGACGCCGCCCGGGCCATCCGTGAGCGTGCCGATTTTAGCCTGGACCGCATCCATGAGATCGAGGCCGAAGTCCGCCACGACGTGATCGCTTTCACCACAGCGGTGGCTGAGATTGTAGGGTCCCAGGCCCGCTGGTTCCACTATGGCTTGACTTCGAACGATGTAGTGGACACCGCCCAGGCTCTGCTCATCGGCCAAGCTTCACTAATCATCAGCGAAGATTTGCAGCGGCTCTCCGAAGTCGTCAAGCGCCGCGCGTGGGAGTTCAAAGACACGCCCATGGTCGGACGCACCCACGGGATTCACGCCGAACCCATCACTTTTGGTTTCAAATTGGCCAATTGGTACTCAGAGGTCGAACGGAATATCGCGCGCTTTAATCATGCCGCTGAAGACATGCGCGTCGGCAAGTTTTCCGGCGCGGTCGGCACCTTGGCCCACCTTAGTCCAGAACTAGAGGAGAAAATCTGTGCCCGCCTGGGATTGAAAGCTGCAGCTGTTTCCTCTCAGGTAATCCAGCGCGATCGACATGCCGCATATCTGGCCACGCTGGCCGTCATCGCCTGCACCCTGGACAAGATTGCAACTGAGATTCGTCACCTGCAGCGGACTGAAGTGCGCGAAGCGGAGGAATTCTTCAGCGAAAAGCAGAAGGGCTCGTCAGCCATGCCGCATAAACGAAACCCCATAACCCTCGAACAGATCAGCGGTCTGGCACGTGTGGTGCGTTCCAACGCCCAGGCGGGCTTTGAAAACGTCGCCCTGTGGCACGAGCGTGACATCTCGCACTCGTCAGTCGAACGCATCATCATTCCCGACTCGACCGCGCTCGTGGACTACTTGCTCCAGAAGACTGCGAACGTAATCGATACCTTGCTCGTATATCCAGAGCGTATGAAGGCGAATCTCGAGAGCACCGGTGGCCTGGTCTTTAGTGGGCAGTTGTTGCTCGATTTGGTGGAGCACGGAGTGTCTCGTGAGGACGCATACCGGATGGTGCAAAGCCATGCTATCCGAGCGTGGAAAGAAGGAATGAATTTTCACGAACTGGTGTTAAAGGATAAGAACATCACCAGACGCGTGCCACCTCAGCAAATCGAGCGCGCCTTTGACCTGAAGCGGCAATTGCGGAACATCGATAAGATTTTTGCTCGCGTATTCGGCGGCACTAGCCCCAAGCAAAAGCGCCAGCAACGGCGTCCCCGCAAACCGCGACGCTAGACCTTTTTCGCAATCAGTCTATCCACTGATGCCGCACCCGGTCCGGTCAGGGCAAGGCTAAGGTTGGCTGCCAACATTGTCAGCGCGAACTCGTAGCCGGTTGGCATGAAGAATCCATTCTTGAAATGAACAAAAACAATCGCGCCAAGCATATCGCAAGCCAGCAGAAGCGCAGCGATGCGAGTGCCAACTGCCAATATCAGTGCCAGCCCTCCCAGAAACTCAACCAAAGTTACAAGCGGGGCAGATACTGCCGGAAGGGGAATCCCGGCATGGGTGAAAAATGCCGTGACGCCCGAAAAACCAAAGCTGAATAACTTCTGGCTACCATGCACCAAAAATACGACTCCCACGATCACACGCAGGACAGTCGTCCCCCAGGATGGCGAACTCGAAGTGTTGTTCATGTGGTCTCCTATTCAAGATTCTGTGTCGTAACGCAATCCCTTCGGGAATCTCTATTAGATTCGCAGCGGCGTTAGGCAAAGAACTACTCTGTCCGGCGGCGCACGGCTTCTAGCAGCCTGATTAGAGATCGCAATTGCCGTTCGCCCAGAGGACCCAGTAACTGTTGGTGAAATTCAGTGACCGGGCGATCCAAGCTTCTCAATAGCTCCAGGCCCGCAGTGGTGATTCTCGTCGTAATTACCCGGCGATCTTTTTGCTCGCGACTGCGGATCACCAGTCCACGGCGCTCCAGTCGGTCGATCAGGCGCGTGATGTCGGGATCGCGATTGATCATCCGCTCCCCAATTTCACTGCATGCTAGCCCCTTCTCGCCCGCGCCTCGCAGGATCCGCAGAGCGTTGTATTGGGTGGAGGAGAGGCCGTGCTGCTTGAACATTTCGGTGCCGCGCCATGCCAGTTGATCGGCCGTCCGCAGCAGGGCCACGGAAACCTCTTCCTCCAGACTTTTGAACGGCTTCGTCTGTTTGATTTCGGCCTGAATTCCCTTGCCCATCGATCCTTTAATGTATTCGTTGTAACGACTATTGTCAAGCGGAGGAACGTAAGTTGAGCCAGGCCCAGCATAAACTGACAATCTTTTACTTTTCTTTACCTTCTTGCGCGTGATCCCCGGCATCTATTTAACCAAGCGGTTAATACGCGGGGGTGAGAAGGAAGATATATGAAAACTCTTTTCAGTGCGGTGACTTCTGTTCTGGTGCTGGGTATCCTTAGCGTCGGACTCGTGGCTCAGACCAGCGCCGGTCGCTATGACGACGCTATCCAGACCCGGGTGGCGCAAGAACTCGCAAAAAAGCAGGGATTTCGGAACATACTGGAGACTACTGAGGACGGCATCGTGACCCTCACCGGCACCGTCGACCTCTACCAGCAGAAGCTGGATGCGGCCAAGAAAGTTCGCAAACTGGCGAACGTGCAGGGCGTGCGCAACCTGATCACAGTTGCCGGTACCGTCGTGCCCGATGCCGAGCTCGCGGCCAAACTGGATCGCAAGCTTTACTACGATCGCATTGGTTACGATAACCAGTTTAATTTTGTGACTGCATCGGTGAAGGATGGCGTCGCCACTTTGAATGGTGAAACGCGAACTGAGTTCGACCGCGACTCGGCGTTGGCGATCGCAAATACCACGCCAGGTATCAAAGACATCGTCGATGAGATCAAGGTCGCTCCAGTGTCGATTTTCGACGACCGGATTCGGATCAGCGCCATGCGGGCAATCTACCGCGACCCGGTGCTGAGCCGCTACGCCATCGACCCGGCCCTACCCATCCGGATCGTGGTGGAAAATGGCCATCTGAGCCTCTACGGCACGGTTGCCAACACGATGGATAAAAACATCGCCGGTATAAGAGCCAACCAGGTCTTCGGTGCGTTCAGCGTTCAGAACAATCTGCAAGTAGTGAAAGGCTCGTAAAACAGTCGAAGTTGGATCGGAGGAGAGGCACGGCTTCGGCCGTGCCTTTTTATTGTCGTTGTTTGCCGTCCGGCGTGTGCTCAAAGGGCAGCTTCGTGTACCGGGCTTTCTCGACTTCGATCATCAGCGCCACCCGCGCCTCCGGATTCCGGAACGGAAAGGGCTTGCCGGTGTACTTCCGTGAGATTGGGTCCATCACTTTCAGTTCGGGATCAGGCCGGCGCTCAACCACGCGACCGCGAATTTGAACTTCGGCATAAGGGTCGTTGAAATCTACGATGGACAAGCCAACCCGCGGATCGCGGCGCGTGTTCTTGGCTTTGAGCGAGTTTTCCCCGGTGCAAATGACGATCCGGTCTCCGTCACGGCCAGCCCAAACCGGCACGGACTGCGGAGAGCCATCCGGCATCAGCGTTGCAAGATGGACGAAGTTAGGACCGTCAAGCAGTCGCTTGATGTCCGCCGATAAAGTAACTGGCATGTGCTGTCTCCTCTCTAGTCCGGATTCTACGGAAGCCGATTGATCAAGGACGCCACATAGCCTGCCCCGAAGCCGTTATCGATGTTTACCACGCTGACGTTCGAGGCACAGGAGTTCATCATCCCTAGCAGTGCTGCTAGCCCCTTGAAAGCCGCGCCATAGCCCACGCTCGTCGGCACCGCGATCACTGGGACTCCGATCAGCCCGCCAACCACGCTGGGAAGCGCGCCTTCCATCCCTGCGCACACAATTACCACTCGCGCTCGGGTCAACGAGCTGCTCGCCAGCAGACGATGAATGCCCGCCACACCTACGTCGTAAAGACGTTCGACATCGTTGCCCATGGTTTCAGCGGTAACGACTGCCTCCTCAGCAACCGGAATGTCGCTGGTCCCCGCAGAAACCACCGCAATCATGCCCTTGCCATATTTGGTCTTGTCGCGTTGTAAGACAACCGCTCTTGCCATTGGCTCATATTTCGCCTGGCGAATTTTCTTTTTCACTGCCGCAAATTGCTCTTTGCTGACCCGTGTGGCCAGAATATTTCCACCGTGCTTGCTTAGACGCCAGAAGATCTCGGCCAGTTGCGCTGGTTTCTTTCCCTCGCCGAACACGACCTCAGGCATTCCGACGCGAAGCGCGCGATGATGATCAACTTTGGCGAATCCCAAATCTTCAAAGGGCAAATGCCGCAGGCGCTGCACCGCATCATCGGGCGAAAGCTTTCCCTTGCGCACCAGCTCGAAGAGTTTGCGGATGGATTCGGCGTTCAAAGAGGCACTCAGCAGCCAGCATTCGGCCTTTCAGCCGGAGTTGTAGATTAGCACTTATCGCAGATTGTGATTCGGAGCTTGGGTTAGAAGGTACGGCGGGTCGTCCGGATACGACCTAGGCGCCGGCTCCTGATGGTCGCGTTTTCTTGCGGCTGGATCGTAATCTGCGAACGAGGCCCAGGCAGATCTCTCTTGACCGGCCGGACTCATTCAGGTGAGTGAGGAACAAATGCCGGAGAACGCTCCGCGTCACTTCTCCGCGCAGATAAGCGTCATAGAGTTCGCTGCCAACGGCGTAGCCTAAGCGCTGAGCGCCGGATTCAAGTTCACTCGCAGGAGCCCGCATCATTGCCTCTGCCATTGCTTCGCAGGCGGCCCGGGAAATTGCGGCAGTGTCTGGCGAGGCTGGCCTTGCCGGATACAGAACCCGTGAGCCGAAATAGCCTAGCAAGTATTCCAACGTCCGAGTGTAGAACTGGTCGCAGGCTTCCTGTTTTACGGGTCCGTTTCCTCGCATCGGTAACCCGCGGCAAGCGTGATGCAAAAAGCGGGCTGCCTCTTCGGCCGCGTACAACATTCGAAACTCGCGCACATAGAACACATTCACTTGCGGCAAGTACACGCTGCCCCGCTCTTCCACGTAGTGTGCTAAGGCTCCGCTTTCTTCCTCAGCCACTTCGTAGCGGGAAAGCAAGCGGCGCAAGCGCGCATCCGAATTGCGGCAATACACTTCGGGCAGCAGGTCGATCAGGAACCTGGGCTGAGTGCCGTTGTGAGAGGAATAACGATTGATATCGAGAAAACGCAGCAGGCTATCAATTAGATTATAAATCGTAGGAGTGAGATCTGGCCCTTCTTCATCCGTGCGTCCCCAGCGGCTGAGATGCAAACGGTAGTTCTCATATTTCTCGAGGGGAGTCGAGTTGAACGCGCACACAACATCATCAGTCACTCGAACCGCTTGTATTTGCTCCTGTTTTTCTCCAGCAGCGTGCCAGTAAAGCGCGTCCACGTTTTGCAGGACGGTAAGGACGCGCTCGGCGGCCAACGATTCTCGCAGCACACGCGGCAGGTGCCCGGGTGCCAGATGCGATTCGCCAAACAGGACCATGATGACGGCATTGGGATGGCGTTGGCGGATTTCTGTGATTTTGTGCGCCGCATGCCGGTCGCGTGCTCCGATCTTCCGCAGGTCTTCTCGCGGCATGCAGTCGAGGCCATAGATCGCCTCAGCATGTTCGCGGGCAGTCACCAGCAATCCATAAAATGGCTCCCAGTCGTAGCCCCAGTCCAGGTCGAATCGAATACGTTGGCGGAATTCTTCTTCGTCGATTTCCCGGCGCCACCATTCATCGAGAATGTGCTGATCTCGGGAAAAGATGGTTTCAACTCCCAGGACGACCGGGCGGTCCCCGGGGTGCGCCCGCTCTTCAAATAAAGTCGCAGCAAAACGCTGTGCCGCTGGAAGCGCGTGGTAGTCAGCAACCAGAACCACGTCAGCCGCGTTCACCATGAGCTTCAGTTCCAGCAAATCGATGACATAATCGTAGGAGCGGAACGCCCGGCTAAAATCCTGCAGATATTTGCGGCGGCCGTTGGGATCAATGACCCTGATTTCGCGCTCCACGCCAGCCAGCGCGTGGAGCTGCGCTTCACTCCGTCGGGACCGCAAGATGGTGGTCGTCGCCATGGTGTCAGGCCGCCCTGCTCCCTTCCTGCCCACTCCTTGACTTGCTCGCTACCGGCTCCCTATGCTCAACACTCCGGTCAATCACGCTGGAGCCCAACTTGCCAAATCACCCGCCGCAGAACCTCACCATCGCTACAACAGGCGCTAGCGGGGCTTTATTCCTTAAACACTTCTTGCTCGCGGTTGATCGCGATCAGCGTGTGCAGACGGTGAACTTCATCGCCTCCGACAGCGCGCTGCGCGTCATGGCTGAAGAACTCGGTTTGCGCGGCCGCAGCAATCTCATCGGACAAATCCTTGGCCGCAGTTCGGGAAAATCCACACGCAAAATTCATCTCCAGGCCAACGCCGACATCGGAGCCAATATCGCCAGCGGCTCGTATCCCACTGATGCCATGGTGGTCATACCCTGCAGCATGGGCACGCTCGCCCGCATCGCCAACGGCATCGCCGCACAACTGATCGAGCGGGCTGCTGATGTCTGCCTTAAGGAAAAACGACCGCTTGTACTGTGTGTCCGCGAAACGCCGCTCAATAAAATCCATATCCGCAACATGTACCGGGCCGCCGACGCCGGCGCCACCGTTTTCCCGCTCATTCCCGCGTTCTACTTTCGGCCGAGTAGCTTGGATGCCTTGGCGCGCGAATTCGCTTACCGCGTCCTGTCCCACCTCGGCCTGCCCCAGCCCGACGCCTACCGCTGGAAGGGCTGACCTACGCTCTACTTAGGGGAGATCGGTTACTTTCGGGGAGACTTCAAGTGTAGAAAGCCGAGGGTACAGACAGTAGATTCCCGTGGGACATGGCCTACGGGGTTGATTGGACGCGTGCGAGATGCTTCGACTCTGACAAGTTACGATGTAGCTCTCCAGCTCACCTTTTGCCGGTTGACGGCGCACAGCATTTCGTACTAATGTGCAATTACACCGGAAAGGAGGTGGTCGAATGACAAGTTCTGAATGTAGTGGGAGTACAAGACCAGGTGAGGTGGCTGAGACTTAGAGCGGTCGCTCTAAGAACCATCGCACGACTACCGGTGATTTAGGGTTGATCCGCCTGGCGCAAGTTGCACCAGGACCCGGAGTTCGCCGAAGGGGCCACGTAGAGTGACCACCTCTTGGTCAATCCAAAACAGTCCACCGGGCGGCCCGCAGGCTTGATATAGGCTTGCGGGCCGTTCTATTTTTGGATTAAAGCCACGCGTGAGCTTCAGCAGAGGCAATCGCACGGATCTTTCGACTGCACAAACTGATTCCCAAGCGAGACCGTTCGCTGCGATGACAACGAATATCAACCTGCCTTTTCGAACCCCATTCGTATTACCTGTGCGGTGTCTTCTGGCAGCGGAAGCTTCTCTGCTTCCTCTCGCGTGAACCAGCGCACATCGTCGGCATCCCCCGAAGCCAGAGTTTCTCCGCTCAGCCGACGGCAAAGGAAATCGATCAACACATAATGGTAGAGCGTACGTCCGTCGCCGTCAGGCAGCAGGCGGTCGTACACACCGAGCAACTCGCCCGTCTCGACGGTGAGGCTGGTTTCCTCTTGCGCTTCACGCACCACGGCCTGCCGTACCGTTTCTCCTACTTCGAGTAAGCCTCCCGGAATCGACCATTCGCCGAGCAACGGGGCATGTCCGCGTTTGACCAACAGGACTCGGCCGGCGTCGATGATGACTGCACCCACTCCGACGAGCGGCGATTCTGGATACTCCCGCTTCATGCGACTGATCGGTAAAGTTCCGTTCGTGGTTTCGGTCAAAAGATATACGCTAGGATAGCAAACCGTTTCTTAGCCTCGGAGAGCTCGTAGTTCTCAGATCGCAAAGCCTGCTGTGGTTAAATAGTTCCGTGTCCTTAGAAGAATACAAACGAAAACGCCGCTTCGAGGCAACTCCGGAGCCTCCACCCAAGCTGGAGCGAAAGTCGCGTCACCGATTCGTGGTCCAGCGGCACCGAGCTACCCGCTTGCATTATGACTTCCGCTTGGAGATGGAGGGAGTGCTCAAGTCATGGGCGGTACCCAAAGGACCTTCTCTTGATCCCGCCGACAAGCGCCTCGCAATGCAAGTGGAAGATCATCCCGTCTCTTACTTCGACTTCGAAGGCACAATTCCGGAAGGTAACTATGGTGCAGGCACGGTGATGGTCTGGGACGTGGGAACCTGGGAGCCGCTATCGCCGGAACCGGTGAAGGGCAAATTCGTTCCCGGCACTGATGCCGAAGCCGCGGCCATGTTAAAGAAGGGGGATTTCAAGATTCGCCTTCATGGCAAACGGCTGAAGGGTGATTTCGCACTGATCCACATGCGCTCGCGGCGGCCCGGAACCAAAGGGACGGAGTGGCTGCTCATCAAGAAACAAGATGAAGCAGCAACCCCTGGCTATGACATTGATCAGTACGACACTTCGGTGCTCACCGGCCGCAACATGGATCAGATCAGAGGCGACCAAAAGTCGGCAAAATGGGAGAGTAGCCGACCCGCATCACGCGGGAAGGTAAAGGCGGCATGGCTAGCTGAAGCAATCGCGAAAGCGGAGAAGAAAAAAAAACTGAACGCAGAGGACACTAAGAGGACAGAGAAAGAAAAAACAAAACGGCCCAAACCGTCAATACCACGTTCGACATCTTCAACCACCGCCAGAAATGACAGAAAAACTGCTTCCTCAGCGATCCCGGCGCTTGAGTCCCTGGAAGGGGCTACCAAAAGGCCGATGCCCACAGCTGTCTATCCCATGCTGGCCACATCGGTCGAGAAGCCGTTCGACGATCCCGAGTGGCTCTTTGAGATCAAGTGGGACGGCTATCGCGCAGTCTCATTCATCGCGGATAGCAAAGTTCGTCTGGTTTCCCGGAATCAGAATGACCTTACCGCCCAATACCCTGAACTCCACGATCTGGCAAAATTCATCAAAGCCGGAACGGCTGTCGTGGACGGTGAGATCGTAGCCCTTGACGACGAAGGTCGGGCATCGTTCAGCTTGATGCAGCAGCGGACTGGTATCCGGAGCGGTGGCCGGCGGGTCGGCGCCCGCACCGATGTTCCGGTAATTTATTACGTTTTCGATTTGCTTTATCTTGACGGCTACGACCTGCACCGAGTTCCGCTTGAACAGCGCAAGCAGGTTTTGGGCAGGATCACCGCGACCAGCGACATTGTCCGCTACTCCGACCACTTCAACGACGGGATAAGACTATTCGAGGCAGCGAAGCAAAAGGGCTTGGAGGGCATTCTGGCAAAGAAGCGCGCCAGCCTCTACGAAGAGCGTCGCAGCCGGGAGTGGCTAAAGATCAAGATCACGCAAACACTGGATTGCGTTGTCGGCGGATACACCGATCCGGAAGGCAGCCGTCAGTACTTTGGGTCGCTCGTGCTTGGTCTTTACGATCAGAAAAGAAGGCTGATCCACGTCGGCCAGGCGGGTACCGGGTTCGATTATAAAACCCTCGCTGCAGTCTCTCAGTCGCTCCGAAAAATCGAGAGCAAGCGCAATCCTTTTTA
>Ga0210384_10000800_pt1 | contig 46178 bp, 33 predicted proteins | sample IncBWH2MmetaG_FD_160574 | JGI IMG/M metagenome (GOLD analysis project Ga0210384, IMG submission 160574) | Forest soil microbial communities from Barre Woods Harvard Forest LTER site, Petersham, Massachusetts, United States - Inc-BW-H-2-M | ecosystem: Environmental > Terrestrial > Soil >... | reverse complement strand
AAGGGCTACTGCTAAAAAAAGAATGCTGATCGAAACCGCCATCGGAGTCTGCTTCATGGCGAGTCTCCTTTGTCATCCGGTTTTGCCTGTTCCGGATCTTGCTTCTTCTTACCCCCAAAGATACCAAAAATCTTCTGTAAAGGGTTCTTTTTCTTTTCGATAGGCTTGCCGTTAGCGTCCACAGCGCCCTGCCCGGTCGCGTTCGGCGGCCGGTTAGGATCGTAAGGCAGCGGGTTCCCGTTGGCGTCGGTCTGCGGCGCTTTGGGTTCACCCCCGCCGAAAACGTGAGAGAGCCACGATCCCGTGGAAGAGATCACGCCGTGCCCGCCGCCATGGAGCTCGCAATATTGCGACGGCGCGGAACCCGCCACATACACCTCTTCGCGCGTAGTCGGGCAATTAGGCGTGGCCAACTCCAGCGATTCGGGATCGATCATCACCGATTGCACGCCATCCGGTGCGGTAAAATCTTTCACGTCCTTGTACGCTGGAAGCGCGGTGGCGCGAATCATGAAATCTGCCCAAATAGGCGCGGCCGCAACGCCACCCGCCAGGCCCAGGTCGCGATTATCGTCGAAGCCAATCCAGATCACACAGACCAAGTTGGAAGTGAACCCAGCGAACCAGCCGTCGCGCGAGGTTCCGGTTTTTCCGGCGGCGGGCAGCGTGAAGCCCCGCGCGCGCACTCCGGCGGCCGTGCCGCGATTCATCACATCTTTGAGCACGCTGGTGACAAGAAACGTAACCCGGGGATCGAGCACCGCATGCGTCTGCGGCACGCTTTTCTCGAGCACAGCACCGTCTGCGCCCACCACGCTGTGAATAAATTCCGGCTCTGCGCGCGTGCCCCCATTGGCGAACGCGGTGTAACCCGCCGCCACGTCGACGGCCGTCATTTCATAGGCGCCCAGGGCCACCGCGGGCGTCGGCTGAATGTTGTTACCTAGGCCCATCTGCCGCGCAATCTGCACCACGCGCCCATAGCCGATAAGCTCGGCCACTTTGACGGTGGCCACGTTCAACGAATTGGTCAACGCCTCGCGCACCGTCACCCGGCCCATGAATTTTTCGCCGAAATTGTTCGGTGTGTAGTCTTTGCCGTCGAATTCAAACGTGGTCGGCTCGTCGTCCACGGTAGTGGCCGGCGTCACGATCGGCTGCACGCCGTCTATGGCGTTGTCGAAGGCTGCCGCATACACAAACGGCTTGAACACCGAGCCCGGCTGCCGGTGCGCCAGCGCGTGATTCAGCTGGCTCTGTCCGTAATCCCGGCCGCCGATGACCGCCTTGATTTCTCCCGTACGCGGATCGAGCGTCACCAGCGCCACTTGCACCTGCGGAATCGGCTCGTTCGTTCCCTTCTTGGCCTGCTCCTTGCGCCAGCGGTCGTACTTCTTGGCCAGAAGTTTGTCGACGTTCTTGACCCCGGCGTCTACCGCCGCCGCCGCCGCCCGCTGCAGCTCCGGATCCAAGGTGGTGTACACCCGAAAGTTCTCGCTGACTAATTCGTTCTCCGAATACTTGTCCAGCAGATGGTCTTTCACCATGTCCACGAAGTACGGCGCTTCGCTGCCGGCCACCGAAGTCCGCACGATCTTCAGTTGCGCCCGCTTGGCGTCCTGGACATCCGCCTCGTTGATGTACTTGTTCTCCAGCATTTGGGTGAGTACGCGGTCGCGCGCCTGGGCCCCGCGCTCCGGATGGCGGTCCGCCGATGAATAATAATTGGGGGCGCGAATGATGCCCGCCAGGTACGCGCATTCCCCAAGAGCCAGCTGCCGGAGGTCCTTTCCGAAATAGGCGACGCTGGCTTCGGAGAATCCGCGAAGGCCAAAGCTGCCCCGGTTCCCCAAGTAAACCTCGTTCGCGTACAGCTCGAAGATCTGCTGCTTGGAAAAGCGCCCCTCCAACTCCATGGAAACCATGGCTTCGGCCAGCTTGCGCCGCCAGGTCCGCTCGTTCGAAAAAAAGAAAGTCCGCGCCACCTGCATGGTGATCGTGCTCGCGCCCTGGTAATGATTGCTGCTGTGACGAATATCCGCCCAGGCCGCCCCCACAATGCGCACGAAGTCGAATCCTCCGTGCTCAAAAAACCGCTTGTCTTCCGCGGAAAGAATGGCATGCACCAGCACCGGCGGAAGGTCGTCGTAACGCACCGGCCGGCGCTTCTCGCGGGCGCTGTCGAAGAGATTGGTGATCAGCTCCGGCTCGATTTCCGCGCTGCCCAATTCGCTGCCGCCGGCCAGCGGCCGAATCGCACGCACCGTCTTCCCGCTAAATTGCACGGCCAGCGCGTTCGTTCCGCCGAAGTAAGAAAGCTTGGAGGGACGAATATCCACGGAGTTGGTATGCACCGTGTATTGCCCCAGCGCGTGGTCGTCGTTCTCCGGCCGGTAGCCTACACGTTGCAGGTAGGAGCCGAGTTCGTCCGCGCTCCACGCCTGGCCCACGGCGATGTGCTCCGGAGCGGAAAAAATCTGCGTGGTGTTCTGCAGGACATGCCCGGATAGGCGCGCGTCGATCATCCGGGAATACTTGACGTAGTAATATGTGAAAACGCCCGCACAGGTAAGAAATATGGCGAAGGCAACGCCGAGGACCGTCAAGCCAACGATGGACGTCCAAAACCCTTTTTCAAGGCGAATGCGCAAACCATGACTCCCAAGGGGCCGGACTTACATTGTCTCGCATCCACGGGCACTAAGAAAGGAGGGTCTGGGCCACCCGCTACCCCGCGCAGAGACTTTGAGAATTTCCGGTACGCTCCTCGAAACGCTCCGCGCAAGCCGCACAACAAATGCGCTTAGATAACCGACTTGTTTTCGCTCGAGGGCGTGAAATGCAGCTCCATGTGGTACACCAACAGGTCCACGGGAACGGTATACTCCATGGAAATTCGCACCACCGAATTCGTGCTCACTACCTTGATTTGCTCTTTCTTCACCGGAATCTCAAGGTCCTGCACCACTTTGAAGATGTTGTCCCGAACCTGTTCTTCCGTGTAATGGTTCACAATCGAAAAGCGCGCCTGCTCCTGCATCTTGTCGGCCAGTTGGTATTGCGCCACATACGCCGGAAGGATTTTGTACGCCGCGAACGCCCCGTAGACCAGCAAGGCCGTCCACACAATGGCCTTCAGCGTTCCTCCCCCGCGCTCAGCGCGGCGGCAAGATCGTAGGCGATGTTCGCTATTTGTGGCCGGATGCAGCAAAGCTTTCTCCCAGCGCCGGCGCCGCTCCAGAGGAATTCCCCCCTGGCCAGCGGAAATGCCTGCGTTTGCTTCAGCTTCCCAACGTAATACCAACCTAGCACTGGCCCGCGAGGGTGTCGAGAACCAGCCGGAGGGAGTGTTCTCGGAAAGCTACTGTACTTCCAGGCTCGTAACGGCGAGGCTCGCCGCAAGATCCAGGCAAACGGGAGGCGAACAAAAATGAAAAGAATCTTCGATTGGACCGCGCAGTGAGGCGCTCATCGCCAAAGCCCGAGAACTCGCCCCGAACTCCCCAAGCCTCGCAACGGCTAATCTTCCAGCTGACATCCCTCGAAAAGACTTGTAGGGGAGGGGCTCGCCCCTCCCGGCCGATCACCGCTAAACCATCTGCCCGCAAGCAACCAAGAAGCCCGCGCCGCGAAACTCAGTAGGCCCGGGCAAAGATCGCCCGCTCAGGAGCCGCCTTGCCGCAATGCACGCACTGCCCCGCCCCGCCCGACTGCTCCAGGGGGATACACCGCATCGTCGCTCGAGTCTCTTCCTTAATCTTGGCTTCGCAGTCCGCGTCGCCGCACCAGTGCGACAAAGCAAAGCCGTTTTCGACCGCTTTCTTCAAATCCTCGTAGCTCTTCGCCTCATGTGTATTGCTCTTGCGAAACGCCAAAGCCTTATCGTGCAGCGCCTGCTGAATCTCCACCAGCAACCGCTCAACGTTCGGCGTCAGATCGGCCAGCGACACGCTGATCTTCCCTTCTTTGCCGGGACGGTCCCGCCGCGCCAGCACTGCAGCCTGCTTGGCCACATCCTTGGGACCCAATTCCACCCGCAGCGGCACCCCGCGCATTTCCCAGTCGTTGAATTTCCACCCGGGGCTGGCCCCCTCGCGCTCATCGAGTGTCACGCGGACATTGGCCTTGACCAGTTCGGCTTTAATCTTTCGCGCAGCTTCCAGCACGCTGGTCTTTTCCTCGTCCGTCCGGAAAATCGGCACGACCACCACCTGGTACGGCGCCAGCTTCGGCGGCAGCACCAGCCCCTGGTCGTCGCCATGCACCATAATGATCGCGCCAATCACGCGCGTCGACAGGCCCCACGAGGTAGTCCAGCAATGCTGCAATTGCCCGTTCTGGTCCAGATAGCGCACCTCGAAAGCCTGCGCGAAGTTCTGCCCCAGAAAATGCGAAGTCCCGGACTGCAGCGCCTTCCCATCCCCCATCATGGCCTCAATGGAAAACGTGACGTCCGCCCCTGCAAACTTCTCGGCATCGGATTTCTTCCCGGGAATCACCGGAATCGCTGCATCATTAATCGCGAAGTCCGCATAGATATCCAGCATCTGCCGCGTCTCGGCTTCGGCTTCCTCGCGCGTAGCATGGGCCGTATGCCCTTCCTGCCAGTAAAACTCCAGCGTCCGCAGAAACAGCTTGGTGCGCAACTCCCACCGCACCACGCTGTTCCACTGATTCATCAGCACCGGCAAATCGCGGTAAGACTGAATCCACTTCGACCACATGTGCCCAATGATCGTTTCCGAGGTAGGCCGTATAACCAGCGGCTCAGCCAGCTCTTCCCCACCGCCGATGGTGACTACCGCCAGCTCCGGTGAAAACCCTTCGACGTGATGCTTCTCCTTGTCGATAAAGCTTCGAGGAATCAACAACGGGAAAGCCACGTTCTGGTGCCCGGTAGCCTTGAACCTCCGGTCCAGCGCCTGCTGGATGTTCTCCCACAGCGCCCAGCCATACGGACGCACGATCATGCACCCGCGCACCGGCGCATAGTCCGCCAGCTGCGCCTTCAAAACCAGCTGGTTGTACCACTCCGAGAAATCCTGTGCCCGTGTCGGAAGCTTTTCTTCAGGCATACGCTGTTTTATCCGTTCCCCTCAGCAACAAAAATCCTCATAAGTAAACTCAGAAGCGTAACGGACGCATCCCATCGTGTCAACGCACCGTCCCGCGATTTGTTAGCGTTAATCACCAAATTTTACTTTGACGACCCGACCACTACGCCGGTACAATTTGCTCATTCAAGAGTGTCTCTCGCTTCCCCGCGAGAAATCCCTGACAACCCAATATCCTCTGATTTGGAGATTCCTATGTCCATGCCAGTGACGGACCGCCTCGCGTTCTTCTCCTTTGCCATGGTCGCTGCTGGGGCACTAACTAGACTTGGCGTGGGGCGCCGCTATTTTAGTCCACGCGGCTATTTATAAACTCGCCAACAAGAGCCGCGTCTAAGTCCCTTTAGAATTAACACTTGCAAAAGTGTATCAAAATAAAGGACTTTAACTTCCTTTAGAATCAACACTTGTGAGAAAAGGGGAGGGGGATCCTCCCGGCCACACAACACCACACGCATACAACACATTCTTGCGCCAACGATTAGCCGGGGATGGACTGCAGTCTTAGAACGCCGGCACCACCTAAGGTGCGGGCTACCGTAGCGGCCGCGGACCGTCGCGGGCGCCCTTTGATCCTAGGGCATTAAATAGTTGCGGAGGGCCGGTCTTCGAGCCACCGATCTCCGGAGCCCTGAGGTCGAGCCAGACCGCGGTTAAAACCATCCGCTGCGGTAGGCCACCCACCAACTCGCGTAGCAAATGGGCACCGTGGCTCCCAGCGCCCACCAAAATGGCAACGCCAGGTCAGCCAGCAACCCGAACAGGGTGAACGTGATCCAAAAGATTTTCCGCTGCACCCATCCATTTTAGACTGATTGCCGGTATCGCATCCGAATCACTCTTGGGGGTTTTGCTTCGCAGTCATCGCCCCCAAAAGCCACTTCTTCAACACGCTCACGAAATGGGGTTTGACCTCGCGGAACGCCAAGCCCATGCCGGTCTTCGGCTGCGAATAGACCACCGTCGCGCGAGCCTCGAAAAATCGCCCTTCGGTGAAAATCTTCACGACCACAGAAGTCCCGTCCGGAAAGGGATCCGCCGTCTTCAAAAGACACCCGTTCAGCCCGATCTCGCTCACGCGTGCCACGATCCTCGTGTCCGAGTTTTCTTGGATCACGTCCGCGGATGCGTCGAACGCAAACCTGAGCGTGCTGCGGCGCTCCTGCTCCATGGCTCTCCGGCGCTAAACAAACGCGACGATTCTACTCCCGTTTCTCAAGGGCGCACCAATTTGGAGCTTGGCAGCATTCCAAGGAGTTCCTAGCCTCCTTGGCAGTGAAACCAACGAACACACGGCTGAGCGGCGATGCAGCCACAAAAGGCGCGCTGCTTGCCTGGCTGCGCCAACGCCAGGACGAAATGGCCGGCCTTCTCGCGGAGCTCGTCGCCATTCCCACAGAGAACCCGCCGGGCATAAACCACCGCGCCTGCGCCGAGTTTCTCGAAACGCGGTTGCGGGAATGCGGCCTGCGCCTCCAACCCACCGGGCCAGCAGCAAATTCCGAGCAAGACGCCGCCGACATTCCGGTGAGCCTGCTAGCCTCGTACGGTCGCGGAGAGCGCGCTCTCTATTTCCACGGGCACTACGACGTCGTGCCCGCGCAATCGCCGGAGCAATTCCAACCCGCGCGCAAGGATCATTTCTTGTTCGGCCGGGGTTCCTGCGACATGAAGGGCGGAATCGTCGCCATGCTCTACGCGATCCTGGCACTAAGAGAGTGCGGCGTAAAACTCGATGGCCGGATCGCGCTGGCCCTGGTTCCCGACGAAGAAACTGGAGGAGCGCGCGGCTCAGCATGGCTGGCACAGCACGGCTTGCTTGGTAAGGCCGGCATCGGCATGCTCACCGCCGAACCCACCAGCGGCGTGGTCTGGAACGCCAACCGCGGCGCCATCACGCTACGCGTTCAAGTCTCAGGCAAACCCGCACACGTCGGCTTGCAGCATCAGGGCCAAAACGCCTTTGAGCGCATGCATCGCGTGGTCGAACGCCTCCTGGAGCTAAAACACGAAGTCGAGCAACGAAAAACCACCTGCAACATCGGCGCGGAACAAGCCCGCAACTCGATTCTGATGCTCGGAGGGCAAAGCGGCGGCGGCACGAACTTCAACGTCGTTCCGGAAAAGTGCTGGTTCACCGTGGATCGCCGCATCAATCCCGAAGAAGATCTGGAGACCGAGAAGGCGCGGCTCCTGGCCGTTCTCCACCAATGCCAACGCGATGGGATTCCACTGCAATGGGAGATCTTGCAAGAAGGCCGCTCAACTGCGTCCCGCGAAGACGAACGACTGGGCCAAGCGCTCGCTCGCAGCGTCGCGGCGGTGACCAGCGACCCGCCCCGCTTCGAGATGTGCCCCGGCCTGCTGGAAACCCGCTTCTACGCCGCGCAAAACCTTTCGGCCTACGCCTACGGCCCCGGCCTGCTCTCCGTCGCCCACGGCCCCAAAGAATACATCGACCTGCGAAAAATCGCCGACTGCGCCGCCATCTACTCGCTGACTGCGATCGAAATGTTGAAGGTGTGAACTCTGCGCCGGAATGCCGCGACAATTTCTAGCGCAATCACGGTGCGGAGAAACTTCGGTGGCACGGCCATTCCTGGCTGTGCGCCGCTTTAATGGCGACGGATTCAACTAAGACAACCCGCGCCGGCGACAAATACGACCCAAAAGGGGCTTTGTCTTAACTCTATCTAAGGCAAGGCAAACGTGAACAGGGCGCTGCCAGCGGCGACCGCCACGTATTCCTTGCCGTCGATGGCGAACACCATCGGCGAAGAGTACACCGAAGCGCCACACTGAAAGTGCCACAGCGCCTTCCCGCTCGCCGCGTCTAGCGCGATGAAATTGCCTTCGGCGTCCCCCGTGAAAACCACGCCACCCGCGGTCGAGAGCACACCGGACCATGTAGGCGAAGGATGCTTCCATTCCCACTTCAGTTTTCCGGTGGTCGCATCGAGAGCCCGCAGCGCGCCCCAAAAAGGCGCCGCATCATCGTTCGGGAAATACGCGCTGCCGTAATACGCGTGTCCTTGCTCAAAAGTCTGCGGAGCCGTGCTGAAAACGTCGCACTGCTCGCGCGCGGTAACGTAAAAAAGCTTGGTTTGCGGGTCGTACGTCGGCGACATCCAGTTCGTGGCCCCCGCTGCCCCAGGACAAACTCGGTTCCCTTCCGCCGTCGGGGATCCGTTCTTGTCCGTTGCCGGGCGTCCCTCCGCGTCCTTGGAAGTGCTCCAAGTCACCTTGGCAAACGGATTCGCAGAGATGAGTTTCCCTGTCGCTCGGTCGATGACGTAGAAAAATCCATTGCGATCGGCGTGGAGAATTAAATGTTGGCCGCCCTCATCGACCATCACCGGCACCTGCGTGGCGTCGTAATCGTGCTCGTCGTGCTTCGTGAATTGGAAATGCCATTTGAGCTTCCCGGTGTCCGGATCGAGCGCCAACAGCGTGTTGCTGTAGAGATTGTCGCCCGCACGGCCTGCCCCGCGATTGGATGGCGACGGATTTCCGGTCGGCCAAAAAGTTGTGTTCGTCACGGGATCGTACACGCCGGTAATCCACGCAGGCGCGCCGCCGATTTTCCAAGAGTCGTCTTCCCAGGTTTCGTGGCCGGGCTCGCCGGGCCCCGGCACGGTGTAGAAGCGCCATTTACGTTCCCCGGTCGCGGCGTCATAGGCATCGATGAATCCGCGAATGCCATACTCGCCGCCGGAAACGCCCAGGATCACCAGATTCTTGATCGCCAGCGGAGCCAGCGTGAAGCTGTACCCGGCGCGATAGTCCGCCGACGTAACGTCCCATATGACGTTGCCGGTCTTGGCGTCCAGGGCAATCACGTGCGCGTCCAACGTCCCCAAGAAAACTTTGTCCCCGAGGATCGCCACGCCGCGATTGACACGTCCACAGCAAGGGCGAATGTCCGCGGGCAGCGCCCGCTGATACTGCCAAATCGGCCGTCCGGTTCGCGCATCCAAAGCGAAAGCACGGTTATCCTGACCAGTGCCGTAAAGAATGCCGTCTACGACCAGAGGCGTAGTCTCGAACTTGCCCCCGGCCATCGTCTGATACGCCCATTGCGGCACCAGCGCATGCGCGTTCGCGGTGTTGACCTGATCGAGCGCACTGAAACGCCGCCCTGCGTAATCGCCCGAGTACATCAGCCAGTTCTGCGGCTCCTTGCCGGAGTCCAAAAGTCGCTGCGCCGTCACCTGTGCGCGAGCCAGCGTCGCACCAAAAAGCAAGCAGCCGAGCAACAAAAATGCTATAGCCGCGGTCTCTCGCCCGGAGATCCGAAGGGTCAGACCGCGGGGTTTGGATTCAACTTCGAACGGTGTGCTCGGTGCGTGCATGTCCGCCGCCCATCGACATCCTCTCATTGCCCACCTCCGGCCGGCGCGGCAACAGTCAGCAGATACGCCACGATGTCCTGCAAATCTTTTTCCGGCAGCAGCTTCTCGTCGTAACCCGGCATCAACGACTCCCGGGTTTCCTCCATCGACCGCAGCTTGCCTTTCTCAAACAAGTGCAACTGCTCCCGCATATCCATCATCTGCAAAGTAAAACTGTCCTCGTTCAAAACCACGCCCTTGAATTTCTGTCCGCCCGCGTCCACCACGGTGACCGTCACATACTCCTGCGAAAACTCCTTCATCGCTTCGCCAATTCCCTGCGCCAATCTCCTGCTCGGGTTCCGCACCGAATCCACGAGATACTCCGTTGCCCGCGCGCTCCCCGTCGTACTCAGGTCCGGACCCAATCGCCCGCCCTTCCCATTAATCATGTGGCAGGTCGAGCAAGCAGCGCCGCCGTAAAACAGCGCCTTGCCATGCGCAGCGTCGCCAAGCGCCGCGACTGGCGCTTTCTTCTCCACGCTCCGAATGTAGGTGATGACCTGCCAGATCTCCTCCTCGGTCATTCCCACGCCTTGCTGGGTCGCCCCATTCGGCGGCATGGCCGTCCCCGGAACGCCCTGGTTGATAGTCCGAAACAAATCCCCATCGGCGTTACCGTGCATCTTCTGCGCCCGTGTCAAGTCCGGCCCCCGTCCCCCACCCCGCGCGCCCAGCCCGTGGCAAAACGCGCAGTTCGCCCGAAACTGCGATTCGCCAACCTTGGCCGCCTGCGCATTCCCGGCAAACGGATTCTTGTCCTGCGCTAACAACGGAAGCGCCAGCAAAACAGCAAAGCTCAGCAACAACAAAACATAAAAGGCATTGGTCGTTCTCGTCGAGGTAGGCATCGCGAAGCGGCTCCTTGCAACCCGAGGAGTGCAATCAGGCCGAAACTATATCATTCGTTCGCGCTTTCGCACGAAAGCGCCAGCGACCGCAGTGCAATGCGCTATAATCGCTATAATAGAGTTTCCAAGCGAGGAGACCGTTATGCCAACGAGCCGCAAAACGCAAAGTGGCCGCAAGCTTCTGGCCGGACGTCGCGCGAAGAAAGTCCCCTCAAAGAAACCGAAGCGATCGAGAACGGGAAGGATCTCCGCGAAGGTATTCGAGGAAAAGTTCACGGCGATCGTGACGGGATATCTTTCGACATTGCCCCTCGAAGAGCAAAATACCCGTATTCATGAGGCCGAGGAAGTGGCGCCTATGCGGCGCCGTGACGCTGTCTCCACAAAGTAACCAACTTCCGAAACTCCTCTGATTCATCTTTTATCCCAAAGGCGCGCAAAGTTTCGAGAAACCTTTCTTTGGTGCACTTTGGATCGCCTAGCAAACGCGCGACAGCTCGAATCTTTCGTTCTCGCGCCAAGGCGTCCGCCTTTAGCGGTCGCCTGCGACCTCTTGAGCTCTCCTCGGTGTGAATGACTTGTAGGTCTTGCTCATCATCCATTGGCGAGGGGACTCCGCGTGAAGGTTATCACACGGGCAGCTACACTGCGAGGCACTCTATACTACAGACGTTGCCGCAGCGGCGACATTGTGCGGCGGCTTGCTCCATATCGGCGGTTCGGCGAGATGCAGCTTTACAATCCGGCGGGCGAAGTACAGGGCTGTGGCCATACAAACGATCACGGCAACGATCGATGCTTCGGGACCAAACTCGCCGCCGGTCAGGATTTGCGGACCGCGCAGCGAACCTCGCAGTAAGCCGGTGCCCATGTTGTTTCCCGAGAGCGTCATGCCAAACAGCGAGCCTTCGGTAAAGTTCCAGCCCACGTGCAGACCGATCGGCAGCCACAGCCGCGAAGTCGCCGCATAAGCCGTGCCCAGCAGAATCCCCGCCTCCAACGCAATCGCCAGCGAGGTGCTCACTGTCGCCCCGTGATTGCCGGCGTGCGCCAGGCCAAACAGCGCTGACGTAAACAGCAGCGCGCCCCAGGTTCCCAGGATCTTGGAAAATACTCGGAACAGGAGTCCGCGAAACAGAATTTCCTCCACAATTCCCGCCATCAGCGCGAATAGAAACCCACGGGCTAATAGCGGCTGCGCACCCCATCCTTCCGGATGGTAAGTAGCTGCCACCCAAAGAACTCCCATCACCAAGCAAAACAATCCCAAGCCGACGAGCATTCCCGCAGCCACTTCCGGCAGCGCTCGATGGGCGGCAAGTTCGGTCGGCCTGCGCCTCTCGATCCACCTCGACGCAGCTACGTACGTACCGAGGCAAAGTACCGCCAACACCGCGGCGCCAGCCGCTCCGAGATATTTATGCAGCAAAGGCTGAATTCCTACGAGGACCAGCACGACCGCCAGCAAATTCAGCAGCCCAAATCCCACTTCTTTCCAGGTTTTCCGCAAGGTCTCCTCCGATGACAAGTCATCTCAGCTAGCCGTACGGACGACGGCGTCAATAAGACTCATGCGTCCCGCGACCTTGTTCCTTGGCTCCAAACTTGGAAGGTACCCAACGGCACATCAGGTCTGGCGCGCCGCCGCGGCTGTTTCCTTGTCCCGCTCCCGGGCCAGCATTACGATCAGGCGAGAGGTCTCCGCCACGTCCATTGCGGTGTTATCGACTAGCACGGTGTCTGCGGCGCGAACCAGTGGGGAAACCTGGCGTTCCCGGTCGCGGCGGTCGCGGACGCGTACTTCTTCAAGGACCTGGAAGATCGTTAGCGTATCGCCTTTCTCCTGATGCTCTTTCCACCGCCGCTCCGCCCGTACTTCCGGCGAAGCCTCCAGAAAAATCTTCAGGTCCGCGTCTGGAAAGACCACCGTGCCGATATCACGGCCTTCCATGACGACACCGCCGCCTTCGCCCGCGCGCTGTTGCTCCGCCACCAGCACTCGCCGAACACCGGCAATGGTGGCCAGCTGCGAGGCGCCTTGCGCCACTTCTCCCGTGCGAATTGCGTCGGTCACTTCGACGCCGTCCAGAAATACCCGATTCTTCGAGCCGGCCTTTTCTTGCTCTGGCGTTGGCGGCTTGAGCTCGATGTGTGTTTCCGTCGCCAGCGCTTCGAGCCGTCTTTCATCTTCTAGCGCAACGCCGCGCTGCAGCGCTTTCAGTGCCAGCGCACGATACATTGCGCCGCTATCGAGATATAAATATCCCAGCACCCCGGCGACCTGCCGGGCCACGCTGCTCTTCCCCGAACCCGCCGGGCCGTCAATGGCGATCGTGAGTTTTTGCATTTTGGTGGCACAGCCAACTCTGGTTGTGCGCGTTTATTTTCTGGAAACTCAACCAACGCCCTTGACAAAATCAGGTCCGCAACTTCAAAAGCCCATGATGTTGTAGCCGCAATCGACGTACAGCGTCTCGCCAGTAATTCCCGAACCCGCATCGGAAAGCAGAAACGCCGCGGTCGCGCCGACTTCCGCGGCTTCGACAGTGCGCTTTAGCGGCGCGCGCTCCACCTGTGCTTTTAGCATGTCGCCAAAATTCGAAATCCCCCGCGAAGCCAGCGTTTTGATCGGCCCAGCCGACACGGCATTCACGCGAATCGCCTTCGGCCCCAGTTCGTGCGCCAAATAGCGGACGGTGGCTTCCAGCGCCGCCTTGGCCACGCCCATGAGCGCATACTTCGGCACCACCTTCTCCGCGCCGTAGTAGGTCAGCGTCACGATGCTGCCACCGGCAGTCATCAGCGGCAGAGCTCCGTGCGCCACTGCGATCAGCGAGTACACGCTGATATCGTGCGCCACGCGAAAGCCCTCGCGGGTGACATTGACGAATTCTCCCTTCAAATCAGTCTCCGGCGCAAATCCGATGCTGTGCACCAGCCCATGCAGTACGCCGTATTTTTCTTTGAGATCCTCGAAAAGCTTGGCGATCTGCGCATCCTGCGCGACGTCGCACATGAAACCCGACGCGCCGGGCAATTCCGCGATCAGGTCCTTCGCTTCCAGCTCCAGGCGCGCGTTTTGATAGGTAATCGCCAGCCGCCAACCGGCATGCTGCAGCTTCTGCGCAATGGCCCAAGCGATGCTGCGCTTGTTCGCCAGCCCAAAAATCACCGCGGTTTTTTGCGTCTCGCTCATTTCCCCTCTCGTTTTGTGCGATTTGCCGCCGATTCAAATTCTGTGAAACGCCTTCTCGATCTCTTTCACTGAATAGCGCAGCACCACCGGCCGCCCGTGCGGACAGCTCATCGGGCAATCGGTCTTCGCCAGTGCGGCGAGCAGCCATTCCATTTTGGTTTGGTCCAGCGGCATGTTCACTTTGATGGCTGCGTGGCACGCGGTCGACGCCGCGATTTTCGCTTGCAACGTCTCGATGGAAATCGCCGCATTTTCTCGTTCGATGCCGTCGAGAATCTCCGTCAACAGTTTCTCGGCATCGCCGGCCTCGATGCCCGCCGGAACGCCCTGAATCGCCAGGCTCCGCGGCCCCATGGGCTCGACCTCGAAGCCGTTCGCCGACAGTTCCTCCGCGATCTTCTCAAAAATCACCAATTGCCTGGGCGCAAGCTCCAGGATCAAGGGCAGCAGCATCCGCTGGCTCTCGACCTTGCCGGCCCGTCGCGCCTCCAGGTGCTGCTCGAACAGCACGCGTTCATGGGCTACGTGCTGATCCACCAGCCACAGACCTTCGCCGTTGACGGCTACGATAAAACTCGAGCTGACTTGCCCGAGCGGCTTCAAATCGGTGATTTCGTCAGGATGCGGCAGCCGCGCTGGTGCATCGCCATTTGCGCCGGCAAAATTCGCGGCCCAATTGACGCCCGAAGGCTCTACGGGCGTGACCGCTGCGCCAAACGCCGTTCCCGGCTCGAACGTGAATCGCTGCTCCACGGGCCGAAGCGGCGCGGCGGTCAAATCAAAACCGCCGTCGGAGCCGACGCCGGAACCTACCCCAATTTCTTCCATCGCGGGAATGATCGCCCGCGGAACCGCGGAGCCGGTCACAGATTCAGCCGAGCCCGCACCGAAAGTAGGCATTGGCCCTGTCGCAGTCTGCGGCGCGCTGGCGGATGCGGCTGCCGCGAAGCTCGCGATGGGCCGTGCACCCATCAAAGCTTGGCGAATGGCGTCTCGCGCGAAATCATGTACGAACTGCGAGCGCCGGAAGCGCACCTCGATCTTCGCCGGATGAACGTTCACGTCGACTTCGTCGTAGGGCATTTCGAGAAAGAGCAGGGTCGCGGGAAAAACGCTTCCGGGCAGAATATTTCGGTACGCTTCGTGAATGGCGTGCAGGATCAAGCGGTCGCGCACTAGCCTGCGGTTCACAAAGACGTAGATGCCGTTGCGATTTGGCCGCTGCACTTCGGGGCGCGATGTGAAGCCAAAGACCGTGAGGCGAGCTTTCTCCTCCTCAGGTTCGAGGTCGGGCTCGGTGATGGCCGCGCGGAACGCGGCTGAGACCGTGGGGATCGCAACCAGCTCATCCAGGGATTGCCTCCCAAAAAGCTGGTACACGCGGTCGGTCAAGAGCTCTGCTGGAGCACAATTTATGATTTCTTGCGTCGGCGTCGTCAGCACGAATTGCTTTCCGGGATTGGCCAGCGCGTAGTGCGTGACGAGCGACGCGATGTGACCCAGCTCGGTAGTATCCGATTTGAGAAATTTTCGCCGCGCCGGCACGCAATAAAAAAGATCGGCGACGCTGATCGTGGTTCCCGCGGGCAAACCCGCTGGCTTCACATTGACAAGCTTGCCCCCCGCAAATTCGACGCGTGTACCTTCCGGATCTTCTTCCGCGCGCGTCTCCAGCAAAAGCCGCGACACAGCCGCGATGGTAGGCAGTGCCTCACCGCGAAATCCCAGTGTGGCGATGGAAAGCAAATCCTCCGCCGAGCGCAATTTGCTGGTCGCGTGCCGCTCGAAGGCCAGCAGCGCGTCGTCGTGCATCATGCCGTGGCCGTCGTCGATGACGCGAATCATCCGCTTCCCGCCAGCCTCAACCTCGATGCGAATGGTCTTTGCGCCGGCATCCAGCGCATTCTCTAGCAGTTCCTTCACCACCGAGGCCGGGCGCTCGACGACTTCGCCCGCCGCGATGCGGTTGGCGACTGCTTCGGGAAGGATGCGTATGCGGCTCATGCGACTTTGGGGGTCGGACCTTTAGGTCCGACATTTCGTGAATTGAGAATTGCGGGCTTCAGCCCCTGAGGAATTGGGTCTAGCTCGTATTTTCCGCTGGCCGAGCCGAAGAGCCAGTCCCGGGGTCGTTCCGCCAAGTTCGCAACAACAGGGTTGAAGTGAATGTAGTCCACTTTCTTCTTGAGGTCGACCAAGTCTGTTACTCGGGACTCATGAAAACCGGACTGCCATATCGACACCTTACTGGCTCGGACTCGGTGAATCTCATGCGAACTGCCGCCCTTAATGAGTTGCATAGCCTTTTCCAGTGTGACAGAGTCCGCCGGTGTCAGGATCAAGTGTAAGTGGTTCGGCATTAGAACAAATTCGTGTAGAAGATAGTTCCCTTTGTTCCGGTATTCCATCACCTTGCCGACCACAATATGTGCAATTTCATGAACCTGGAACACAGAAACACTCTGCCAGGCTTTGGTTGTGACAAAGTAGGTCCATCCGGGCATGGTTCGATGCGTTAGCCGACCCATAAGACGTTTCCTCAGGGGCTGAAGCCCTCTTTGCCCTCATCTTAATGTCGGAGCTAAAGCTCCGACCCCCTAATTCCTGACCTTCGGTCCGTACCTACTTTGTTTCCGGGTTCTCAGCATACCGAGTTACTTTGGTCTTTTCTCCTTGATAGAAATGCCCAGTTGGTCGAGCTGGTCTTGGTCCACCGTTGACGGGGAGTCGGCCATTAGGTCCTGGGCGGCGGTGGTTTTGGCGAAGGCGATTACTTCGCGCAGCGATTTTTCGCCGGCCAGGAGCATGGCGATGCGGTCTACGCCAAGGGCGATGCCGCCGTGCGGGGGCGTGCCGTAGGTTAGGGCGTCGAGGAAGAAGCCGAAGCGGCGGCGCTGTTGTTCTTCGGTCAGGCCTAGTGCCTTGAAGAGGCGCTCCTGAATGTCTTGACGATGGATTCGAATGCTGCCGGAGCCCAGCTCGTTGCCGTTGAGCACCAGGTCGTAGCCTTTCGAACGGACTTCCCACGGAGCGGATTCGAGTTTCTCGAGATCTTCGTCGACGATGCCGGTGAACGGGTGCTGGGCGCTGACCCAGGCCTTGTCGGTTTCGCTCCATTCGAATAGCGGGAAACCAGTGATCCAAAGGAATTTCCATTGCGATTTGTCGATCACGCCGAGGGCTTCGCCGAGTTGCAGGCGCAGTTGTCCTGCAACTAATGCTGCGGCTTCTGTGCCTTTGATCTGCGTTTTTGCGGAAACGGCGACTACCAGATCGCCGGTCTTTGCGCCGCATACTTCGGCTAGCTTCTTCACATTTTCGGCGCCGATGAGCTTTTCCACCGTGGACGTCGTGCCTTCCGCGGCTACTTTCACAAAATAGGCTCCGCGGGCGCCGAGCGATTTGGCTTTTTCGGTCAGTTCGTCGAGCTGCTTGCGCGAATAGCCGGAGGCTCCGGGAGCAGCGACGGCGAAGACGTTGCCTTCGATTTGCAGCTTGTCTTTTGCTTCTTGCGGGAAGCAGCTTGTGACTTCGTGCAACTCCATGGCGAAACGCAGATCGGGCTTGTCGCTGCCGTATTTGCGAATGGCGTCTTTGTACAGCATGTGGGGAAACGGACCTTCGGTCTTGACCCCGGCGACGGCGCAAGTGCGGACCATCACGGTTTCGATCACGTTGAAGATGTCTTCCTGGCGAGGAAAAGACATTTCCAGGTCGAGCTGGGTGAACTCGAGCTGCCGGTCAGCGCGGAGATCTTCGTCGCGGAAGCATTTGACGATCTGGAAGTAGCGGTCCAGGCCGCCGATCATCAGGATTTGCTTGAAGATCTGCGGGGACTGCGGCAGCGCGTAGAACTGGCCGTGATGCACGCGGCTGGGCACGAGAAAGTCGCGAGCGCCTTCGGGAGTCGAGCGTGTGAGCATGGGCGTTTCGACTTCGATGAAGCCCATCTCGTCCATGGTCTTGCGCATTTCGAGGATGATGCGATGGCGCAGAGCGAGATTGCGATGAGGCTTGGGCCGGCGCAGGTCGAGGTAACGGTAGCGCAGGCGCGTTTCTTCCGCGGCGTTGATTTCATCTTCGATCTGGAAGGGTGGCGTTTTCGCGTTGTTCAAGATGTGGAGCTTGGTGGCGACCAACTCAACCTCGCCGGTGGCTAACTCCGGGTTGGATTTTTGGCGCTTGATGACGTGGCCTTCCACGGCGACGACGAATTCGCTGCGGGCTTGTTCGGCCTTGGCGTGAGCTTCGGGCTGGGTCTCCTTGTTGAAGACCACCTGGACGATGCCGGTGCGATCGCGGATGTCGAGGAAGAGCAGGTTGCCTAGGTCGCGGCGGCGGGCGACCCAGCCCATGACGATGGCGTCATGGTCGGCGTCGGAGGGGCGCAGGGCTCCGCAGTAGTGTGTGCGTTTGAGGTTGCCTAGGAAATCCAGCACGGTCGTGTTCCCTTCCCAAATCGCGGTGATAGCCAGTTTAGCAGCGTTCCGATTAAAGGCCGGAGGGACGGGCCAAAGCCCGCCCCTACACACCCCCAGCGGCCAGCAAAGATTTTCGCAGATGCTCGATTAACGCTGGCTCTGGTAGCTTGGTTTGCGTGCCGTCTGCCAGGGTTTTTAGCGTCCAGAGGCCTTCGGAGACTTCATTGTCGCCCAGAATCAGCGCGAAACGTGCGCCCAATTTGTCGGCCTGGCCCAGGGCTTTGCCGAATTTTAGTTCGCTGGGCGGCAACTCGACGCTGAAGCCAGCGTTGCGCAGGTCTTTTGCAGCGCGGACGGCGGTGGCGTAGGCTCTTTCGCCCATCCAGGCGATGTAGACGTCGCGGCCTTGCTTGGCTGGCGCTTTGCCGCCTTCTTGCAACGACAGAATCAGGCGATCTTCGCCGATGGCGAAGCCGATGCCTTTTGTGGGCGGGCCGCCGAGGAGTTCGACCAAGCCGTCGTAGCGGCCACCGCCGCAGACAGCGTTCTGCGAGCCCAAGCCTTGCGCGGTGATTTCGAACGTGGTGCGCATGTAGTAGTCGAGGCCGCGGACCAGGCGCCAGTTTTCGCGATAGATTACGCCGCGGAGTTCGAGGTGCTGTTTTACGGCGGCGTAGTGCTTGGCGCAGTCTTCGCACAAGTGATCGGCGATGTGCGGGAGCTTTTCGATGACGCCTTGCTCGAATTCCAGCTTGGAATCCAGGACACGCAGGGGATTCGTTTCGATGCGGCGCTGGCTGTCTGGGCCGAGCTTGTCTTTCACCTTCTCCAGTTCCGCTTTCAGCTTTTCGACATAGCCGCGCCTGCAATTCGGGGCGCTGTGGCCGATGGAGTTGATGTGCAGCGTTGTGCCTTCCAAGTCCAGCTTCCCGAAGAAGGTCATCAGCATTTCGATGAGTTCTGCATCGATGGCCGGGGCGTCGCTGCCGCCGAGGATTTCGGCGCCGATTTGGTAGAACTGGCGGTAGCGGCCTTTTTGCGGGCGCTCGCGGCGGAACATCGGGCCGAGGTAGTAGAGCTTCACGGGTTGCGGCAGTTGCTGCAGGTTGTTTTCTATGTAGGCGCGGCAGACGCTGGCGGTCGCCTCGGGGCGGAGGCTGACTTTCTCCGCAAATTTGAGTGAATTGACCATAGAGATGATCCCTAAGGCGGTAGAGCTTTCGCCCTCGTCAAATTCTCTGATTCTTGACCTCAGAGCCTCAAAATCGGAGGGCGTATTGACAACACCAGCTCGGACCTGCTCATCCACATGCTCAATAAAATCGTGAAGTCTCCGAGAAAATCGATTCGATACTTCTGGATCACTCACATTTGTGTACAGCTTATTTGTGATCCAGTCCCTATGCGCTTCAACTTCAGCCGCATAAGGATTTTCCGAGAAGGTATACATCTCCTTTGAAACGATGTCCGTGTCGCCACCGACGGCGCGGGCAAACAGTTCCGTTGGCTCGAAAATGGGCGGGCGGATTTCACCGAAGCCGAAGGTGGCGAAGACTTCGTGGGCGGTTCGTTCGACGCGATTCCAGAGTTGCGTTTCTGGAGGCAGCAGGTCGCGGGTGCCTTTGATAGCTTGGAATTTGGCTTTCGTGGCCATGAGTGACTAAAAGCAGATTCCTCGCTTCGCTCGGAATGACAGTGATGCGGCTACACCTTTCACCCGTGCGGCTTTGGGTTTCGTTGCATCAAAAGGCGCCCGCCTCGGAAGGCGGCCGCTACACGTGCTGACCCATCGAGTTGCCACGAACCGATCATTGGCGATGCTGGCACATCGAGTCACTGGGCACCGGCCGCTTCTTGCATATAGACGTTTTTATATTCGACGTAGCGCTGGGCGTAGGCGTCGATGGCGGCTTGGTCGATGGGCGTTAGCATGCGTTTGACTTTGCCCGGGTGGCCTACCACCAGGCTGCCTGCGGGGATTTCGGTGCGCTCGAGGAGCAGAGTGCCCGCGGCTACGATGCTGCCCGCGCCTATAGTTACGCCGTTTAAGATAATCGAGCCCATGCCGATGAGGCAGCGCGATTCGATTTTACAGCCGTGTAGAGTTACCGCGTGGCCGACTGTTACGTCGTCACCCAGAATCAGCGGGTATTCGTCGCGCATGACGTGCAGTACCGAGCCGTCTTGAATATTGGTGCGGGCACCGATGCGGATGTGATTCACGTCGCCGCGAATCACCGAGCAGGGCCAGACACTGGAGTCTTCGCCGATGATTACGTCGCCGATCAGGACGGCGGCGGGGTCAATGTAGGCCGTCGCCGCGATCTGCGGGCGCTTGCCTCGATAGGCTCGAATCATGCTATCCCTTTTGTTTGCCCGGACATACGATGGGCACGGCGTGCCGTGCCCCTACGAGAAGGCCATTCCGGATCAGCCACGTCAAGATAACATCCGGATACCGAAGTCGCAAGGAAGCGGAAAAATCGAAAGAGAGAAACGGGAATTTAACACAGAGGACACAGAGAGCACAGAGATCACAAAGAGGAAGAGAAAAAATAACTCAGAGACGCTGAGTGCGCAGAGATTTCGTAGAGAAAATGCCGCGCCTCAGTCGATTTGGACCGAAGGGCCCGCGGTTTGGGGGGCTACCTCGATTAGGCGAGCGGCGACGGCGCGGGCTAGGCTGTACAAACTTCTTGCGCCGGGGGCGGCGGCGCCTAGCAACGCTACCGGCTGGCCGGTGTCGCCGCCGATGCGGATGCGCGGATCGATTTCGATTTCGCCCAGGACCGGGACGCCGTATTCGTGGGCGGTCTTTGCGCCTTCCCCGTGGCCGAAAATGTCGATGGGCTGGTGGCAGTGCGGGCAGGCGAAGGTGCTCATGTTTTCGACTACGCCGAGGACCTCAACGTTGACTTGGCGGAACATTTCGATGGCTTTGCGGACGTCGGCGAGCGCGACGGTGGATGGCGTGGTGACGACTACCGCGCCAGTGACCGCTACTGTTTGGATCAACGTTAGTTGCACGTCGCCCGTGCCGGGTGGCAGATCGATGATCAGGTAGTCCAGTTCGCCCCAGAGCACGCTGCGCAGGAATTGCGTGATCACGCTGTGGAGCATGGGCCCGCGCCAGATCATCGGCTTGTCGCCGGGGCTCAGCAGGCCCATGGAGATCATCTTGATGCCCTGCACCTCGACCGGGATGATGCGCTTGTCTTGCGTGGCTTGCGGCTCTTGGCGGGTGCCGAGCATGATCGGGACGTTGGGGCCGTAGACGTCGGCGTCGAGCAGGCCGACTTTGTGGCCGAGTCTGGCCAGGGCCAGCGCGAGGTTGACGGCTACCGTGGTTTTGCCCACGCCGCCCTTTCCGCTGGCGACCGCGACGAGATTTTTTACGCCGGGGATCGGTTGGCGTTCGGGCATGGGCATTGCGCCTGGTGGCATTTCTATTTGACCTCTCGCGTGTTTCGCTCTAGTCGTCGATCTTGCTCGACCCTTCGTAGTGCGCCTAAGTGTCGTCTAAACTCCGGGGTCTGAAGACCGCGGCCACAGGTGCGGCCACCGCTCCTACGCTCCGGCGCCGTGGCATTTTTTGTATTTCTTGCCCGAGCCGCAGGGGCAGGGATCGTTGCGGCCGACCTTTGCTCCGGTGCGCACTGGCTTGGGTGCTTCGGCCTGCGCAGGGCCGGTCTGATACAGCAACTCTTTTTGCTGGCGCTGCTGTTTGCGTTCGAGTTGGCGAGCGACTTCCGGAAGACGCTGCGGCGGCGCTTCGCCGGCGCGGGCGGCCGCGCTGGCCGCAGCAGCTTGCGCGCCGCCGGAGCGAGGGGGCACCGGTCCACGCGGCGGTTCGGGCCGGAGCTGCATCTCGTCGGGGGGCTTTTCTGCCTGCTGAATCTGGATGTGGAACAGGTAACGAATAGTCTCGTTGTCGATGCGCGCCATCATGTCTTCGAAGAGGACGAAGGCCTCTTTCTTAAACTCGACGATGGGGTCTTTCTGCGCATAACCGCGTAGGCCGATGCCTTCTTTCAAGTGATCGAGCGAAAGCAGGTGGTCTTTCCACTGTGAATCGACGACATCGAGAATGATGCGGCGCTCGAGCCAGCGCATCAGCTCGGCGCCGAATTGCTTTTCTTTTTCCTCGTAGCGTTTGGTGACGGCTTCAACGATGTTATCGGCAAGCAAGTCGTGGGCCAGCGTTCCGGGATCGGCGCCGGCGGCTTTGGCGTCGACGCCAAACTGGCTGTTCACTTCCGCGAGGAACTGTGCGGCATTCCACTGATCGGGGTGCTGCTCGCGCGGGCAATAAGTGTCCACGAGTTCGCGCGCGACGTCTTCTGCGATGCCCAGGACGTAGTCGCGCTGGTCTTTGCCCTCAAGCGCGGAGCGGCGGATGGCATAGATCGTCTCGCGCTGCTTGTTCATCACGTCGTCGTATTCGAGCAAATGTTTGCGGGCGTCGAAGTTCTGGGCTTCAACCGACTTTTGAGCGGTTTCAATGCGGCGCGAGATGAGCTTCGATTCGATAGGCACGCCTTCGGTCATGCCCAGGCGGAACATCAGGGCTTTCACGCGTTCGCCGCCGAAAATGCGCATCAGATCGTCTTCGAGGGAAAGGAAGAAACGCGAGGAGCCGGGGTCGCCCTGGCGGCCGGCGCGGCCGCGCAACTGGTTGTCGATGCGGCGGGCTTCGTGGCGTTCGGTACCGAGAATGTGCAGGCCGCCAAGAGCCACGACTTCATCGTGTTCCGCTCTGCACTGCTCGGCGAATTGATCGTAGACCGGCTTCCATTGGTCCGTGGGGACCTGAAAAATTTTGCCTTCGTGCTGGAAGAGCGTCATCGGAACGACGGGTTGCGCGGCTTCGGCGCTGCCGCCGTCCGCGGAAATCACCGAGGGCGCCGCCGCGTACGGCATCGCCAGCCGATTTTTCAGGAAATGATCACGAGTCATTTGCTCGGGATTGCCACCGAGCAGGATGTCGGTGCCACGGCCGGCCATGTTGGTGGCTACGGTGACGGCGCCCTTGCGTCCCGCTTGCGCCACGATGCGCGATTCGCGCTCGTGCTGCTTGGCATTCAGCACCTGATGCGGAATACCAGACTTCTTGAGAATCTCGGCGATAGCCTCGGATTTTTCGATCGAAATCGTGCCGACCAGCACCGGCTGGCCGCGCTCATTGAAATGACGGATGCCGTTAGCCAGCGAATTGTCTTCTTGCAGAATACCGTTCACGACCGCTTCAAACTTTTCCCTTTCCGTGCGGTACACCACGTCGGGGTATTCCCTGCGGATCAGCGTGCGGTTCGTCGGAATCATGACGACGTCGAGGTTGTAAATCTTCTGAAATTCCGCCGCCTCGGTTTCCGCCGTGCCGGTCATGCCGGAAAGTTTCTTGTACATGCGGAAATAATTCTGAAAGGTGATGGTCGCGAGAGTCTGGTTCTCGCGCTCGATCTTAACGTTTTCCTTGGCTTCGACGGCCTGGTGCAAGCCATCCGACCAGCGGCGGCCCGGCATCTGGCGGCCGGTGAATTCGTCGACGATGATGACTCCGCCTTCTTTCACGACGTAATCGACATCGGCTTTGTACAGCGTGTGCGCGCGCAGTGCCTGATAGACGTGGTGCATCACGTCGATGTTGGCCGGGTCGGACATGTTGGTGAGGCCCAGCAGGCGTTCGCACTTGTTGAAGCCTTCTTCGGTCAGCGTGGCCTGGCGATGCTTTTCGTCGAGGGTGTAATCGATGTCTTTGATGAGCTTCGGGATGATTTTGTCGATCTTGTAGTACTTGTCGGTGGACTCTTCCGCCGGGCCGGAAATGATCAGTGGGGTCCGTGCTTCGTCAATAAGGATGGAGTCCACTTCGTCGACGATGCCGAAGTGATGCGCGCGCTGGACGCACTGCGCCAGGTCGTACTTCATGTTGTCGCGCAGATAATCGAAGCCAAATTCGTTGTTGGTGCCATAGGTGATGTCGGCGCCGTAAGCGGCGCGGCGCTGATCGTCGTCCAGGTCGTGCACGATCACGCCGACGGAAAGCCCCAAGCCGCGATACAGCGAACTCATCCATTCCGCGTCGCGCCGCGCCAGGTAATCGTTGACGGTGACGATGTGGACCCCACGGCCTGCAAGAGCGTTGAGCGCGGCGGGAAGCGTGGCGACGAGCGTCTTGCCTTCGCCCGTCTTCATTTCGGCGATTTTGCCTTCGTGCAGGACCATGCCACCGATGAGCTGCACGTCGAAGTGACGCATGTTCAGGAAGCGGCGGCCGGCTTCGCGCACCAGCGCAAACGCCGGAACGATGGCCGGCTCGAAGGCCTTTTGCATCAGCTCGCGGAACGTGGATTCGCTGGGATCGGCGTCTTTCAGCGGCTCTTGCACTTGCTCACGTAGAGCGCCAAAGCGGGCCTTCAGCTCCTCATCGCTTAGCGACTTTACTTCCGCCTCGCGCGCGTTGATGGCGGCAACCAGCGGCTGTATTTTCTTGACGTCGCGCTCGTGCTTGGTGCCGATAAAGCGCGCGACAACTCTGTCGAGTATTTGTGCTGCTTCCATGAATGGTTTCGCCGTTTCCTGACGGTATCGACCGCGCCTGGGCGTGCCCGAGAGATCGGGGACAATGCAGCCCACGCAAACACTTTATTCTATCTGTTTAGATGCGCGAGCGCCAAAAATGTGGGTATGTGGCGGTTGGTCTAACGCAAAGTCGCGGCGCCGACGGGTACAGGTGTCTCGGTCGATGACGTCGGCCGGTCATCGGCTGATGGACCGGCCGGGGAAAGGCTGTCCGATAGCAGGCGGCGGAACCGGCCGCGTTCGTCGAGATTCATGTCGACAATTTCGAAGGCCATGTCTTGCGCACGGTAATCCCGCATGAGCGCGGTGGCCTGCAGGGTCCGCAAACCGAGCTGCATCCTGAGTTGGACCTGCGTGCCGGGAGGCAAGTGGCGGCTGATGGTGGCCACGCCGCCGGTCAGGCTGGCGGTCTTGATCTCCAGGCGGCAGGCTTCTTTTAGATTGGTGCTCACCGCGGTTACGGGTTTGTTCAAGCGCACCCGGGTGTGCCGCCGCTGGCGCACAAACTTGCAGTTCGCGGCGACGTCCAGCGGAGCGAGCGTGAGGTCGGCCTTGTCCAGGCCGCTCTTCGGCAAGAACGCCAGTGCCCATGTCGGGTCGAGCCTCTCGAGAGCCTGCATCGCGGCGATCCGCAGCTCCTGCGGGTGCGACCAGCCCAACATCTTTTTGGCTTCGACGATGCGCTTGAGCGTCGCCACCGATTCAGGCGCATGGATTCGGCCGAGCGCCTCGATCGCCTTGACTCTCAAATAAATTCCCGCGCCGGCCGGTAAGTCTCCATCGACGATGGTCAGCAGGCGCCCCAGAGCTCCGCGGTCGGCGGTGACCCCAATTTCGTCGATCGCCAGAGGCATGATCAACGGATCAAGGTGATCGAGCAGTTCCAGAAAAATGCTGCAACGCGCGGGAGCGCCGCTGGCGGAGATGAGCCGCACGATGCGGTCTTGCGACGTCCGAGGAAAGTCTTTAAGGCGGCTGGGGAGAAACACTTGGACAGCCTGCGGATCGAGCTTGCTGAGCAGGCCAACCATCTCGACCGCTTCGACGAAGGGGCCCCCGCGCACGGTGCTTCGGAGATATTGCAGCCCTTCTTCGCCCAGATCGCTGGCCAGGTTGGCAACGTGCTCGGCATCGTCTCGCAAACTGCAGCGGTTGAACCTGGCCGCGAGCTGCTCCATGGCCGTCTGTGGCATCAGCTTCAAGACGTCGGTCAGCCCGGCGACGGCTTGGCGCGCACGCAGCGCTTCTTCGACAAATTCCGGCACGCGCTCCTCGATGCCCATCTTGCCGCGCAGACTGCGGGCAATTCCGGGGCGCTGCGTCTCGACTCCGCAGATCAGATCGAGAGCCTGCTCCATGGCCGGGAAGCATCGGCTGGTCGCGGCCTGCTGGCTCAGCCGCACGAATGCGGCGCTGACCAGCGTTTGGAGTTCCGCATCCTGCTCCACACTCAAGCGCAAGCCCAGATGGCGCAACGCTTCGCCGAGAAGCTTCGGATCGGTCTTGGCGTAGAGCTCGGCCATCTCCGACAAGCCATTGGCAGTCTTTTTCCGCGCGTCTGTGTCTTCGCTATCCGCGCAAGCGGCATAGTTCTGCAGAATTCCGATCGCGTCGGCGATGTTTCCCTTCTCGATCAGTTCGCCGACGTAGGACTGCACGTTGCGCGGCGGAATGCACCACGCTTCGCCGGAAAGCAGAACCGTGCGCTTCCCACTCTCCGGAACGCCCGCCCAGAACTGCCGGTCCAGAATGTCGCGGTGCGCCTCGACCATCAGGCCCGCTTCGCTCATTTTGTCTTCGTGCGCGCCCAGAATGCCGCGAAGGTTTTCGATCTCCTGGTTCATGCGGTCGAGCATCTGCCGGACCGCGTTGACCTTTACTTCTCCTTTTTCGTAGCGCTCCAGAGCAAAGCGGATGGCGAGGTGCTCGGCGAGCTGCACCAGCATGGACTGATCCGGCTTGACCTTCGGGGCATGGGAAGCCAATTCGGCAAGCGCGGCCTTCAGCGTGTCCTGCGCGCGGCCGGGCAGCTGCGACATTTGTTCGTGAAATGCGCCCGCAGCGGCCATGCCGCCACCGCCGCCAGCGCCTACCTGTCCAATGCTGGTCAGTGCGCTGAGAATTCCGTAGATTTCGTCTTCGGTCGGCTCCGCGGAAAACCTGCCGCCGCCCGACCCGCTACCGGATCCTCCTACCACCGAACCCGCGCCCGCGTGGCTCGCGGGAAAACCCGCCGCCTGCAATATTCCTCCGGTCAGAATGCCACTGCCTGTGCCGGTGCCGGTAAACGCGCCGGCGCTAGTGCTTGTGTCCGGGCCTGCCCCGGCCACCCCAACTCCCGCACCTGCTCCCGAGCCGACCCCTGGACCGCCAATGCCCGTGCCGGGTCCCGCCGAGCCGTCGCCCTTGGAGCCCTGCGCCGCGGCGATTAACTCCAACAGCTTTTGTGGATCGTTAAGCCACTGTTTGAACTGATCGTGGTCTTCGCCGAGCGTCGCGGCTGCCAGTTGCGCCGCCATGCTGGCGTCCTTCAGACGCGAGTCCGTGGCAACAAAACAGACCTCGTTGATGCGCAGGCCTTGCGCTCCGGCCAACGTGGATTTCAGCTGTTGCGCAAGCTCCATGGGTTTGGCGTTGCCGGTAGGAAAGGCTCGAGCCAAGCGGCCTAACTCGTCTAAGGTGATCGACGGGAAGAACTGCAAGCTGGCGAGCCCTGCCGCGGACAATAGCTGTGCAAATTGTTTCTCAGCAGGGGAACCCTCGAGCGGCACGCCATCGAGAAGCAGCTGACTGCCTGTCGCGCCGAGCAGCAAGCCCGCCTCGCTTCCGCTGGGAATCGCGGCGCGCAGTTCCCCGAAGGCCACGTTTAGGAGTTCGATCGTGCGGGCATGGTCGTAACCATACAAGCGGGCAAACTTCAGCAGGATGTTCAGGCTTCTTACGAACGCCCGACCTGCTGTCGTCTTTGGGTCCGCAGCTTTCATTTCCCTCCGCCGCCGGCGCTTCGCTGGGACTTACTGCCTAGTACCCTAGGGGGAGGGCCGTTGCGCGGCAATGGTACAGAGGTTCCATGGAGCCCGTTCGTCTCGCCACCGCAGGGACGGGGCCGACCCCTGTCCAGCAGGACGGGTCTGCGGTTTGGAGGGACAGGAGGCGGCAAAGTGTCAACCGGGCGTCTCAGGAAGGTCGCCTCGAGCGAGGCACGCGAGTCGAGGAATCTGTCGCACGCCAAGGATTTCTATCCGCTTGCGGGAGCCAAGAGTGCAGGAAGGAGCAGGCGCGATCAAGGGTCCCTCTCGCCATCCGAGGAGGATAGCAAGTGGGCCGGGATGATGAGGTCCCGGCCCGATTCTGCAATAACGGAATGGCCCTGATGAAGTCGGCAGGTTTCAGGAAGAGGGCGCAGCGTCGGGAGCAGGCTGGGCCGGCCGCAAAGACTTACGGCGGCGAAACCACAGGTACAAGACTGCGGTAGCCACGAAGGCGCCCGCGGAGTCGAGCAGAGAATCGTAGGGCGATGCGGTGCGGCTCACAACGAAGGCTTGGTGGATCTCATCGAGCGCCGAGTAGCTGGCGGCGATGAACAGCGCCGTAAGTCCCCAGGTCCAGCGCCAGCCCGCACGCCCGGCGCGCACGCCACGATAGAGGAACAGGCAAAACACGAAATACTCGGTGAAGTGGGCGCTCTTGCGAATGTAATGATGGATCACGTCAAACTGGTCTTCGGTGAGAGTAGGAATGAGCCAGCGAAAGATCGGCTGGAAGATGGATGCGGTGTGCTCTGCCGAGAACGTGTCCGTGGACATGGTGAAAATCACGCCGGCCCACACCAGCGCCGGCCACCAGGCACTGAGCCAAGCCGGAATCAGCAAGCCGCCGAGACGCGGTTGCATTTCAGGCAGTTGCGGAGCGGGGCGCGGGTTGCGCCAGGACTGTTCAGGCACGAAAAATCACTCCTGGAATGTGGCTCTCCGGCAAGATTCTACGGAGTGGTTCGCCGGGCCAAAGCGCGGCGGAGACCTCTAGTGTAGCGCGTTGCGTTATTCCATCCGATAGTTGGGTGCTTCGCGTGTGATGATAACGTCATGGACGTGGCTTTCGCGCAGGCCGGCGGAGGTGATGCGCACGAAGCGGCTGGAGCCCTTGAGATCGTTGAGGTTAGCGGCGCCGACGTAGCCCATGCCGCTCTTTAGCCCGCCGACGAGTTGGTCGGTGAGCGCTCCGAGCGAACCTTTGTACGGCACGCGGCCTTCAACGCCCTCTGGGACGGATTTGCCGCGCTCGCGGTCAGCGTCGTCCTGCACCACGGCGTAACGGTCCGAGCCGGCGTCCATCGCCGCCGTAGAGCCCATGCCGCGGTAAGACTTGAAGGTGCGACCCTGGTAGAGAATGGTCTCGCCGGGAGCTTCTTCGGTGCCGGCGAACAAGCTGCCGATCATCACGCAAGAAGCGCCGGCCGCGATGGCCTTGGTGACGTCGCCGGAATACTTGATTCCGCCATCGGCGATGATGGGAATCCCAGTGCCTTGCGCGGCGCGAGCAGCTTCCATGATTGCAGTGAGTTGCGGCACGCCGGCGCCAGTAACCACGCGCGTGGTGCAAATCGAGCCGGGACCAATGCCTACCTTCAGGCCATCGATACCCAGCGAGATCAAATCTTTTGCGCCTTCGTAGGTGGCCACGTTTCCGGCGATGAGCTGCACGTCGGGCAGGCGATGCTTGATCGCCTTAATCGCTTCCATGACTCGGTCGGAGTGACCGTGCGCGGTGTCGATGGCCAGGACGTCGGCTTTGGTCTTGGCCATTTCGACGGCGCGCTCCATGAAGTCGCCGGTGGCGCCGACAGCAGCGCCGACGCGCAGGCGTCCTTGCTCGTCTTTGGCCGCGCGAGGGTATTCGAGTTTTTTCTGGATGTCTTTTACGGTGATCAGGCCTTTGAGGTTAAAGTCTTGATCGACGACCAGGAGTTTCTCGATGCGATGTTTTTGCAGGATGCGCTCGGCTTCTTCCAGCGTGGTGCCAACAGGAACGGTGACCAGATTGTCTTTGGTCATTACCGCGTTGACGAGCTGATTGTGATTTTTCTCAAAGCGCAGGTCGCGATTGGTGAGGATCCCGGTGAGGCGGGAACCGCGAGTGACAGGCAGGCCGGAGATGCGGTACTTGGTCATGATCTCCAGGGCCTGGCGCAGAGTGATGTCGGGAGAGATGGTGACCGGGTCGACGATCATGCCGCTTTCCGAACGCTTTACGCGGTCGACTTCTTCGGCTTGGCGGTCGATGGCCATGTTGCGGTGCACGATGCCGATGCCGCCTTGGCGTGCGATGGCGATAGCCAAGTGCGCTTCGGTGACCGTGTCCATGGCGGCGGAGGCCAGCGGAATGTTCAGCGCGAGCTTGCGGGTGAAGCAGGTGCGTGTGTCGACCTCGGTGGGCAAGACCGAAGACTTGCCGGGGAGGAGCAACACGTCGTCAAAGGTAAGGCCTTCAGTAATCGGACCGTCGATCATTCCGTCCTCGCTAGGAGTGACCGCGAAGCGGTCATTATGGCGTGCGACCGCGAAGCGGTCGTTGTCCCGGGTAACCGCAAAGCGGTCCACGCGGGTCGAGATCGCGCATAAAACAGCGCAGCCCAGCAGATGCCCGCTGGGCTGGTAAGAAAATTCATCGAATCAAAAAAATAGATCACTGTGAAACTTCTATTCTAGAGATCGGAGACCCTGCGGTCAAGTTGGCGGAGGAAGGCTCTGCGCGTGCGGCAGATGCCTGCGGAATGCTAGTTAGGCGCGTTGAAAAGCTCGTCGAGAAGCTGGTTCGCACGTTCAGGATCGGACCTTTGGCTGACGATCTGGAAAATCGGGAAGAAGAAGCGGCCGTATTTTTGCAAGATACTGCGGTCGCGCGAGACCAGAGCCGCCTGAATGGCTTCTTCCGTAGCCGGAGTAACCAGCTCGATGCGCCCGACAAAGACTCTGCTGAGTTGCTGTGGAGCGGGCTGGATAGAAAGCGGGAGAACCGAGTCCACGAAGGACCGCGGAACGATATAGAACAGCCGGCTGCCCTCCTCGAACCAGGAATCGCGCCAGGTTTCCAACATGGCGCGTGCTTCGTCGCGAAAGAGTCCTTGGGAGACGAGCAGGTCTTCGAGATCTTGGCGCAGGGAGTCGAAAGTGCCGGTGACCGCGGGCGTTTCGAGAACTTCGTGGTCCTGCGGCGACGCGACGAGGTGATAGCCGAGTTTGTCGCCACGGCGCTCAAACAACATTACGGGAGACATGGGCTGGCCGGTCAGATTGTCCAACTGGATCGCGCCATCGGGCAGAACCTTGGCGGAGAGAGGAAGAGACATGGTGGAGGCGCCGCGGTAGAAAAGAAATTTCTCGTGCTGGTCTCCGGAGGGACCTGGGACCGCAAGCGGCGCGGCGGAGGTCTGGCGAGCGGCGTAATAGCGGCTGCCGGTGGCTTCCCGGGGAAAGTCCGCGGGGAGATTCGGCGCGATGGTGACGGAGTCCCAGGTGACGCTGCCGTCGTCATGCGGGGCGTAGAGGGCATCCTCGGGAAGTGCGGTGGAAGGCGCGAAATTGGTAACGTGCGGATACCACTCGGTAATGAGGCCCTTGGAGAAGGAGACGTGCACGGAGACGGTAGCTTCCCGCGGGCTGTAGAAGTAGATGACCGGGGTCTCCATGCGGACCGTGGCGCGAAGGGTTCCCTTGTAGGTGGCGTAGCGAAAGTGTTCCACAAATCCAGGCAGATCTGGCTCTCCCATTACGATTTGTACCGGCACCCAATCGACGGGCCGTCCGTCGGTACCTGAAATCGTAGTGAAGGTGCCCCATTCGTGGGCTACGAGACCCGGGCCGGTCCGCGCCCTGCGGCCGTGGGATGGACCAGCAATCGTAAACGCGCTCAGTGCGACGATCGCAAGGAACGCGAATAGCAGTGGGCGCGCGCTGCGTGCTGGAGAAATGAACGTGACGAATGAGATTTTCGCGGGGGACAGCTTCATGGTTTTGTCTCCCTCGCGGCATAAGGCTGAGTCAGCAGTTCGGCGAGCGTTTGTCCTTGCTCTCCCATAAAGTGGCTGGCGAGATTTCGCGCGAGGAGAGGATCGCTTTTTGCGCCGGCCATGGCCCTTTGCACGTGGTTGTTACGTTCGGAAACGGGACCCGAAAGACTGATGAGAGCGGCGGCAAATTCCATCTGTGCGTCCTGGCCGCGAAGCTGGATGGCCTGCTTCACGAGAGCGTAGCCGTCGATTCCTTGGGCGGGGTTCTGCGTATTGCCGAGCCATTGTTTGTAGGTTTCGGCAAGATAGCCCACATCAAAATAATAGAGAGCGGGCGGTGCACCGGCCTGCGCCGACTTCGTCCCAGCGGTAAGTCTTGTGAGCAGGTCTTTTGCGGCGGCTGGGTCTTTGCGAGCGTAAAGCGTGGCGCGGCGAAGCGTTTCCATGTGGACGAGCACGGTGGAGTCCGCAACAAGGATGGTCAGGGTGTCCGAGGCAAGCTTGGAGGTATCATAGCTCTCGCTGCCGGTGAGGTTCCAACTGTGGCTGATCCAGGGCAGCGATTTTGCGGAGCCGATGTCAAACGCGTGGCAGATGAGTGGCGGCCCGGCGAAGACGGCGCCAGCCATCGCGATCAGAAGTGCTAGGAGGCCGCTCGCTAAACGATACGACGTCAGAGAACGAGTTCTCATAGTTTGCTGCTCCTTATGCGTGCCATGCAGGCGAATTGCGCTTCCACTGCATTCACAAAGAAGACGCATGACAGGCAGGAAGTGTTAACGAGCTACTGCGGGCGCCCCTCGTGGCCGGTCCACGATTGTTCCCAACGACGCCAGAGGGAGATGTCGCCCAGATCGAGCGCGTTCCACCAGGAATCGAGCATGGTCAGGTCGAGACGAAGGATACCTTCTCGAGTCACTCCCGGTGGGGGAGGAACGAGCGTGGCGAGGCGTTCGTAGACGGCGGAGCGCTCGACACTGCCGACACGCGGGAGAAGGTGCCAGAGTGTGAGGGCGTCGCGTGGGCGGGCTTCGTGCAGGACGATGTCGAGGGCGGATTTGCGGCTGGCTGGATTTGGATCGCTCGACTCAAGGCGTGCGAGTGCGGAGCGCAAGGCGTCGGAAGCGTCTTCGAAATAGGGCGTGCCGGGGCCAGACTGCGCATGCGTGGCGCAAGCGGCGCCTGCGGGGATAAAGGATTCGTGGCCGTTCCGCTGAAAGCCCACCCACCCGAGCGTGGTGCGCAGAATTCCGCTGCCAGCATCGTCGATGTGCAACGTGTACATGCAACCGAGGTCGACGGCAACCGCGGAAGGCGTGTCCACGACGAATTGGCCCGGCGGCGCCCAGATCGTCGCGTGAATCGTCCCTCGATCGAGAGCAATGCGCTTTCGGCCAGTCGAGGATTGCAGCAGCCGCAGGCGCGTCATCGGCTCGACTTCCAGCCGGCCGATTTCCGCGACGGCGATGCTTGCCTTGGACACGGCGTCTGTTTCCAGCGCTTCCCCGACTTCCAACCGCACCTTTTTCCTCGTGACGCTAGCTTCGACGCTTTCCGGTTGCAGTGGCGCGGCGGTCACTTCGACCGCCCAACCGTTACGGACGAGGGGAGCGGTGCCCGGGGGATGCGATAACCACAGGGCGCAGGCAATAGCCACAACCACGAGCGATGCGGCCGCCAGCCTCGGCGCCCAAACGCTGGGTGCAACTTTACCCCACCATCCCGGCTGGCGGATCACGGGATCGATTCTCGGGAACCCTGGTGCGGGGCGACTGTGCCGGAATCGTTCAAGAGCACGTTCCAGACGCTGGATCTCGGGGTTCGGCTCACCAGAGCCGTCCCAGAGGTAGTCGTCCTGCGCAGTTCGCTTTTCGCGTTCCTGACTCATGTCTATCAACCTATCGTCCGCCTATCATGTTTCCTTGCCTGGACTCGCCGGTGCGGCATGTTCTCCGAGCTTCTCCCGCAACTGCTGCATTCCCCGGTGCAAATTCACGCGCACCGAACCATGGGAAAGGCCAGTTTTCGCGGCGATCTCCGGACCCGTCATGCCTTCTACCAATCGCAGAATTAGAGTTTCGCGATAGGCCTCGGGCAGGCTGCGAATTCTGTCTAGAATCTCGGCGCCCTCTCGGGTTTTGGCTTGCTCCGTCGGTGCGGCACTGGCGTCTGCGTCCGCCGAATCGTCGTGGCACTCGATCCGGACCCGCGGCTGGCGATGGTAGTCCGTCGCCATATTGCGAGTAATCGCGGCCAACCACGCGCCAAACCGCGAGGCTTCGCGCAAGCTGCCCAGACGTGGCAGCGCCCGCAAAAATACGTCGTGAACCAGGTCTTCCACCTCGGCTCCCGGCACCTTCGCAAGCAAAATGCCGTGCACCATTCGCGCGTAGCGTTGGTACAACTGTCCAAAGGCATCGGTGTGGCCCGCTTGCGAGGCCTTCACCAGGGCCGCGTCGGAGTCGTCTCGAACCGCCGGCGTCCCCTTCACCAGAGGCCACTCCAGAAACGCGCCGCCGAAGTCGAACCTGCTTGCCACGTTGCTTTCATGCAGTTGCGACACAACTCTCTCGAACTATAGACGCTCGGGGCCCGACAAGTGTTAACACAGCCTGTCAGCAGGTCCGTGTCGCGAATTGCGACGGCTTGCCCGGATTGCGTGCGTGCACTACAGTGAGGCCAGCCATGCCGGATATTGCTTTCGTTCCTCATCGTCTGCTGAAGAGTGGACACGCCATGACCATTGCGGCCGCCTTCGTGCCGCGGCGCTTCACGCTGCCTGCACCGGAGAAGAGGTTGTTCCAGGTCGATCCGTATTCGCGGCTGCTGGCGCATTGCCACTGGCAGTCAGGAAAGGCGACGGGCGCCCCAGTAATGGTGATCGTGCATGGATTGGAGGGCTCGAGCGACTCGAATTACGTGCTGGGCATCGCGGAGAAGGCCTACCACCGAGGCTATCACGTGCTGCGGATGAACCAGCGTAATTGCGGGGGCACCGAGGGCCTTACGCCGACGCTGTACAACTCCGGGATGAGCGGGGATTATCGAGCGGTGTTTGACGAGTTGGCGGATGCCGATGGCTTCAAACAGATTTTCTTTGCGGGTTACTCGATGGGCGGAAACCTGGTGACCAAGATGGCCGGAGAGTTTGGCGATGACGTCCCGACGGCACTGCGAGGGGTGTGCGCGGTGTGCCCAGCGCTGGACCTGTCGGCGTGCGCGGATGCGCTGGAGCGGCGGGATAATTATTTGTATCAGCGGCATTTTGTGGCGGGTTTGCTGGCGCGGTATGCGCGGAAGGCGAAGATGTTTCCGGGCCGATATTCGCGCAATGGTTTTGGGGCGATTCGAACGGTGCGGGGATTCGACGACGCCATTACCGCGCCGTGTTTCGGCTATCGTGACGCGGAAGAGTATTACGAGGCCGCGGGGGCGAAGAAAGTGGTCGGACAGGTGCGCGTGCCGATGCTGCTGATTACGGCGGAGGATGATCCGTTTGTGCCGTACGTTTCGTTTGTGGCGGCGCGGGTGCAGCAGAACCCGGCCATTCGCTTCCTCGCGCCGCAGCATGGCGGGCATTGCGCGTTCATTTCCAACAAGAGCGGGACCGAACGATTTTGGGCGGAGCAGCGAATTGTGGAGTTCTGCGACGCGCACCGGATTGTGTAGGCCACCCCACCACGGCTGCCATTTCTCACAAATGCAATTCAGGATGTCAGCGAACAACGGCAGGGCCGCTAGGCTGAGCGTGGGTTGCCGAGCTGGGGCACGGCAGTGCTGTCCCCTACAGCCGACCTATACTAGCCGAAGGGCTTTTCCAGCGAGACCGCGAAACCCTGCGTGAGAAGTTGCGCCGGGCCATCCGCGACGATCACCATGTCGTCTTCGCAGCGCATGCCAAACTCTCCAGGAACGTAGATCCCCGGCTCATTGGAAAACGTCATGCCTGGCTCCAGAGGCGTTTTGCTGCCGCGGACCAGGTAAGGGTGCTCGTGGCCGTCGAGGCCAATGCCGTGGCCGAGGCGGTGGCTGAAAAATTTGTAGTCCGGGCCGTAGCCGGCGTCGGTGATGACCGCGCGTGCGGCATCGTCCACGGTGCCGGAAAGGCGGCCAGCGCGTGCGGCGTCCAGAGCTGCGTCTTGGGCCTTGCGCACGATCTCGAAGGCCTTCTTTACCTTTTCTGTGGGCTTTCCGAAGATGCCGGTGCGGGTGACGTCGGATTGATAGCCTTCCACGGTGCAGCCACCATCGACCAGCACAACTTCTCCTTCCTTGAGCTTGTGCGGCTGGAGCGTCCCATGCGGGAGGGCTGCCGATGCGCCTAGCAGGACGAGCGCCTCGCCCTGAAGGCCCATTTTCGTGAAGCCGGCTTCCACGAGATGGGCGATGTCTTCTTGCGACATGCCCTCCTTCAGGGAGGCGAAGACGGCGCGGAAAACATCGAAGGTGGCTTCGCAGGCCAGGCGCATAAGCTGTAGCTCGTGCTCGGATTTGTGCGCGCGGCAGCCGATTGTCACTGGATCGGCGGAGACGTAGTCGAACCCCGGCTCGGCTTGGCGAAGGTGGTCGAAGAAGGTGAATCCGGCGGTTTCTTCGACGCCGATTATACCGGAGCGAATGCCGCGGTCGGCGAGGGCGGAGGCAGCGACTTTGGTGGGGCTTTCATCTTCTTGCCATATATGGACTTCCAGAGGGAAGCGCAGCTTCTCGCGGAGCCGGCCCTCCTCGAAGGCTGGTACGACCAGGATGGGGCGACCCTCCCGGGGCACCACTAGGCCCAGGAGGCGCTCGCTCAGGCTCCAGTGAATGCCGGTGAAGTAGTAGAGCGAGGTGCCGGCCGAGAGGAAGAGGGCGTCGTACTTTGCCTGCGACGATTGGGGCAGTGGAGGCGGCAGCGGGGACATGAGGCGCTGGGCCTGCACGAGGCGGCCGAGGAACTCATCGGCAAGGATGGGATGCACCCGTGAACCTAGCGGCTTTAGTGCGGCGAAGGCCGGCGGGAGCGCCTCGGCGAGAGTGTCGGCCGCAGCCTCGGCTCGTTGAGTCAGCAACAAGGCGGAGGCTGCGGCGCTGCCTCGCAGAAACCGCCTTCGGGATGGATAGCTTAGCGAAACCGCTGGGGGGAGCATGTCGGGAAAAAGGTTTATCCGCGGGGCTGCAAGTTGTCAAGAACGGATGAAGACGAAAGAACAAGGCAGAGGTCACTAGTGAGACTGGAGTTACGACATACTCTGCAGAATCAAGAGTTCTCTTTGATTTATCGTAGAGATACACGGCAGATGCTACAGATTATGGAATTTGGTTGGAATTAGAAGCAAAATATAGTTCTAGTACTATGCAGAGCTTATGCATCAGTGGCTTAAAAACAAATGAGTTAGAGAAACTTGAGCTAAATGCAACATAAGCTATAGAAATGGAAGGTCCCTTGCACTCCGTTTCTTAGCACGGGTCACGGCGTGGTGGTCGTGGCTCTCACAATCTCACGAATGCAACGGGGGCGAAAGCTATGAAACGTACTCTGTGGGGAGGCGGAATTCTGCCTCTGTTGATCACTTCACTGGTAGTTCTTGGCTTGGTGCTCGGCTTGTCGATGGCTCAGACGGCGAGGGCCGACGATGTTTCAGGCAAGATTAGGGGATTGATGACGGACCCCGCTGGCGCGGCGGTGTCTGGGGCGGAAATCACAGCGACGAATGTGGACACAGGTATCTCGAGGACGATCAAGTCGGGGTCCACCGGCGAATACGAGTTTCTGCAACTGCCGGCACCGGGGAACTATTCAGTCTCGACGCAACAGAAGGGTTTCAAGAGCTTTCGCGCGAATGCGATCCATTTGGAACTAAACCAGATCTACGTGTTCAACATCCAGCTAGAAGTTGGATCTTTGTCGGAGAGTATCGTTGTTGAAGCGAACCAGGCGCAGGTCGAGACTACCAGTATGCAGTTGGGACTAAATATAGACGCAATGACCGTCGTCGATCTCCCTTTGAATGGCCGCAACTGGGTACTGTTGCAACAGACGCTACCCGGCGTGGTGGCCGCATCGGACCGCTTTACCACGAACTTCGCGACGAACGGCGGACGGAGCCAAGCGAACAGCTATCTGGTGAATGGAACGGATGCGAATGACCTACCGCTCAACAGCCCGCAAGTTATTCCCAGTCCGGACGCGATCGGGGAAGTGAACCTGGTTACGAACACCATCAACCCCGAATATGGACGAAACGGCGGGGCGATCCTGAATGCCACAACCAAGTCCGGCACGAACCAATTTCACGGCGACGTGTTTGAGTTCTATCGCGACACCGGCCTGAACACAAAGAACTTCTTTAGCAAAACAACGACCATTTTTCATCGTAACCAATACGGAGCGACGATCGGCGGGCCATTTATTAAGGACAAGCTGTTTGGATTCTTCTCCTACCAGGGAACGCGCGCCCGACAGCCCAACACCTCACAGTCGGGGAGCGGCACGACGACCGTCCTTACAGCGGCCGAAAGAAGTGGAGATTTTTCCGCGGATGGCGCATTTGCCGGAACTTCTCCATTTCCGCTTACGGGTGAAAATGGAACCTTATTTCCGGCTGGAACGCCCTATGCGACGATATTCCCGACCGGCCACGTACCCACTGTGGATCTCAATTCCATCGCTACAAGTTTGACCACGAAGTTTGTGCCGCTGCCGAACTCAGGCATTAACACGTTTGAATTCAACCCGGTCACCACGACGATAACAGACCAGTACATCGGACGGGTTGATTTCAACGCGACCAAAAAAGATTTGCTCTGGGGTTATTTCTTCATCCAGCCCAATTCTTCGACAGATGGACTCCCGTTCACGGGAGCCACTCTGCCTGGATTTGCCGAGACGAGTCTTGCTCATACCAAACAGTTTACGATTGCTTGGGACCACACGTTTAGCAGTAGCACTGTGAATGAGTTCCGCCTTGGCTATCAGCGGCTAAATTTCGTCGCCGTTCAGCCGGTGACATCAACGCTGCCGTCTTCGGCCGGTTTTACCGGCATTTCGCCGCAAGACGCGGCGGGTGCGGGGATTCCGCTGATCACCTTGCCCGGCCTGTTTACGCTGGGTTTCAGCAACAACGGGCCTCAGCCGCGCAAGGACCAGACCTACCAGTTGAACGACAACTTCTCCAAAATCATCGGGCGACACTCGCTGAAATTTGGGGTCGACTTGCGGCGTTCTGGAGTGGAAAACCCCTTCTTCTTCAATAACAACGGAAACTATACCTTCGGCGGCGCCGGGACCTTTTCGACCGGGAACGAGGCCGCGGACTTTCTGCTCGGGATTCCCGACAGTTACGCTCAAAGCGGCGGCGGCTTCATTGACGCCAGAACGCAGACGTACTACACCTACGCGCAGGATCAATACAAACTGCGCAACAACCTGACGATTACCTTTGGAGTTGGCTGGCAGATCGACACTCCTTTGAAGGACATTTTTAATAAGGGCCTTTCGCTGAATTGCTTCATTCCGGGCGAGCAGTCCACAGTGTTCCCGACAGCACCGGTTGGTTTGGCGTTTCCGGGAGACGCTGGCTGCAACAGCTCGGGCGGCGTAAAGACCAAGTACAAAGACTTCGGACCTCGCTTCGGTTTTGCTTGGAGTCCTAACAACAGATTCACTGGCGGCGCTGGGAAGACCAGTATCCGCGGAGGCTTTGGAATTTACTTCAACAGAACCGAGGAAGAGCTCGCTCTGCAGAACTTGCTGGCTCCTCCCTTCTCTCTGAGCACGGGAGGCATCGGCAACGTGGGCGGCTCGCCGGCCTTCGCCAATCCATTCACGACCGTCAACCCGACGGCGGTCACAATCGGGACCACGGCGTTCCCTGCCGCGACGATCCCGAGTCCTTTCCCTTACACGCCACCGGCGGCGGGTGCCACCGTCGACTTCACTCAATTCGAGCCTCTTTCTCTCAACGTGTTCGATCCGCGGTTTGCGGTGCCCTACTCTGAGAACTATAACTTGACCATCGAGCGAGAGCTCCCCGGTCAAATCATCTTGAGCGTGGGATACGTTGGCTCCATGGGGCACCGGCTGACCAAGGAAGTCGAAGCCAATCCGGCCGGCAATGCGAGCGGCAACGCAGTCTGTCTGGCGACTCCAGGCTGCAATTCCAACAATAGTTTCGCTACGGCGCCTCAGAGCTACCGTTACCCGCAGCTTGACCCGGGTGGTCTACTCTTGTTCGGGTCGATCGGATTGCAGGAGACTACCGGAAACTCGAACTACAACTCGCTCCAGGTCGTCGCGGACAAGCGCCTGAGCCATGGGCTGACCTTCCGCGCTACGTATACCTACTCGCACTCGCTGGACAGCGCGTCGAGCTTTGAGGATCTGCAAGGCACGCCCGGAGCCGACCCCTTCGACCCACATCGCGACTATGGCAACTCGTTGTTTGACGCCAGAAATCGGGTCGCGTTCAGCTATTCGTACGACTTCCCGAAAGCCCATTTCAGCAACGGGCTCTTGAACCGTGTCCTGAGCGGATACCGAATCGTTGGAATCACCACGCTGCAATCGGGCTTCCCCGTTTCGATCTATGAAACAGGAAATCGGTCCTATACCTGCGATGCAGTGTTCTCCTTCTTCGGCTGTGCCGATCGCCCCAATTTCAACGGCGGAGCTGTGCAAACGTTTGATCCTCGCACCAGCTCGGTAGTGAATGCCATTAAGGGAGGCACGGCGGCCAAGGATCACTACTACTTCAACCCGAATGCGTTCTCGCTGGAACCTCTTGGCAGCTTCGGCAATTCTGGCCGCAACTTCTTCCATGGCCCGGGCCTAAACAACTCGGACTTCGCGGTGCACAAGGACACCCACATTACGGAGTCGACGTATGTTCAACTCCGAATCGAATTCTTCAACGTCTTCAACCACACGAACTTCAATCCGGTATCTGAGAACAACGGTGGGCCGAGCGGAAATGCTAACTCCTCCAATTTCGGCCGCATCCTCAATGCTCGACCGGGCGGTTCGAACGGCATCGATTCTCGCTTGATCCAACTAGGCGCGAAGTTCGTCTTTTAGCCCTTTAACCGCTTTAGAGGTAAAGACGGCGTCTCGCGAGAGACGCCGTCTTTTTTGCGAGTCGGCGATTTTCGAGGCCTTCAACATATCTGCTCTTCCGGTCCCAGGGAAGTGAGGGACATTCGTCCACATGCAGTTCAGATTAAGCATCGCCGCAAACTCAATTTGTGATAGTTTCCCGGCAATGCAGTAAAGCGAGAGGTCTTGCATGACGTTTGCCGAGTTTTGGCCGGTCTATGTTCGGGCGCATAGCAGGCCGGCCACGCGGGCGGTGCACTGTGTGGGCACGATCGCGGGCTGGATGCTCGTTGGAGGAGCGATCGTGGCGCACCGCTGGTGGTGGATTGCGGTTGCCGTGGCCGTCTCGTATGGACTGGCGTGGATCGGGCATTTCTTCGTGGAGCACAACGCCCCGACGACCTTCGAGCATCCGCTCTGGTCGTGGTGGGCGGACCAGAGAATGGTATTTCTGACGCTTACTGGAAAGATGGGCGAGGAAGTACGGCGATGCACCGAGGAACCGCCGACGGCCTGAGGAACAACTGCCGTCGCGTCGCTTTTCTGACGTCATTCAGAGGAAAAGACCGCGCCCTTCGCGGCGGCACTCCCTGCTCGAAAGCAGGCCGAGTAAAGATCGAAGAAGGCTCCGGCGAACCGAAAACAACAGTTCCCTACTCCATCCGCACCGCTTGGATGCTCTTCGCCGCAATCTTGATTTCAATGCTGAGAGGCGGCCGCAGGTCGGAACCCTGGACCACCGCGCCGCGTACCCAGACGTCCCCGGGAACGCTGGCCATTTTGAGGGGATCGAAAACAGTACGGCTGCACGGGTTTCCCACCATGGGGTGCTTGGCTCCCCGGAAATCGTAATCCGTCTTGAGCTTTTCCATATCCGAAAGGTACTCAAGCTGGCAATTTCCGAAAGGTGCGCTCATCGCGAACGCCCAGTAACCCTCCGGCTGCGCCGCGGAGCCAGTGGGAAGACGAACCAGCAAAGCGGGAATATTCCGATCGGTTAGGCGGTTCGCGAAAAAGAAATCTTTGGTGGTCCAGGGTTTGGCCATCTCGGCGACCGTGGCGACGTCGGGGGCGGCGGCCGTAGCACGCGGCAGTGCGGCGCTGGGATCGGCTGCCGGCGCGGGCACCTCCAGCTGTGGCGGAGCCGGCGCGGAGGGCGCCTCGGCATGCTTCGGACGCCCCAGCAACCGATAACCCAGAAAGCAAATGAGCAGAACTCCCAGGAGTCCTGCGACCAGAAGCACCGCGGGGTTAGCGTTTAGAGGCTGGCGGGCGCCCGGGCCGCCGGCAACACCGGGAATCTCCGGCATTTCGGCTTTAAATCGTTCGGATTGCGGTTGGTCCGACATTCTGGATGCGCTCAACGCTGACTGCTGGCCGCATTCTGCAGCGCGGAATTGCCTTCGCACCGCGACAAAGAAGCGAAATCCTTCTTCGCCACCATTGTAGTGCCGGGGGAAAGCCCGGAGCAATCAGCACGCGAACCGGAGTTGCCTGATGGGAACGGGGCAACCCGAGAGTGCAAATACCCCAAGATCAGGGCCCGCGCGATGTATTAGTGATATGGGTACAACGGGCGTCGCGAGACTTGTCTCTCCGGGGCCAGCACCCTACTGTAGTAAATACCGTAAGAGTGTGGGGGCAAGTTCGAGCTCGAACGCAACCATGAGCGGCGACACGAGAGCGGCGGCACGGGCCTTTGTCCGCAGCCTGAATATCTTGCTGAAATTCGCACGTTTGTACGAATTCGGACACGTGCGCACCGGCGCGCAATTCGACGTCACTTGGAAGGAACTGCGTACCGCGCTGGATGAAAGCGGTGGCGGCGGTCTGCTCTTAGGCGCCTCGGGCAACCAGATTCTGTTGGATGGCGTGCCGCTGGGCGCAGCCGCCGGCGAACGCAGCTTTGCGCAACTGCTGACCACTTCGGGTATTGCTAGCATTCACTTCGGTACGTCGCTCACGCAACCTCAGCTGGCGCGATTTGTGCGCGCGTTTCCGACCGGCAACGCCAAACCCACCGCCCTGGCCGAGCAGCTGAAGTCCACCCTGGCGGGCGAAACGAGCATAAAGATCAATGAGATCCGCTATGTAGCGGAAGACTCCTCCGTGGCCGGAATCAAGATGGCCGCGAACCTCACAGCGAAAGTACTCGGGGCGCACGGCGACAAGGTCAAAGATTTCTTCGACGATCCGAACAAGCTGCTGCAAATGATACTGGCGGCGGAAAGTAACCGTGGACCGGGCGGCGGCAGTGGAGTTCCCGGGCCGGGTTCCGGGTCTGGCGGCGGGACGGGCGGGGGCGCAGGCACCCTTTGGGAGGCTGGCACCGGCTCAGGTGGTACTGGATCAGGAGGCGCTGGGTCTGGCGGCACTGGTTTCGGAGGTGGCGCTGGCTCCGGTGGAGGCATCGGGTCCGGCGGGGGGCATCCTGGGGGGCTTCCTGGTGTCACGGGCGGAGGTTCGGCATCAGCGGCACCTGGGGGGGGCGGCTTGGCGGTGGGAACTCCCGGCACCGGCGTCGGAGGGCCCGCGCCGGGGAGGTGGCAGACCGCTTCGGCACTGCTGAAAACGGGGACGGCCACGGAACTGGGTGGTGGAGCAGGTGGAGCGGGCTCCATCGGCGGATTTAATGTCGCGGAGGAGGACATACGTTCCATGCTGGCGCTGTTTGCGCAACTCGGCAAATCGCGGAAGGATCCGGCGTCTCGCCTGGAGGTGCCTACTTTCCAGTCGCGCTTGAGCGCCATGCCGGTGCGCGCGCAATTCACGCTGCAGCAGGCACTGGCGGGTTTGGCTGCGCAGGCCCCTAATGAGAAGGCCGATAAACCGATGTTGCTGAAGCTGGCGGAACACGTGGCCATCCGGTTTGCGCTGGATAGCTACGAACGCGGCGAGCTGCGCGTAAATGCCGTCAAGCAGCTGCTCGACCGCATGAATTCCGAGATCGAAGGACTGCGCAAGATTCTGACCACCCAGGAAGAAATGATGGCGAACGCCGGGCTGCAAGTGCAGTCCTTTACGGAACTGCTCGACCAGGAGTTCTGGGATCAGGTGCCGGACGAGAATAAGAAAGAGGTCTTGACGTCCGATGAAGCGTGGTGCGTGCCGCCGAGAAATGTGCGCGCCTATTTGGAAGACATGCTGCGCCGCGGGGAACTCAAGACTGTAAACGAGATTTTGATGAAATACTCCGCCTGCGTCGGGTTGGAAAACCCGGAGGCCCGCCGGACCACGGCGATCGGCCTTTCCGATCTGGCGGAGCTTTACGGCAGCGGAGACGGCAGCGCGTTGATGGACGGGCTTCGCCGGCTGGGCAGCCAGTTGGCGATCGAACGCGAGCCGGAGCTGCAGACGCTGATCAGCGCGGCGTTCGTGCGCCTAAGCCAAGAAGCGGCATCCAAGCGCTGCTATCCCGCGATGCAGCAGGCGTTAGCGTCCCTGGACAGCGTGGAGGCGCAGCGGCCGGGCTCCACGCAGAGCCTGCGCCCGCGCATCGGCGCGGAAGAGCGCATGCCGGAGTTCATTGAAGAAGCGTTGCGCAGCGGACAAATCGCCGATGGCATGATCGAGATCCTGGCGTTGATGCCCAAGGCCACGCTGCATTACGCCACCAACCGCTTCGGGCACTGTGGTTTCCGCGAAGACTGCGAACTGCTCGGAGAAATCGTGCAGAGCCTTGGCGAGGAGGCCATACACCGCCTGGTGGAAACGCTGCAGACCGCACCCGCGTCGGAGGCGGCGGAGACCGTGGGCCTGCTGACCCAGGTTGCTCCAGAAGCCGTGGCGAAAATTCTGCCAGTGCGCTTGGCGCAATGGCCGCGGACGGCGCACGACCGCACGGTGCGGCAACTTTCTTCGGCGCCGGTGGACCGCCGGGCTCGTCTGCTGGTGGTGCTGTACGATTCGCTGGACATCATGATCCGGCCGCTGGCCATCGACGAAATGGGCATGAGCGGCCACCCCGATTGCATTCCCAAGCTACTGGAGCTGGGGGAGAGCGACGCCACGCCGGGATTCACCAGGGTGAAGGCCATCGAGGCGCTCGGCCGTCTGCACGCGAGCGCGGCGACCCCGTTGATACAGCAAATCCTGGACGCCAGACAACTGTGGCGCTGGAGCTATCCGGAGGAATTGCGGATTGCCGCGGCACAGGCGCTGATGCGCATCGACGCAACCATGGCGCTGGAAAAACTGGCGCCGAGCGGACTCGATCGCCGGGACTTGACCCTCGAACCCACGGATCCGGAGCCGAACGCATCGGTGATACGCCAGCGGCGTTACGCGCGGCTCAAGCTCTCGCACAATGTTTCCGCGGTCACCACGAACCTTCGCGACAACATCAAACTGGCGATACCCGAGCTCAATCTTGGCGGTGGGATTGGCGCCGGCGACCGTCATTTGGCCCCAGGCTCGCTGTTGACATTGAAATTCGCGCAGGGCGTGCGGCATATCAAGGCGCAGGCCATCGTCCGGGGCGCGCGGCCGCAAGCCATGGCATTCGAGTTCGTGGAAATGGACCTGGACGAGCGTGCGCGGTTGCGAAAACTGCTGATGGAGCTGGGCGGATTGCCGATGGCGGCGCAGGTGACCAACCGTGTTCGCCGGCGCGGCCGCGTGGCCATGATGAAAAATTGATAGCGGCCACGACGATCTAGCCGCCGGGCAGCTGCGCGCGACCGTGATTGCCCGCCGATGTTCACCCTCCCACCTTATCTTGTAGGAATGCGATTCGATGGGACTTTAGCTCCTTCAAGATGCCAGTGGCCAAAGGATCAAACAGGCACTGAGATTTCGGCGGCAAGACGCAAAATTCCGTTTTTGATGTACACATTATTAAGACTCGGGTGCTGCGAGTTGCCGCTACACTGTGGGCATCCGCCAGGTGATCGCCAAGGAAGCGCGATTGCTGAGCGCGATGGAGACGAGCTATCCGACAAGAATTCATGGTCATAAACAATTGCGGGGTGACACGATGGACCAAGAACGCCGTGGCCTAAGGTTCGCGTTCCTGGCCTCTGCGGAGATCGCCCCGGAAAGCTCGCCCCACGCCACCATCACCGCGAATGTCAAAGAACTGAGCTTGCATGGGTGTTACGTGGAGACCCCCGCGCCATTTAGCGCGCAGACGCCGGTGCTGGTGAAGATTTTCAAGTCCGACGAATACTTCGAGTCCAAGGCGACGGTTGTCTACTCCACTCCTGCGGTGGGAATGGGTCTGGCATTTCGTGAAGTGAAACCCGATTTCCGGGCGGTGATGCAGAAGTGGCTGCGTGTCGCGATGCAGGAAACATTTGGATCGAAACCGTGAACGATGATTTTCTGGATCCCTTCGCAGGGAGAAAACGCGCGCGCGGATGGAGCGGGAAGGTGTTGAAAGCACTCGGGATAATGCATAGTCTTTATGCTCGGAGTCTTCGCCAATGCTCTCCATTCGTCCGGCCGTTACCACTGACGCTGCGCTGCTCAAAGCGATGATCCACGAATTCGCGGAATTCGAGCACGACCGCGCCTCCATCACGGAAGAAGCTCTACTCCGCG
>Ga0210384_10000797_pt1 | contig 46273 bp, 45 predicted proteins | sample IncBWH2MmetaG_FD_160574 | JGI IMG/M metagenome (GOLD analysis project Ga0210384, IMG submission 160574) | Forest soil microbial communities from Barre Woods Harvard Forest LTER site, Petersham, Massachusetts, United States - Inc-BW-H-2-M | ecosystem: Environmental > Terrestrial > Soil >... | reverse complement strand
TCCATCCTTGTGCCAAAAGTCTTTTTGCAGTAGTAGGTCTAACACAATAGGGATTACCATTTGGTAGTTTAATGACAAGCACATGGTCTGTTTTGCATTTTACATCTTGCAGTGGGATCCCTGATTTGAGCTGTTTTAGTGGAGACATCAAGACAGCATTAACGTCTGTATTAGATACCAAAGATAGGATAACGATGCCAATTAGAACTGGTATTAGGATTATCTTCACGAGTCATAGTGCGTTACGATCGATTTAGGCTTTGTTGATAACTTGTACTAGTCCTGAACAGAATTTATTTTCTAAATTTCATCCTGTAAAATACCATCATTGATGATATGCTAATCAACATGATAGGAATTGCAAATGGAAATTCAGGTACTGTCGGACCTACTTTTGATACTTGGGTTTGAGTGAAGTTGTCATTTGGGGCAACATATAACGTATCTGCCGAGGACTCGAAGAATTTTTGATCTTGGCCAAAGTCTTGAGGCTTGCTTGTGAGAAGCAGGGTGTATTGCCTGCCATCGTTTAGATAGAAAATTAGATTCTCATTTTGAATGTTACTAGAATCGTTTTGGTATAGTGTTATAGAGACTGCCTTGATTAACAGCCCGTCTTGGTATCTTTGCAAGCCTAGTTGTAAGACCCTTGTTTTGGAATCCGTTCCATTGTAAGATAGTTCGTTTGAGATTTCAGATAAAATTTCCCTATCAGAAAATGTTTGTAGTGCAGAGACTACCTGTTGTGATATTGGCTTGAAAAAAATTGCCATTGTTGCAAGGCCTGTATGATTATGATTTGAAAATATCGCAAGGGCCTTGCTTTGCATGCTTGGTGGTACGTTTAGTATTATCCAATTTTGCGGCGGCGATAGGGAAAAGTTGCTTGTCTTATCATGGTATGAGTTTGATTGGTCATAACTTAGCGTTCTTGAAAACATGGGAATTTGCTTGGTGGAATTTGAATCAGCAAAGGCATTTGTACAAAGAAATGAAATGCAAACTAGAAAAAACAACAATGTAAGACAGAGGATTTTTGTCAATATTTTTCTAAAACAATGGCCACTAATTAAATGAAATCAGATTAAACAAGAAAAGGTTGTACCCCAATGGTTTTGTATAGATTACAATCTTTGCTATGGTGATTCCCTGACACCTAGCAATACCATCCTCCATCACCAATATCGCCCTCTCTTGGAAATAAACCTCCTTCGCCAAATTTTCTACCTAGCCAGTCTACAATGATGAAAGGACTAGCAATGGTACATACCATTACAACAACTCCGATAATTTTGAATACGATACCCGGCGTGTAATCGGAATTTAGCAACTCTACACCAAACATTAATCCTATGAAAAAGAGAAATAATATGCCAATCGTAGCCAAAACAGTGTATGCAACTTTCTTTTTTGGACTAACTCTTGGCTCCTCTTGGGGATCAGACAAACGTAACTCAATACCTACTATATCATAAATGAAATACTTAGCTGAAAATGAAAGTGTTTGCAACAAATCAAAAAATTTTTATTATTAACAAATCCTCAGTAACTTAATAAAAATCAAAAAAATTGGGGTTGACGCGCTAAAACAGTCCAAGTGCCTTTGCACTAAAGAAAAATCTAAAATTAAATATCTTTAATTTGGAATCTCTGGTTCAACTAGTCTAGCTAGATTAGCAAGCGACTCCTGCCATCCAAGATACCAAGCCTCAATAGGAATTACCGAGGATATGCCTTCTTGTACGATTGTCAACTCTGTTCCCACAGAAACCTTCTTCAGTGTTACAGTTACCTGAATTTCTCCAGGTAGGTTCGGATCATCAAAACTATAAGTATATTTCAAACGTTCATTTTGAATCAACTCACGGTATTCTCCACCAAAGGAGAGACTTTTTTCAGTTGTAAAGTTAGTAAATGACATCTTGAATGTACCACCTACTTTTGCATCCATATGATGAACTTTTCCAGTAAATCCATTTGGTGGCATCCATCTAGCCCACGCATCAGGATTCAGAAATGCACGATAGATTTTTTCTGGATTTGCGGCAATCACGCGATGTAAATTAACAGTGTTGGTTGACATGTTCGCTTGTAACTAATATAATATAAAAAATTATTGTAAAGTGTATAGTTTTCCTTTCTTTTTCATATTATTGAACTGCTTCTGCAGCTCTAGCAACAACTTCAGACAATGAAGGATGGATGGTGATTCTTTTCTGATTGTTAGACTGATTGTCAGTGAGATCCATTGCTGTTAATTAAAATAAAAAATTGTGGAAGGAGTTTTGTAGCTACTCCGATGAGCTTACTGCACATTTTTTGTAAATTTTTTTAAGGATTCTCCTCCAAATCCCAATTACTCATCCTGTTAGTAATCTAATCTTGCCAGTTTCAACTAGTTTTACCATATCAGAGGGTATCTTGTGTTCTGACAAGAATTTGTTTACCGTTTCAGTCGTGGAATTGTCTAGTCTTTCAAAACCAATCATATACACTTGGTTCTTGTCATCTACACCCGTCATTGTTATGCCAATGTTTTTGTTGTCCCAAAGTTTAGCTATGATTTTATCAAGCTCCAGCCACTTGTGCCAAGAATGTTTTGAGTGCTTTACAATAATACCATTGGCAAGATGTCCTTGGTCCACAAGGCCGGCAAGTCTAGACTTTTCAATTGACGTTATTTTAGAGTCTGTCGTATAGATATTTAGTAAGCCACTATCGTCAACATACATTCCACTAAAGCCATGCACTACAAATTCTATGTTCAGAAACAATGCATCCTTGGAGTGTTGATCCATCTTTGATACTTCGGTAGCTATGTCCCTTGGTATCTCATCCTCGGTCGCATTGAATAAAGTAATGGGCTTGTTATCTTCAGTAGATGTAATTTTAGGGCCAGTCAATAATTTCCATCCACGTTCAACAAGTTTCTGTGCTGTTTGCTGTGTTACACAAGCTGGATGTTCATTTGATTCTTTGATCATCAGCGCAAGACCTTGTTTGCATTGGATACTTGTTGCTGAAATTCCTGATCTGAATTGCTTTAATGGAGACAGAAAAGTTTGTTTTGCTATCGTGCTTGTATCATTTATCATACTTGGCCCTTGGGTTGAATTACTCGAGTTAACGTAACTTTCAAAATTGCCGTTCTTATCCACAGTCCACCACGAATCAAACTTTGGAGCTCTATCATGTATAAAAACAGCATTCAAGTAGACAAACAATTCCAAATGAATGTGGTATGGTCCATTTTGAAATAAAGGGGTGCTAATTTTCAATGTGCCGTTTTTTGGAATCCATGCGTTCAGAGTTGGTTCATTATCTCCGTATACAGACCACTTTGTTACAGTATCATTTGGCTGTAGTAGTGCTGAGAAAAATCCTGAATTGGTATAGAACAAATCAGTCATAATAGTGTGTTCACCTCTTGTAACATTCATCCAAAATGAAACATGTTGTATTGTCTGATTGGTTTTTGTATCAAAAAATCGCAGTTGAAAGTATCTGTCAAGGGGATGCGATGTGTCATCTGCTGAAATGATCTTAATCTGGGTATCAAGTGTTCTATTTCCAAGACTAGCAGGAGGTATAATATCAAAACTAAAATGACCAAATTCTACTGTCAATGGTACGTTGCCAACAATTGCTCGTAGTCTTTGTTCATAAACGGATTTTGCCAATGGCGCCGTGTCGTTGATTTCAACAAATAATGTTAAATTGTGATAATCTACATGATATTCAAAGATTGGTAGGTACGCACTGGTTTTGTTTGTAGAAATAAAAGAAAAAAGCTTGTTTTTAGCATCTTCAAGTACTGGATCATAATTATTAGCATAGGCTAAAGTATTATTGTCATAGACGCTAACAGAGATTATCAGTGATAGTGACACTAGCAATAGAGCCGCAATTGGATTCAAGTAAATAATACTGGTATTGATTTGGTATAAAGCTCTCTCCAACAAATCATAATGCCTCTCATAATATAGTGAATTTTACAGGATTCGTTAATTTTCAAGTATCTTTTCTTGATCAAGCTTATATGTTTCCAAAAGTGAAAAATGCCATGTTCAGGGTTGGAATCTTTTCTGTTGTAATTATAATAATTGCCCTAATCGGAATTTCTAGTACTGCAAGCCATAATGTTACAGCTGTAGTAACACCAATAGTTACACTAGACAAAAATGTATACACTTGGACTGATAGAGTCAACATTTCTGTAAATGCACCTGATCAAAACCTTGATCCAAACAAGATAGACACCATCAATGTAACTGTCTCCACACGAGGAAATTCCATTTCACCATACAAACTAGTTGAGACTGGAGTTAATACTGGAGTATTTTCTGGTTTTGTTACTCTTACCGGTTCTTCTACCTTAAAAGGCTCGATGGGAGTTGATGGCAAGGGCAAAAACCCAACTGGTGCTGGTCCATCAGGTGTTGGACCAACTGACGGATTATTGCCAGCTGATGACAGCGACGGCATTTCTGTAACATTTCAAATAACTCAAAGCAATTCAGTTTCTGGTTCAGCACTAATCAGATGGAATCTGGGTCAGGTGACTTGGTTATCACCTACTCCTAGTACTAGAGTGTTAAAAATAATCGATCCTGACATGAACCTAAACCCAAGTGCTGTTGATAGTTTCTTAACTCCAGTATTTTCAAATTCTGATTTGGCAGGAATCACAATCAACATGACAGAGACCGGACCAGATACCGGTATATTTAGAGGACAGGTTCATTTTACAAACCTTACATCTTCTGGAAACAGATTGCATCTTTCAGGAGGCAACAATAACGTTACTGGGGATTATACTGACAGGACCTTGCCAGCTCCCTATACAACATCTGATCAGATTGTAATTAATGCAAACACAAGTATCAACAATGGCAACACTTTTGGACCGCCAATAATTATCACACTAGACAAAAATGCATATACCTGGACTGACAGAGTTGGCATAACCATAACTGCGCCTTCTCTTAATTTGGATCCAAATAAGATAGAGACAATTGGAAATAACGCCTTGGCAAAAATAACCGTCTCAACTAGAGGCAACACCATCTTTCCATACAAGCTTGTCGAGACAGGACCTAACACTGGAATCTTTACAGGCCATGTCACCTTGACTGGTAATCCAAACATTCTAGGCCTAGGAGGTGTTGATGGTGCAGGAACACAGCCAACTGGTGCAGGTCCAACAGGTTCAGGTCCAAGAGATGGATTGCTGCCCGCTCAAAACATTGATGGCATAACGGTTACAATTCAAACTCCAAAACAAACAGTTACCGGTACTGCACCAATTGCATGGAACATTGGTCAAGACACTTGGCTGCAGTCAAGCTATCCCGCTACTGGTCAGGGAATATGCCGAATTGTTGACCATGACGTGAATCTTGGTCAATTGACAATTGACAAGTTGATTGTTAACATGTGGTCTACGACAGATTCTGGCGGAATCAGACTGAGCTTAAATGAGACAGGAAGATCAACTGGAGTCTTTCAAGGCCCAGTCTTCTTTACAAGCTTGGCCTCGCATGGCAACCATCTTCAGGTAAACCACGGCGATACTGTAACCTGTGAATACAAGGACAGAACTCTGCCACCTCCATACACACCAGCAGATCAGCTAAGAAAACTGGCCACAACATCGATAAAGTAATGATGCTTTGTCTTTGAACTTGTTTGTAAAATTAAAATAAATTTCGAAAGAAAATTTAGTAACCAAGCTATCAAGGTGATTCTATCATTACCTTGAAACTTTATTCTACAAATACCATCTATTTTCCCCATGCAAAGATTCAGGGTTGGCGACAAGGTAAGGGTACTATACAAAGGAAAAGAAGACCACACTAGTATCATAGTTGAGATCCTAGAAGACTATAGCGGAGACATGTATTGGCTTAAAAATGAGAATGGAAGATGCATTTTGGAATCAGAGACTCCTGAAACAGTATTTGAAAAAGTCATTCAATAAATTGTTGCCTTGCAAATTGATATCAGGTTTAGTTTGAGCGCAAAATTATTGATAAATATAATAGTAATTGACACATAACCAAAACAAATTGCAAGCTTTCACAGTTAATCGCATTGGCCTGAAAACTATTCTTGGATTATCGTTGATTGTTGCGTCTTTTATCATCTATGAGCTCTTCCAATCTACAAAGACTGAATATTTTTTCCCCTTTGCAGTGGCGTCATTTGTATTTGGATTTCATTTTTCCCTCTCAAAGGTAAAGGCCTTGCAGTCAGTCAAACAAGTCTTGACAGTGATGGCCATTGCAGTAGCTATTATCTTGATCTTTGTAATCCAAGGATGGGACAAGGTCATACTAGATTCTAGCTATGCCATGATGTTTGCCAAAGTGACAACCAAGTTTGTTGCCTTGTTCCTAAACCTCTTTGGGATACATGCAACACAAAATGGTGATAGTCTAATCTTTCCATCAGATTCTAAAATACCACAGGTGATTGTTACCCCTGCATGCTCTGGACTGGAATCATCTGGTGTTTTTCTTGCAGCGTTTGTATTGATGCTAATTGATCTTGGCCGAAAAGCTTCAAAGAAAAAACTTGCCACCATTCTTGTTCTAGGTGTTGCAAGCATATTTTTCGCAAACATGTTAAGAATAGCATTTTTGGGATATGTCGCCTATGCATTTGGTTATGATTCGTTATCAGTAGACCATACATACTCTGGTCCAATCATATTTTTATCACTGATTGGTGTGTTTTGGTGGCTCTCACTGAGATGGATTGTGAAAAAGCCGCAGGCTGCGATTAATCAAAAAGATCTAGTGTAGCATCCATGGTTTAGAATTTTTGTGATCGCATTTAATTTTTATAATTTACAAAACTTGTAAAAAATTATAAAAATTTTAAATTAGGTTCGAAATATCCAGTGATGCTTAAATAGATCGTCCCTATACTAAAGTTAAGGGTTGGAATTGGTAGGAAAAATATACGCTATACCAATAATTGTGGCATTTTTATCCATGATGATAATCTCAATTCCAGTAGTTCACGCTGATGTGCCTCTTCCAGATATAACGTTACTCAAGACCATTGCCAAGCCAGGCGAGTCCGTAGATGTTGAGGGTGTTAACTTTGACCCGCAAAATCCTTTGAATATATTAATCCAAACTGATCCAGTATTGCTTGGTACTGCAACTACAGATAGTTTTGGTAATTTCCACACTACAGTTACTATACCACTAGATACAAAGCTAGGTCTACATCATATAGTTGCCCAACAGGGTTTTAAGACCGCTGTCCAACCAATTACGATAACTGCACCATCAATTCCAGAATTTCCATTCCCATTTGCCTTGGTACTAGTCTTTATTGCTGTCGGAGCAATGTACGTACTCATCAGACAAAAGATGATACCAAACTTCAGACGTTATTAACTAAAGTCCGTGTCAATCACGTTCTCAAATTAGCTGGCACTAGAAAAGCATGTTTGAGAAAACTAGTTATGAGTAAAATAAGAAAAAGATTTGATGAAAATTGCTCTAGTGACTCCATACTACTTTCCTACAGTAGGCGGATATTCCACGTTTTCATATAATCTGGCAAAGGCCTTTGCTTTTCTAGGTCATAGGGTTGATATCATAACACCCGGACCTAATGGACAATCTATTCAAAATCTAAGTGATAATCTGCGTGTTTTATTTTTCCCAAAGCATAGCATTCCAATGCGGCAAAAGCTTGGAATTCTAAAGAATTTTGATTTTAGGAACTTTTGCCTTTTGTATAACAATAATAGTTTCTACTCAGAAGTCGCTCAGTGGTTACTTGATAACAAATACGATGTGGTACATACAAACGGTTTTCCATTTGAAGCTTTACCAAGTACATTGCAGAATGAACCAATATCAGTGCATACTTTTCACACGCAGCCACTGAAACCTGCCAAGTTACCTAATCGAATTATGTATCGTCGTCTGTTCGAATTCATTGATCATGCAACTTGCGTTTCTCAGCGTATTTCTTCAGATGTTGCTTCAAATCTTGGTGTCTTTGCTCATAACATCATAAGCAATGGAGTAGATCTTGGTTTCTTCAAGCCCGTCTTGAGGGCCGATGCAGGTAAAGGGTTGGTAGTTGGCTCAATAACAAATTTTACTTGGAAGTCTAAGGCGGTTGGTTTGAAAATGCTTATCGATTCAGTCAAGGTCTTAGAAAACGAGAACCTTTCGCCAGAGATCTCTAAAGTGATAATCGTTGGCGGAGGCAAATTTAAGGAGGAAATAATGAAATATGCTGAAAAAGTAGATCTGAAGAATGTTGTTTTTAAGACTGCCACATATGAAGAAATGCCTTCTATTTACAATGAGTTTGATATCTATATTCATGCCTCCGGCCAAGAAGGATTTCCAATTGCAATAGTAGAAGCTCTAGCTTGTGGAAAACCTGTGGTCTCAAGTGCAGACTTTCCTGAGATGGCTTCTTCAAAAGCTGTTCAAACCGTAAAATCTCAGGAAGAAATGGTTGATGCCCTTAGGAATCTGATTACAGATGTGGACAAGAGAAAAGAAAAAGGAATTCTTGCACGCGTAGAAGCAGAAAATTTCTCATGGAAGAACATTGCTAATTGTTACCTAGAGCTCTACAACACACGAAAATAGAAACTAGGTAATAATCCACATTATAATTTGTTGTAGAATAATTAGAAAATTTTATTGATTAATCCTGGATATCAAACTAGACGTTTCTTTCCCTTGAAAATTAAAATGAAAGGCTTGTGAGAGATTTGGTAAGGTATGGGGGTAAAATCACCATATACCTCAGACATGTAATCCGTTATAGCATAAACCGATTGTTTTCCAAGCCTTTTGCGAAATTTCAAAACATCAAGGGAGATAAGTGCCAAGATAATCTTTTTTATGATTTTCTTCTGCATACCTAGATCAACATGTAATAGTTGTGAAAATATCTCTACATCTGTAAAATATTCATTCATCAGATCCAAAAACTCATCCTTTGTAAATTCTTTTATGTGAAATGGATTGAGTGGTTTGTCTTTTCCTTTAGGAATTGTTTCTTTATTTGGTGTTGAAATTATGAGAACCGCGTCGTTCTTAAGAACTCGATGGAATTCTTTTATGACATTTTTATAGTTAGATACATGTTCGATTGTTTCAAAAGAAACCACACAGTCAAACGAATTATCTGGAAATGATATTTTGCTAGCATCCATGGTTTGAAATTTTATTGAATCATTTGAATAATTTTTATTGGCAAAATCAATCGCTTCTTGTGATAAATCACAACCTTGGACTTCCAATGCCCCTCCATCATACATGAGTTTGGATCCGTACCCAGAACCGCACGCCATGTCGAGAACTTTTTTGTTGGCTACGAATCTTCTGGCAAACTGGTAACGTGAGGCATGATGTTGGTATGTTGTTGGGTCTGTTTTGCCAGGATAGATTCTTTCTACCCATTGGCTTTCCTCAGTTTTCACACCATTACCCTCATGATACCACACTTAAAATTATTCAATTTCCAGAATAACACGATGCTGGCTAGTAGGCTGTAGCTGAATTGTTTCCAAGCTGCGCTGCATAATCCGCCTTCAAGAGTCTTCTAACTATAATAAAAAAGACACTGTTCAATGTTAGGGATGTTTCATTGATTTTCTCTTGCTGTTCAATTAGGGGTTTGAAGTGTTAAGTTAGGGAGTTATTCATTATTTGACAAAGAATACCATCCAAATGCTTTTCAGTTTAGACATGTCTTAAGAGTCAATGCAATCATGGAGAGCGATATTTTTTGCATTAATTCTACTGTTCTCAAGTTTTGCCAGTCTCTTTCTTGAAAGTCAAAATGCAAGTGGAAGAGTACTCTATTGCCCATCTGAAACTACGGCAGAAAAATTCAAAGACACTAACATTATTTTTTCAGGTAAGGTCACTGAAATAGCATATACTATTAGTATGACGTACATAAAATTTCACGTTCTGAACAAATGGAAAGGAATTTCCTCTAGTGATATTACAATTGCTGCATCTGACGGTTCAGAAGCTGGAAGTGGAGGACCTAATTTCCACTTGGGTGATAATTATCTTGATTATGTAATCGACAATCAATACGGTTACATATATCAGTCTTGCTGGGGAGAACCCCTAGCATCTGCGACTGATGAAATTAACGTTTTGAAAGCCATAGTTTCCAACCCTCGACAACAAATAACACATGGAGTAATGCCTGACAATGTTCTATGTTCTGGAGGTCTAGTTTTGATGAAGAAACTATCTGGAAATTCCGTCGCATGTGTAAAACCTGAAACTGATCAGAAACTTGTTAAACTCGGATGGGGAACTGAAATTACTTCTATTACCCAGATAAACAACCAAGACAGGTTACTACTCACCGTGGGAAAAACAGTCTATACATTGGGCGAGAAGATACCAATAACAATAAAGAACACTAGTAATATGACGCTTGAATTTCCAGATGTTAATTTTGGCATACAAATACAGGACGCAAGTACTAATTGGGTGTGTTGTGATGTAAGTGGTAATCTAACATATCTACCTCCAAATGGCAACTATACTTTTGTTTGGAACCAAGGTGATCAGCATTATGGATCAAAGGTTAAATCTGGAAATTATACTATTGTAGTTTTCTATTGGATAAAAGATACGGGCATGTCCAACATTGAATCGAAATCTATAGAAATCAAGTAATCAATACAGCAACGGGGTTTTCAATAATAAATAAAAAAAGTAAGAATCCCATTCAAAAAAAGTTGAATTCTAAGGTAAGTATTACTTTGCCTTAGATTTTTGATAATTTGGATTTATCTGATTAGCACGATTATCCAAAGCTGCTTTGTGTTCAGTACTAGTTGAATTGTGCACATCGGATCTCTGATCGTTGGATGAACGATTGCTCTTCGCCAACATGTTAGGATAGGCACTTATTTCATAAAGACTTTGTGGATCAATTCATCTTATATTTTCTACGGGAAGAAAGCAGTAGTTGAATCTTACTAAACTGAAATAAATTATTTCTATATTTTAAAATTATGATAAAAGAACTTATTTCTCTTCGTACGTTTTATACCCTAGCTTTGGCTTTACGGTTAACAAAGATTAGCAACCTTTTTGAATTTGTACGTTTCTTTGACTTAAATAGTGAAGAGTTGACTGTATCTCAATGAGACACACTTATAGCAAATATCATCCTTATGGTATGTGGGGTTGGAAATGATACAAATCAGTAGTCGAAATATCACGCACGATTATAACGGAGAGGAATAAAAAATGGTCAAAATTGCAACCCTATTAGTGGAAACAAAAGGAACTACGGTGGAGGTTTGTGAGAAACACCTTAATGATATAAAAAGTGAACTTAAAGGCATAGTAGCTATACGAAGAAACATTCCTCTAAAAGACACTCACCTAATGCCTAAACTTAGCATTATGAAAACAGGACGCCCAGACTTTATGTTAGAGGTAAAACTTGGTCAGGGAACTGATCTACGACGAATTCAAGACCGCTTGAAACAGCTTGCATGGAATGTAGAAACTATAATACCAGATAACTAAGATTATAGTTTAATAGAATATTCTAGATTTCTTTTTATATCTGTTCAAAGGCAAAGCTTGTCTTGTGGAAAAATAACTATTACTATGTAATCTTTCATTTACAAAATAATAATGACGCTCTAACACTTGTTGGTATTTTAGAATCTCATCCAAACAAAGCATCTCCGCCAAAAACTATACATGGTAATACAGTTGCCGTCACAATAAAATACAAGAATAATGATGATTTAAATCAAATACTTGACAAACTAAGTAATGCTGTTCCCCCTCAAAAAATTAGTGGGCAATTAAACTATTCAGCACATATGACCTATTATACCAATGAAAAGTTACAAACGGCAACAAAACACGCAATAATAGGGTACATAGTAACTGTAATAGGAATTTTAGCAGTAAGCTATCATTCGTTGGATCAGAAAACATTTCTTGACGCTTTAATTCCTTCAATAGGACCAGCACTTACAGCTTTTTATTTAAAAATAAAAGAAATTACATCTTAATACGAATAAACGGAGATATGGCTAAGAATATCTTTACTTTCTTGACTTCTCCATGAATACATCATCCTATTCACTTTGAAGTAATTGTTCCCTGAATTTCACTTATTCCTTTCATAGACTCTAATACTTGATCAAGTTCATCTGTAATTTGACCCTCAATTCTGTTGGATATTGTCTTGATCTCTTCAGAGGATTTCTGTATACTGCCACATTGATTTCTTATTAACTTCATTTCATCTAGTTTGCCTTTTATCAAATCCATTTTTTCCCTAATGAAACCTCCATCAATCTTAGTTTTTTTTAGAGATTCTTGAATAATTCGAGTTCTTGCCCACTTATAAGCAATACAAAGTATCTCATCATGAAGATTCTCATCATTTTCTTCATCTCCAAGTGCACATACTAGATAGTTACCATATTCATTAAACCATCCTATGCTTTTATCAACAGATTCGACTTTGCTTACCACGAAAATTCCATAATCTGCTTCTCTGTTCTTTATAGATTCATCCATCATACTATAGATTTTACTAGCAGAGAATTTCTCTTCACCACCCTTTAATTCCAATACTATTTTCTGATTAGCATTACCCAAAGTAATTACAAAATCTCCTTTCTTGCTAGATTTTATTTTGCCGATTGTCTTACTAGTTCGTTCCAAATGATCGCCATATAGTTTTGCTATGTTGGCAAGAATACTTTCACATTCTTCTTCGAAATCGAAGCCTTTGAGGGTTGTCTTTGATTTGATCTGCTCAACTGCTTCGCTGATTCCTAATTTTTCCTTCATTTCTTCAAATCTTTGCTGTATCTCTAGTTTGAGATCATAGAACGGGGTGCCCTTTTTATTAGGATCTAGAAAATCTGTCATTATTTTACCATCTTCACCAAAGTTTTTTTTTAATAAATCTGAGAATTTGCCCTCCTCACCAAAAGTTTCCTCAAGTTTGTTGTCGATTTGGGTAGAGACTGCGCCAAAAGTGTCTTTAAATTTTGAGTCAAGCTGGTTGAATTCTTTTTGAATATAGTCTATCTTTTCAGTAATTCCAACAGTTCTTACTGCAACAACTCCAACCTTAAGGGCATTTTCAAATTTTTCTACTTGTTCTTCTTGATCTATATCTTGAAAATAACTAACAATTTCCTTATCAGTGGTTTCAAATTTCGTTACAATGATTTTTTCTTTTTCTACTAGTATATCACTACTTTGTGTTACTAATGTCATTTTAGAGTTCTATTTCCATCAGTATAATATGTGATAAAATAACAGGTGTATTGTAATATTATAATGTTCATGATTTGTCATCTTTCTCATACATTATATCGTGAAGTGGCTTAAGCCAACAGCTATCTCTACCATAAGATAGCCAACTAAAACCATTCAGTCTTAGAATATCGTTTATCTCTCTCCAAACCTGCTTGTTGATCCAAGCTTTCGATGTTACTTTGATACAGTCTTTTTCATTTACGATGCTAACTTTCTCTAATCGCTTTCCTAATTGTGTTGCAAAGTTCTTTGGTTCTGAACTTTTTACTATCAGATCGTGAATTTTGTTTTCTCCAAGATTGAGATTTATTCCTGAGGCTTCGGCAGGAGTAATCTTATTTGGTAGTCCTGAATGTGGTCTGCAATAGTTATGGTATATTCTGTATCCATCTGCAAATTCCTGTGCGGATTTGTCATTACCTAGTCCTCTTTTGGATTTGATGACTGATCTTACCTCGTTATGGTATCTTTCAATGGGTCGATTTGCAAAGCCTTCTGAAAGTGATTTTGTCTTAATATGGACAGTTTTTCTCATGTTGAACTCGTTTCTAATTGCCTTTTCATAGGAATGTAATGAATCTGTAATTACATAGTTTGGTGTAGAACGTGTCTTTTCTTTTCCACTTAAGAATAACATTTGTGCGTCAACGATTTCACGCTTCTTTGATATTTCAGACGCAATCACGAACTTTGTCTGTGGGTCTATTATTGACCACATCCAATCATAGAATCCTTTACCAGTAAGTTTCGTATCTTTTACATTAATCATCATTTCATCTGTAGACCAAACTTGACTTGCTTCCGGAATTAGGCTATCGACATATTCCTTGATGATTTGCATATATTTTTTGCACCAGTTCAAAATGGACACATGACTTAGTTTGGCGTTATGGGATAATGAAATATGTCTTGCAGTATTACGATATGACATACCAGAGAATACTAGATTCATTGATTCGGTTATTATTCTAGGATCAGAACTTACCTTTCCAAAACCATTTTCTCCTAGAGAAAATTTGTAACTGCACTGTTTGCATTGATATCTTCGTCTCTTGATTCCTCCTTTGACGGTTCTAAATCCAATTTTGATTATTGTTGTAGAAATGCATTTGGGACAGATTTTTAATCTCTCAATCTTTTCTATTATATTTTCATTATCTAGGGCTTTCTGCATTGATTGACATGCGATTATATGTTTACATCGTTTGTCCACATTCTTTCCTAACCTGAACATGAAATCCAGACATTCGCAAGTCCATACCTCAGCATCTGACAATTTCGTTACATTGTAAAACCTATCCTGTGACTGTGAGGCTACACGATAATGATTTTTGCTTACCTTTGTAACAGATTTTAGCAAATCAACTGTCACAATTTCTTTCATTTCTCTATTGTTCATAGTCATATATACCCATTAGTAATATACTACTACGTATATATAAAGATTTACTTAAGAGTAATATACTGCTAGTAATATTAGTAATAATAGACATGCCTGAAATAGAATTGAGAGGATATGCATGCAACAGATGTAAACATCAGTGGCTCCCAAGGGATAATGAGAAACCGAAGGTCTGTCCTAAATGTAAATCCCCTTACTGGGACACTCCGAGAAGGTCTGAGTTAAAATTTAGTCAAAAATAAGTTCAGATTGCTGATCTTCTAGTTAACACTGGGATCTAATAACAATTTTTTAAATTTATGTTAATTTGGCTCAGCAGGTAATAAATACTAGCAATGTAAAAAGCAGGATAATGCAGGAGAAAATTATTAGTGCAGTAGGGTTAAAAAGACAAAAAGATATGAAATATATTGTAAGTTATGGTGGTGGAGTAAACTCTACTGCCATGGTAATCTTTCTCGTTAAGAAAAAACTTCCTCTTGATTATGTAGTATTTGCAGATACAGGTGATGAAATGCCTGAAACATATGAATACTTGAAAGACATGGAGAAGTTTTTATCCAAATATAAAATTCCATTTAAAATTGTAGTAGTGCCAAATGGCGATTCATTATCTGAGAGATGTATGAGACGTAAAGTAATTCCATCACAAGTGTGGAGATGGTGTACTAGAGACATGAAAGTAGTTCCAATTCATATTTTTTATAGATCATTAAACGCACATGTTTGTCAATACATGGGAATAGATTATGACGAAGTGGAAAGAATGAAAGATCCTAAAGTGGATTATGTGACTAACATTTATCCGCTTATTGATTATAAGATAGGAAGAGAAAAATGCGTTGAATTGATAAAAGAAGCTGGATTACCTATTCCTGTTAAGAGTGGCTGTTATTTTTGTCCTTTTAATAGCATTGGAAGATGGGCTGAATTATACAAAACACATCCAGAACTCTACAAAAAAGCCATGAAAATAGAGGAAAATGGAAAACATATGCCAAAGCAAACTCTTACTCGTATAACCCTGAGGGTTTTAGGTAAAAAAATTAAGAAGAATAAACCACTACCTATGATTAATGTAGATAGTCCATGTGGCAGCGAATGCATGATATAGAATAACACTATCTTTTAATTCATTATTATGAAGAGAAAATGTCCACTCTGTAATATCGGCATTGTAGATATATTAGAACACATTAGAATTTCTCATGATATAGATAGTGTGGAAGAGTTTAACAATAAAATTACTGAACGTGAAAAACGTAATGTGGAACAACAGGAATTTCAGAAGTATATTCAGGAATTACAAGAAATGGAAAAAAAAGGCACAATATCAGCAGAAGAATATAGACAACGGGTAACGGAATGGATAAAACAACATAAAACATAGGAAGTGAAGCCATAAGCAATGAAACAAGTAACTTTCAAAAAATTAATTCTTAATTTATCAATAAACAAAATTGATGTAGCAGAAGAAAACGTACGCAAGTTACAATTAGAGACTGGTTTAGAGGATCTTAAATCAAGCATAGGAGAACTCAGTTTAATTCAGCCTGTAATTGTAATTGCAAAAGGTGATCGTTACAAATTGATAGTGGGTCAAAGACGTTTTCTTGCTGCTAAAGCACTAGGAAGAACAACAATACCTGCATTGATCATAGAACCTATGGATTCTACATCCCAAACAATTGTGTCCTTCGGCGAAAATGTACATAGAAGAAAATTACCATATGAAGACACAATAAGAGTTTGTGATGAACTGTTTAAGGAATACACAGGAACAAAGTCTGAAAAAATAAATAAAATCGTTAAAACATTAGGATTGTCACGTGGTTCAGTTACGAAATATCTTGCTCACAAACTGATCCCTCCTGAGGTACAGAGACTTGTTTCGAGTGGAAAACTTTCTCAAGATATTGCTTTTAGAATCACATCAGCATATTTTCCAGACAATCAGAAAATAATAGCTATTGCAAAGAATGCAGCACGTTTAACAAAATCAGAAACACGTAGAGCCATAGATTATGGAGCAAAAAAATCAAACGCTACTTTGAATGAGATTATGGAGTATGCAAAAAATCCTCCAGCAACTATTGAAATTACAATACAGATTGAACCTGATACCGAAATACTTCTCAAAAAAATAGCAAAGAAGAAAGGATCTACGGTGGCAGATGTTGTAAAAGATGCAATCTCTCGAGCAATTGAGGATGAAGCAGAATAATGACTAAGGAGAATGCTTTACTTTCATCATTGTTCGTGAATCTGAAAGGGAGTAAGAAGAAAAAGGAAGATTGGATCAGCATTGCAAAGAGATGTGAAGAAATTGCAAGGAAAACCAATTCACATAAAGCAGTAGCAGAAAAATTAGGTGTTTCACCAGAACTAGTAAGAGCAATTCTCAGTCTGTTAGAACTACCTTTAGAAGTTCAAAGATTAATCAAAGAAGGAAAAATCCTTTTCGATGCTGCTCAACGAATTAATACAATAAAAGATAAGAAAAAACAAGTTGAAGTAGCAAAAACAATTGCAGGATTAACTTCCCATGAACAAAGGGAAATAATACAATATGCTAAGAAATATCCTAATTCTACTCTTTCAAACTTCAAGAAGAGAGTGACATCTACACTAACTACAGAGAAAATGCATGTAGCAATTATCCCTCTTAGTGAAGAATCATTCAGAATATTGCAAAATGAATCTATTCGAAAGAAACTCACCCTAGAGAAGATAATTTTAGGAATTATTAATGATTGGAGGAAAAAGAAGGGAAAAAGTAATTGACGCTAGTTATTGCTGCACAAGGTATTGACTTTGTTGTATTAGGAACTGACAGTAGAGGCACTATTCAGGATGGTGGTGGGACTAGAGTGGAACTGAATATTATGATGAAGTTAACAAAGATTTCCAAATTTGTTGGCATTCTTATGTATGGTAGTGCAGACCAAGCCACTTATTTCATACATAAATTCAAATCAACCCTAAAAGGTGAAAATCATAATGCAAGTGAAATAGCTGAAAAACTCGCTGATCTTTGTAGACATGAGGCAAGGAAGGTTAATGATGTACCAGCTGTCGCATTCCCAACTTTTGGTTTTGTGATAACGGGTCTTGATAAGAAAGGGACGAAATACATCCCAAGATGTTACACTCTCGATAGTGGATCTGGTTTTCGGTTAGGAATGTCTAAACATGGATTTGCACTTGAAGGTAAACCCATGATTGCCTACTATCTTTTTGCTAAAATGTATAATAAAGAAATGAACGTGCCTGATCTTTGTACACTTGTAGCTCAAACTCTGTATGATACCATAAAAGTGGATGGAGATGTAGGAGGAAAAATGAGAATTGCAATAATAGATTCTTCAGGCATACGAGAATTTCCAGAAGGTGATATTAACACTTGGATTACAAAATGGGAATTACCATCTTAATGGTTAATGATTTACTATTTTCCAGTTATTTTACAATGTCCCTAACTTAACACTCTAAACCCCTAAATTAACGGCAGGAGAAAATCAATGAAACATCCCTAAGATTGAACAGAGTCATAAAAAAAGATCTGTTAAAGTTAAGGAGGTTCTGAGCGAACTATATCCTATTCTTTTGACTTATTGTGTTGACATCCTTCTAAGCCAGTCGGAATCTTGAGAATCTTCTGCACCGTCAGCTCCAATGGCAACGGGCTTGGGCGATGATGTGGGGGGAGTTGTAGTCGCCTGTCCTTGCACTGGTGCTACAGGTTTGGTTGGTTCCGCATTTGGGGTTTCTACTTTTCCCAAATATGAAACGGCGGCTGAATGAAGTTGTTCTTTTGGGTTTTCAGTTCGCTCAAGATTTTCCACGGAAAGGTCTGTGATTCTGTGTTGGATGTTTACAATCTCTGCCTTTTCGTGCTCGATGCAATCTACTATTTCTACAGTTTGTGTCTTTACAGATTCATACTTGGCATCTGATATCTCGTTGCTTTTGTGTTGCAGTTTGGCATCAAAAACAAGCATTCTGATTGACTTGAGTTGGCTATCCAGCTCTGCAAGCCTGTGATCTAGCATTTCCTTGATTTGCTTTTCTGACTCTTCTAGAGTTAGCAGTTTCATCTTGTATTTTTCGTGGATGAGCTCGGCATCCTCCTTCATGTCGTCGTTTTCAGATACGATATCTATCAGAGCTCGTATTCGGCGCAATGTCAGACCCTTTTCGCGTAACAATCTTTGGGCTTGCAATCTCCACCTAGGGATAAAGATTACAAAGTTTCCTTGTACTACGAGCTGTTCAAACGCTATCTGCCTTAGTCCTTCAGCACCGCAATCAACACCAACGGTTTGTACACTTCCGTCGATATCAGTTATGGTCCCAACGACTTTGCCGATAAAAGTGCCGTACATGTCCTTTACTTGCTTGCCGATAAACTCGATCTCTTCTTTGCTCATTGGGTACTGGTTTTAGACTTTATATAATCAACAAAGTGTTAACAAGGTTTCGAGTTTTGGTAAGATCATTTTAGCTAAACTTCAAGAGAGGATTCGGGATAAATTTGTCGCAATTTTAAAATGGATATGCTCTTTTATGGAAACCGTTGATTGAAAAAGAGCAGCTGGATCAGATCCTGCATTTTGTGTCAAAAAGATGGGTGGACTTGTCAAGAGACCAAAATAACAAATCCTTTGAAAATTTGCCTACCAACTTTTGGATGAATTCCATTGGCGGAACAGCTGGAACTGGCAGATGGGTAACGACTTTGATGTATACCGAAGATGAATCAGAAGCTGAATCATTTAAAGAGGTCTTGATTAGATGGCAATCAAAACACAACCTGACAAGACAAGATAGTTCAATTGATCTAATTCAGATAGGAAAGAAATAAAATATTTTATTATATTTTATCATAAAAAATAAGTAGATTAAAAACCAAGAAATAAAGTACTTGAAAAATTAATTGAAAAGAGAAGAATATTTTAAAGTAATTTCCAACTTGAAATGTTATACGAAAATTTTTTATTTAAGTAATTATTCATACCATTTATCAATTCTAGAAAGGTTCTAGATTTAACAACAAAATTAACTCTGCAAAGTTTTTTGCTTGCCAAGTTCTGGATTTGATAGTGGAGATTAATTACGAGGTCGCAGTTTGGTCAAGTTCTATATCAATGACTCTAGGAGCATTCTCTACTGTCCATAGTTTGTCAATTGGAATGAACGCACCAAATCCTTTGGTGCTTGTATGATTTACGATTAATTCTCCACCAAGTTGTTTCACAAAACTAAGGTCTTCATTAGTAGGTTTTCCTTTTGTCACAACAACCACAGCTATCTTGTTATTCTTTACCACAGGGTCTAGCATAACACCGGATGGGATTTCTATTCCCCAACCCCGTTTGACAAGTAAATGAGCGGTTTGCGGTTTTACACAGGCCACAGAAATGAATGATTTTTTTACTAAAACCATTCCTTCTGGACATTGAACATCAAAAGAAAATTCACCATTTTTCAGTTGTTGATGTGGACTTTCATTCATAGTCTTTGAATTTGCAAAGGATGATGAAGTAATTAGAATGGAAAATAGTAGTATCGAAGCAACCCCCGTCACTTTCCAAGAAAATGACATGAGGTGATATGGGGATTCAACCTGAAAAACATTATGGTGTGTTAATACATCAATTATCGTTTTTAGGGCGTTCTTGAACAAACTCTACTCTGGCATGGATCTAATGGCATCACAGCGTCTCACTAACAAAAGTATGATTGTTGCAAAATGTTAATCCCCCAGTATTCTCTAGAATATTTATTAATGAAAATCATTATTGCAGTTCTGGGAATTCTAATTTCATCCACGTTCTTGTTTACCCATTCATTTGCCCAAGGGGTCGATTTGACCAATGATTTTGGAACTATCGTCTACCCGTTTAACGGGTTGTATTATGTAAAGGATCCTCTAACCGGAATACTTGCTAGCAGTGACACGCCTGATAGTATAATTAAGACCGCGCTTGGTAGAGGAGGTGAAATATACCTTGAAGGAGGCGCATACCATCTATCAAAAAATTTTGCCGGATTTGATCTCAAATATGGAACACACTTGAAATTAGCGCAAGATGCATACATCATAGTTCCCTCTGGGTATGAAGGATATGTATTTCGACTTGGAGTTGGGGCCGGGCAGTGTGTGTTTGAGGGTGGCAGCATATACGAAGAGAGTCCCATCAAAAGGAGTTGGATTGGTATCATGATGCAGGGAAGCAAGAACGGTGTTTATTTTAATTATATTCAAAATACGATCATAACTAATCCTAAGATCGTAATTGATTTTAATGCGACGTCAGGTCAGTGGATAAACGCAAATACATTCGTCAACATCAAAGGCGCAGACTTTGTAAGAGGGATCGAATTTGATTTCAATGGAAAATATACACCTGGTGTTGACGGTTTTAATGGAAATACCTTCAGAGATATGCAATTTCAAGGTGGTCTCGCTACCGTTTATGGTGTTAAGGACATCAAACACAAATACAATGCGTTTTACAATGTTCAGTTTTGGGATCTACCTGACAGTGCAATCAGTTCTAACATTGACCAATTAGCAGTGAATACCATAATTATCGGCGGACAAATGACGGACCTTGGGTTTTTGGATAACGGAGTAAATACTTTGGTTTTAGACTCGAGACATAACAGCCTTTCATCAAATTCGACTCTAATATCGGCATTAATCAAGGGTACATATCAGCCAAAAGTGAGTACCCCAGTTACTCCGTCAAATCAAGGTTTGAATATGAGTCTGCCCCAACAATTGACAACTGGATTTGTAAAGGGAAATAATGCCCAATTCGCGATCTCACAAGAGATACCTATCGATATTAACATCTACGGAAAGGTAAGCAATCCCAGAGGAGGTTCGGTGGTTTTGTATATTACAGGACCAGATGGAGTTGTTGCGCAAAATCAAGCTTATGTAGCGTCAGATGGTGCTTTTTATTTTCCAATGATCTTTGATAGAAATTCCTTAATTGGGCAATACAAGATAAAAGGACAGTATCAGAATTCTGATCTAGGATCTCTCTTTATCAACGTCACATCTGCTCAAACGTTACCAATTGAAATGTATTCTAATCAAAGCACTGTGATAGTACCACCATCCGATGCGAATTCAACAATCCCTGCACGTATTATTAATGATGCAAGTTTGTGGTTTCAAGGAAAGATGAGTGATGATAATTTTGGAAATACTATTCAATATCTTATCAAAGTAGGAATTATAGAAAAGACAAATGGAATTCAAACGTCTTTGGATAAATCAATGCAAATTCCAACATGGTTCAAAAATAATGCTGGCTGGCTTGCGGACGGAAAAATATCATATAGTGATTTTATTTCTGAGATACAATATTTGCTTAAAAATGGAATGATTCTAATGCCACCACCTAACCAATAATGGAAATTGACGGAGTCAATTGTGTTTCCCTAATGATTTTGTATGACTTGAGAGAGAATTGTTGTTTAAGGTGAAATTCAAATGTAGTCTCGATGTGTTTTTTTGAATAAATACATCTTTTTTTTATAGTTCACAGTCCTAATGTGTTTGCATTGAAAGCGATGTTAAAAAGATTTACCAAAAGTTTAATGCCTAACTTCCTATTTCAAACTTTTTTATTCTTTAATGGCAAGACCAGATGGTCGGAGGAGTTAGACCACACCTAAGATTAGTAAAAATGGAAAACATGTGAGAGAAGTCAGATGTCTGTCAAAATACCCTTGTCTGTATTGATAGCCTTTATCATATCGTTCTCAATTCTAAGTTTAACTCTTTTCCTTTACCATTACAAACTTCAGGATGGGCACTGGATGCTAAATGGCAACGATGATGTGACCGCTGAGGAAATATACTTACAGAAATTTCCTGTGGATCAAAAAAAGATTTTTCTGATAGGTTCAAGTCAAATTCAACCTCTAAATCCGAAATACATTCATGATGATCTTCTAAAAAATGGCCTAAATTATACTGTTTACAATCTAGGAATTGGAGGAGATCTTCCAAAATCGCGGATGCAAACAGTTGATTCAATAATATCTACCAATCCTGCCATGGTTGTCTTTGGAATCGGAGACAGGGATTTTCGGATTGTTGACTCGTCAGTAACAGATGCAAACCAAGTAAATCTTCTCCCAAATCTACATGACATAATTGGGAATTGGTTAAACCCCCAACTCGAAAATTTTCAAGGCGGTTTCTATTTTTTACAGTCGCCAAAACTTGATCTTTTGACGTTAATATTCGGAGCTAGTTACACCCACAAAGGAGTAAATCTTCTTTATTTCGATAATCCAGATGCATATGCTGAACATTTTGAAAAAAATTATTGGCCTATTGCTAATGATGCTACGTTAAAAAAACAAAGTGAACATTATGGTCTTGAAAAGCTGCTACCTTTGGAGAACAATGAGAACTTCATTGCATTTGAGAAAATGATTAAAAAATTGCGTGATAAAAAAATTCCTGTTGTAATATTTGTCGTTCCTCAACAAAAATATCGTTTGGAAGTAATATCAAATGTAAGTCCGTTTAACTTAGCTTTGAAAAATATCTCGCAGAAATATCCTGATGTTCCAATCTATTCGTTGTGGGACAGGTATGCAAACTTACACATTTGGGAGGATATCAGCCATATCGTAAACAATGCAAAGAATACTACACGTCTTTACAGTGATGATGTAGCAAAGATAATTACTTTTCAGCTAGATGCACTGACTAGACATTCATCAATCCAAAATGGTACACACGTAGATTTAGTCAGGAGCATAAAAAAATGATGAGACAAGAGACTCTAGTAAGATTTTCTCGATTGGAGATAGAAATTAATGCTATTTAACACAATTGACTTCGTAATTTTTTTCATCGTGGTTCTGAGCGTATTTGTCCTAATTAAAAACAGGAGATTCCAACATTTGTTTCTTCTATTGGCAAGTTATTTCTTCTTTTATTACACCAGTAATTATCTAATCACACTTCTAATTTTCACAACAATTTGGGACTATTATTTTGGTAGCATGATCTGGAAATCTACTGATATCAAACGTAAAAAAATTCTTTTGATCTGCAGTCTTGCAGGAAATCTGAGTCTTCTAGGTTTCTTCAAGTATACAGATTTTGCCATAACACAAATCAACTTCTTTGGTCATTTCTTTAATCTTAGCCATCAGATCCCATTGCTTAATTTGGTTCTTCCTATCGGAATTTCATTTTATACATTTCACTCCATAACATATACTGTAGGAATTTATCGTGGACAACTTAGTCCCGCCAAATCCTTTACAGATTACGCAATTTTTGTAGCATTTTTTCCACAGTTGGTTGCAGGACCAATTTTGCGAGCAAAAGACTTTCTGCCACAACTAAGAGAAAAAATAGAAGGGATTGAAACTGGATATAAGTTTCGTCAAATTCTAATCAATAAGACAAATCTGAAGACTGGCATAACTCTTATGGCTATAGGATTTTTCAAAAAAATGGTAATTGCCGACAATATTTCACAAATGGTTAGTGATGTCTTCAATGCTCCAATTGGACTAGAATCATTTACAATTATTTTGGGCACCATTTCCTTTGGTATTCAGATTTATTGTGATTTCTCAGGTTATACTGATATCGCATTAGGAGCGGCCACAGTAATGGGTTTCAAAATCCCAATAAATTTTAACAAACCATACTTTGCGACTTCGCCCTCTGATTTCTGGAGAAGATGGCACATATCGTTGTCTTCTTGGTTGCGTGATTATTTGTATATTGGTTTGGGGGGAAATCGTAAATCAAAACCTAGAACCTACCTGAATCTTTTTATCGTGATGTTTCTCGGAGGATTGTGGCACGGTGCTTCATGGAATTTCGTTATTTGGGGAATGATGCATGGATTGTATCTTGCAATTCATAAAATTATCCAAGATAGATTTCCATCATTAACTAACGCAGTTTTTTTCAGGACAAAATTTGGACATATATTTTCAATACTTGTTACTCAATATCTTGTCTTTCTAACTTGGATTGCGTTTAGAGTTCAAGATGTTAATTACATGTGGTATTCTATGGAAAAGTACGTATTGTTGGATTTTCATACTCAATCTACTTATAATTTTATTTTATCTCACAGGTCCCCCATCATTATAATGGCGTTATTCATTATTCTGCACTTTATTTCATATAAAAAACCAGACTTGAGAGAAAGAATAGCTGATATCAGGTTAAAATATTGGATCATATTCCTAGCATCAATCATGCTCTCCGTTTTCTTTTCTTATCAAGGAAATCCAGAATCCTTCATTTATTTCAGATTTTAATTGAACAACTAAGACGGCACAAATCTGTTCTAGAACGTTAGGATCCTCACTTTACTTCTAGTGATAATTTTCGTATTTTAATTTTAGAGAAAGTAGATTATTTATAATTGGATAACTGTTCGATCATAATGTCCGAGTTTTCTGATTCTGAAAAAGAGGTGTTATCAAAGCACTTTTCAAACGTAGATGATTCTGTCTTTGCGATCATTACTCCAAGACAAGTAGATCGAGGAGCTTTAATGTCAAGATATAGTAGGACGGATAAGAGCATGAGAAAGATTTTCCTTGACGAATTTTTACAAAACGAAAATCGTGGTGAAGAATTTTACAATAGGGTTTTACTTGAATACGGAGATGATTCTGTGGCAGAGCTTGGTGAAGCTCAAATTGCCATAGAAGGACTCTCAAACATTGCAGTAAAAAAAATTGAAGACCGTAGAATTGGCTTGTCATATCTTGAAAAATCTTCTCGATATGTAGCATGGGATAAAAAAGTTAACGGAGAATACAAATTTTTCAGAGAACCTGATATTATGAATTCAAATTATGCCGACAAGTATTTAGAATCATGTAATTTTGACTTTGAAGTGTATTCAAAAAATATCCAGCCAATGATTTCTTTTATTCAAGAAAGAGACCCTGTCGATAATCAAAAATTTAAAGACTTTGAGGGAAAGGAGGTTCCTTTTTCACGCCTATCAAATGAAGAAGATATCAAATCAGCAACAAGAATTTACAACTCGACGGTAAAGGCAAAGGCACTTGATACACTAAGGGGAATTCTACCATCTTCCACCCTTACAAACGTAGGAATTACAGGAAACGGCAGAGCCTTCGAGTATCTTCTTACAATAATGTATAGCTCTGGACTAGAAGAAGAAAGAATACTCGCCACAAAAATACAACGTGGGCTAGATACTACTATCCAATCTTTTGTAAAAAGAGCAGACGACAGGTATGGTAAAGCATTACAAAAGTATCTTGCAGAGCTAAAGAAAACTGAAATTGGTTTTAATAAAAAATATCTCAAAAGCAAAAAGAATGGTGATTTTCTTGTTAATCTTGTAGATTATGATCCGGAAAAAAAAGCAGAAGAGAAGATAATTTCTGCAATTTTATATGAACAAGCTCAAGGAATTTCATACAGAGATATTGTTTCTGATGTAAAAAAAATGGGCCCTGCAACTAGAAAAAGCATTATACAATCATTTGTCAGTCTTCGTCAAAATAGAAGACATAGACCACCACGAGCTTTTGAAATGACAGAATTTACTTTTGATTTTTTAACAAATTTTGGAATGTTTCGTGACCTTCATAGACATCGGGTTTTAACATTAGAAAGACAATTGCTTACAACAGAACATGGATTTTGTATTCCAGACGAAATCGTTGCAGTCGGGATTAAAAAAGATTTCAAAGACTGCATGTACAAATCAAAAGAAGTGTTTGATTTATTGCGCCAAAAGATGCCAGAGCAGGGACAATATGTTGTAAATTTTGCATACAAATATCCTTTTTTTATTAGACTCAATCTCAGAGAGGCAACCCATTTGATAGAGCTTAGAACAGTTCCACAAGGCCATCCAGATTATAGGAAAGTTGCTCAAAACATGTTCAAATTAATAAAAAAGGTTTACCCAAATCTCAGCAGAATAATCAAGTTTGTAGATCTAAAAGAGTACAAACTTGAACGACTGGAGACTGAAAAACGAATTGAAGAAAAACGAAAAAAGCTTGGAGACTAAATTTAAAAAGAATCACATTCCTTTTTTTCAAATATGATTTTTGCTTTTCTTAAATCGTCTATCAAAAAATAATTATAATTTGATTTTATCTATCTTTTAGCTTATCTCGAATAAGGGCTTTCATAGTGTATATGATTGCACCTGTGGCTAACAGTACTATCCCTACAATTACAAAACCCATCGATAATAGTATACTAGGAGTAGATACGTACCTTGTGTGTGAGAATATTTCCAACGCACTACTCATGAAGATTATCCCCACAATCAATAGCCCTACGCCTGATAATCCGTAGAATAATAATGGATGACGAAGTGAAATGAATTGGATAACAGAGTGCATAACACTAGCCCCGTGGCTTATGGGACTATGGGTTGACGTATCATCTGTTTCATAGGTGACTGTTATTGGTACCTCTTTTATCGTCAAATTTTTTTCCTTTGCTCTTATTAAAATTTCAGTTGAGATAGCCATTCCATCTTCATAAAGATTTAATTTCGATAACGCATTTTTGCCATATGCTCTAAAGCCATTTTGAGAATCCGTTATGTTAGGGTATGATGTTGCCTGCGTTAATCTTGTTATTGCCTTGATGCCTAGTCTTCTATAGGCCGGCACTTTTTTCTCGTCATCATTAACTAAAAACCTAGAACCAATTACCATATCTGCTTCTTGTTTTATTATCGGTTCTACAATCTTTGGTATATCATTAGCATCATGTTGACCATCCGAATCTAATGTAATCATAATGTCAGCATCTTTCGTTTTTGCAGTTTCAAATAATGTCCTAATTGCAGCACCATATCCTTTATTGGAATCATGCCTGATTACAGTTGCACCTGCGGCCTTGGCTACTTCTCTTGTGTTATCTACAGACCCGTCGTCACATATTATTACTTCTGTACAATAGGCTTTTGCGTTGTGTATTATATCTCCTATATGTTTTGCTTCATTATAGGCTGGAATACATACTAGAATTTTTTTATTCGATTTATAATCCAATGTATCAGAGTTTACCAAATCGCGGTCTTATGATTGATGCGGTAGCACATTTAAGTATTCGTCATTTCATTTGTGAAAATACAGTCGTTCAACAAAAAAAATTCTCCTGTTTTTTGACTAGAAAGGATCAGAAAAACTAACAACAATTAATATACCATTTTGCTGGTATGTGCTAATTCATGCTAGTAGCAATAATTACAGATTTGCCGTTTCTCTGTACTGACACCATGTACCTAGATGAGCTTGAAAAGCGATTACCTATGATTGGCATAAATCCAAAAGTTTTCTTAGTCAACAGTTCAAAAATTTTTGAAAAAATTGATACTAAAACTGGGATCATAAAATTATTAACCTTGCCAAAACTTTTAAAAATATTATCAAATTTTGACATTATTCACATCCAGTTTACATTTCCTTTAGGACTAGGTCTTACGTTTCTTTCTTCTCTACGATTGTTAAACAAGCCAATCATAATTCATACACATGGGTACGATGTTTTTACTGTTCCAAGTGTCAACTACGGGCTTCGAAGAAATGAAATTGGGAGATATCTTGCCCATCTTGCATGGAAAAAGGCAAATAGAATCATTGCTGTGTGTGAGCAAGCAAAAAATGAAATTGAAAAAGATGGAATAAGAGCAAATAAAATCGACCTACTCTACAATGGTATTGACGAATCATTATTCCACAAAACTGAAATTAAAGAAGAGTTATTATCTCTAAGACAAGATAGCGACATCATATTTCTCAGTGTAGCATCTATGACGCCTGTAAAAAACCACGTTGGTTTGCTAAGAACATTTAGTAAGATTATAGAAAAGTATGGTTCAAAATATAGAATCAAATTGGTCTTGATTGGAGGAAAGACAAATTCATATCAACCAATGGTTGAACATCCAAATGTTGTATATTTAGACAAGAAAAATCATTCCGATTTAAAATACTATTATAGCATTTCTGACGCATTTGTGCTTCCCTCCCTTAGTGAAGCTCACCCTTGGTCGGTACTAGAAGCAATGTCTTGCGAATTGCCAGTAATTGCATCCAATGTTGGCGGCATTCCGGAAACTCTTGTCGATTCACGATTTCTGATGAATCCTTTGGATATTGAAGATATTTTCAAAAAATTCGAGTTCATCCTAGCAATGGATAAAATGGAAAGAGAGAAAATTGGGAGAACAAATAGGGAAACGGTGTTAGAGCGTTATACCATTAATAGGCATGTAGACTCGTTAAAAAAAATCTACGAAAGTGTTCTTACAGAGTGAAGTTACTAGGCAGATTGTTCATGATAGAAAAACAAATAGCGGTGATTTCTCCTGCAAAGTTTCCTGGACGAACAGGGGATGCGACCCATTATTGGGAAATAATAAATCAATTAATTGTGGAGGGATTCAAAGTTGTGTTAGTATGCCCTAAGAATGAAGATCCCGAAGAAATGGTAACGCCTCATAATTTGGAAATAATAAGAGTTCCGTATCAACCACCACGACTCCACCAAATTTCTGGGAGTTTTAAAACCAAACACTACATTCAGGTATTGTTTTTCTTGTTGCTCGAATCCCTAACTGTATTCTATATCCTCAAGTCTAAACGAATTAAACATGTAATAGTTCGGCACAGCGTACTAACCATGCAATTGCCACTTATTTTTCGACTATTGAAAGTAAGAGCAATAGCTGACGGGGAAACAATCGTTGACTTGTTCAAAGGTAAAATTAATACAAAACTTCTCAATCTAATAAAAAATTATGAAAAAAAGATGATTGGTATATATGCATATTACAAATCCTCGTCTGAAACCCAAGGACAAAAATTGCAAGAATATGGAATCCCAAAGGACAGGATATTGATAATCCCTGTTACTATAAACATCAATAAGATTCCAAAATTTCCTATTGAAGAAATTCCTGAACACACATTTGGATATTTTGGAGTAATCGAAAGACGGCAAGGTGTAGACATTCTTCTGAATGCTTTCGAATTAATACTAAAAAAAATACCGAGTGCTATTTTATTTATACTTGGAGAGGGCGCTTTAAAAGATGAGTTAAAGGAGTTTGTCCTGCGCAAGAATTTATCACAAAACGTTATTTTTGATAGCGTATCAAGAGAGGTCCTTTTAAATGAATACTTTAAAAAATTCCGAATCGTTGTAATTCCGAGACCAAAACAAAGTGACTCCACTGATCACATTCTACCAATCAAAATGATCGAGTCCCTTGCGGCAGGTAAGCCTACCATAGTATTTGACATTCCAGTCATGAAAGAATTTTCCAGAGAGACAGTAGTTGTTGTTCCTTCATCAGACCCAGAATCGTTGGCCAATGCAATGGAAGAATTATCCCTTGACGTTTCCAAAATGAAAGATTACGCAGAAGCAGCGCATGAACTTTCAATTCGATATGATATAGGAACGAACATAAAAAAATTGATTAATGCCCTTCTAGGTACTGACTTGATGCCTCGACAGAATAGGCAAAGCAAGAATAAAAATAATAATAAAGTAGATGGCATGATTTAAGAAAAATTCTCATTTTTGCCTATTAAGAATTGATACTATCTTTTTTGCTGAACTACCATTACCAAAATAGTGTAATCTGTGATCTTCTCTCATTCTTGGTCTCTTTAATATTTTCATGATCAAATTAATACTGGAATCTGTTACCTTGCTGACTAAGAAATTGTGTCTGCCATCTAGTGTCTCAATCCATTCTGTGCTTGTGCGTAAGGTTACACACGGCGTATTCAGCCAGTATGCCTCCTTTTGCAATCCACCCGAATCTGTCACAAGTAAATTGGCGTTGCACAATAACTGAAGCATCTTCGAATATTTTACAGGTTCTATTACGTTAATACCCAGGAGATCTAATCCAAACGACTTGATTTGTTTTACAGTGTGTGGATGAATTGGAAAAATAACCTCCCAGCCGACCGCGGCAATTTTCTTTGCCAAATTCAGAATTTTTTTTATTTTATTATGATCTTCAATATTTTCTTTTCTGTGAATAGTCATTAACACTGATTTTCTATTATCTAGTTTTTTTAATTTGAGTATTTTTTTGAATTCAAGAAATACATCATACATAGTATCACCTGTGAAATACGCCATACCAATCACTGATTCCTTGCGGAGATTTTCATAACAATTCTGAGTTGGGGCAAATAGAATATTTGAGCAATGATCGATAATTCTCCTGTTTATCTCTTCTTCCATATTAAATTCCATACTTCTTGCTCCAGCTTCAATATGAGCGAGCTTCTTTCCTTGTCTGTTCGCGCATAACGCTGCACCCAAGGCGGATCTTGTATCTCCCGGAACTAATATCACATCTGGATTAATTCGCTTCAAAGGCTCTTCGAGTTTCATCATTATTTGTGCAAGTTGAGTTGTTGAACTTCCTGGTTTTACTCCTAGGTTAATATCTGGATTTCTAATTTTCATTTCTTCGAAAAAAACCTTGGACATTTGATAATCGTAATGCTGTCCAGTATGGATTATCGTAAGTTCCGATTTTTGTGCAAGAATTTCTTTTATTATCGGCTGAGATTTGATGATTTGTGGTCTTGTTCCAACAATAATGCTGAATTTCATAGTGAACAAATCATATGACAATACTTAACGTTTAGTGATGCTAGCCATCTTACAAACGTCTAGATAATTACGAATTCTTCGACAGAATTATTAGAGTCAATAACTAGCGACAATTATTGAGAATAGAACTTTATCATGAAAGCTACATCGGATGGTCTTATATATCAAAGGTCTATTTGCAGAGTATACTCAAATTAGCGATATATTTGAGGATTGGAAAGGGAAGTTATGATCTAAATAATGCCTAAGGACTGGAATAGAATTCAATACATTATTTTGACTTGTCTAACTCTTTCACTTTTTTGTACATTGCTAGTTCCCCAATTTCCTTTTACAAATATCATTAATCAAGCTAATGCAGAAACTACTCCTCCAAAGATTATCTACGATTCTAGCGGAATTCCTCTGGTCTACTACGGAAACCAAACAGGATATCAAAGGAATCCTGTTACTATAAGCGGATACCTGATACACATTTGTGACAATTTCATCCAAACCAAAGATTTGATACAACTTGAATATCTAAAAAATAACGCCAACTGGCTCATCGTTAATGCTAAGCCATATGGTAATTATTCATTACTGGAATACGAATTTCCATTTACTTATAATATGAATCCTCCATGGCATTCTGCTATGGCTCAAGGATTGGCAATCAAGGCTTTGACAAAAGCTTACGGAATAACTCATAATTCTACTTATATTAATGCGACCATACCTCTATTGAATTCCTTCTATGTCGATGTGAAAGATGGAGGGATTACAGAAAAAACCACCGACAGTGGCTGGTGGTATGAAGAATATGCTGGAAATGGGGGGCAGAACCCACGAGTACTAAATGGAATGATGAATGTTTTGGTGTCATTGCATGATTACTATAATTACACTCAGAACGCAAAAGCTGATTACCTGTTCAACCAAGGAGTGATTGCACTGAAGAACAACATAGAAAGTTATGATCATAATGGTGACTCATATTATGACTCAAGAAAAACTACTAGTCCGCTTTCATATCAAAAAGTGCATGTTGACCTTCTGGCAGGATTATATGAAATAACTGGAGATCCTATTTTTAAAAAATATCATGATAAGTGGCAGCTTTACATAGAATCAAATGAAAACAAATCAGCTTCTACTCCAGAATTTGGTTCCATTGCAGGATTGATTATTGTGGCATCTACAATAGGCATTCTAATAATTCCGAAAAGATTCAGATTTTTCGTTAAATAATTTATTGAAGTTGGTAGAATCATTTTATTACATATACACCTTCAGTGTTTACGAACAAAAATGGGCTTTTCTGTTTTACTGATTGGCTAATTTGAGAAAATTCTTGAACCGTGATTTGGCAATAGTTTTTGGCGTTTTATTGAGTTTACTATCAGAGATTGTGAGAAACCATTTCCCTCACAAGGCTTTTAAAAAATGGAATAAATGTAGTATTATCGACTAGGTTTTCGCCATATAGTCCTAGAACTATTACTTCTCCTTTACCGTAATTCAATTCGTAGGTTGCAATGTCCGTTTGAATTTTAGCTGTAGGAACGTATGCGCCATAATCCAGAATTATAATATCTTTAGGATTGTTTACGTATGTCTCCTCAAAGTGAGTGTAGTTGAAAACATTGTGAGTGAAATAGATTTTCTTGCCTACGGGTACAGTCCAGAAGTTCCCACCCACCCATTCTTTAGTTTCGTTATACCATCTTTCTATAACATCCCTTTTAGCTACTTTTCCATCAAATTTCCATGCATGACCTTTTACTAGCGTCACAGTGTTTGCCGTATCATTATATCTGACTTCTGCGTAAAAGACATTCCCATCAAGAAAGATAATTTTACCACCATTATTAACAAAGTACTTTAGATTATCGTATTCCTTTTGAGTAACATATTCTTGATGACCCAATATGAGGAGATCATAGGCATTAGTGCCATTCTTATAAAAAATGAGTCCCCTATGCACGCTCTCATCACTTAGAATGGTAACTCTTCCGCTGGGAAGAATCGATTTGAGTTGATTCGCCATAGGTGGGATATACCATAATGCATAGTTGCCAACGGCGTGATTAGGAATAATGCCTGTTAGCAGATTGATGTCTGTATTGATGTTAGCAGAGGGTTTAGAAGTTACATATTTTCCATAAAATTTGTAAAAAGCGTCATTATAGGCGCCACCCGTAAAAGTGGCTTTGACAATCCCAATTTTTATAATATTAATAGAAGACGAAGCAGATTTACTTTCATTAATAACGGTGGTCGTGATAGGTTTAACTTCATTTCCGGGATACGATGTCGGTGAATTATATATTTGAGAGATGTAATATATTCCAACTCCAACGAAAATCATGGTAGCGATGATGAACATAAGTTTCAATTCCAACTTGATCGTTAGGATTAGATAATCTTCTCTATTTAGGATTCCTTATCTTTGTTATCTGTAATTGTGCCAAAACAATGATTAATTTTTTTGCACCGGAACTTTTGGTTCAAATACAAAAATATTTTTGGATTGGTACTCTAATGTAAAATATCTATTATCAAAGAATTTTTCAAAACCTGTAAATCCATTAAAATTTTCTTGAGGAAAATCTAAAACAGCAGTGTTATGAACCCACATTGACGTTCGTGGAGTAATTATTATAATCGTGTTGTTCCCAACTGAATTTACAATATTATTGTAAGCATAGCCTGCATCGCCAGAGAGCATGACAGATTTTACTGAATCTCTTACTGTCTGGTTCCAACCTATCCCACTTAAATTCGGGCGATCCGAGAGCCCTCTGAATTCTAATACAGTAAAGGGATCCGAATAGAGAGGATAGTTACTGGGAGTATTTTTTTGGATCCATTTACCGGCTACCAATTCTTCATTTGTAAAATTAGTAAAGGAAAATCCCTTGCCAAGGTATGGTTCCAGATAGGTATCATAAGGTATCATTAAGATTGGAAATAGTAAGATAATGATAATTGCTCCATAAAGCACATTTAATTTAGTTAATTTTCCTGTTTTTATGATATCCAGTTTTTCAAATATTGATTTTCCCAAACTAGTCTTGGAAACCGTAATACCATCCATCTTTCGTATCAATTTGTATTTTTCCTTAAGATAGTTTATTTCAAAGTCAGAAACAGGTACTCCATTTTTCAAATTTCTTTTTATCAGCTTGAGTCTTTCTGAATTTCCAATTTCAAGGGTCTGTAATTTGTTGATAAGATCAATTGTCCAGCTTATTTTGTCTACTATCAATTTACTCCTCTCCATTCGTTGCGATTATCTCTGACTGATTCATTTTTTCTCGTAACCTCATCACCTTGAAGACCTGTATTTTTTCCATAAGTCTCTGAATTTTGTTTTCGTTTATTCATTAGTAGAATTTTCAGGCGTCCAAAAAGGTGTATGTCCAAAATACTCACAGGTAAGACCAAAAGTGCAGCGGCAGCAAAGGATAACAGAGGTCTTTCTAAGTTCATTGCACGATGAATGATATCGACATTCTGAAAATAAATTACAAGGAGAAACGCTGCAAGAAGACCAATTACAGTCATTTTTCTTTCTTTATGAAATGAAAAGGAGATCAAACCAGCCAAAGATATAATGAATAATGTGTCAGTATACCACCAATTCAAATGTTTGATTTTGGTAGCTATATCGTAATTGTAATTTGTGAGCGTTGTGGAGCCTTGAAACACAGATACCTGTATTTGAGAATTTACATACCCAAAATAATACATGATTACAATTAGAGTAAGACAAATTAGCATTATTTTTATTATGAAATTGATGAAATTGTTTCTCTTTACCAAATTACATATAATCAGGTATGAAACGATAATCAATACTGAGAGAGCTCCTAATTCTAAGTGTAGCAGAATTAAACCTGAAAGAATAATTGAAGTGTAAAACATTTTATGTTTTATATCAACATTAAATTTATTCCAAATATTATCTACAAAAAAGAAGCATGAAGGAAATATACACATTATAACCGAACTTGGGAAAAATACTTGCAAATTTGGAACCAAGCCTTGTTCTGTAACAGATAAAGCTATAACGGTGGCAATTACTGCATGTATGTGGTTTTTACCAATCCAATATGATACGAGATACATTGATATGGAAAAAACTGAGAAGAGGCCAAAAGACCCAAGCCAGAAAATTTCTGTCAAATCTGCTTTAAACGTGTCAGAACCTAAAGCTACAAGCATGTGAAAAGTTGGAGGATAAACTAAGGGCGATTCAAGAGAATTATGTAGTATGTTTTGGATCGTATAAAGATGAGAGAAAATGTCAGTTCCTGGAGTTAAAGGAAAGGGAGAAAATGATCGAACATATCCCGCAAATGAAATCCCTAAGATTGTTGTAAAAAGGAGAATGTAAAATATTTTATTTGATGATTTTGAATCTTTTCTTCTATGTAAGAAAGTTGAACCTGTTGCGATTGCTAATAGTACCGGTCCTAGTAACCCTGAAACGCTAATCCCTACATGTAAAAAAAATGTTGTAATAGATATTATTATTATAAACCCTAAGAACCACCTTATTGGAATGTTGGCATATTTAATGCCATAAAGCTGATTGAATTTCATTTTCAATGATCTTATCGGAAAATTAGTAAGAAGGCTTCCGATACAAAATGGAACATAAAGCATCCATGCCAAAGCAAGGTTTGACAACAAGTATCCAGGAAGATCTACTAATTTTGAAGTTAGAAATAGTGCAAAAAGAGCAATTCCTCCTATTTGTAACAAAGTAGAAAATCTGTGAGTATTGTTTGAAATTTGTTCTAATGTCATATGATGCAGTAAGAATCTGCTTGTGAATATAAAATCCTACGAAGTCATACTACATTACACCTAACAGGAGGGATTGTGCGTCATCTATTGCTGTTAAGTGAGTTTTTTGTGATTACACCCTCTTGAAATTGAATTTTTAAGGTAGGATATACAGACAAAGAATATGCCAAATTAAACTAGTTCTGTTCATGTTTATTACACTAAGAATTTAATTAGTCACTACATGAATTGAATTCTCGAAAGGTGTTAGAAAGTTAGCAAAGCAAAAGTTGGAAGGGGTGCAGCATATCTATTTATTGAAACAATATTTTCGATGGTTCTTGGCTACGTTTTTTGGGTTGTCCTATCAAAAATTACAACTGCTGACGTAATCGGAATCTCGTCAACAATTGTTTCAATTGCTACCATTTTTTTCACTGCCGCAACTCTTGGAGTGTCTACAGGAGTTCAGCGTTTTCTTGGAAAGAGTTTTTCTGAGAATAAATTTCAAGACTCGCAAGTTTATGTTAAAGCTTCTATTGCCTTAATGGCTATTGGCATTGTTACCAGCTGTGTAGTAGTTTTAATTTTAGGGGATTGGCTCCATCATGTTTTCGGAATTGGGCTCAAATTATTAGTTGTTTCAATCGTGATCATAATATTTTCTGCGATATACACTTTATTTCGTTCAGTAGTTATTTCCTCTCTGGATACGAAGAGATTACCTATAATAATGATCTTCTCGTCTGTTGCCAAACTTGTTTTGGCAATTGCTTTAGTATTGATTGGATTTGGAGCTTTTGGTGTTACCCTTGGATTCGCATTCTTTCCAATATCAGCTACAATCCTATTTACTATATTATTGATTATGATTTTCAAAAAAACAGCTGGAAATCCAGAAGTTACCTTCAAGTCTGCTTTTAGAAATGTATTGGCAGCTAGTATAGTAAGTTGGATTCCTTCCATAATTTTCACAACAGGTGTTCATTTGGGAACGATCGTCGTTTTTGGAGCTAACGGGGCAAGTCAGGCTGGTGTCTATTTCATTGCACTAACCATAGTTACAGGAATATCCGCTGCAACTGGAGTCTTATTTACAATAGCTTATCCAGCCATTAGCTCTATGGAGGATGGCAGAAAAAGATTAGCGTGGAAAATCACCAAACTAACATTACTTATTGCTGCACCTATCTCCTATTCAATAATATTTTATTCAAAAGAGATAATGCAGTTATTCGGACATGGTTACATTTCTGGTTCCTCTACGCTAGAAATTCTGCTTATATCCACATTTCCCAACATTGCCGCAACTGGGATAAACACACTAGCCTACTCTTATGGCAATTATAGGCAGGTTTTAGCAATAGGGCTTGCTTCTAACATTCCACGAGTACTGCTCTATTTCATTCTGGTACCAATTTATGGAGGGGATGGTGCTGCATATTCATTCCTGATTGGAGCAGTAACTGGATTGATAATTTCAGTCATCATAGCTAAAAAAATTGGGATGCGCATTTTTTGGAAGGATATCATGTTTATCTTGTTTGTGCCTATAATTTTCTCCTATCCTTTGCACCATTTTGAAATCAATGGCATAGTAGCAATTGCAGTTACACTTGTCGCGTCGTACCTGATATTTTTGAAGATTGGAATCATAACAAGAATGGATATGGAGGATTCTTTAGGCGTACTACCAAAAAACATTGGAATCCCAATGTTATCTCTTGTGAGCAAAATAGCGAAAAAATTTAATCGTTCTTATTAATTTCATATTTTTCTGACCAAAAAAATCTCCAACCTAGAAATAAAACAACCAATCCAGAAAGCACACTCAGGAGTAGAATGTCCTTCTCTCCCAAATCCGATATTGATTTGTAGACATCTAGACTCATTAAATCTTGAAAAAATTCTTGTGAGTTGACTGGTTCTTGTGCTGTTAGAAAAACGTGCGTCACACCCGATTTGTCATCACGAGTCTTGTCACTTTCAAGTATCTGCCAGTGATTTTCCACGATCCTATAATTTCCAGATGTAAAGTACTCTATGTTGATTTTTTTTAAAAATTCTAGATTATGAAAAACTATATCAGACTGTAATGTACCCGCACTATATTTTCTGATATCACCTAATACATAATACGAATTTCCCAAAGGAAGAGAAGTAGGAGGATTTTCAGTAGTCCTGTTTAGATCGATTCTAAATTCTAGCAAGCTAGTGACATTTTTCTGTAAAACTATTGAAATCTTGTTTACTGAAGAATAATCATCGTTTCTGAGTGAAATTAGACTCTTCAAGTCTACCAATCTCGAAGAGTTTGGACCAATTGATTCATAATAATTGTTACCACGCCATCCAATAGTTGAAAGGGGACCATTAACAAATATTAAAAAATAATTCCCATTTTTTCCTGTGACACCAATTGAAAATGCGGTCTGACTAACTTGCGATTTTTGAATGTCACCTACCATAAGTGATACATAATTGCCTTGATAATTCAGATTTGATGAAGCAAAACCAGAAGATGCGTTACCGCCAGTCCCGTTTATCATATAGAAATTTGAATTGTATCTTGTAATGTTGCTAATCTGTAGTGTGTTAATTGGTCCCCATGGCGCAAATTGAAGATTGGTGGGTTGTGAGTTGGCAAGAATTATCAATCCGTTTTGTACGTAAACACCACCATTTTCTAACGAGTTGACATGTTCTAGAATGTATGGACTATCATTGTTGCCATTATTGAGATCCTCGGCATATGCATATCCAACATTAGTCAGCAAAAAAGTTGATAATGCTATCAGAATAAAGACGACAGGTAGCTTCAAAGAACACACGAGTTATTTTTATAGACGCACTATTAAATTGGTGTGCTGTCTTAAAATAATCTTACTTATGAAAAAAAAAATACTCTCAATTACTCCATTTTTTCCCCCAGAGGTAGGCGGGATATCAAACCATGTCTTTAATGTCAACAACAACCTGACAAAACTTGGCTTTGATGTCACCATTATTGCACCAAAACACCTGCGAGATGGCATATCGGATTCGCATGATACATCAAACCAGCTGGTTAGGTTAAATTCCATTTATCTTCCCGGCTGGCCCTATCCAACCTTGAGAAGCTTTAGCTTTCCAGTAGATTTTGGATCAGAGATTGATTCCATAATAAAAAACGGCAAATTTGATATGGTACACGTACATGGACACCACTATCCTACCTCCTGGATGGGTCTTGGTGCAGCGCACAAGTATGGCATCCCTTCTGTTCTTACAATGCATGGCATGTATGCATTGAATCCAAATCAACTAGGCGGCAAATCATTGATTGAAGACCTTTTCAACAAGCTAGTTTTCAAAAGAGTTTTATCAAAAACAAGCTCTGTAATTGGACTTACTAACGATATAACAAACTATGCCAAAAAATTCGGGAAAAAATCCACAAACTATTTTACAATTCCAAACGGTGTTTCTGTGTCTTCCTACAAAGACAACCTAAAAAGAAAAACAGAATTCAGACAGAAATATCACATTGGTAAAGAAAAAACAGTCATTCTTTTCTGTGGCAGATTTGAAAAGGTAAAAGGGGTTTTAGAATTTGCCCAAGCTGCAAAGAATCTTGTTAAAAATGAAAAGATCGAGATAGTCATTGTAGGTGGGGGCAAGCTAGAGCCTGAGGTACGATCTATCGTATCAAACATTGACAAGATTCATCTAATAAAGTGGCAGCCTGCTGATACCATACACGAATTATACATTGCGTCAGACATTTACGTCATACCGTCAAGATTTGAGGCTCTTCCCTTGACGATAATTGAGGCAATGAACGCAGGACTCCACATTGTCTATACACCAGTTGGGGGAATTGCCGAAGTTCTAAAACAATACTCCATGAAGACCATACTAGAAAAGATTACACCTGATGATATCCAAAAGGTATTGGGCAATCTTGTTTCCAATTTTGCAGTCTCTGACACCACTGATTCTCTTGCATATGCACAACAATTTGATTGGCAAAAAATTGCACAAGAGACTAGTCAGGTGTTCTCACAAACTGACAGCAACTAAAAAATCAATGATATAGTTTGACTAAGGTAAATTTCATCGTGGTCTTTATAATCCTAATTTACGCCCACCTTTTATGGAATCAAATGCAAGTCTGGCAAGTGTTATTGCAAGAAACTTTGGTTTAGGATACAATCGTGCATCAATAATTTCATCAGCAGCCCTTGCGCTAGTAATTTTTTTTTACCTCTATACAGCAGGAACCTATTTTCAAGCCGATGTATATCCTCTAGTGCATCGCGACAATTATCTTCTCACTTTTTCAAAATATGTAGTAGACAGGCAAGTTGATCATGTAATAATTTCATTTGGGGCAGTAGCATGGCTTGCACTAGCTTGTATTGGAAAGACAAGAATAATTTCATCTATAATTTATGGCGGAATTACAATTTCATCCCTGCTTTATCCTGATGCACTAGAGATTGTTGCGTTATCTTCGATTCCTATGATTACATTCTTTTTTATAATTAACAAATTTCTGCCAAAAAAAATTCTTCATACTGCAATAACCTTACCATTAAACTATATCGGAATAGTTCTAGCTGTCATTTCTACAATCAGCCTAATTATCACCCTGACGCCATCGACTTTATCTGGAATAAGATCAGCTTCTGCTTCCGACTATGCATATGACGTGTACATTTTACTCTCAAGCACTGCAACAATTCTGATTCTATTCTTCATAATCTCTTCGCCATTCAAACTAGCTGCCAAGTTCAATAACAGATGGAGCCAAAAAGACCAAGTTCCGTTTCTATCTGATATAATAATTAATCAAAAAACCATAGCCCTGCTTCTTTTGCTAATAATGCTCATCTCAGTAGGATTGGCCCTTGTCCCACACCAGCCTGCAATTAACAATAATGACGGGCAGGTTGGCGCAGACACTGGATACTATGTAGCAAGTATTGAGAATATAATAAATTCAAATAGCACCCAAGATTTTTTCCAGCAGGTATTTGTAAAAGGACTTTCAGGGGACAGACCGATAACCCTACTTTTTCTAACTGGAATTGCAAAGATCATTCCAAATAATATCCCATATCTTGTTGATCACATTCCCATAGTGCTAGCTCCATTACTTGTTTTGGCAGTTTTTTTTCTGACAAGGGAGATCACTTTAAACGATACAGCATCACTTTTTGCCGCATTTTTGACTGCGGTTTCATTTCATGAGCTTGTCGGAATTTATTCTGGCATTTATGCAAACTGGTTTGCATTAATCATAGGGTATACTGCCATAGTTTTTTTAATAAAGTATCTAAAAGTGCCTCGCAAAAAAAACATTATTCTTTATTTCATATTCTTGATGGCGCTGCTATTCAGCCATGTTTACACTTGGACCATCCTATCAATGATAATGGGATTGTTTCTTGTCGTACTACTAAAATTAAATTATTATCAAAAAAAGAGCATACTATTTTTGCTGGCAGTTCTTTTCATCTCAGTTGGCGTAGATTACATCAGAACCATCCTGACAGGATATCCAGGAGGAGTGGGCCAAGACCTAGGTCTTGCCCAAGCTGGCGCAGGCCAACAGCAGTTATTATTAATTTGGCAAAATCTTGCCCAGACAACACAAAATTATTCAGGTGGCCAATTCAATAATTTTATCATCATTTCACTTGGAATCTACTGGATATTTCGCTCAAAACCAAGGGAGATTTCATCCATACTGTTGTTGATCTTTTTATCAGTCGGCATTGTCCCGCTCTTGTTTGGAAATACAATAATCCAGTCAAGATACCTCTATGATATACCATTACAAATTCCTGCTGCAATCATGCTTACATACATCCTAAAAAAACATGAAGGAAATCTGGTTGTATTTCCAACCCTACTCTGGCTTTTTGCAGTGTCTTTTAAGGCACTAACCAACTTTATCTGATTTTTCAATGCTTTTTCAAGCTAAAAATCTCATCTTGTCTTAGCTTATAATTTCTAAGTAATGTTTTTCAAGGCTCCAATACTTGTTTATATAATGAAAAGTACAGTTGTGTTTTTTTTAATAGGAATGATACCATTATTTTTTATTCCCTCTAGCCAAGGGCAAACTTTGCAGACAACGACTAACGATACTGCCGATCAGAGCCTGCTTTTAGAAGAACAATATTTTTCCCGAGGAAACACACTATTTGATTCAAGCGACTATAAAGGTGCAGTCTCCTCTTATGACAAGGCCCTCTCCATTAATCCAAATGATACCGATGTATTATATCAAAAAGGCCGCGCGCAAAACAACTTGGGCCAGTATGATCTAGCCTTGACCACATATGACAAGGTTCTAAGCATTGACGCAAATTACTCTGACGCATTAAAAAGCAAGGGCATCACACTAGATAACCTTGGAAGAACAGACGAGTCACTGGCATCTTATGACCAAGCATTATCAATTTCTCCAAATGACACAGGAACGTTATTTTTGAAAGGCTCGCTACTTGAAAAGCTAGGAAGATATGATGAGGCCATGACATATTTTAACAAGACACTAGTTGTCAGTCCAACTGATACTGATGCACTATACCAGATGGGCCAGACGCTTGAAAAAGTTGGCAGGAAAAATGATGCGATACCATACTATGACAAGGCACTAGCAATAGACCCAACAAATACTGCTGTCCTAAATAGCAAGAACCTGGCAATGGGACAGCCTGTGGTAAACCAAGTCCAAGGCTCTAAAATGGATCAAGGAATCTTGATTGCAATTGGTGTCATAATTGCAGTCATTATTGCAATTATAATTGTAGACAGGATGCGAGCAAACAGGCAAGGCAGACGGGCAGTTGACAAGCAGGTTGTATCAGATGATAAAAGATTTGAAAAAGATGAACCAACCCCGACTGGAGACGTTGATGGATGGAAAGGAATTTGAGAACTATCATCTTTTTAATGAAAAATTAGAAAAAGAACTCTTTCAAATTAGAAAATCGGTATGTCTTATACCATTACTACTCAACGCTTTAATGCTGTTATTTATAAACTAGAATTCGACACAAATAGAAAAAAATAAACCTAGATTACACCAAATAAAAGAGAACAAGAATATGAAAGGAAGAAACTTTGTTGAATTGGAAAGGGAATCGCAGTATCTTAATGCAAAATTAGAACAATTGATGATGTCAGTAAAATCAGATGATAAAACAAGGTGGACACTAGGTTTAATCAAGCAACTGCATTTCGCTAGGATAGGCAACCCAGAGAGGTTGAATGGTATAAAAAAGAATTTAGAGGAAGGCATTGCAGTAGATAAAGCTGAAGTGGACTATCTAAAACAAAATTTCAAGGTATTGCAAAAAGTCCTTGATGAAAAAAAGAAGATTCAATGGACCTTTGATCTAATCCAGAACCTTAAAGCAAACGAGATTGGAAATTTTGATAGACTGGATATTATTAAAAAGAAGTTAGAAGAAGGCAGACCTGCTGACAAGCACGAAATTGAATATCTGAAAGAAAAACACGACATGTTGCAGAAAATCTCCTAGTAGAAATTATTTCTCAACCCATTGGTTCCAAGTATATCGAGAGCACCTTGGTTAGCGACCAATTGGTTATAGAGAGGTACCAATTTCCTGTCTCATACGAGGGTGTTGTATCAAATGAAAGTGAATACGAGCCGTCAAGGTGTGCAGTAACTGCGTTCTCATATGATATTCCAGAAGGACTAGTCAGAGTAGCTTTTATTGCAGTATAGGACTTGCCAGTTCCTGAAATTGTAATTGTATCTCCTTGTTTGTAGACTGTTCTGTCAGTTTGTGCAGTAAATGTAGAAGAGCTGCTTGACGAACTAACAGACTCGCCCAAATAAATTGAGACATATCTTGTCTGTTGTTGGTTTGCCAAATTGATATTCCAGTATCCAATTTCTGATGATGATGTAGTGATATAGTGCAATCGGTACGAGCCATCAGAGCTTGTACTAGTGCTTGATGTGTATGTAATTCCAGATGGGCTTGCAAAGTCTGCAGTAACTGTTGTGTATGGTGCACCGACTCCTGTTATAGTAATTTGGTCTCCTGCTTGGTAAATTGAATAGCTAGATTGCGCAGTAAATGGATACCAAATCCCTGATGTATTAATAATTGGTGAAATGATTCTAAAGTAGAGCGCCTTGTTTAGACCTTGATTGTTCAAGGTTACATGCCAGTATCCTGTTTGAAAGGTGCGTGAATCACTATAAAATATGGCAAAGGTGCCATCATCTCGTATTGTGGTATTACTAGTGTATGTCTTTCCTGATGGGCCAGTCAAGATGCCTGTAATGGTAGTATTTGGAATGCCTGTGCCTGTTACTTTGATTGTATCACTAGGCAAGTATACTGTCTGGTCTGTCTGGGCACTAAAAGGATACGAGCCAGTTAATAAAACAGAACTTTGAGATTGTGTAATCATGATTGGCTGCAAAGTGGTTTGCTGGCCTGATATAATTTTAATCTGATAGTTTCCTGCTGTAAGGGTGCTTGGAAGCTGCAAGCCTATTGTCATTTTTCCAGACGAGTCTGGTTTTGTCTGTTCTTGAATTATTACAAATCCATTGTTGTCAATTAATTGAATCTGGACTGCCTGTTGTGGATCAAGACCTGCAGCGGCAAGGTATACGTTATCACCTTGAAGATAGATAGACCTGCCAAGTACCAGAACAGGTTTGCCAGGCTCGGAGCTTTGCGCCTGGCTAATCTTTGATTCAAGATCAGAGAGTTTTCCTCTGATATCGGTTATATCCCCCTTTAGCGCGTTAAGCGAGGAGATGTTGTTATTTATGGAATTTATCTGCGGCTTCAATGATCCAATCTCTGCTGAATAGTTTGATACTTGGACTTGATCTGGTTTTGCCTGGATTGCCTCGTTTAAACTAAAGACTCCATACACTGCTGCACCGGCAATGACAAACGCCAAGATGCCAAGCGCTGCACCAACAGCTTTTTTCATCACAACCATTTTGATTTTAAATTATTTATGTCAAACTTCTCTTTGATCAGTAATCAAGGTTAGTAATTGATAAATAGAACTTTATTTACGAATTCACAAATAGAAAATTTTAAATGATCAAAAGGACTTGCGTTTTGATCTAAAATGAGATGCCACGATGTTAATTAGTTTTCACAAATTTTTTATCACGAATTTAATTTTAAAATAGAAAAAGATAAATTTTTTTCCAATAATGGCAAGTAATCATTCTTGTAAAATATTTCAAAATGATTTTGAAAAAAATATTTTTCAATATCATAATCCTTTATGCAAGGCGCACTAGATTTATGGCTCCAAAAAGATGGAGATTACCTTTACATCAACTCCTTCGGTGAGTGTGATGTGCCAGTTTCCTGTCTCAAATGAAGGCAAGGCAGAATAATTGACATTGTACGAGCCGTCAAAGTTTATGGTGGCAGCACCATAGTATGTCTTGCCAGACGGGCTAGTCAGAGCCGTACTTATCCTGTCATAGGGCGGTCCTGTTCCTGAGATGCGAATCATGTCGCCTTTGGTATAGATGGTCTTGTCTGTCTGTGCTGTAAATGAGAACGAGCCTCCAGATGAGCTTACAGGTCCGATGTAGATATAGACTAGTCTTGTCTGCCCTTCGTTTGAAAGTGTAACTGACCAATTCCCCTTTTCATATGAATCTGAAACAAAATAAGATAGAGTGTATGTGCCATCAGACCTTGTTGTAGTAGAAGCTGAAAATGTCAACCCAGATGGACTAGTCAAGACTCCCCCAACACTAGTGTTAGGCAAGCCTGTTCCAGAAATTGAGATAATGTCACCTGCCTGGTATACTATTTTAGATGGTTGTGCAGTAAATGTGGGCGGATTGTAACTTCCTGGTTGTATGGTAACACTAGTTGTTCTTTGTTCTCCTTGGTCTTTAACTGTGATTGACCAGGTTCCTGTCTCAAAGGGGGGTGAATCTGAAAAGAACATGGCATAGGTGCCGTATGATTGAACGGTAGTAAATGCTGCAGATGTTGCACCTGATGGGCTAGTAAGAATTGCAGTAACGGATGTATTTGGAACTCCAATTCCGTATATTTCTATTTGTTCTCCTGT
>Ga0210384_10000795_pt1 | contig 46501 bp, 34 predicted proteins | sample IncBWH2MmetaG_FD_160574 | JGI IMG/M metagenome (GOLD analysis project Ga0210384, IMG submission 160574) | Forest soil microbial communities from Barre Woods Harvard Forest LTER site, Petersham, Massachusetts, United States - Inc-BW-H-2-M | ecosystem: Environmental > Terrestrial > Soil >... | reverse complement strand
CGGCAGCGGCAACCACCATGTCGTCCCCATGGAAGAAGTGCGCTACCAGCCAGAAACATCCCGCGAGGAACAGGCTCGAGAGCGGGCCGGCGATGGCGATGTTGAATTCCTGCCGGGCGTTGTCGGGCTCGCGGCCGATTCCTGCGAGGCCGCCGAAGACGAAAAGCGTGATGGATTTCACCGGGATTTTGTATCGCAGCGCCACGAAGCTGTGGCTGAGCTCGTGGAAAACGACCGAGGCGAAGAACAGGACGCTGGTGATGACGCCGAGCGCGTAGTGCTGCGTCTGGCTCCAGCCTGGGTGCAGCGATGTGAACTGCTTGGCCAAAGAGAGCGTGATGAGCGCGAAGATGATGAACCAGCTTACGTGCAGGTAAATCGGGATGCCCCAGATGCTGAAGAGGCGAATCCCGGTTGATGGTGAGGGCTGCGCCATTGGCTTTCTCCGCCGCGGATTCTAACAGACGGGCGACCGCGCGTGCCAATTTCCACGACGTGTTTGGCGGACCACGGAAGGGCGCCCTCTGATTTCCGCTAAGCGCTTTGTTGTCAATCAATTTCCGTGTGGCCCGCGCAATGCTTATTGCCGTGTCGAGGGTAGGCGAAAGAGAGAAGGCCATGGACAGTTTCTTTGCATTCGCAGTAGTGGGGACGGCCATCATCGCGTCGATGGGCTTGGCGATGTGGATGGAATGGTATTGCCTGCGTTGGTTAATGCGGATCATGCCGGGACCCCCAGGAGCCGGGACAGCTCAGAGCACCGCGGCGGCAGTGAACGGGAACGAAGCAGCCGAGTTCGCGGAAATCGAGCCGGAGCTGGCTCGAGCGGAATTGGTGGCGGCGCCGGTAGGGTCAAGCGGCGTGCGGTAGGAAATCCGTCTCGGTATTTGGAGACTGAGGCGAGAAAGCGGAGGACACGAAAATGCTGTTCCTTAGGTTCTTGTTGTTGCTGGCGAGTCTTGGATTGCTGGTTTCGGCGGCGGGCGTGGTGCTGTACGACATTTTTCTCGCGTTTGAATTGAACAGACTGCTGCGGCGGCGCGATGCCGCGGCGGAGGGGACTGGGGCGGACGAAACGGGAGCGACGCCGGTCGGGGCGCAACGCACGCCGTTCGGAGCGCGGCCACGGCGTGTGATCCGATGGAACATGGCGGCGAAGCTGGCGCTGTTGGGCGCTGTGACTGTGCTGGCTGGGAAAAGCATCATCGTGGTGCCGGACGGGGCGGCGGGGATTCGCGTGAGCCAACTTTCGGGCGTGCGGCCGGGGACATTTTATCCGGGCACGCATTTCGTGTTTCCACTTTTCGATCGCGTGGTGCTGTTCGACACGCGCGAGAAGATCTTTCAGACGGCCTCGGCTGCAGGGCCGCGCGAGAAATCGGAATTCTTGAGTGTGGAAGCGCGCGAAGGCCTGGAAGTCGGATTGGCGGTGACGGTGCGGTACAGGCTGGACCCCGGACGGCTGGATTACATCCAGGCAAATTTGCCACAGCCTGTAGATGAAGAAATTGTTGCGCCCATAGTGACCAGCGTGTTTCGAGAGATGGCGCCGAATTATATCGTCCGCGATCTTTTCGCAGTGAAGCGCGAAGAATTTCGCTCGCGCGCCGCGCAAGCGATCACCGCGCGTCTGGCCGGCGATTCGATTGTGGTGAAGGAAGTGTTATTGCGGAAGGTGCAGCTGCCGGAAGAGTACGCGAAGGGATTGGAAGGCTTGCTGCTCAAAGAGCAGGAGGATGATCGCACGTTGGTGGATGCTTCGATCGAATTGAAGCGCGTGAAGATTGCCGAGTCGCAGGCGGAGGCCGCAAAAGTTCGCCAGGTGAAGCACGCGGAAGCGGATGCAGCGTCGCGCGTGATCATGGCCAAGGCGGAATCGGATTCGATGCAGTACACGCTGCCGCTCAAGCAGAAACAAATCGAGCAATCGCGGCTGGAAGCGGAGGCGCGCAAGGAAGCAACGATCAAGAATGCCGAAGCGGATGCCCAAGCGAAGGTGATAGACAGCAAGGCCGAGCAGGCCCGACGCGACCTGCTTTCCGAATCGCAAAATCTGCAGACCATCAAGAACGCCGAAGCGACCGCACAGGCAAAAGTGATTGACGGCAAGGCGGAACTCGAGCGGCGCACTCTGCTGGCCGATGCCGAGGCGCACAACATTCGGGTGACTTCGCAGGCCGAGGCGGAGCAATTGCAAATGCAAGCCGCGGCGCTGAAAGCGAATCCTCTGCTGGTGCAATACACGGTGGCGCTACGCTTATCGGATCGCGTGCAGATCATGATGGTACCGAGCGACGGGAAATTCTTCTTCACGAATGACGTGCTGAAGTCGGTGGGCGCGATGCAGGAGGGGACTGTGAAGCCAGGTTCGAAATAGACCAGATTCCCGGCCGGCCTCCTGCGGGCTTCCGCCACTCTGGGCTTGCAGGCGGCAATCGAAATCGGCCGCGGGATGAAAGCCGGCAAAAACCCTTGCGGGTGGCGATGCTTTACCCTGAGGCGCTGATGGAACCGGCTGAAGAGCACCGCCGCACTCCTAGGCCGGGAAGTTGGGGTTTTCGGGGTAAAGCATCGCCACCCTGCCGGCGTTTTCGGACGCAAGGGGTGAGTTGCATGAGAGGACACAGAGGAGCGCGTGCGGCGGCCGATCGAATCGGGCAATTCTCGGGATGTGCTAAGATTGCGGTTCGCGAATGCCCCGAGCCATTCGCGGAACTCCATGCGGCCGTCCCGCCGAATTCTTCTCACACCCACCATGAATTTTGTCTTGTTGCTCGCGAACTTTTCCGGTGCTGCATCAGCGCAAACTTCCAGTCCGCCGAATCAGCCGGTCGAATCAACGCGAGCAGCTGCAGCGACGCAGGCAGAGCTTTCGGCGAAATGGAACGAAGCCGTGCGCGCCCTCGCGGAGAAAATTGCCAGCTCTGCTGGCCCGTCGCGTTCGCTTTCAATCGATTGGGGCCAACTCTCAACCCTTAGTGCCGTGGATATGGCATTCATACAGAAAGCTTTGCTCGACGAATTGCGGCGCCGCCGCTTCTATGTGGGGAAGAAAACCGGGGTCTCCAGCGCTTCTGCGCAAATCGAGCTAGTGCTCTCGGAAAGCGTAGCTGGCTATGTTTGGGTGGCTAAGATCCGCTCCGGCACCTCCGAGGCGACGGCCATCGTGGGGGTCCCGAGGATCGCGAACGGGGCGGCCGCTGAAAGAAAGGCTTCCTTATCCCTTCAGCGCAAGCTTATCTGGAGGCAACCAGAGCGATTTATAGATTTCATCCTGCCCGACATCACATCAGACGGTATCCCGCACATGGCCGTTCTGGAGCCGACAGCCGTGGCCTACTACAATTTCAAACAAGCGCACTGGGAGCAAAGCCAAATCATTCGATTGCATCCAGTGACTTACATTTCGCGCGATCCCCGCGGCTTGCTCTCGCTCTGGGAGGGAAGACTGGACCTACACGTTCCCGGCGAGTCGTGTACCGGCTCTGCCACGAGTTCGCTGGAACTCAGGTGTTCCTCCGATCTCTCCATGCCCTCGGAAACAGAATGGCCTCTGATGGCGGGTGGCGAAGAACGCGGGGATGCATCTTTCGAGAAAACGGGAAATTATTTTGCGGGCCTGCTGGCAATTTACGGGGATGTGGAAGCAAAGCTGCCGCCATTTTTCGCCGCCGCAGTATTGAACACCCAGGATGAATCGCATTGGATTCTGACTGAGCTCGATGGCAAGGCGCGCCTCTATGATGACTCTTCAAGACCCAAGGCGGCTTTCCTTGGGTGGGGTGATGACATCGCGTCAGTCGTGACCGGATGCGGTGAGTCCTGGCAAGTGCTGGTTTCGGGCACGAGCGATTGGACCGAGCCAGATCAGATCCAAGCGTATGAAATCGTTGGAGGACAGGCCGCGGCGGTAGGGTCAAGACTGGAATTCCCGGGGCCGATTTTAGCGCTGTGGCCGTCGACAGACCTGAAATCGGTGCGCGTGGTCTCGAGGAGTTTACAGACAGGAATGTATGAAGCTTCGATCGTGTCTGTTTCTTGCACTGATTAGTTTGGCGCTTGCGACGGTCCCCGCGGAGACGGCCCGGCGGCCGCGGTATGGCGGTGTGCTCCGCGTGGAGATTGGTGCGGTGGTCAGCTCACTCGATCCGGCGGCACCGGCCGAGAACTCGCGGGAGGCGGCGGCGAAAGAACAAATGTACGCGCTGATTTATGATCGCCGCACTCTGGACGGCCCGTTTTCGGGGGTGAGTGGTTCGGGGCCGTTCCAAATCGCAGAATGGGAGCCGGGGAAGCACGCGACGCTTACTGCCAACGACGGTGCACCGAGTGGGCGGCCGTTTGTGGACTCGATTCGGATTCAGATGGGTCGGCCGGCGCGGGACATCGTGCTGGACTTGGAGCTTGGAAAGACGGATCTTTCCGAGATTCCTCCCGAGCAGGGGCGGCGTGCGGCGGATCTCGGCGTGCGCGTAAGCGTATCGCAGGCGGATGAGTTGCTGGCGCTGGTTTTCCCGGCCGGCCGGTTGGCGACCGAGGATGCGCGTGTGAGGGAAGCGCTGGCGGCTGCGATTGACCGCGCTTCGATTGTGAATTTTATCCTGCAGAAGAATGGAGAAGCGGCGGGCGGGCTGCTGCCGCAGTGGTCCAGCGGCACGGCATTTCTTTTTTCGACGGCGGCGGATGCGGGACGCGCGAAGGAACTTTTTGCGCAAATCGCGGGCGCCCCCAAGTTGGTGTTGGGATATGATTCGGGCGACCCGCTGGAACAATCGGTGGCGGAGCGTATTGTGGTGAATGCGCGGGAGGCAGGGATTTCGGTGGCGGCGCAAGCGATACCGGGAGCTGGAGCGGCGGCCGCGACGCGGTCCGCTCTCGATGTGCGATTGATGCGTTTGCGGATGTCTTCACCGCGGCCTCGCCGGGCGCTGATGAATTTCCTGACTGCGCTCGGACCGCTGGCGGGTATTGACGCGTCGCTATTGCCGGATCCTGCTTCGCCCCAGGAAATCTATGACCGTGAACGCGCCATCGTTGGCAGCTATCGAGTGGCGCCGCTGGTTTGGCTGCCCCAAGTGTACGGATTGAGCGGGCGAGTGAGGAATTGGAAAGCGCCGGGCCCGGGAGAGACCTGGCCTCTGGCTGATGTCTGGCTCGATGTGACGCCAGAAGCGGAGGGAGAAAAGGATAAGCTGTGACGTTCCGGTCAAAACTTTTCTGGGTGTTCACGCTGGCGCTGCTGCTGTCTGTGGCGTTGATTGCCGCAGGCGTGATGGTGGTGACGCAACGCGCGTTTGAGGGTTTAAATCAGCAGCACAGCGACGCGCTGGTGGCGCAATTCCAGCGCGAGTTCGAACGGCGGGGCCAGGACATTGTGCATCGCGTGCAGGGAATCGCGGACGCGGAGCCGACCGTGCGCATGGCGATTGACCTGAGCCGGCCGAGGAGCGATGTTTCGATTTATGTGAACGACGGGCGCGGGGTATCGCGGGCGCACCAGTTGGATATACTCGATTTCGTAGCCAACGATGGCTCGATTATTTCTTCCGCCGAATGGCCGGCGCGCTTTGGCTACAAATTGAGTTGGGTGACGCAACCGGAAGATTGGGCGGCGCGCGGTTCGTTTCTGACAAAGGTGGAAACGCCCGAGGGGCCGACGCTCGCGCTGATGTCCGTGTCCACGGTACGCGTGGGCGATAACAATCTATATGTGGCGGGCGGCCAGCGGTTGGGGAAGGAATTTCTAGCGTCGCTGGTGCTGCCTGCGGGAATGCGCGCGCTGCTCTATTTGAATCTGGATCCAAGCTACCAGCCCGCGAATCTGCTCGACGCGAACGGACCGGCGAACGATGCAGAACGATTTGCCCCGATTCTCGAACGGGAGCAGAAACAGCCGGGCGAGCAGACCGCGAAAATAAACTGGACCAGCGACCCAGCAAGCGCAGAGATCTTTCACGCGCTGCCGCTGCTGGGCCGGAAAAAGGAATTGCTGGGCGTGCTGTTGGTGGGGAATTCGCAACGCGAAGTGGCCATTCTCGAAAACCGCATTATCTGGCTGGCGCTTGCGGTGGTGGGCATCGGACTGGTGTTTGGTTTGCTGCTGAGCTGGTGGGGCACGGCGCGCGTGACCCGTCCGGTGCGCAAACTGGCGGAGGGCGCGCGCGAAGTGGCGGCAGGAAACTGGCACGCGCACGTGGATGTTCCGGGCGGCGGCGAAATCGGACAGCTCGGGCGCGCGTTCAATCAAATGACGCAGCAGATGAGCGAGCAGCGCGAACGGCTGGTGCAATCGGAGCGCGTGGCGGCTTGGCGCGAGGTGGCGCGGCGTCTGGCGCATGAATTGAAAAATCCGCTGTTCCCGCTGCAGACCACGGTTGAAAATTTGCAGCGCGCGAAAGAGCAGAATCCCGAGCAGTTTGAGGAAGTGTTCCGCGAATCGACGGGCATCCTGCTTTCGGAAATCCAGAATTTGAAGACGATTACCGAGCGCTTCAGCGATTTTTCGAAAATGCCGCAGCCGGAACTGGCTTCGGTGAATTTGAACGAGGTGGTGCGCAGCACCGTGAAATTATTTGAGGCGCAATTTGGGGCTGTGGGACGCCCGCCGATTACGCCGGAGCTCCATCTGGAGGAAGATTTGCCGGCGATCCAGGCGGATCAGGCGCTGCTTCATCGGGCGCTTGAGAATTTGATACTCAATGCCATGGACGCAATGCCCGCGGGCGGGGTGCTGATGTTGCGGACGACGCACGGCAACGGCGACGTACATCTGGAGATTTCAGATACCGGCACCGGGCTGACCCCTGAGGAATGCGACCGTCTGTTCACCCCTTACTACACGACCAAGCAGCACGGCACGGGGCTGGGACTGGCGATCGTGCAGTCGGTGGTGAGCGATCACGGCGGACGCATTTCCGTCGAAAGCGAAACGGGCGTAGGCACTGCTTTCCACATTGACCTTCCGGGCCAACCGACGGCGCCGCCGCGCGCGCAGAATTTTCAGATAGTTCTTGAGAAAGAGAAGAGCAAAGAAGGGTCGTAACCCGCCGTGCCGCCGAAAGCCCACATCCTAGTGATTGATGATGACGCAAATACGCTTGCTTCGCTGGCGCGCGCATTTCGGCTGGCAGGACACCAGGCCACGGTGTGCGACAACGCCGCGCGCGCGCTCGAATTGGCAAAGGCAGAACGATTCGATCTGATTCTTTCAGACGTGGTGATGCCCGGGCGCGACGGCATCGCGCTGCTGGAAGATTTGAAGAAAGCGGGAGTGACGGCGCCGACGGTGATGATTTCCGGACAAGCGACAATCGAGATGGCGGTGAAGGCCACGCGGCTGGGCGCGAGCGATTTTCTGGAGAAGCCGATCTCAACGGACAAGCTGCTCCTTACGGTCGAGAATGCGCTGCGGCTGAAACATCTGGAAGAAGAAAACCACGATTTGAAGCGGAGGCTGGGACGTCACCACCTCGTGTGGGCCAGCGCGGCGATGCGAGAGGTGATGGCGCTGGTGGAGCAGGTGGCGGCGAGCGAGACGCGCGTTTGCATTCGCGGCGAGACAGGGACGGGAAAGGAATTGATCGCGCGCACGCTGCATGAGAAGAGTCCCCGGCGAAATGGGGCTTTTGTTTCGCTGAATTGCGCCGCAATTCCCGCGGAGCTGATGGAATCGGAATTATTCGGTCACGAAAAGGGATCGTTCACGGGAGCGGCGGCAAGGCACGTAGGGAAATTCGAGCACGCACATGCCGGGACTTTGTTGCTGGATGAAATCGGGGACATGCCGCTGGCCATGCAGGCGAAATTGCTAAGGGTACTCGAAGAGGGTGAAATCGAGCGCGTGGGGGGGGACCAGCCGTTTCGGGTGGATGTCCGCGTAGTTGTGGCGACGCATCGGAATCTGGAAGAGCAGGTGCGGCAGGGGACTTTTCGCGAAGACCTCTACCATCGCGTATTTGTGTTCCCTATCGTGCTCCCGCCGCTGCGCGAACGGCGCGAGGATATTCGCGTGCTGGCGGAACATTTTGCGAAGCAACTGGCGGATCAAAACAATTGGAAGCCGAGGAGCTTTTCGGCCGAAGCGAGCAGAGCACTAGAAGGCTACGACTGGCCGGGAAATGTGCGCGAGCTTCGGAATGTGGTGGAGCGCGTGCTGCTGCTCTCGTCTGCAGAGCCTGTGGAGGCCCAGACGGTCGAGCGCGCGCTGCCAGCGGCCGGCGATGGGAACGCCGACGGATTTAGAGCCACAGCCGGACTCGCTAGGGGATCGCTTGCGCAACGAGTGGAAGCATTCGAGCGGGAGACGCTGCTTGCGGAGCTGAAGCGGCATCGCCACCACATGACCAATGCGGCCAAGGCGCTGGGCCTAGAGAGAAGCCACCTCTACAAGAAATGCCAACAGTTGGGAATTGATCTACGCGCCATCCGGCAGGCCGAATAGTGCCTCCAGGAGCGAGAGCAGCCCGAACGCGGGCCACGGCACTTTGAAATGCAGTGACCCGTGTCAGGGCAGATGAGCAGCGATCGAGTCGCTCGGTTGAGTCCTACCTAGTCACAAAAACAAACACTGGGTCGGAGGCAACACCGTTGGCAACCACCTCGAGTTTACTGATTCCGGGTTCCTGCACGGCGGGAACATCGAAATGAGTGGATACGAGGTCGTCGGATGCCACGGCCATGGTGCTGTGATCGTGGGTGCGGCTGTACTGAACGTGACCGCTGATGAGATTGGTGATGCGGACCAACGGGAAATTGGTCGCGGCCTGCACGTCATCTCCGTAGGCCGCTCCCTGCGAGAAGCCGTTGAAGTGGAATCCGAAAATTGGATACGAGTGGCCACGGTCCAGGAAAATCGGGGTGAAGAGCACGACAGGCTCCAAATTGTCCCGGTGTCTTGGGGTGGGCGTATAGATTTCGATATCGTCCGAGAAGTCCGTGAAGAGGATCTGGCCGGTCGGAAGCACAAGCATGTTTCCGAAGAACGAACCGTCGGTTGGTGTGTTCGGGGTTCCGGGAACGGCTGAGATGTCCTGTCCGTCCCACTCAAGGAATGCCGCGGGAGCAGCGCCAAAAGCGGGGCTCGCAAACATAAGGACCTTGCCGTTGGGCTCGAGTGCAGCGGGACCGTCGGCAATATTGTTTCCACCAGGGAGGTCCGGACCAGCCTTCCATTTTCCGGTGCGGGAGTTGTAGATGGCAGTGTGGCCGGAGGCGAAGCCCGAGGCCGTGGTGGAATCCGGGCAAGTGTCCGAGCCCATATAGAACACGGTGCCATCGGGACGGAGCACCGCCGGCCCTACTTCAAAAGTGGGGCCATTCTTCGGCTCCTGCGACAGTTCGCCGCAAGTCAGCCAGGAATCCCAGAGTTGTACCGGAGTAGTTCCGGCGACGCTCCAGTTGCCAGTCCGGGGGTTGTAAATCTCATAATTCGCGCCATCGGGAATGTACGGAAACGGCGAAATCGGGACGTAAGCATCCACGGTGAGGACCTTTCCATTGGGAAGCAGCGTCCATCCCTCTTCGTCATTGGGGTCGAACTTTCCTGCCCCCGTTGGTGTCCAGGTAAGCGTCTTGGGGTTCAACAAGGCGGCTTGATTTGTGCAGCAATTAGATTGCATGAACGTGCCGTCGGGCAAAACAACGCTTTGAGAGTCGCCAACCGTCGTCCACCCATCTGGAGCATTGACGGGCGTCCAAGTATTCGCCAGCGGATCGTAAATCGCACCCAGCGGCGTCCACACCGGAACGAAGAAATTGTATTCGCCGCCCTCGATAATCATTCGCCCGTCTGGCAGCACAGCGGAGGAGTGGTAGAGCGGGCTGTATCCGGCCGGCAACGAAGCGATTTGCGTCCAGGTCCCGTTCACGTAACTGCCGTGTTTATCGGGCGTCAATTTCCACCAATCCTGGCAGCCGCCATCTTGCACCAGGACCGTGCCATCGGTGAGCAGGATGGGGTTGGCAGCAGCGGCGCAGTTGATGGGGTCAAGAAATGTAGGTTGGTTGGTCAATGGCGTCCACGGGGAAGCGGAAGTGTTTTTTTCAGAACTGTTGGCTTGCGCCGCGACCCCGGCCTTCGTCAGGCTCTCTGCCTGAGCTGAATGGCGAGCGGGTCCTCGGGGAGGAATCGGCGTCAGGCGCTGCGCCCCGGTGAGTTGGGGCCACGCCAGCAGTGCCATGAAGGCAACTGCAAACAAGTGCAAACCTTTCGTGTTGGTTCCTTGCATGTGGTCTCCTTAAATTAAATAAACATCGAACCTGCTCCGCAGTTTTCCTCAGAGCTGACTGCAATTCTCAGTTGCATCGTCGCCCGAAGCATAGGTCGCAAGCCTGCTTTGGCGAGGTCAGAAATGGATGAGTTGACCGATGGCTCTAGGAGCGCAGCGACCTGGACGGGCAAGCAGGAACAGCAAAGCACATGGATCTTCGTGGTGTGAGCCGTATCCAAACGCTCGCCGAGCGCCTGTCCTGGATTGTTCGTAGTCGAACTCGATCGGCGGCCAGTACTACTAGTCGCCTGTCCCGCGAAGCTCGCGCTCCGCGGGGCCTGCATATATCACGCGAGGCAAACCGATACAAGATCGAAAACAAAGGATTAATAGGGGCAGGTAATGAGCGGGCGCCTGTGAAGGTTCAAGCGCGGCCTCAGTCCGCAGGGGCACAAATCAACCCGACGGGCGCATGGAAATTTTCTCCGGCACAATCGCTCTCAAGCAGCTTTTTCTGGCGTGGGGTGTCGCTGCGTGCGAAAATTCTCAATGGTGACGGGAATGCTTCCAATCTATGTGGCCGCCGGCGGCGTGTGCGGGGCTGGAGGAATTTTTGCGTGGGCGGCGATGGCTCCTTCGGCGCAGCTGTTCGGAGCGACATTACGGCACACGGATGATCCCGCGACAATAGCACTTACATTTGATGACGGCCCGAATCCGGCGATCACGCCTGCACTGCTGGACCTGCTTGAGCGTTACAACGCGCGGGCCACTTTCTTCCTGATCGGGAAGCACGCGCGCGCATTTCCGCAACTGGCGAAGGAGATTTCTGAGCGCGGGCACACCGTGGGGAATCACACTGAAACGCATCCGAGGCTCACTTTTTTTTCTCCGCGACGCATTGCGGAGGAGCTTCGCCGTTGCGATGAGGCCATCGAGGCTGCGACGGGGAAAGTAATCCGCTGGATGCGACCGCCCTATGGATTTCGCGGGCCGCAACTGGATGGGGTCGTGCGCGGGCGCGGTGGCGCCGGTGTGGTGATGTGGTCGGCAATGGCTTATGACTGGAAGCCGCAGCCTGCGGGGCGGGTGATTAAGCGCTTGCGCGGTGTGCGGGGAGGCGATATCGTCCTGCTGCACGACGCCGATCATCGCGAGCCGCAGGGCGATCGCCGTCATACGATTGCGGCGCTCGAATACTGGCTGCCGCGTTGGAAAGATGCGGGGTGGCGATTCCTGAGCGTCGATGAGTTGGCTGGGAGCCGGCCGGCGGGCTGAGAAAATGGACGAGCGAAAATTCTACGACGAGAAAGAGCAGACCAAACAGATTCAGCTGGTGTGCCCGCATTGCCGGCAAGAGAACACATTTCCAGTGCGCTGGATGGTGCGCACAAAAAAGGCGGCGCCGCCGAAAGGCGGGAACGAAGAGGATCGCGCGCACTACGCGAAAGCGCGGTCTTACATGGTGCGCATTGATGATATGGTTGCCTGCCGGAATATTCGCTGCCGCAAGCGGTTTGACCTGACCGGGCAGACCGTGGTGCTGACCCAAGAGGGCGGTCTGCCCCAGGACGAGCCGGAGTAGAAAATCGCAAATCAAGAAAGAATCGACCGTAGAGACGCCGGCAGCGCAGAGGAGTTCAAGGGCCCTAGCATCGACCGAGTTCCGACGGCGACCTTGCTGCCTCTAGTCTTCTTCTGAATTTCCTCCCGCGACTGCGGTGGCGGGCTGTCCTTCGATGACTTCGCGGATTTTCTTGGCGAGCGCCTTCAGGTTGAATGGTTTTTGGAGAAAGGCTACGCCGCCTTCTAGCACGCCGTGGCGGAACACGCTATCGTCCGTGTAGCCGGAGATGAACAGAACCTTCAAGTCTCTGCGCTCGGCAGCAAGGCGGCTGGCCAGTTCGCGGCCGCTGAGACGCGGCATGACCACGTCAGTGATGAGCATGTGAATGGGCCCTTTGTGGGCCGCGGCGACTTCGAGCGCCTGAATGCCGTCAACGGCCTGTAGAACGCGGTAGCCAATCGTGCCCAGATAGTCGCCAACCAGTTCGCGCACGCTCTCTTCGTCTTCCACAAAAAGAATTGTTTCCGTGCCTGGAGCGGGGCCGCTCTGAAATGGATCGGCGAGCGCCTTTTCAATTTTGGCAGAGACCTTCGGGAGATAAACCTTGAACGTAGTCCCATGCCCGAGCTCGCTGTACACCCAGATAAATCCGCCGCTCTGCTTCACGACGCCGTAAACCGTGGCGAGGCCAAGACCGGTGCCTTTGCCCTGGGCTTTTGTGGTGAAAAACGGCTCGAAGATGCGCGCCTGGGTTTCGGCGTCCATGCCGCAGCCGGTGTCGGTGACGGTGAGCATGACGTAAGGGCCGGGCTCGAGTCCGCCGGGATGTTTCGAGGCGTAGCTACGATCGAGGTCAATGTCGGAAGTTTCGATGGTCAACTGGCCGCCATCGGGCATGGCGTCGCGAGCATTGACGACCAGGTTGAGCACCACTTGCTCCATTTGGCTGGGGTCTGCTTTCACCCGTCCCAGGGTCAGGCTGGGCAAGAAGGACAATTCGATATCAGCGCCGATTACACGCGAAACCATCTGGATCATCCCGGAGACGACTTCGTTCAAATCCAGAACGCGGGGCTGCAGCACCTGCCTGCGGCTGAAGGCCAGCAACTGCCGGGTCAACCCGGCGGCACGGTCGGAGGCGCTCTGTATTTGTTCGACGCTACGGCGCACGGAAGAGGTTTCCGGAAGCCGGTCGAGCAGCATTTCAGCGTGGCCCTTCACGACCATGAGGAGGTTATTGAAATCATGCGCAACGCCCCCGGCCAGCTCGCCCACGGCCTGCATCTTCTGCGACTGGCGCAACTGATCGAGTAGGTGCTGGCGGTCGGTGATGTCGAGCGCCACACCGACGACGCCTACAATCTCTCCTTCGTTCGAACGCAGCGGCTGCACGTGGGATTCGAAAATTCGCTTTTCCCATTCCATTTCGTAGGTGATGGATTCGCCGGCCAGCGCTTGGCGATGCGCGGCGATCGGGGCGAAGTCAGGGTCCTCGGTGCGGAAGTATTCGCCGAGAGACTTGCCGACCGCCTGGTTTGTACGCAGTCCAATGGCTTTCAAGCCGGCTCCGACCGAAGAAGTGAACCGCAGGTCCTTGTCCGTGGTCCACAAGACCGCGGGCATGTTTTCGATCATCACACCGAGGCGCGCCTCCCCTGCCTGGCGCTCGTTTTGAGTGCGCTCGAGGTCTTCGAGCATGCCGTTGATGGATTCGCCCAAATAACTGATTTCATCTCTGCCGCTCCCGGTGAGCCGCGCCGAAAGATTGCCGCTGGTTCCAATTTCGGTGATGTTTTCGCTGAGGTTGGCGATGCGTGACAGGACGGTGCGCTCGAGCAAGTAGAGCGTAACCGCGCCGAAGACGAGCCCGGCCGCAAGCAACAGCAGCAGGAACTGCAGTAAGCTGGTTTGCCCCTGCCGATAAATGCTCCGAGGTAGGAGAATGCGCATCAGCAACACCGGCTGCCCGTAGATGTCGGTCAATTCCCCATAAGCCGCCACCGATTCCTGGTCAAACGGGTGAGTCATGGTGGGGTGTTGCTCCGAGAGGAAACTCGCTGGATTGCGGAAATCAGCGGGGAGCATGGGCTGATCGAGGCGCTGCAACTCGAGCTGCATGTGCGTCATGGCAGCCAGGCGTACGACTTCAGCGGCATCGAGGGAGCGGCCCATGAGCAGAGTTCCGGCGATAGGGCCCTGGGAATCACTGGTCAAAACCGGACGCGCATCAATGAAAACAGGGCCCGGGGCAAGCATCAGAATGCCTGCGACTTTGCTCTGTAAATTCGCATGAGTGAGGAGCAGGGAACCCGGCCCGAGGTGCTGATCGAGGTCCGGGGGAACCGGCGCTTCGTCGAGCGTGCCCAGGCCAAAGCCTTTCGAGAATAGCTTGTGGCCCGAGTTGTCCAGAATGACGACGAAATTCACTTTGAGCTGCTGGAAGGTCGGGACGGGGAATTCTGATTTTATGTAGCCGGGATTCTTGCCGTGAACGTAGGCAATGGTTTGGTCCCAGGAGGCGTATTCACTGGTGGTGCGGTCGAGCGTGTCGAGTTCGTTTGAAATCGCGCTCGACGCTCGTTTCAAATTCTGGCGTGCGAATTCCTCCTCCAGGTGGTCGAATCCGCGCATGAGTACGACGCGGGAGAGCGTGTAGAGGCCGCCGATCAATCCCAGCATCGCGGCCAGGATGATGAGCAGAGTCTTCCCGCGGAGAGAAGAAAGGAAACGCAGCGGCGCTGGTCGGAACGGGCCCAAGTCTCTGCCTCATCTTTCAGTATAGGCGCGGCCAACATTTGCTACCGCTCGGGGTGTCTTAGTCGTACACTGCGGGAACGTGTTTGCCGCTCCGAGGGGAAGAGGAAGTGCCTAAAATTGCCTATGCGGGGCATCTCGATATGCGCAGGCGGCATCCCTTCCACATGCACCTCTGGAGGAAGATATGAACAGCCGACTTGGCTCCCTGGGTCTGGCGGCAGTCGTTGGAATTACTCTTGGGCTGGCGGTACCTGCCTCGGGGCAGGACGAAGGGCCCCTGGCGGCAGGCCAGCGAACCCAGTCCGCGCCCGAACAGCCGGCAGCGCAGAATCCGCCTGCTCGGGTTTCCGCGGAGGCAGCAGCGTCGGTGCCCGCGGCAACGGCGGCGGCGCCGGATACGAAAGCGCAAGTGCGGATTCCGTCCGGCACGGTGCTCCCGCTGGTATTGCACAACGGCATCTCCACCCGCAGCGCGAAGCGGGGCGACCCGGTTTATTTCGAGACGCTTTTCCCGGTGATGATTGATGGCAAGGTAGCCATTCCTGCCGGGTCTTACGTCAGCGGCGAAGTGACCGAGTCGGTGCGCCCGGGACGCGTGAAGGGCCGCGGAGAGTTGATGATCAAGCTGAATACGCTGATTCTTCCGAACGCCTACATGGTGAACTTGAACGCCGCGCCGAAGGACGCCTCCACCGGGGGAAATGAAACGGTGGACAGCGAAGGAAGAATCCGAGGCGATAGCGACAAGGCCTCCGACATCGGCAAGATCGCCGAGACGACGGCTGCCGGAGCGGGGATCGGCAGCATTGCCACGCGCACGGGCACGGGCGCAGCCATTGGTGCAGGAGCTGGCGCGGCGGTGGGACTAATGGCGGTGCTGCTGACGCGTGGACCGGAAGCGGAGATGCCGCGCGGGACGACCGTCAGCGTATCCTTGAATCGTCCGATTTTCCTTGACGAGGATAAGGACCAGTTCGCGACGCCGGGGCAGGCTTCTACGCTGGCAGGCCCGGGGAATCGCGAGCCAATTCGCACCAAGAATATTCCCTTCTAACGAAAATCAGGACTTGCCGAAGCACCTGTTGCGGTCGTCGTGTGCGAATTTTCAGCCGAGAATCGAAGCGGTGAAAATGCGGTGGTATCCATGGGCACCTGTCCAGAGAGAATCCATTGGCCGAGCAGCATCCGGGTGACGGGCGCGAGCAGAATTCCGTTTCGATAGTGACCCGTGGCTATGAGCAAACCTTCGATGTCGGTGGGCCCGAGGACCGGCAAATTGTCCGGAGTACCGGGGCGCAGTCCCGCCCAGGTTTCGACGATCTCTGCTTGCGCCAGTCCGGAGATCAATTCCAGTGCGGCATCGAGAATTTTGCGGATTCCTGAAGGGGTGACGTGCTTTTCGAAGCCCGCCTCTTCGAGAGTGCTGCCGGCGATGATGCGGCCATCGCGTCTGGGGACCAGGTAGCCATTCTCTGATCGCACTACTGTTCGCAAGGTCAAATCAGCGGAACGCAGGGCAATCATCTGGCCGCGTACCGGGCGCGTCGGCGCATAACGCGCGAGCCAATCGATTCCGCCGGAGTAGGCACCGGCGGCAACGACCACAAACTTCGCGGGGATTCTCTCGCCGCCGGCAAAGACGCCATCGCAGCGGCGGCCATCTTGAAGCACGGCAGTAACCGGGCAGTGGTGGCGGATTTCCACACCGCGGTTGCGCGCGGCGGCAATCACAGCATCGGTGAGGAGGTGGGGGTCCACGACTGCTTCCTCGCGGAGCCATGCGGCTGCGTGCGCCGCCGGGCCTAAGGAGGGTTCGAGTTGCCGCGCTTCTTCTCGCGAAATGATTTCGAAGCCCAAATCCAAACGATGGTATTCCGCGGCCATTTGCAGGCGTTCAGATTCGGCGCGCGGCCCCAAAAAGATCTGCAGGGCTCCTCCGTGGGTGAATTCGGTGCGTCGGCCCGAGGCTTCTTCGACCTTCAAGACAAATTCCGGATAGAGCCGCAGGCTTTCCTTTGCGAGCGGGACCAGGGGCAACGCATCGGGCGAATCTGGGCCCGGTGACAGCATCCCCGCCGCTGCCCGTGAGGACTCCTGCCCCGGCAACTGCCTGTCGAGGATGACGACCTTGAGTTTTTCTGCGGCTAGATCGAAGGCAAGCGAGCCGCCGATGATTCCGCCGCCGACAATGGCTACGTCAAATGCGCTCACGCGTTCATATTATCAGCAAACCGAGGAGTTCACAGGAGGCGGGATGGGGGATGCCAGAATTCCTTAGTCAGGCGGCGCGAGAGTTGGAGGCGGGCTCGACAGATGTGAACTAGAGCGACTGGACTAGTTCCACAGACAGCAGGCGGGCTTTCTGCGCGAGATTTTGGGCGCGAGCGAGATCACCGGCTTTGATGGCGTCGCGCGACTGCTCCATGAACCGGCTGATTTTTTCCTTGAGGTCATCCTGCGCAGCGCTGGTTTTTCTGCCGCTTGCCTGCTGAAGGTTTTGTTCGGCGACTGCCAGGTCATCCTTTGTTTTGCGTTCGTAATTGGCCTGTTCTTCCGGTGAAAGCTGGGGCGAAATCTGCGGCGCCGGTGGACGCGCCGGCTGGTCGACGGGGGGTTCGCTGGCGGGCTCCGTGACTGGCCGCAACGGCCTTGCCGGCTTGGGGTGGGGGGCAACGACTGTCGGTGGATCTGTGGCCGAATCTGGAATCGTGGGGGGAGGAGAGAGGGTTTCAGGCGGAGGGGATGCACTTGTATCCGGAGCAGTGTTCATGGGGCGCTGCATTTCCGCGTTGGAGGGCGCTGGTGCAGCCGCGACCGGAGGTGCAGCGTGCACCTGCTGCCGCGCGCACCCCGACAGAGCCAGCGAAAGACCGCCGGCAAAGAGCGCAGCGACAACCCGAACCTCTCGACTGCGGCTGGGCATGTGGCTATCTTTTTTCTTCTGCAAACGGCTGACTGAAATCGCGGACTTTTCCGGAAGGCGCATTCGTTGAGCGCGCCAGTGGCAATTCGATCCGGAAAGTGGTTCCGCGCCCGGCCTCCGACTCAAATTCTATCCGACCATTGTGCAATTGCACAAATCGAAACGTATTGGCCAGTCCGATGCCGGTACCGCCGGGCCGCGTGGTGAAGAAAAGCTGAAAAATTTTCTTTTGATCCTCGGCGGAAATTCCTTTGCCAGAGTCGGCCACTGCGATCACCGCCGAATCGCCGCTGCGGCGCAGGCTCAAGGTGATTCGTCCCCCTGGGCTGGTGAATTCAGAAGCATTGAGCAGCAGGTTGAGCACGCCCTGGTGAATGAGTTGGCGGTCCACGAAAACCGGAGGAAACTCCGAGGGCAGGTCCACACGCAACTCCAAGCCGGCTTTCGAGATCGACGGGCGGGCTGCATCCAGAACTTCATCGAGCAACTCCCGCAAATCCGTCTCTTCCAATTTCAATTCTACCGGCCTGGTGAAATTGAGAAATGTTTTTACGGCGCGGTCGAGGCGGTCAATTTCACTGTCGAGCATTTTTACGGCTTGCTGGGGCTCGAGCTCGACGGGCATATTTGCTTTCAGGACTTCGAGCCACAGACGCATGGAATTGAGTGGATTTTTCACTTCGTGCGCGACACCGGCAGTGAGGCGGCCGAGCGCGGCGAGCCGCTCGGAAATTTGAAGCTGATCGCCGATGCGCTGGAGAGATTCCACGTCGCGAAATGTGACCAGGGTGCCCATGCGCTGGCCGCGTTCGCGGATCACTTGGGCGGTGAGGCCGATTCGGCGCGTGCCAGTGGAATCGCTCAGCGTCACTTCGGTGCCATCCACCGGTCCAATGTTGTCGCCTTCGAGCCGCAGCGCGCTGCGCATGGGATGATTGGCGGGGAAAATTTCACTGATGCGTTTCCCCCTAAGATCGCTCGCGCGTCGGCCAATAAATTTCTCGACCGACGGGCTGACAAGCACCGCGCGGCCATCGGCGCCGAATAGGAGCAGGCCATCTTCGAGGCCGCTCATCATCTGGTCGAGATTTTCTCGAAGGGTGCTGAAAATCTCACGGACGTCACGCAATTGTTTTCCGATGCCAACGATTTTTGTGCTGACTACGCTGAGTTCGTCGCCGCGCTCCACCACGGGCTGGAGATCGAATTGGCCGGCGGAAATGCGATCCAATTGCGCGGAGATACTGTCAATCGGCGCAAGAGCGAAGCGGCTGACAGTGAATGCCAGGAATGTCGACAGAAGTACGGAGCCCAGCCCGTACCACGCAGCGGACTCAAGGCCTGGCGAAATCTCATTGCGAATGAAGACGGAGGATAGTCCGATGCGGATGTCGCCGAAGTGACCCGATCCGATCAGGGTAAACGGATAGGAAAACTCATAGGTTTGCGGAGGGCCGTAGAGTGCGCGCAGTTGTTCAAATATGCGCGCGCTGACAAGCGATCCCACAGGAGGCCTCATCGCCACTTTCTGGCCACGGAGGGAGGCATCGCTTGAGACCAGCACAATTCCATCCTTGTCACTGATGGTGATCTCGTAAATTGTTGGCGAAATTCCGACAGCCGATTCGATCAGAGTATTGAGCGTGCTGCTGTTGTCGAATGCTTTTTGCACATAGGCGCGCAAATCCTCGGCGCTTTCCGAAGCGGGCGTCTCATCCCGCTCTGCCGCATCTTTCAGGGCTTGATTGCAGGCGTCCTTAACTTGCTGTGCCACGAAACCCGCGCGGTCCTCCGCCTGGCGCAGCACTTGACGCGTAAGCCGCGCGATGTAGAGAGCGGACACACCGGTGACGACGGCGAGCACCAGCACCGAAGTCGCCAGCGTGAACTTAGTCTTCAGGCTGAGACGCATTTTTCCGCCCCGCCTCGTATTCCTTCAATTTGTTGTGAAGTGTCTTGAGGCTGATGCCGAGGAGTTCGGCAGCGCGGGTTTTATTTTGGCTGGTGGCGGCAAGCGTTTGCACAATCAATTCGCGCTCCACGGCATCCACCGTTGTGCCCACCGGAAAGCGAATCGCGCCAAGGCCCGCGGATGACTTCGCGCGAGCGCGCCCGAATTCAGAAGGAAGATGCTGGCGTGTGATGGTGCCCCGATCGGAGGCAATCGCAGAGCGTTCGAGGACGTTGCGCAACTCGCGCACGTTCCCAGGCCAGGGGTAGGATTTGAACAGATCCATCACGTCCGCACCCACGCCCGAGACTTTCTTGCCGTGCTTCTCTGAGATTTCCGCCAGCAGGTACTCGATCAACAGCGGCAAATCGTCTTTGTGATCGCGTAGGGGCGGCAAGTGAACATGAAAAACATTCAGGCGGAAGTAAAGATCCTGGCGCAGATGGCCGTCGGCAACCGCTTGTTCGGGATTCTTGTTGGTGGCTGCCACCATGCGCACGTCCACAGGTGTTTCGACTTTACTCCCCAGGCGCCGCACTTTGTGATCTTCGAGGACGCGCAAAAGCTTCGCCTGCGTCTGCGCCGGCATCTCGCCGATTTCATCCAGTAGCAGCGTGCCACCGTCGGCCAGCTCGAAGCAGCCGATGCGGCGCTCGGCCGCGCCGGTGAACGCCCCTTTCTCGTGGCCGAAGATTTCACTTTCCATCAACGATTCAGGAATGGCGGAGCAATTGATAGCCACAAACGGGCGGTCCGCACGCGGCGAAAGCATGTGTATCGAGCGCGCCACCATTTCTTTGCCTGAACCCGTCTCACCGGTGACGAGCACCGAAGCGGTCGAGGGCGCGGCCATTTCCACCTGCCGCATAACTTCCTGCATTTCGCGCGAGCTGCCGACGAGTGTGCCGAGCCGGCCGGCGTCCCGCAGTTGGCGCGTGAGGGCCGCCACGGATTGCTGGTCACGCACCCGTCCGAGCGCGCGGTCGAGCAGGGCTCGCAACACGGGTGGTTTCAAAGGTTTTTCGATGTAGTAGTAAGCGCCGGCTTCGATGGCTTGTACGATGCGTTCATCGCTGCCGCGTCCAGTGATTATGATCACCGGCGTGCGAAGAATCTCATCGCCCAGGTGGCGCAGCAGATCCAGGCCGTTCATCCCGGGAAGTTCGACATCGGCGAGGACGACGTGAGGCGCAAATTCCGGAAATTTCGCGAGCGCATCCTCGCCGCTACCCACGCCCAGGACTTCGCAGTTCCACTTCCGCAGGAGGGCTTCGTAGCCCTTGCGAGCGTTTTCCTCGTCTTCAACGATCAGGATGCGCTGCAACAAATTGTTGTTGGTGGCCATCAGGAATTGAATCTACCAGCAGTGCCGTTGAATTCCAAGAGAACGCGGCACCGAGTCCCGACGGAGTCCGGATGGGAACACCAAGGCCACCGACTTCACGCATGGATCCGGTATTGCTCTCCGCCCCGGCTGTGGAGCTCTTAATTTCGCCGGAGGGGAAGCGGACGAGCCAGCGCCAGTTCCAGCTTGGTGTCTTTTTCGATCGTGAGTTCCTGCCCCATGCCCGATGTGGCCATGAACGCCGTCACAGCGGCAATCCCCGCGCCTATTGCGGCCTCTTTGGGATTGCGTGCGACCACCCCCGGCGCCGCGCCCGCTAAGGCGGCCATGGCGACGGCTTCCTCTTCGCGCTTCCGTTCGCTTCCTCCGGCGACAATTTCGCCTTCATGGTCAAAAACCACACGGACCGAGTGAACGCCCGGAGCGTCGATTAGCTGCGCGACCAGCGGTCTGCGCCCCGCGCGCGTTTGAATGTCGTCAAACGTGAGCCAGAGGCGCGCTCTGCCCATCTTGTCCGCGGGCTCGACTTTGTCAATGTGGGCCTGGATTTCCGCGCCGGGGGCCAACACGCTTCCGTCGGCAGAAGTCAAAGCTTCTAGCGTGATTGCACGGAAGCGCTTGCCGGCTCGGTCGTCCTTGGTTGAGAGCTTATCCTGCAAGGCGATGAGAAATCGCGTCCCGGAAGGAACGGCATAGGCCGGCCCGGCCACTGTCTCGGGAGCGGATTGTGGAGGTGCCAGTGGGTCGTTTTGTGCTGCTTGGGCGGGGGATGATGACGGCTGGTCTTGCGCAAATGCGGGCATTCCGGCTGCGGCCAGAAAAGCGGCGACAGCCAGAAGCATAATTTTACGTTTCATATGCTTCTCCTGTAATTGGCTTGCCGCCCTTCGCCGGGAAGAAAAGGGTGTGTGCTCTGACTATACACCGAGATGGGGCAGAACGCATCGGGGTGGGCCGCGATTTTTTGCAAGTTGGAGAAGGGCCTCCGTGGCGGGTGCCAGGGAAAAATTGTTGTACGTTGAATCGGCACGCCTGAATTATAATCCGCCCGAATTCATCGGTTTACTCGGACTTGGGTTCTCCGGCTCTCATTGTTTGGGCATCGGCTCCAAATTCATTAAGTCCCGGTTGTTCCCCGATGCGTTGCTGGCGCGGGAATTTTCATCTGGGACAGTGGAAGTGCCGGCACGGGGAAGCCTCAAATCAGCAGCGAAGAAATAAGGAGGAAAGAATGAACTTCTCGGGACGGGCTGGAATCCTATTTTTGACGTCTCTCTTCCTTGTTTCGTCCGCACATGCGGATGGTGGTAAATCTGACGGCCAGGGCGCTCCGGCGGAATCAACCGTCCTGGCAACCACCGACTCCGCAATGAATCCGGCGGCTAGGACCACGAGTAATGCCGCGGCGCAGCCCACTGTCGCAGCCACGGCGAGCGCGCCAGCGGATCTCGGCACAGCACCCAGTCCGACGCCTGCGCCGGAACCGACGCCATCGAGAACGCTCGAAAGCGGCGAGCATGCGCGGAGGTGGGATCCGATGCCCGCACTCGACGGCAACCCGGGATTATTCACACTGGAAACTGGCGAGACTCTGCCGAAGGGAGCTTTTGATATCGCCTTGGGCTTGAATAAGTATTCGAGCATGCCGGGCAATCTCACCCTGTTCCAGGTACTTCCATCATTCGCAATTGGAGTTAACAGATGGTTTTCAATTTTCGCAGAGTTCCAGCCCCACGATCACCTTCATGTGGGCATACCGAGTGAGTTGAGCTTGAATGCTCCGCTTACCAACCCGCAATTCAACAACACAATTTATCGCTCGCTTCTCCCCGGCACCGGTGATCCACCGGCTTACGCGGAAAATCTTCCGTTTGCTTCGCACAGTGGCGGCAGTTATGGCGAAATGGATTTGGGTTTCAAGATCGGGCTGCTTTCCGAGAGGCGGGGAAACTGGGCCAGTCTCTCCCTTCGTAATGACTTCTTCATTCCGACAAGGACTGGGCTCCAGAGCCTGCTCTCGAACCAAGTGCAGTACGGAAATTTCAGCTACGGGATCGGGCTGGAAGCCAGCAAGACGATTCTCAATCGCACCATCCAGGTGGCGGCGAACTGGTCCTATCGCTTCATGCGCGAGCAAACTTTCAACGTCCCGGGGGGAACCCCTGCCGTCCAGGTGCTGGACCTCGCTGATCAAATGGGAGCAGGCCTGGGAATGCTGATTTTTCCCGACAAGCGATTCAACATCATGACGGAATATTCCGCGGTGATTTACATGCGCCAGGGGCTTCCCAATACCACGCTTGGACCTCGTGATCCGGTAAATAACGTCACGGGGATTCGTTTATATCTGACGAAACACGTCGCGATCGAAGCGGGGTATCGCTATGCGCTGAACTTGAGCAACCACCTGGACCGCAATGGATTCGTCGCGAAACTCGCCGTGGCGCACTGGCCGGAAAAGCCGAGGGTGTCGGATTTGCTCACCTCGTCCTGTTCGGTCGACAAGCCTTCGACGATGGAAGGATCGAACGATCTGGTCCAGGCGACGGCTGTGGCGAACGATTCCTATGGCCACCCGCTGACCTACAGTTGGACGGCGACCGGAGGAGCGATCAGCGGAAGCGGTCCTTATGCTCGCTGGGAACCAGCCCGTGCCGCTCCGGGAACTTATGCGCTGACGGTAAACGTGGACGATGGCGCGGGCAAGACCTCGATTTGCTCAACTTCCGTGATCGTGCGTCCCAGGCCCGCGCCTGTCTCGCCGGTGATGTCCTGTTCGGTAGATCGCGCGACGGTGATCGTGGGCGAGCGGCCGCAGATTACTGCGAACGCGAACGATCCGAGCGGCACGGCCCTCGCATACAAATGGCAATCGAACGGCGGACAAATTATGGGCACGGGCGCGACTGTTCAATTGGATACATCGGGGCTTGCGCCCGGCAACTACACTGTGACCGGCCGTGTGGAGAATGGTGCCGGTGGAGCGGCCGATTGTTCGGCGGGGGTCACTGTGCAAGCTCCGCCAACTCCGCTCGAGGCAGCGAAAATCGGCGAATGCTCGTTCGCGCGGAATAGCGCCGCGGTGAACAACGTGTGCAAACGCGTGCTCGACGATGTGGCTGTGCGCCTGCAAACCGACTCGAAGGCGAAAGCCGCACTGGTGGGATTTGCAGACCCGGAGGAACGTGGCGCATCTAAATTAGCAGGCCAGCGTGCCGAGAATGCCAAGAAGTATCTGGGCGAGAAGAAGGGGATAGATCTCGCGCGCGTCCTGACGCGCTCGGCTGCTGGAACCGCGGGCGGAGGCGATGAGAACCGGCGTGCCGACGTCGTGTGGATCCCGGACGGCGCCACTTACTGAGCACCGAAGCAAGTCGACGCGGGCACGAAGGCGTGGATGGCGCAGGCATCCGCGTCGAGGTGAGAGAGCTTACACATGATCCTGCGCGCCCTCCTCGATAGACCGAAGCCATTCCCGCAGGGAATTTCTGGGCTGGCGTTCCTGCTGCTCTTCCTTTTTTTGCCTGCGGGAGCGCGCGCCCAATCGTGGAAAGCGGTCGGCCCGGCGGGGGGAGATGTCCGCGCGCTGGCGATTGATCCCAGGCATCCGGAACTAGTGTATCTGGGCACTACCGACGGGCACATCTTCGGTTCGAGGGATCGTGGCGAGCACTGGAGCCTTCTCGGACTCGCTGGACCTGCCGCGAACGCGGTCGTGACCTCCCTTCTGGTGGATCGACGAAATTCCAACGTCCTTTATGCCAGCACATGGACACGCGAACGGGGAGGTGAAGGCGGCGGAGTTTTTCTCAGCACAGACGGCGGGAGATTCTGGCTAGAGACGGGCTTGGCGGGCCACGCGGTTCGCGCGCTGGAGCAGGCGCCTTCGGATCCGGACTTATTGATCGCTGGGGCGCTGGACGGAGTTTTTCGCTTGCGCGTTCGGAACCATACTTGGGAACGGATTTCGCCTGCAGGAGATTCCGAACTGCGGAATTTCGATTCACTCTCGGTCGATCCCTCGAACGCCGAAGTAATTTATGTCGGCACGTTTCATCTGCCGTGGAAAACGCTGGACGGAGGACAACACTGGGTTCCCATCCACCGCGGGATGAAGGACGATTCCGACGTGCTCAGCCTTGCGGTGGACACCGCCGATCCTCGGCGTGTTTTTGCTAGCGCCTGCTCAGGGATTTATCGCAGCGAGGATGCGGGAACCCGTTGGCGGGAAGTAGGGGGCATTCCGAATTCGTCGCGGCGCACTCCGGTGATTCGCCTGGATCCGTCGAACGCCCGAGTCCTCTACGCCGGGACTACGCAGGGGCTCTGGAAATCTTCCGATGGGGGAGCGAACTGGCGGCGCGTTTCGCCGGAAGATTGGGTGGTGAATTCGTTGGTGATTGAGCCGACGCGAGAAAGCGGCGATGGAAGTGTTTCTCCCAATGCGCCTGGGCGCATTCTGGTGGGGACGGAGCAGCAGGGAGTTCTCTCGAGCGATGATGGCGGGCTGAATTTTCGCGATGTGAACGACGGCTTCTTCCATCGCCGGATTGTTTCCCTGGCAGTGGACGCGAAGGACCCCTGGCATATCGCAGCCGCGTTTGCCGGCGCGCAGGGACCGGTGGCCGCATCCATGGATGGCGGGCGCACTTGGTCAGCGTTGGGCAGCGGCCTGAATGCCTCCGAAGTGTCGCATCTTTTTTCAATGCCGGATGGCTTCCTAGCCGCGCTGTTTTCAGGAGGACTGGTCCGTTTTGATTCTATCGAGCGAAGATGGTCGCGCTTGGGGGCGGTCGTCGAGAGCGCCGAGGGGCGTCCCGCTAAGAGTTCAGTACAAGTTAGCGGCAGGCAAAATCCTTTCACAGCACATGTGAATGATCTAGCTTTTGCGGGCGCGGCGTGGTTTGCGGCGACCGACGAAGGATTGTTTGGTTCGCCTGACGCGGGCAGTCATTGGAGCCTCATTCCTGCCGCGCCTCGGGCCTCGCCAATCAGCTCCGTGCACGCGGGAAGCGACGGCGTGAAGTTGCGAATCGTAACCGCGCTGGCGATAGTGTTTTCCGATGACGCAGGTACCAGCTGGCAATGGCACGACCTGCCGCTGGAATCAGGCGGCGTCCTTCGCCTGGAATTTGTGGACGAATCAACGGTGCTGGCTGTCGCCCGCAATGGCCTGTACATTTCGAACGACGGTGGCAATAGCTGGCGCCTCGCCGCCGCGGGACTCCCCAAAGGATTGCTGGCGAACTTGCTTATCAGGCCGGACATGTTGCTCGCTTCACTCGAGGCGGGCGGGCTCTACCTGTCGCGGGATCGAGGTGCAAGCTGGTCGCGCGTCGAGGACCAGGGCTGTGCCGAGGAGAGCATTGAGGATGTCCAGTTTCCCGCACTCGTGACCAAGCCGGCCGCCGGGCTGGTCTATGCCGGCTCCTTCGGGGAAAGAATATACGTGCTGGATCTAGCTGCGGCGCTGGAGTATGCGAGCGGAGGGGCATCGGGGAAATGAAGCATCCGTAGAACTACGTAGCTTTTCTTCCGCCTTCGGTATCTGAAGCCCAAATCGGCGCCGGCAGGGCTCCCGAACTTGCATCCTCAAGGGTCTTATGAGACTTGTAATTTTACGTAACATTACGGACTTGTTAATCATCCCATTCTGACACTACACTCCGCGGGATGAAATCCCACTCTCCTTACTAAATCCTGCCATTTGAAGCAGAACGCCTTGTGTGCCCATTTGGTGGCCGCATTGCTTTGGAAGCAAGGAAGTGGGAGTTTGACAAGAGGGGGTAGAAGTCATGTCGAGTGGAGCCGAAGCCGTCCTTGCCGCTGAAAGCCCGATGCCCGCAACCGTGCTGATTGTGGATGATGAGAATACCACTCGTACGCTTTGTCGCGATGTAGTCGCGGACTCTGGCCTTCGTACGCGCTTGGCTTCGACCACCGAACAGGCGCTTGAGATTATGGACCAATTTCCGGTGGATATTGTGATCACCGACTTAAAGGTGCCGGAGCTGGGCGGTCTTGAATTGCTGAAGCGAGTGCGTGAGGCATACCAGCGCACAGCGGTAATCGTACTGACGCAGTATGGAACGATCGAGAGCGCCGTGGAGGCGACGCGCATGGGAGCGGCGGATTATGTGACCAAGCCGTTCCACATTCCCGAGTTGCGGACCAAACTGGATCGCGTGGTCCGCTCGCTGGAACTGGACCAGGAGAACCGGCTGCTGCGAGAACAGCTCCGCACACGACCCGGCTTTGGCGGCTTGATCGGACTTTCTCCGAAGATGCAGCGCGTGTACCGTTTGATCGAGAAAGTAGGTCAGCACATCTATCCGGTGTTGATTCTGGGGGAGAGTGGGACGGGCAAGGAGCTGGTGGCGCGCTCAATCCATTTTTCGGGCCCGCGCAAGGCCAAGCCGATCGTGCCGGTGGACTGTTCCGCGCTGGTCCCCACGCTGATTGAGTCCGAGTTGTTCGGATATGTGAAGGGCGCCTTCACCGGTGCGAATCACACCCGGCAGGGATTGATGGAAGTTGCCAATGGCGGCACGCTTTTCCTCGATGAAATTGGCGACCTTCCCATCGATTTGCAGGCCAAGATTCTTCGCGCGCTGCAGGAAAAGGAAATCCGGCCGGTGGGCTCGACGGATCGTGTGCCGATCACCGTACGCGTGATCGCGGCGACCAATCGCGATCTCGATGCGGCCGTCCGCCAGGGCAACTTCCGGCAGGATTTGTATTTTCGCCTGAATGTGGTGCAGATCAAGCTGCCTCCGCTGCGCGACCGCAAAGGCGATATTCCTCTGCTGGTAAATTCATTTCTCGAGAAATTTAGCGGCCCCGACAGCGAACCACGCCGAGTTTCCGAGGATGCCATGGCCCGACTCATGGCCTACGACTGGCCCGGGAATGTCCGAGAGTTGGAGAATGCTGTCGAACGGGCCATTGCACTCGGTTCCGGTCCTATCCTGCACGTAGGCGACCTGCCTACAAACCTCCAGCAAAGCAACGGCGAGCGCCTGCTCCATGGTGACGAGCTGCTGCCACTCGAAGAACTCGAGCGGCGGGCCATCCTGCGCGCTCTGCGCGAGGCGGGGGGCGACAAACTGGCTGCCGCGAGGCTGCTCGGAATTGGCAAAACCACGCTGTACCGCAAACTGAAGCAGTATGACGCTCAGGCGCAAGCCAGCGCTTCTTGACCACATTTTGAAATCCCTCCTTTGGCAGGCTCACCCCGCCTCAAGCCTCAGACCAATCAACATAGCGCGGCAGATTCCTAGAGGCGGAAGGTGCTGTATCGAATCGGGAAGGTCTGGGCACGGGGAATTCTCAATCTGGATACAAGTCATTGACAATCCATCTCTTAAACAACCCACCCGCATGGTCAAGATCATGCAGTGTGCTGCGCATGCAGATGCTTCCAGCCGATAGGAGCCGCAGGCGAGCGATGCTTGCGATTTATCTAGTGATCGGAGTCGGGTTCACCGTCAGCAAGGCGCCCCGGTGCAGTCACTGGACGGTTCAGGGGCGGTGGTAGGTAATGGAGTCACGTAAACACGCACATGACCCTTCCGCATCGAGAATGGCCGGGGCGCTGCGAATTGCGGGCGCACGGCAGGAAAATCCTCCTTCCCGGCAGATGCAGATGATTGGACTGCCCGGCGGCGAAAGCCTGGGCGCAGTTTTCGAGTCGAGCGGAGAGGCCTTGCTGGTGCTCGATGCAGCAGGAATTATCCACCATGCCAATCCCCGCGCCCGCGAGCTGCTCCGAATAAATCCGGCACGAATGCTCGGCGAACCCCTATCTGACTATCTAGCTCCGCAATCTACCGACGACCTGGCCGCTGGTTGCCGGCTGGCCTCGGACGCGCTCCCTGCCGGTTCGCTGGAACGAAAGAGCTTCGATGGATTCCTTTCGAATGGCTTTCCGGTCCGAATCACCTTTCGGGCCTCGTGGCCCGGTTCCAACTGCCTACTCGTTTGTGTGGAAGACGGATCAGTTGTGCAGCGCGCCGATGGCCGCTGGCGGCAGACCACAGCCGAGCTGAAGAGCGTGCTCGACTCCGTAGCGACAGGCATCATCCTGCTTGATCCCTCCGGCCGAGTGCGATTTTCAAATGACCGGTTTGCGCAGCTGTTCGGAGTTCCGTCCTGGACACTGGCGGAACTGGAAGATTTCGAAGCGCTTGAAGCGCTGATAGCCGTGCGGTTTCGCCTTCCGGAATCTTTTGCCGCACCGTGGAATTCATTCAGGGCGGGCGCGGGAGTGCCGTCCCACGACGAACTGGAGATGACCGGGCCCGCCCGCCGTGTCCTCGAAAGGTATTCCCGCCCGGTGCTGGACGGCGAAGGTCGTCCGGTCGGATGGCTCGAGCTGTACTACGACGTGACCGGCGACCGCCAGATCCAGTCGAAGCTTCTGCAAACGGAGAAAATGGCAGCGCTCGGCCAGCTTGTTTCCGGCATCGCGCACGAGCTCAATAATCCACTGACTACCATCATGGGCTACGCACAATTGCTACTCGGCCACGGGCTGCAGCCACCGCAACTCTCGGAAGCCAGCAAAGTGTTTCAAGAAGCGGAGCGCGCCCGCCGCATCGTAAAAAATCTGCTCTACGTAGCGCGTGAGAATAAGCCCGAACGAACTCGCGTCAACCTCAACGAAATTGTCGAGCGCACACTCGCTCTTCGTAGCTATGAATTGAAAGTGGAAAACATTGTCGTAGAGTGCGAACTGACCCGCGATCTCCCCGAGACGGTCGGCGATCCATATCAATTGCAGCAGGTGGTATTGAATCTGCTCGTCAACGCCGAGCAAGCGCTGTTGCAGGGGCGCGGGCAGGGGCAAGTTTGGATCCGCACGCAACGGACTTCGGTCGGCAGGATTTCACTCGAAGTTTCCGATGACGGCCCAGGGATTCCGCCGGAAATCGCCTCGCGAATTTTCGACCCGTTTTTCACCACCAAGCCATCCGGAGTGGGCACGGGCCTGGGACTCTCCATCGTTTACGGAATCGTCCAGCAGCACGAGGGAGACGTCACCTTCGAAAGTCTGCCGGGAGCGGGCGCAAAATTCACCGTGGAGCTGCCGGTGGTCACTCTCCCCCAGACGGTGCGCCTCCCGGCGCTGGTCGCGCCTGCAGCCAAGTCTCGCGCCGTGCGCACGGGCCGCATTCTGGTGGTGGAGGACGAGAGCACGGTGGCTCAACTGATCGTGGATGTTCTCCGCGAGGAGGGCCACCAGGTCGAAGCAGCCGCAGACAGCCAGGATGGGCTCACGCGCATCTCCCGCAACCGCTATGATTTGGTGATCTGCGATCTAAGGATGCCGCGCCTGGATGGTCCCGGATTTTACGAGGCGCTGGTCTCGGCGGGGAGCAGGATGCAAAGCCGCATCCTTTTCATTACCGGAGACACACTGGCTCCGCGCACTCTGGAATTTCTTGAGCCGCGCTCGCTGCCATACCTCGCAAAACCCTTCCTGGTGGAGGAGTTGATGCTGGCTGTGAATCGCATGCTCGACCGCAGACGAGACCCGGTCAAGGCGAGTTCCTCCGCGCTTCGCACCGAGAGAGGAAGCTTGAGCCGGAGACCTTGAAAGCAATGCGCACGGGAACAAGCAGAGTGGTAATCGCGCTCGAGAGAAGCTCGCTACTGGGCGTTGCTGATGCGACGTTGGGGGAGCGGCTGGCCCGTGAGCTCGAGCTCTATGCGAATCAGGGAGTGGTCACGGTGGTGTCAGAGCTTGCCCAATTGCGCGAGCGTCTGCGCGACAATCCTCCGCGCGCCATCCTTCTCGACGAAGCCCTCCTACGGGGTGCCCCGCTGGTCGAGTTGCTTCGCCAGCTCACCGAAACAGCTCCGGTAATATTGCTCGGTGGGGTCCAAAAACGCGCCGATATCTCGCGCCTAATCGCCGAAGGTGACTTGGAATTTGTTGCGCGCACGGGAGATTTCATTCCCTTGGCCGCCAGTCTGATCGAGCGCAGATTGCGCTGGGCCGGGCGTTCGGAGACCACTCTCGGGCCGCCCTGGGCAGGGCTGCCCGCGGGCGGCGCCGAAATCTTGCGCCATGAAATCAATAACCCGCTCACCGGAATCCTGGGCAACGCCGAACTTGTGCTGGCACACCGCGACCGCCTTCCTGCCGCCGACGCGCAGCGGTTGCAAACGGTTGTGGACCTGGCCGTGCGGCTTCGTGAAACGACGCGCCGGCTGAGCAATGCCTGGGAAACGCAGCCGCCTTCGTTGAAATCTGTCTAGGCGTTCATCCTGTGGATGTCTCAAGCAGCGGTTTCTAGTTATTTCCTTCCCTAGGAACTGCTGCCGCAGTGGTTCGCGCAATCGCGAGCATTTGATCCAGCGCGGCCCGCGAGAGAAAATTACCCGCTAGGATGACCGCGAAAATTTTCTGCGTATTGGCGATATCCAGCAAAGGATCGGCTTCGAGCAGAACCAGGTCGGCCCGTTTGCCAGGCGCGATCACGCCTAGATCCTTTCGTCCCAGGAAATCTGCCGGATTCTGCGTGGCGGTTTGCAGTGCCTCGACGGATGTGAGTCCAGCACTGACGAGCATCCGAAGTTCGCTGTGCAGGCTCGCACCGCTGAATACATAGCGATCGAGCGAATCACTTCCGGCGAGCAATCGCACGCCGGCGCGGTGCATTTCGCCCGTCAATTTCTTGTCGTTCTCAAATTGCCGCTGCCACCAGGCGGCCGTGTCGCGATCGTCCTGCGACGGATTCTGCAAGGGCGCCCATTCTTTGCGCAGCGCCGCCGGAAGGAAAGCAAGCTGCGGGTCAGCCGGTGAATCTTCCAGGTGATGAGCGTTCGCGTAAATCGAGAAAAGAGTCGGCGTCACCCAGGTGCCGTTCTTCTTGAACGTCTGCCAGAGCGCCACGGCTTTTTCGCTGGAAAAAGTGCGGTCGGCTTCGTCGGTGATGTCGGCAATGGCCTGCCCGTCGTGCTTTTTCGAGGCCTCAAGCCCTCTTGCGCGCAGTTCCTTTTCCTGCGAAGAGCAATCGAACGCGAGCGAGCTGTAAATAATGTGTTCCACACTTTTCTGGCCCGCGTTCGAAGCTTCGATGGCATTCACTTCCGAAGGGACATGTCCTGCGAAGGAGATCCCATCCTTCTTCGATTCTTCGGCGACAGCGAAATAGGTGTCTCGCGAAACTTCAATAATTTTCACGAAGTCGGCGCCGCGTTGCTGCAGCTTGTCAACCGCGGCTCGCGCCTCTTCCGGCGTGCCAACGCGCAGCTCCGCGGGAGCGGGCGCAGCGGAGCGGCGCGGCGGAAGCAGCATCGGGCCGGCGGCAACAATGCGCGGACCGATCAGGGTGCCGCTGGATATTTCCTTGCGCCACTGCGCGAGCGCGTCCAGATCGCCACCCATATCGCGGATGCCGGTGATTCCATTGGCGACGAGCAGCCGGGTCAGCACTTGCTTCGACCAGGAAGGCTGCGCGCTGATGCCGGCGATGTGCGTGTGCATGTCCCACAGGCCGGGAATCAGGAATTTGCCGCGTGCTTCAATCCGTTGTGCGCCCGCGGGAAATCTAATCGAACCGCTCTTCGTCACAGCCCGAATGGTGTCACCCGAAATGATCACCGTCTGGTCCGCTCGGGAAGGGCCGCCAGTAACATCAATCACCGAGACATGTTCGATCGCCAGCAGGCCCGGCCTTGCCGGAGCGCCCGCGAACGGGCCGGACCCAAGGAGCCATGCAGCGACGGCCAAAGCAATGGCGCGCACGAATTGGTTCACCAGATCTCCTCCCGCGCCTCTGGCGCGGGCAATCTGCCTAGCCAGCGATTAGACGCTCGCATCCGCCGGATAGATAGCGGTGGTCCAGTTGCAAATGCCTCGCTTTTCCGTTCCGAGGCGGGTCGGACGCCAGTCGAGGGCAAAACGGACGCCTGAAAGCCTCTCTTCTCGGATGGGCATTTACTTCCGACGCCAGATTACCTACCATGTGCCGTGTCCTGGATTCGCCCCTGGGGGCGAACTGCGCGCGTTTGTTTGAAGGCGCGATGTTCAACTAATGCCACGAGCTCCCCGATTGATGGTGATAGAACCGAGCGGCGTCCACCGTGAAGTGCCGCTGAGTGCCTCGCCGTTCCGCATTGGGCGGCAGGCGGGCAATGAATTGACGGTGCGCGACAGCCGCATCAGCCGGCAGCAGGCGCAGATCATTTCGGCGAATGGCTCCTGGGTAATCGAGGACATGGGTAGCCGGCACGGCACGTACGTAAATGGCGAGAAAGTGCTGCGGCACGAGCTCAAACCGAAAGACAAGATTGATTTCGGTATGGCGGACTCTTATCGGCTGGTTTTTATCGGCGAGGGGGCCACCATTGAAGAATTGGTAGAAAGAGTGGAGGCCCCGGCGCCGACTGAAGCGGGAACGCGCGAGCTGCACCACTTGGGCGTGTTGCTGGATGTGGCGCGGACCATGGGCACAGGGCTCTCGCTTGAGGACGTGCTTACGGCGGTCGTAGACGCGGCCATACAGGTGACACGCACCGAACGCGGCGTGCTGTTGCTCGCGAATGCGCCGGGCGCTGAATTGCAGTTGGTGGTGGCGCGAGACTCCAAGCGTGGAACACTGCGCCCGGACCAGTTGCAGGTATCGCAGAGCGTTGTGAAGCGCGTGGCGACCACGCGCCGCGAATTAATCGTCAGCGACACAGGCGAAGACACGGGCGGCATGACGGCGGGAGAAAGCGTCGCGCGGCTTGAACTGCACACCATCGTGGCCATCCCGGTTGATAAGCTGCCGGTGATCGAAACGCTTGACGCGACAATTTCGACGCGTCAGGGAGAACTTCTTGGCGTGCTTTATCTCGATAGCCACCTACCGTCGAGCGCGTTTACGGACGTGGACCGCGAAGTGCTGCGCACCCTGGCGCGCGAAGCGGCCACGGTGATCGAGAACGCGCGGTTGTTTGCCGCGGCGCGCGCGAAAGTGCGGCTGGACCATGAAATCGAAATTGCAAGCCAGATTCAGCACACGCTGCTTCCGAAGTCCTTGCCGAATACACCGGAAGTGGCCGTAGCGGGCTCGACGCTTTCCTGTCATTCGGTGGGCGGCGACTGCTTCGACGTGATCCAGTTGGGTGGCGGGCGCTTCGGTTTTTTTGTGGGTGACGTCTCGGGCAAGGGAATTTCTGCGGCGCTCCTGGCTACACTCCTCCAAGGCGTATTTTTCACCACCGCGGCGATGGATATTGCGCTTCCCGGTGTTTTTTCGCGCGTGAATCTCTATTTGTGTGAGCGAAGCGGCGAAGACCGCTATGCCACCGTGTTCTATGGCGTTCTCGACAAGATGGGCCGATTCGAGTACGTCAATGCCGGGCACGTCCCGCCGCTCCTGCGGCGCAAGTCCGGGGTGCTCGAGGGCCTTGGCTCAGCGAATTTTCCCGTAGGCATGTTCGCCGAGGCTGAATATCAAAGCTCGCGCATCCAGCTCGAGCCCGGCGATTTTCTTGTGATATACACCGACGGAGTTTCCGAGGCACAAAATCCGCAGAATGAAATGTTCGAAGAAGCGCGGCTGCGGCGGATCATGGAGAGCTTTACCGGGGATACTGTAGAGCAGCTTGGCGATGCCATCCGCGAGGGAATGCGTGCGTTCACCGAGGGCGCGGCGCAGTCCGACGACGTCACCATTCTGGTGGTGCAGCATAAAGGGCAAAGTTCATGAAGAAGAAGAAGGCGACCCGGGTGGCGGCGCCTCGCGTGGCGGCGGCATCGCCGCTCGAATCACTCGAACAGGTATTCGCGAAGCTCAATCCGGAAGTTGAGCCCGGCGAGCTGGCCGCGCAGATGGTACGGGTGATCGCGACGCCGGGGCGAATGGAAGGCGCGCGGCTGTGGCGGCTGGTGAATGGCGAGCCTGTAGTATGGCAGGAGAGCGGCGCGCTTCCTGCGGCCAATTCCGCTCACGTGGAAGAAATACTCAGGGGCAAAGGCGCAACCCATTCCAACGGGCAGAGCCATGCCTGGAAGCTGGGACGCGGAAACACCCCCGTCGGTGTGCTCGAAGCCTGCTCGAGGGGGAAGCTGGACGCGCCCACACGCGAATGGCTCGAGGTGTTCCGGCACTATGCTGAAGTGGCGCTCGAGAGCAGCGAGCGGCGGCACGCTGTCATCGAGCTCTCCACAATTGTCGAGGCCACCAAACGACTGAATTCGACGCTGGATCTGGCCGAACTCCTCAATATCATTCTCCAACTCAGCACCCGGCATACGGGAGCCGAGCGCGGAACTGTTTTCCTGGTGGACCACGACCGGAACGAAATCTGGTCGCTCGTAGGGCTTGGTTTGGATCAGCAGGAGATTCGCCTGCCCACCACCCGCGGAATTGCGGGCTGGGTGGCGCAGCATGGCGAAGCGGTGAACATCGCTGATGCCTACGCCGATCCTCGATTTGAATCGGAAGTGGATTTGCGGCTGGGATTCCGCACCCGCTCGCTGCTTTGCATCCCCATCCTGAATAAAGACCGCCAGATAATCGGCGTGCTCCAATTGCTGAATAAGAAGACCGGTCCATTCACGCACGCCGATGAAAGCATGCTGCGCGCTATTTCCGACCACGTCGCGCTGGCGCTCGAAAATGCCCAACTCCATCGCGAAATAATTCAGAAGCAGCGAATGGAGCGCGATCTGGCGCTCGCTCGAAGCATTCAAGTGGGGTTACTGCCGGAGCATCCGCCGCAGCTCGAGGGATTCGACATCGCCGTGTCGCACCGCCCTTCACTCGAAGTGGGCGGCGACTACTACGATTTCATCCGCATGGCGCCGGATACCACGCTGATGGTGGTGGCGGACGTGGAAGGCAAAGGCGTGGGCTCGGCCATGGTGATGGCCAATTTGCAAGCCACGCTGCATGCGCTGCTGGCGCACCTGCATTCGCTCGAGCGACTGGTGGAATCACTGAACGACATGATGCTTGCCGATACGCGCGGACAGAAATTCATGACCATGTTCGTGGCGTTGTTGGATCAGCCGCACCGAACGCTGCACTACGTGAACGCCGGACATGTGCCGCCGGCGGTGGTGCGCGCCAACGGCACCGTGGATTATTTGCGGGAAGGCGGGATGGTGGTCGGGCTCTTCCCCAGCCAGCATTATGACCGTGGACACATCCGTATGGATCCCGGCGATATATTTGTAGGCTGCACCGATGGAATCACGGAAGCCATGAACGCCGCGGACGACGAGTACGGGCAACCCCGGCTGGTGGACCTCGTGGGCCGCGAACGCGCCCTGCCCGCTCCGGAAATTGTGAAGTCCGTCCTCACCGAAGTGGATTTATTCTCCAGGGGCGGCACTCACGAAGACGATCGCGTCATCCTGATCCTCAAAGTGGTCTAGCGGAGTGTTTCCTCAGAAGTTTTTCGGATACTTCTCGAACAGGCTGAGGGTGCGGCTCTCGTATTCCGCGGGCGCGTGTCCGAGGGCGGCGGCCTGGCCTGCTCCCTTCACAATCCACAATTGCTTGGGGCCGGCCGCAGCTTTGTAGATAAGCTCCGTGTGGCGGCAGGGGATTGTTGCATCACGCGTGCCGCAAATCAGAAGAACCGGGAAGGCGCGTCGGGCGACGGCCTTTTTCGGGGAGACATCTTCGGGTTTGAAACCGCCTTCTTTTTCCATAGAGTGCAGGCCCAGCATCGGCGCGGGGCGGAAAAGGGTCTTTCCCAGCCATGCGCCTGCGTGAAGGCCTGCGTAGTCGTAGCTGACTTCCCGCAGATCGGCGAAGCAAGCTTCGGCAACAACGGCCTCGATGCGCGGTTCGACCGCCCGAGACTGCAGCGCAATCGCCCCGCCCATCGAAACGCCCAGGGCGTAGAGGCGACGAACTTTCTGGCTGGCATACAGCGCATCCACGACGGCAACGGTATCGTAGCGTTCCTTCCAACCGTAAGTGGCCATGTGGCCGCCGCTTTCCCCGTGGTCGCGCGAATCCATCGCCACGACGCAGTATCCATGGCGCAGCAGAAATTCGGCATGCCCGATCACTCCTGTCCGGTTGTCCGAGACGCCATGATAAAGAAGCACCCGATCACCATTCGGCGCCGGCGGGCAGACTTTCCAACCTCGCAGCGCGCTGTTGTCAGAAGCCTGCACAGAGAAATCTGATTTCGCGGCGCCGGTGCGCTCTGGCATCTGATCCGTTTCTGGAATCCGCATCCGCTTCAGCCGTGCCGGATGAAGGATTCCGCCTCCGATCGATGCACCGACGTAGGCGGCGAGGAACGGGGAAACCGCCAGGATGCCAATCGCGAAGTGGAAGGAGCGGGGCAGGAAGTTCCCTCCGTTGGAGGATACGGTGGGGTGAGCTTTTTGTTCCGCTGACTTGACGAAGTTGTTCGATGCGGGAATTCGAACAGGCTATGAGCCGGTGGAAGAATAGTGGCGCGTCCCGAAATTCCAGAGCGCGATGGCGATGGTCAGGAACACGCCAGCGACCACTGGGACGAGCGGCAAATATTCAGGGGTGACCGTGCGGTCCAGCAGCCGCACACTGGGGTAGAACGACGCGAGGCCGAACGGAATAATCCAACAAAGGAAAAACTGCACTACCCCGCTGTAGATCGAAAGCGGATAACGGCCGAAGGCGATCACATTCCAGACCGGTGGGTGAACGCCGATGCGGTCTTCCCAGAAGAATGAAACGGTGCTCAAGATCAAAAATATCGAGACGTATATTATCGCGGCGCACATTCCGAAGAAAAGCAGTGTCGAGATTTTTCCTGCCGTCCAGTGAATGCCGAGGCGGCGCGAAGCCCACCACATGCAGAATACGCCCGTCGCAACTTCCTGGAGAGATTCGATACGAAAAGTTTCGAAGAGCACCTGGAAGAGCGAAGACACTGGACGGAGCAACACGCGGTCGAATTTCCCTTCGATAATGTAGTTGTTGCCGAAATCATAGAGGTTGAGGCTGATGACGTTGAACAGGCCGTAGGGAATCTGCGTGAAGCCCCAAAGAAATACCACTTCTTCCAGCTGCCAGCCGGCGAGCCGTGTGGCTTTCTGGAAAAGTACGACCACGAATCCGAGCGAGAAAATCGTCGCTGCCATGCTGGTGGCCAGGCTGATGAAAAAATCGCCGCGATAGCTGATGCGGACTTTCGCGTACTGAGCAAAATAGTCCGAGAAGAGCAGGGCGTGGCGCTTCGCGCCGGCGATAATTCCCGCAAGCCCCGTTTTTTCCTGCACCACCATGCTCGAAGCCATTCCGGTATTCATCGCGCGTTTAGCCTCCGTGGATAGTGATCTTGCGCGAGGCGCGTTCCCACCAGAGATGCGCGAGCAGAAGCAACGCAAATACCCAAAGCCATTGCGTGCTCAGAGCACGGAAGGCGGCGGCGCGGTCAAGTTTTCCGAGATAAATTTGAAGCGGGGTATAAGCGATGTGCTCAAAAGGCAGCCAGGACATGATTTTTTGCGCGCTTTCCGGGAAAAATGAAACCGGAATCAGCAGGCCCGAAAGGAGCTCGATAAGCCAGTATTTGGCGCGAATCAGCGCGAGGATGGATTTCAGCGGAATTGCGCAAGTGCCGATCATGAAGTTGATCGCGCCCATCAGGAAAAAACTGCCGATGACGCTGGCCATGAACAGGAGGAAATTCTCGCGCGACGCGGGCCCCTCGACTGGAAACACGAACGCGACAACCACCGCCACCGGCAGTGTGAGCAAGCCGAGTCGAAACGCCGATTCGCCCATGGCGCGGAAAATCCACATCCATTGCACCGAAACCGGCTTGATCAGGTCCATGGCGATCTTGCCTTCGATCACCTCGTAGGCCATTTCCTGGTCAATCGTGTTCCAGTAGAACGAGCGAATCATCCAGCCCACGCTGACATACGTAATGATCTGCGGCAGGCTGTAGCCCGCGATGGATTGCGTCGAGTGAAAGACGGCGGTCCAGATAAAGTAATAGACCGTGACATTCAAAAAATATGTCACGATGCCCGTGAAATAGCGCAACCGGAACGCCAGAATGTTGACGAATCCCACGCGCGAGAATTCCGCGTAGGGAGCCAGGGCATTCGCAATGCTCATTTGAAATCCCGCAGTGGCCGCCCCGGCTTACGGGATTCCTCTTGCGTGAGTTTCATACCGTGACCTCGAACTGGGCTTGCCCAGCATAAATGCGCTTCACGATTTCCTCGATGGGCTCGTCTTCGATCAGCAGGTCGCGCACTTCCACGTTGGCAAGAATCTGTCGGATCAGGTCAGAGGTCGAAACCTTCACGCGGTCGAAGCGGATGCGGTATGTCAGCTCGTCCACCTGATCGGTTTCCAGGCCGTCGCGGCAGAAGGCGGCCATGCCGCTGGCTTGCGCGCGATCCTTCAGCACAAATTTAATTTGCTTGGTGCGCAGCAGTCGCTGCTTCAGATCCGAGAGCGGGCCATCGTATAGAACGCGGCCGTGATCAATAATCATGATGCGGCGGCACAATTCTTCGATGTCGTCCAGATCGTGCGTGGTCAGCAGCACGGTGGTGCGGAATTCACGATTGATGGCGCGCAGAAAATGTCGGATGTGATCTTTCGCCACCACGTCCAGGCCGATAGTCGGCTCGTCGAGAAACAGCAGCGGCGGATTGTGGAGCAACGCCGCAGCCAGATCGCAGCGCATGCGCTCGCCAAGAGAGAGTTTCCGCACGGGCGTGTACAGATAGTCGCGAATATTCAATATCTGGTCAAAGCGCTCCATGCGCGCCTCAAAATCGCGTTGCGGGACGTCGTAGATGCGGCGAAGCAATTTGAAGGATTCAATCACCGCGATGTCCCACCAAAGCTGCGTGCGTTGCCCGAACACTACACCGATCGTCCGAACGTACTGCCGCCGCTGGCGGAACGGAATGTAGCCATTGATGCGGATTTCACCGCTCGACGGCACCAGGATGCCGGTCAGCATCTTGATGGTGGTGGATTTTCCGGCGCCGTTCGGCCCTATATAGCCGACCATTTCGCCGCGCTCGATGGAGAAACTGACGCGATCCACCGCAGCGACAGTCTTGTAATCGCGCACGAACAGATTCTGAATCGAGCCCCAAACACCCTCGCGACGATGAAAGGTGCGAAAGTGCTTACACAGGTCCTGGACGTAAATGTGCGATTCCTGGCTCATAAAAATATGAATTCTAGCATCCGGCGCGCGGAATCGCCGACCCAAACTGAACTGAAATCCCCGGCTCGTCGGTCCCGAGCGCCGCGCTCAGGGTGACAATCTTCGCGGATCGTCGCTCATGCAATTACTTTGACGAGAATTTGCCGCGACCGTAAGCCAATCAGGTCGACAAAAAGAACAAATCGGACCTGTCGGCGGCCGGCGGAGTTTCGGCAAAGGTCAACACGGCAGGAGATTGAAACCAGCGGGGCAGGGCCGAGGAACCAACGCTAACCTTTGTGACAGGCGGAGCAGTGTTTCGCGTCGATATGGTCCATCGTAACTTCGAACATATTGTTACAGCCGATGCAGACGCGATGGATTTTCGGCGCGGCCTTGTCACCTAGCTCTTTCGAGCCCGAGTGATCTGCGTGGCTGGCTTGTTGCTGTTCGCTCATGGGCGGATTTTATCACACTCATTCGAGCGGCGAAAACTAAGCGCGCGTTCCGCGCTCAAGCAGCTCGCGGACACGACCGACAATCTCAGCGATGCGCACCGGGCGGTAGTAGACCGCGGCCAACCCTGGGCCACCCGAAACGACTCCGGCGTCAGCAGGCGAGGGCGAGAGATTTTCGGTACGCGAAGCGATGAGAATCGTAGGCGCGCGCTCGATGAGTTTCTGAATTGCGGTGTTCCCGGCAATCCGAGCCGTACCTTCCAGGACGACGACTACGGGGATCTGCCCCGCAGCAACCGCGCGCCCAACGTCTTCAGCCGACTCCATCCCCAGCGCATCGATGCCCAGTTCGCGGAGCTCAGCGCGGACGGCCGTGCGTAATTTCCAATCCCGCGCGATCACAAAAACTATCGCCATCTTGGCGCCCGAGTATAGCATCCCACTGTTGTGGGGTCTGGCGGCGCCCAGCGGACCGTTGGCGTAGGCAAGTGCCGAACGGGTCTGTTACAATTTTGGGATATTGGGGGAGGCTGTGCGTTCGCGCGCGGCCCGTCATGGCAGAAAACAGCAAGCGAAAATGGATCGTTCTAGGTTTGGCCGCCGGACTGGCGCTCCTGGTCCTGGTTGTGCTCGCAAGCCGCGGGCAAGCTCCCACGGTTCCGCTGTCCGTTGTGACGCGGGAGGACTTGAGCGCCTCGATTGCGGGCAACGGGAAAGTGGAGCCGATCACGGCGACAGTTGCTCGCGCCCAATTTCCGACCTTCGTCGAAAAAGTGCTGGTTAGTGAAGGACAAGCAGTGCATCGCGGGCAAATGATCCTGACGCTGGATGCGGCCGACATGCGCGCGCAATTGGCGCAAGCGCGTGGAAATCTGCTCGCCGCGAAAACGGACTTACAGAACGCGCGAACCGGGGGGCCGCCCGACGAGGTCGCGCAGCTTGAAGGTGATCTGCAGAAGGCGCAGGTGAGCGTTGCGAACCTCGAGCGCACGCAAAAAGTGCTCGAACAGCTGGTAGCAAGACAAGCAGCCACGCTGAATGAACTGGCGCAGAACCAGGCGGCACTAGAGGAAGCGCGCGCGAACCTTCAAACCCTGCAACAAAAAAAGACTACCCTCGCGCAACGCGCCACCGGGACCGTCGAAAGCGCCGGCCTGCGGGTGCGGCAGGGGCAGGAGCAGGTGCAAGCGCTCGAGGAAAAAGTCCGCTCGGCGACGGTGATCGCTCCTGCTGACGGGACGCTTTATTCCCTGCCAGTACGCGCCGGAGATTACGTCAAAGTGGGCGACACCCTGGCCGAAATGGCGGACTTGCGGCACCTGCGAGTGCGCGCCTTCGTGGACGAGCCCGATCTGGGATGGCTCGAGGCAAACCAGGTGGTGCAGGTGACCTGGGATGCCAAGCCCGGACGTAGCTGGACGGGACGTACCGAGATGGCGCCGAAGCAAGTTGTGGCACGCGGTACGCGCAGCGTTGGCGAGGTGCTTTGTTCTGTAGACAACGACAAGCTGGAGCTGCTTCCGAACGTGAACGTGGAAGTGCGTATTTTGGTGCGGACTCGGCAGGCGGCGCTGGTGATCGATCGCTCCGCGGTGCGCTACGATACGGGCAAGCATTTCGTGTTCCTTTATGAGGGCGACAAAATCCACCGTCGCGAAATTTCCGTAGGCGTGGCCAGCGCCACGAAGTATGAAGTGGTCGCCGGACTTAAAGACGGAGACAAGGTTGCGCTGCCCGGGGATCTCGAATTGCGGGACGGCATGGAAGTCCGGCCCGCGGAGGGTAAATGAGAATGCGGCGCACACCGGCTGGGATTTTCACGGCGGCAGCAAGGACCGTTCTGCTTTTGTTCTTGGCTTTCGGAGCCCAGGAACAGGTCCTCGCGCACGCCCCATTCGCAGGAGAGCTCTCCGCCGTTCTGCAGGTGGCGCAGCGGCAATTTGATGCCGGAAATTATTCGAGCGCGATTGCCACATTGCAATCCGCCGCTACGCAGAACTCCAGCAGCGCCGAAATTTATTACTGGCTGGGCCGCAATTATTACGAGCTGCGCGATTACGATAACGCCATCACGCATGCCGAAAAATCCGTGCAGCTTGATCCTAAGAATTCCCTCTACCATGATTGGCTCGGGCGCGCATATGGCGGCAAGGCGGATCGTGAACGGAGTTTCTCGCTGGCCAAGAAAGTGAAGCGCGAATTTCAGGAGGCCGTGCGCTTAGACCCCTCCAATGTTGCGGCGCGCCGGAATCTTCAGGAATACGATATCGACGCTCCTTGGATCGCCGGCGGGAACAAAGACGAGGCTCGGGAGCAGGTGGAAGCGATCACCGCGATTGACCCGGTCCAAGGGCATTTGGCGCGCGCCGCTCTCGACATGGAACTGCTGAAAAAGCCCGAGCTAGCGGAAAACGAATATCGTGAAGCCTTGAAGTCCAAACCGGCTCACATCGAGCCCTATATCGAAGCGATCGCATTTTATGTGCGTCAGAACAAGCCCGCAGAAGTTGAAGCGGTGATTCAATCGGCTACCGCTGCGGGTCTCAGCGATCCGCGCCTGGGATTTTACCGTGGTGTCTCGCGCGTGCTTTCCGTCACGGAGTTGCCGCGCGCGGAGGAGTATTTGAAAGCGTATCTTGCGAGCACGCCCGACCGCAGTGACTGGCCGTCGCACTCCGCTGCGCGTGATTGGCTGGGCCGGCTCTATGAAGCCGAGGGGAAGAATGTGGAGGCCGCCGAGCAATTTCGCGCCGCACTGCAGCTGGATCCTGAGCGCAAGGAGACGCGCACGCGGCTGCAGCAGTTGGAGAAGAAATCGCATTAGTGGAGCGCGGCGCTTGCTAGAAACTCCCGCCTGCCATTTGACATCCAATTATTGGTATCAACCCAAGCGATGAATCTAGGAAACTCACCGATCCTGTGGAGCGAGACTTGGAGCTTGGCGCTGCAGGCGCTGCGCGCCAATAAACTGCGCGCCATGCTCACTATGTTGGGGGTGATTATTGGCAGTGCCTGCATCGTGCTGGTGGTCACGGTTGCACTCGCCGGGAAACATTATGTAATCGCCCAGATCGAAGGCGTCGGCGCGAACCTGATTTACGCGGAGCACTTCGCTTCTGGACCCGTCTCCATTGCGGATGAAATCAATCTGGATGACCTGGAAGCGGTGAAAGCAGGAATCCCGCAGGTGCGACATGCGGCGGGCACGCGCAACCTTCCGATGACCATGGTTGTCAACGGCGAGGAGCATCCCGTCAGCATGGTCGGCGTCACCGAAGGATTTCAGCAGATTCGCAATTTAGTGATCGAGCGTGGTAGTTATTTCGACCCGGACGATATGAATGCGCGGAGAAAAGTCTGCCTGCTTACAGAATCGCTAGCCGCGTCCGTGTTTCCTTCCGACGATCCGGTGGGGAAGGATATTCGCGTCGGCGAGCTTCACTTCACGGTGATCGGCGTGTTTCGCGAGCGCGTGGCCACCTTTGGACAAACGGAAATCACCCGAGAGTCTCTGCTGGTTCCCTTTTCTTTGATGCGGTATTTCGCGGGAGACGAATACATCAAGACCTTCTACGTGCAGGCGGACCGGCCCGAAGATGTTCCCAGTGTGACCCGCCAGACATCGGAAATTCTGGCCAGTCGCCACCGTCCGGGCACCGAATATCGCGTTGACAACCTGACAGGGATTCTCGAAACGGCGCGACACATCTCAGCAGCGCTGACCGTGGTGCTGATACTGATCGCGCTCATCGCCCTGACCATCAGCGGGATCGGGATCATGAATATCATGTTAGTGACAGTGACCGAACGCACGCAGGAAATTGGAATCCGCAAAGCCGTGGGGGCGCAGCACAATGCCATCCTTCACCAATTCCTGATGGAAGCCCTGATCATCAGCGGGGCCGGCTCACTTGCGGGTATCGGGATCGCCGTCGCCATCCCGGTGTTCGTCAATTTTCTGCTGGCCTTTTTCCCGGTGCCCTCGGATGTTGCCATTCCGGTATCGTGGACCTCGGTGGTGCTGGCGTTCGTAGTATCCTGCTCGACGGGTTTGCTGTTCGGATATCTTCCGGCAAACCGGGCTGCAAAACTTCATCCCACGGAATCATTGCGCTATGAGTAAGAGAATTTGCATCGCGGCGGGGATAGTGCTTTTTCTTGCAGCGGCCGCCGCGCGCGCGCAGGAATCGGAATTACTGTCGCTACGCCAGGCCGTGACGCTCGCGCTGCAGAATAGCCACGAGCTGGCGCTCGCCCGAGTGCAGTACACCGTAGCGAAGAATGCGGCAAGTGTGGACCGCGCCGAGTTCAGGCCCAATCTGTATACCGGGTCCGGGGCGGCTTACACCAGCGGATTTCCCGCGACTCCCAACGGCCAGGCGCCGTCCATTTTCAACATGTCCTACACCCAGTCGGTTTTTAATTTGCCCATGCGCGGGCAGTTGAAAGCTGCCGAAGACCGGGCGGAAAGTCAACGGATGGAGGTGGAGCGGACGCGCGGCGAGGTGATCGTGCGCACCGCATCGTCCTACCTGGAGCTAGCCAAGGTGCGGCATTCGCTCGAGCTGCTGCGCGGCCAGGAAGCCAGCGCGGAGAAAATTCTCGGCGTCACCCGAGAGCGCGCCTCCGTGGGCCAGGAACTTTCCGTTGAGATCACACGCTGTGAATTGATGCTCGCGCGAGTCCACGAACGCATTATCCACCTGGAAGGCCGCGAAGAAATTTTGGCTCAGCAGCTCCGCGATTTCACCGGGCTTCCGGACGGCCAAGCACTCGCCGTCGAGACGGAGGAGCCTTCGTTTGCCAGCGACCAGCAAGAGAAGGAACTGATGGCTTTGGCGCTCGAGAACAGTCCCTTGATAAAGGAAGCAGAATTCGAACGCAGCGCCCGGGCGCACATTCTCAAAGGGGAAAAGGGGGGCTACTGGCCCACGGTCAGCGCCATCGGGCAATATCAGGTGCTGGCGAAGTTCAACAATTACAATCAATTCTTCCGGCCTGGTAGTTTTCAACGCAACAATGTGACCGTCGGCGTGGATGTTCATATCCCGTTGTACAGCGCGAAAGTTTCCGCCAATGTGGCGCTGGCAAAAAGCCAGCTCAACGAAGCCGAACTGGCGCTGGGAACCAAGCGCCAACAGGTGAGCCTGGATACTCGGCAGAAGGCCCGCAACATCCGCGAGCTGGATGCCAGCAGGGAAGTGGCGCGGTTGGACTTGAAACTGGCACAGGAGACGCTGCAATTGATGCAGTCCAGGTTTGATCAGGGGCGAGTCACGCTCCGCGATATCGAGCAAGCGCGTCTTGAGGAAAGCGACAAGTGGGTGGCCTTCCTCGACGCGGATTTCGCGCGCCAGCGGGGCCAGTTGGCGCTTTTGCAGGCCACCGGGCAACTGGCAAAAGTGTTCCAGTAACGATGGCCCCCGTGAAAGCTTGACTTGGGCTCGCGTGCAAAATCGAGTAAAATCAGGTGTACGGCATTTGTAGGGTCATGATTCTGCGAAGGATCTGAGGGGGTATGGATGGCATCTGTAATGAAAACACTGTTCTTGAATCCGCCGAGCTTTGAAAAATTTGATGGTGGCGCGGGCTCCCGCTGGCCCGCGACGCGCGAGATCGAATCCTACTGGTACCCGGTCTGGCTCGCCTACCCCAGCGGAATGCTCCCTGGCAGCCGCCTCCTTGATGCGCCTCCGCACGGCATGACACCCGAGGACGCAATCCGAATCGCCCAAGATTATGAGTTCGTCGTTCTATTCACCTCCACGGTTGGGTTCTTCAGTGATCTGCGCATGGCTCGCGCAATGAAAGACAAGAAGCCGGGCCTGAAAATCGCCTTCGTTGGCCCGCAGGTGCAAATCAAACCGGCGGAGAGCCTGCTGGCCAGTCCCGACATTGATTTCGTGGTGCGCGGCGAGTTTGACCATGCGGTTGTGGAATATGCGCAGGGCAAGCCGATCTCAGAAATCTTGAACGTGAGCTATCTGAAGAACGGCAAGCCGGTTCACAATCCTCCCAGGCCGCTTCTGCAGACCGAAGAACTCGACGCGCTGCCATTTGCCACCGATGTTTACCAGCAGAATCTTACCATCGAGAAATACACCGTTCCGTTCCTGCTCCACCCGTATGTCTCGTTCTACACCGCCCGCGGGTGCCCGGCCCTT
>Ga0210384_10000794_pt1 | contig 46583 bp, 36 predicted proteins | sample IncBWH2MmetaG_FD_160574 | JGI IMG/M metagenome (GOLD analysis project Ga0210384, IMG submission 160574) | Forest soil microbial communities from Barre Woods Harvard Forest LTER site, Petersham, Massachusetts, United States - Inc-BW-H-2-M | ecosystem: Environmental > Terrestrial > Soil >... | reverse complement strand
TGGTAGCCACGTGGTGGGGTCGGGGTCGAGGGCTGGGATAGAAACGTGGGCCACCATAACGGAGTCGACGCCAGCTTCAATGGCTCGCTGAAAGGGTGGAAGCTCCACCGCCTTGAGCCGCGCCATGTCACCGGTCACCTGAGCGACGCCGAGGTGAGAGTCGGTTGCAGTGTCGCCGTGTCCGGGAAAGTGCTTAACCGTGGTCAACATTCCGTTGGCGCGGGCTCCGCGGATGTACGCACTGACCAGATCGCCGACCTGTTGCGGATCTTCGCCAAACGAGCGCGTGTTGATGATTGGATTCGCCGGGTTGGAGTTGACGTCGGCATCGGGAAAGAAGTTCCAGTGCACGCCGACGGCACGAGCTTCCTGCGCGGTGATGCGGCCGAAAGCCTCGGCATATCCCAAGTTGCCGGCTGCTCCGAAGGCCATGGCGTGGGGAAACTCAGTAGCGCCGTGCAGGCGCATGGTGACTCCGCGCTCGAAGTCGGCGGCAATCAGCAGCGGGAGCTTTGAATCCGTCTGCAGGCGGTTGAGCAACTCAGCGGCTTCGTAGGGCTGGCTGCGATACAGGAAAGGCGGGTCCCATGGGACGGTCATGGTGAATCCGCCAACATGGTATTTGCGGATGTTGTCGCGAAGCTGCTGGTATTCGGGGCTGTCGATGTTCAGAAACTTGGCGCGCACCCAGACGACGAAAAGCTGGCCGACTTTTTCTTCCGTGGAGAGCTTTTGCAGGGTTTTCTGTGCCCATCTCGCGCCATCAGGACCGAGATGGATGGGACCAGGTTGCTGGTATTTCTCGGCAGCGAAAGAGGTGCAGGCCAGGGCACATAACACCCCGAAGAGAAAGCCAGTTTGTCGAAGCATGAGCAGACGATAGCACGGGATTGGCTGTCAGGTCTCAGGTCCGAGGCGGGTGGAGCGATTTGAAAAACTCGGCTTGCGCGGGCATACCCCCCTCCCCCCTGATCTTTTGGAATCATGGGGTTACAGCCACACTACCCTCAAAATCTTTGAGGAATAAGGACTTACACGCAAAATATTCCGGAATAAGGACTTAAGCGGTCATATCCCAACCGGGTTATTTACTATTTGGTACATGGTATATATCCCTGGAAAAACATTTTCCCTCCAGATCTATGAAAACAAAGGGTCTGTTTTGGAGATACCCACGTAAAATATCCCTTCTAAAGGACTTAGCGGATGGGTATATAGTCCCTCTAAGTCTATGAAAAGATGAGGCAAGCTGAGATATACCTCTAAAATATCCCTTCTAAAGGACTTAGCAGACGCGTTTTCTGTTGCGACGCTAGCTGGTCGATCGGAGATGGGCTTCTTTACGCCAAGGAAGCCTCGGAAATTGTCAAAGATCGGGATCGAGCCAGCCGTTATCAATCAGCTAATCCAGTTGTCCATATCTTATCTGCTTAGGGGGGCTGGGTCAACGGAAAACTACGGTCATTACTCCGTATCTATGTCTGTCATTGGATTGTTTTTACGAGCCCGCCCTCTTTCGCATAGAGTTTGGGCACTGCGCGCGAGATCCTTCACCCGGCTTACCCCCGGTTCAGCATGACGTCTTTATTTCTGGAGCCGGTTCAGCGAGGTGCGGGCGGATATACTGGGCTCGCTATGGCTGTGATCGTCTCCATGCTCCGGGGCGTCAATCTTGTCCGCCACAACCGGATCAAGATGGATGCGCTGCGGGCGCTCTATGAATCGCTTGGATTGCGGGATGTGGAAACCTATGTGGTGAGCGGTAACGTCGTGTTCCGGACCAAAACGCGGAGCCTTACCGCACTGGCCAAGCGGATTGAAGACGCGATCGAGCGGAGTTTCGGGTTTCGCCCGCGTGTCATCCTTCGTACTCCTGCTGAGCTTCGAGACGTGGTTGCGAGAAACCCATTTCGCGCCCGGCACGGGATTGAGCCGAGCAAACTCCTGGTGACGTTCCTCGAGAGCCATCCTGCTGCCGAGGCGCTGGAGCAGGTTCTCAAGATCAAGGCGGAGCCCGAAGAAATGCACATCGACGGTCGCGAGGTCTACATCTATTTTCCCAATGGACTGGCGCGCCCGAAACTTTCGTGGGTAACGGTCGAGAAGAAGCTGAAGACGGCTGGAACCGGCAGGAACTGGAATAGCGTGACCAAGCTGCTGGAGATCGCGGAGCGGCTTGAGGGTGCGGAGTGATCCCGGTAGAAACGTAGCTGGCTACGTTTCTACAGTCAGGGCGGCGGCTTTTTGCTGGATGGCTGGGTCGTCGCCGAAGCCTTCGAGCCACACTACTTCCGGCTCGCGGCGGAACCACGTCGTCTGGCGTTTGGCGTAGTTTCGATGGGCTTGCTGGGCGGCTTGCAGCGCGGTCTTAGCGTCGATTTCACCTCTTAGCAGCTGCACCGCCTGCTTGTATCCCAGCGAAGTCAGCGGGCGAGCGGCATCGCCGTATTTTTCCAGCAGCAACTTTGTTTCTTCTACCAGTCCCGACTCAAACATGTGGTCCGCGCGCTGGTTGATGCGGGCGTAGAGCGTGTCGCGGTCGGGATTCAGGCCCAGACGCAGGATGCGGAATCCGGTCAGGGGATCGCGGCCCTGCTTCCACATCTCGGTCATTTTCTGGCGCGAGGCCAGGCAAACTTCAATGGCGCGGATGAGTTTGGGAATGTCATTGGCGTGGATCTTTGCGGCTGCATCCGGATCGAGGCGGCGGAGCACACGGTGCAGATGGCCCATGCCTTTTTGTTCTACGCGCTGGCGCAGACGCTGGCGCAGTTCTTCCGAACGCTGCGGACCGGGGAAGAGCCCATCGAGCAGAGCCCGCAGATAGAGCCCGGTGCCTCCCACCACAATTGGCAGGTTTCCCCGGGACTTAATTTCGGTGAGAGCTTGTCGGGCAAGGCGTGCGTACTCGCCGGCGGTGACGTATCCGGTGGGATCGACGAAATCGAGCAGGTGATGGGGAGCGCGGGCGCGCTCGGCAGTGCTGGGTTTGGCGGTGCCAACCTCGAACTCGCGATACATTGCGACCGAATCGCAATTCACGACTTCGCCATGGAAGCGCTCCGCGAGGGCGATGGAAAGCGCGGTCTTGCCGCTGGCGGTTGGACCCAGCACCACAAGCAGCAGCGGGTCGAGCACCACGTTCAGCGGGCGCTCCAGGCAATGTGATGCCAGTAGCGGACGAGAGTCAGAATCAGGATCAGCGCGGCGATCACCAGCAGTCCAGTGGCTTCCAGGGTATAGATTTGCGGGGTGCGGTGATGTTCAGAGGAAGGATGATCGGGCGGATGGGGATCCGGCTGTCGTTTTGGACCCGACGCAGGCATGGAAACATTGTAGCGCCGGGATGTATGAACTTACCGAAACTTTTCTCGGGAATCCGGCCTGCAAAGAACCGGTGAACCGCAGAGGACTCGAAGGTTCACAAAGGATCGTTTCAACGAGATTTCTTTGGAACCGGGGTGACCAAGCCTGCGTATCATCGTCTAATGCCGCGTGGGGGTGTGTCCGCCCGGCCTCAGGAGAAATCTATGAAACGCTTTGCCTTGGTCGCATTGGGAGTTTGCCTCGGAGTAGCTTCATTCGCCCATGCGGATGAGTGGGCCAAGACTTACACGATTACGGGAAAGCCCGATCTGCGCGTGGAGACTTCCGACGCCAACATCCATGTGGATACCTGGGACCAGAAAACCATTGAAGCTCACGTGACGTCGGAGCATTACAAGATTGGCGAACATGGATTGCGGATTGAGGAACACCAGTCGGGGGACTCGGTCGAACTCCAGATTCATTTTCCGCACGACGTGCACATCATCACCTTCAATATGCACAGCTACCGGGTCGATGTTGAGATCCACATGCCGCGGGAAGGGCGAGTGAACCTGCACACGGGGGACGGCGCCATCCGGTTGGCGAATTTCAAAGGTGAAATGGACCTGCATACCGGCGACGGCCATCAGGATATTGACGCGGTGGATGGTACGCTGCGAGCGCGCGCGGGAGATGGGCGCATCACGGCTGCGGGACGATTTGACTCGCTCGAATTGACCACGGGCGACGGCCGCATTGAGGCGCGGGCGTTGCCTGGCTCGGCGATGACTTCAAGCTGGAACCTGCATACTGGCGACGGGAGCGTTACCCTCGAATTGCCCGCGAGCTTTGCCGCCGACGTAGACCTGCATACCAGCGATGGGCACATTGAAGCGGACATTCCGGTGGCTGTCGAGGGACGTCTGGGTGAGAGAAACATCCATGGGAAGATCAACGGTGGGGGGAATCTGCTGACCGTTCATACCGGAGATGGTTCCATCCGGCTGCAGAAGTCGTAGAGAGCTGTCCGCTATCAGCTCTCAGCCTTCAGCGAATTGACGTCCGCCAGCGAAATGCTGCACGCTAGATTGTTCGTTCGTCTACGGTTGGCTTCGGATGCCGCGCCGTGTGACACTCTCGATTTACCCGCTGAGGAAACGGAATGCATTGTACGAAGTTTGCCCTGATCTTTCTTGCTTTAACGTTTCTTATCACGATGAGTGGTGGCTCCGTCGCGTCGGCGCAAACTGCGCCAGACAAGCCCCAGCCGGTGCTCGACGTTTCATCAATGGACGCGAGCGTTGACCCTTGCACGGATTTTTTCACCTACGCCTGCGGTACGTGGATCAAGAATAATCCGATCCCGCCCGATCAGACTTCGTGGAGCGTTTACTCGAAGCTTGAGGATGATAACAAAGCCATCCTGCGCGAAATTCTGGAGAGTTCCTCCTCGCCCGCGGGGAAGCGCGATGCGGTGACGCAAAAGATTGGCGACTATTACGCCGCCTGCATGGACGAGAAGGCGATCGATGCTGCCGCAATCAAGCCACTGCAGCCGGTTCTGGACCAGATTCAGCAGTTGAATTCCAAGCGGGACATTGCAGACATCGCAGCGGTTATGGTATCCAACGATGCGCTGTTCCGCTTCCGCTCGGATCAGGACTACAAGGACTCGACGCAGGTAATTGCAGAGGCAGACCAGGGTGGCCTCGGATTGCCGGATCGCGATTACTACCTCAAGACCGATGCCAAGTCGGTGGAGCTTCGCCAGGCTTATGTCGCCCACTTGCAAAAGATGTTTGAGTTGCTGGGCGACAAGCCCGACGCGGCCGCGGCCGAAGCCCAGACGGTGATGCGCATTGAAACGGCTCTGGCTAAAGGATCGCTCACACGCGTGGAACGGCGCGATCCTCAGAAGCTGTATCACAAGATGACCGCTCAGCAATTAGGTGTGCTCAGCCCGTCTTTTCAGTGGAAGACTTATTTCGCCAAAGCTGGTCTGCCCTCGGTGGAGGCGCTCAATGTGGAAACTCCGGAGTTCTTCAAGGTGCTGAACGCGGAACTCGAGAACGAAAGCCTGGCGAGCTGGAAGACTTATTTGCGCTGGCATCTGGTGAATGCGAATGCGCCTTTTCTGTCGTCCGATTTTGTGAACGCCGATTTTGCTTTTTATGGCAAGACCTTGCAGGGAGCGCAGGAACTCGAGCCGCGATGGAAGCGCTGCGTCGGCTATGTGGACAATGATCTCGGCGAAGCTCTGGGGCAGGCTTACGTGGTCCGAAACTTCAGTCCCGAAGCCAAGCAGCGCGCGCAGAAGATGGTGAAGGAAATCGAAGAAGCGATGGGTCGCGACATCGATTCTCTCTCGTGGATGACGCCCACGACGAAACGGCGTGCGCTGGAGAAACTGCATACCGTCGCCAACAAGATCGGCTATCCGGACAAGTGGCGGGATTACAGCGCGCTTACTGTCGCTCGCGACGATGAGATGGGCAATGTACTGCGGGCCCGCGAGTTCGAATTTCACCGGCAACTGGCCAAGATCGGCAAGCCGGTGGATCGCGGCGAATGGCAGATGACTCCGCCCACGGTAAATGCGTACTACGATCCGCAGATGAACGACATCAACTTTCCTGCCGGGGTGCTGCAACCGCCGTTATTCGACGCTCGTTCTGACGCTGCTCCCAACTTCGGGGACACCGGCGGCACCATCGGCCATGAACTTACTCACGGCTTCGACGATGAAGGCAGGCAGTTCGATGCCCACGGCAACCTGCGCGACTGGTGGACTCCGGAAGATGCCAAGGCGTTTGAGCAGCGCGCCAGTTGCATCTCGGATCAGTATTCGCAGTACACGGTTGTGGATGACATCAAAATCAATGGAAAGCTGACGCTGGGGGAGGATGTCGCCGATCTTGGTGGAGTGATTCTGGCTCACATGGCATGGCAGCAAGATACGAAAGGCCAGACGCTCGATCCGATTGAAGGCTTCACGCCCGAGCAGCGCTTCTTTATTGCGTATGGGCAGAGTTGGTGTGCCAGCACGCGCGACGAAACCAAGCGTCTGCGAGCTACCGTCGATCCGCACTCTCCGGACAAATATCGTGCTAATGGCGTGGTTTCAAACCTGCCGGAATTTCAGGAAGCGTTTCACTGCAAGGCGGGATCGGCCATGGTGCGGGAAAATCGTTGCAGGGTGTGGTAAGGATTGCCCGGCTATTGCAGGTCCCTGGCGTCGGGGTTGTAGTAGAAGGTGAACCGTAGTCCGAGATACTGACCGCCGAATTCGCCCGGCAGAGGCGGGAACGGATTGGAAGCGGTGATGCCGCCCCACGCGCCGCGGTCGAGGGCCACGTCACCCGAGGTCGCTACCAATCTCATTCCAGCGACCGTGCCATCTTTGAGAATGGCAAATTCGATGGTGAGTTTGCCTTTCTTCATGATGGGGGCTTTCGCTGACTCTGGAATAAGGTTGTACCAGTTTATGCGGACGTCGTGCAGCACTCGCTGCAAATAGGGACCGAAGTCCACTCCCATGGTATCCGTTAGAACTTCAAGCGGTCCCATCTGTGCGGTGGGCTTCCTGCCCATACCGAGGCCATAATTCCCGCCGTCCCCGCCGTACCCTCCGCGATTCGCAGCCGCGGCTCGAGCGGCCTGCTCGATGGCTGAACCCGCGGACATGGCGCTGTTGCCGAAAGCGGCCTTAGCCGATTCACCAGGCGGGGTCTGCAGTTTTGCAACCACCGGAGGAGCGGGCGGTGGTGGCGCTGACGGCTGGGGCGCGACGTTCTGGGTTGCCGCCGGAGCAGGAGCCGCGGATTGCGAGGCTTCGGGAGCGCTCGCACCGGGTCTGCCTGGACGGGCGGCGTCGAGAATTTTCTTCAGTTCCTTACGATCGATCTGAGGTGCATGCGAAGTAGCGATGCGATCCTTGTCGGAAGCGATATTTGTGTTCGGATGCTTGGTCAGCTTCTGCTCGTCAGGAGGCAGTTCGAGATAAGTGAGGTCCTTCTGATTCGACTCCGGGCTCATGACCACCACAGCTCGGCGAGGCATAAACCCTGCCAGTTTCTGCGAGTTGTATAGGAGCAGAACAACCACAAGGTGGACGCATACAGAAATCCAGAAAGCTTCACGGCGGCGCGCCTCCGACAAATCATCCTGAAGCTTGATGATCAGAGCGGGCGCTTCAACGATTTCGCGATAAGCGGATTCCCAATAACGCGCATCGTACAAATCTCCGCCCTCCGAACGCCGCGTTGGAGGCGTCGGCGAAGCTGGATTGGCGGGCGGAATTTGCGTGGTTGACATCGAGCGAATTTACCTGCTGGTTAGACACGGGCAGCGTGACATTAGTTGTAAGGACAGAGAATCCTCCACAAGCTCAACGCTCCGAATCTGCCGTCACGAATTTTCTGGTGTCTGCAGCCCAGTATCTTTATTTTCGCACCTTTCGTGCGAATCCGCGAAGGTCTGGAAGGGTAAGTACTTAGGATTTGCATCCAGATCGTCAATCGCTCACTTTTTGTTTACAAAACTTGACATTTGGGGCAGGGAAATCAGGCGTGCAGGCTCTCCAGGTCGATCTTTCTTCCGTGCTCGGCGATAGATGCGACGATGTCGAGAGCCACGGCTAAAGCGCGTCGCCCATCCTCCAGAGTCACGGTAGGCTGGGACCGCCGCTTCACCGACTCAAGGAACGATTTCAGCTCCGCATGCAGAGGCTCTTCTCCGGTGGTTGCAGGTTTTGCCATCTGGATTTGCGGATTCACGGAAGGAATTCCGGAGGCATGGTCCCCGCCGACACTGAACACGAGAACGTCCTGCCGCCCGTAATCCAGAGATACGTACTGCCGGGGCTGAAAAAAGCGCAGCTTGCGGACGCGTTCGGTCGACACACGGCTGGCGGTAAGGTTGGCGACACAACCGGAGTCGAATTCAAGCCGTACGTTCGCGATGTCCACTTTGCCGGAAAGGATGGGCAACCCGACAGCCCGGATTTCCTTAACCGGCGAATTCACAAACGAGAGCACAATGTCGAGATCGTGAATCATCAGGTCGAGCACGACGTCAACGTCCAGGGATCGTGGCGTGAACACGCTGAGGCGATGCACCTCAAAAAACATGGGCTGGGTAATCACGGGAAGTGCGGCGCGAACTGCGGGATTGAAGCGCTCCAGGTGTCCGACTTGGCCGATGCGACCAAGGCCCTTCGCGACGCGGATCAGTTCGTCGGCTTCGTTGAGGGAAGTCGCCAGCGGCTTCTCGATGAGCACATCAATGCCAGCTTCCATCAACTGCCGGGCGGCGGCGAGGTGATGGCTGGTGGGCACCGCGACCGAGGCGGCCTGGACCTCGCTGTGGGTCATGGCAAGTTGCTGGATAGAGCCAAAACTGCGGCAGCCGAATTCACGCGCCACTGTGTCGGCCCGTGTCGTGTCCGGATCCACGACTCCGACCAACCGCACCGGTATGCCTTCCTCGGCAAGTTGGTGGTAGACGCGAGCGTGGTTGCATCCAAACGTGCCCACGCCAATCACCGCTACGTTAATGAAAGAGTCGGTCAGTTTCCAGTTCTCGGTTGGCCGGTTGCCGCAAGACCTGTCGATTTAATCACAAAAGACTGGCCGATCAGACATCAAGTGGGCGAATCCTCGATTTGCGAGTTCCGAAACCGGATCATTGAGCCTGCGCCTTTTTCAGCAACGCGATCTGGCCGGCGTGGTAGAGCTCGTGCTGGACGATTCCGCTGAACAGATAGAAGAAATTGTAGTAACTCTCGGTCTTTCCCGGAACCTGCTCCTGCAGGCGCGAATCGGGGAAAGCGGCAACCGCCTTCACCAGGTCGCCATGAGTATGCTTCGCATGCTGGATTGCCTTGCTCCAGGCCGTCTCGCTGGTGTCCTTTACAGGTGGGAAGTTCTGCTCGTCGCTCAGTTCTACCGCCGCGCCGCCAGTGCGCTGTAAAGCTGCGCCATCCCAGGCCGCGATGTGCAGAACGAGTTCCCAGATGTTGTGTGCGTTCTTGATGGGATGGGCCGCCGCCATGTTAGCGTTGACGCCCTTCAGAATTTCGAGAAGAGAATCGCCATGCCAGGCATCTCCATCAAAGGCGCGGCGTATTTGGTCGGCAAGACGGGCAGTTTCGGACATAGAACACTCCTTGGAGTTTCGCGGTTGAAATCTAGTCTGCCACAATGGCGATCTCCGCGGCATCTGCTGAGCTAATAATCGCATCGCCATCGAGCAGCAGGCATTTGCCCGCGTCCAATGCCAGACAAGTCGCGCCTGCTTTCAGCATTACTTCAATGGTTTTCATTCCGATGACCGGCACGTCGAATCGCATATCCTGATTCGGTTTCGCGATCTTGATGACGGTCAAGGCGCGACTCAACGTCGAGGGATCGGATTCGAGTGACGCCATGATCTGGCCGGCGCGTTCGATGGTCGCATCGGTGCCCTCCATGGCTTCGACCGCCACGCAAGCAGTTTCGGCGACGACCACCGTCTGGCCAATGTCGTACTGCGCCATGTGACGAGCCACGTCGCGTCCGTAGGCGATGTTCTTTTTCTCCGGCTCCGAGGGCGCGCGTTTAGTGAGGACGCCGGGCTTGGCTAACAGCGGTTCGAGAAGTGAAGTGGAGTTTTCCAAAACGATCCCTTCATCCGCCAGGACCTTCGCGACCGCTCCCAGCAGAGAATCTGTGTTGCGTGCTCCCAACGAGAGGAGAAGCTTTGCCAGACGCCAATCCGGTCGAATGCTGGAAAAGATCTGCTTGTGCTTTACCTGTCCTGCCATGATCGCGCGCTGCACGCCTTCGCGCTTGAAGGTCTCGATCAGTTTGGAAAGGTCGCCCAGCGAAAGCCAATGAACGGCCGTTGCGCCGTGGGATTCGATCTCAGGGAAGGCCTCTTCCTTGATAGCGGCGACGACGACTTCATAACCTTGAGCGCGCGCGGCATCGAGCACAAGAAAGGGAAAGCGGCCGTTGCCCGCGATCAGACCGATGCGAGGGGAACCTGTCAAAATGGGACTCCAGCGCGTGTCGTTATGTCCACCAGATCACAAAGCACTTGATTATGCCATCCAGCCGATGGCAATCTTAATTTGAGCCTCTCCAGTCGCCCCTCATTCGGGAGGATTCTCATGACCTCACAACCGCCGCTTACGAAGGACCCTGCAGCTCATCTGTGGGATGTCGCGGTCAGGACAGCGGCAAAGCAAAAGTTCCGTTTCGCGGCAGAATGTGAAGCGAATCTGAAAGAACGGCTTGGCTCTGGCATCGAAGTGTACAAAGTTGGACTATACGAGTTTCGAGACCGAATCAAAGAGGCCGAAGCCAGCATAGAAACACTAGTACAACTGACCATAAGCGAGGAAATCGCGAGCGACCCCACTTCGCAACTTCTGCACGAACCCAGCATGTTCACCGCGTTGTATGCGCGAAAGCTTTGTCCCGGACTCTGGCCGCTTTGCTAGCGTTTGAAATCTGTCCGGCTATTTAATGACTCCGCGCTCGGACTGTTCGATGAACTTTATCAGCATTTCCACGTCTTCTCCATGGTCCGGCTCCGACTTCAATTTATCCAGAGCTTGCGAGGTGTTGAGCTTTGATGCCAGCAGGACTTTGTAAGCGTGGTGGATTTTGCGAATGCGTTCCTTGCTGAAACCGCGGCGCTCGAGCCCGATTGCATTCAGTCCGTATGCGCCAGCATCGCGGGCTGCAGACGTCTTGGAAAAAGGAAGAACATCGCGGGTGATCGTAGTCCCGCCGCCGACAAACGAGTGCGCGCCAATGCGAACAAAGTGGTGCACTGGACAAAGCGCGCCTACCTGAGCCCATTCCTCGACGGTGACGTGGCCCCCGAGAGTCGCCGCATTGGCCAGAATGGCGTGGTCGCCGATGACGCAATCATGGGCAATGTGCGTGTAAGCCATAACCAGGGTATGGTTGCCGACCCGGGTCACTCCGCCGCCTTTCACAGTGCCGCGATTGATGGTGACGAACTCGCGAATCTCGTTGTGGTCGCCAATTTCCAGACGAGTCGGTTCGCCGGCGTAGGTCAAATCCTGCGGCGGCATTCCGATCGAGCAAAAAGGAAAGAAACCGTTGTCGGCGCCGACCTTCGTCGGTCCCTCGATGACCACGTGCGAGATCAGACGGCAACGTTCTCCCAGTTCTACGTCGGGACCAATCACACAATAAGGACCAATCTTGCAACTGGGATGCACTTTGGCGCCGGGATCAACGATGGCTGTGGGATGGACTTTCTGTTCCGCCACCAGGGCTCCTAAGTTTCCGTTGTGTCTTGCGACGGCGTCTTTGGAGCGCGCGACCGGTCAACCAGCCTGCAGCTCACCAGAGCCTCGGCGGCAAGCTTGTCGCCGACGTAGGCCGCTCCCTCCATGCGCCCGGCATTGCCGCGCCAGACTCTCACGTCGACCTCGATCCGCAATTGATCGCCCGGGACTACGGGGCGCCGGAACTTCGCTCGCTCAATTCCGGTGAACAGCACCAGCTTGCTCTCGCGATCTTCCACTTCGGTGAACAGCAGGACTCCACCGGCCTGCGCCATGGCCTCTACAATCAGCACACCCGGCATCACCGGCGCGCCGGGGAAATGCCCGGCGAAGAAAGGCTCGTTGATCGTAACGTTCTTGATGGCCACGATTCTCTTCTTGCGATCAAGGTCGACGATGCGGTCGATCAGCAGGAATGGAAAACGGTGCGGCAGAAGACGCTGAATCTCATTGATATCGAGAGTAATCTTCGCGGCCGCGGGCGCTTCGCTTGCAGTGTTAGTAATGTCGGTCATTCCGATTCTCGTTAAGATGGAAGCGAAGATTATACTGTACCGCGCGCCGCAAAACCTTTCTTGAGAAGGATTGCATGCCTAAGAAAGTCCTTAAAAAACGTAGCGAACCAGTTGTCCAAAGCGAAATCGCGAAACAGTTAAGTTATTTTCAAGAACGCAAAGAGCAGATTGTTCAGACCATTCGCCAACTGGTGGAGATCGAATCGCCCAGCGACAACAAGCAGGCGGTGGACCGGTTGGGCTCGCTCTTAGCGGGCAGGTTCGAGAGTCTCGGCGGACACGCCAAGTTTCACCGGGTGCAAAATTTTGGCGATCACTTGCAGGTGGATTTCGCCGGCGCTAGCGGAGGCAAGCCAGTGCTGCTGCTGGGGCATCTGGACACGGTGTATCCCATAGGAACGCTTTCGACTATGCCCTGCCGCGTGGCCGATGGGCGTTTGTGGGGGCCGGGCAGCTTCGACATGAAGTCGGGGATCGCATTCATGCTGCACGCCATCGAGGCAGTGCGAGCCTGGCACGAGGACACGCTGCCCCGACCGCTAACCATCTTGCTGGTTTCAGACGAAGAAGTGGGCAGCGATACCTCGCGGCTGATTACCGAGAATCTGGCCAGGAGGTCCGCGGCAGTGCTGGTGCTAGAACCTTCCCATGGACCAAAAGGCGCAGCGAAAACCGCTCGCAAGGGCATTGGAGAGTACGTTCTGAAAGTAACGGGAAAGGCTGCGCACTCGGGGCTTGATTTCGAAAAAGGGCAGAGTGCAATCCTGGAATTGGCGAAGCAGATCATCGCGACCTCGAAGCTGATCGACCTGAAACGCGGACTGACTCTCAACGCGGGAACGGTGCAAGGCGGAACCCGAGTCAACGTCATTCCGGCTGAGGCAAGCGCGGTGCTCGACGTGAGGGTCGCGAGGAAACAGGATGCAGCTGGCATAGACCGCAAACTTCGTTCGCTGAAACCATTCAACCGCAAATGCAAGCTCGAAATCACCGGTGGCATGAATCGTCCACCCATGGAACGGACCCCAGGCGTGGCTGCGCTCTACAAAAAAGCTGTGGAGATCGCCAGGCAGTCAGGCTGGAAACTTGAGGAAGCCTCCGTAGGCGGCGGGTCGGATGGAAACTTCACCGCCGGGCTCGGCATTCCAACCCTCGATGGATTGGGCGGAGTGGGCGAGGGCGCGCACGCCGCCCACGAGTCGATTCTGCTTTCCGAGTTGCCCCGCCGCACGGCGCTTCTCGCCGAACTGATCGCAAGTGTCTAGACCTCTGACGTGCTAAAATCCTCACCCGGCGCGGTTTTTCAAGCCCAGAGGATTCCCGAATCATGAAGACTTCCCGGCGATTTCATCTCCTGATCACTGCGGTCGCGATGGCGGGCTGCCTAACCCCGATTACAGCCTCCGCCCAGAACGACAACGCGGTGCGGCATGTTGCCGGCAGAATCCCGGTCCTCGGTTTCAGCCGTGAGATGTCCGCTGACCGCCCGATGAACGCGAATCGGCAACCAGCAACCCGCTCGGTGAGCCCCAAGGCCAATCCTTGGAAATTGCAGGCCACTCTGGGGGGAGCTGTCATCCACGACATCTCCTTTCCGACCGCTTTGGTTGGCTATGCCGCCGCCGAACTCGGCCAAGTGTGGAAGACGACCAACGGCGGAAAGAACTGGGCCGAAATCATGAATGTGGGTTTTCCCTATTACTGGTACGGGGTGAAAGCGTTGACCACAAAGGACGTCGTCATTTCTGGTTTTAACGATTCCAACGAAGAGGGCATTATTCGATGGAGCCACGATGGCGGCAAGACCTGGACCTCCGACATTGTATTGACCAGCACCGGCTGGTCGTTCCGCGTGCGCTTCGCCAACCACAAAGACGGGTTGGTACTCGACGGTCTGGCGACCAAAAGCGCGAACGCCGCGCACTACACCACCGATGGCGGCGCGCAAGCGTCGGACTGGACCTCGGTCGTCCCCGACCCGAACGGAGGTTGGTTCGGCAATGAGTTCAGCCTGCTCGGCAACCTGCACACCCGCGCTTCCGGAATCACTTACTGCGACAGCTCCGACGGCGGCGTGGCCTGGACTTGTCGTCCCTCGATTGACTCGGTGTTCGATGGCCCGGTGTTCTTCAAGAACGATACGTTCGGCTGGGTGGGCGGCGGTGAGATTTCCCCGAACGTGGAAGGATGGGTCCATCAAACCACCGACGGCGGAAAGACCTGGAGCGGCCGGACTCTCGATGATCCCTGGCCGATTCGCGAGATTCGCTTTCTGACGTCCAAGATTGGCTGGGCTGCGGGCGGAAACTACTCAACCAATGTTGGCGGCATGTACTTCAGCCGCAACGGTGGCAAGACCTGGTCCCTCGATGTCGCTACCGGCGCCGAAATGGATGCCTGCGACAGCAAGCCCGTAGGCACCAAATTTCAGGTGTGGTGCGCCGGATACAACGGTTCGTTTAGTGGTGTGGTCTACACCCTGAAAGGCATCGCAGCCGAATAGCTGCGGATGTGGTCAAACGCAACCATTTCTTTGACTACCTAGGTGGGGAAGCCTAGACTTTCCATAGGGGTGTTGGCGTACTTTTCCCACGTGTTCGCTGAGAACCTGGCAAGCCCCGCAAGGAGGACTTCACCATGGGCGGCAAATTGGGTTTGCCTGAAATTTTGCTGATTCTGGCCATTGCGCTTCTGATCTTCGGTCCCAGCAAACTCGCGGATTTGGGTAAGGGGTTGGGCGAAGGCATCAAGAATTTCAAATCAGCCGTGAAGAACGACGACGAAGAAAAAGACAAAAAGTCATAACCTCTGTAGAGACCTAGCTTGCTACGTCTCGGTCCGGCCCAATCCGTGCTCCCGCAGCATTTTGTATACCAGCAACACTGGCAATCCCACGACGTTGAAATAATCCCCCTCAATGCGCGAAACCCAGCGCGAAGCTTTGCCCTGGATGGCATAGGCCCCAGCTTTATCCATGGGCTCGCCGGTTGAGATGTAGGTACGGATGTCGTCGTCGCTGAGATTGTCCATGGTGACGAGCGTGGTTTCCGATCGGACGTCTTCAAAGCCAGCGCGCGTCTGTCGGTCTTGCCGACCGGCCAGACAAACTCCGGTGATTACTTGATGCGTGCGTCCCGAAAGCACTTGCAGCATGCGAACCGCATCGGCGTCGTCGCGAGGCTTGCCCAGGATTACCGGACCCACAACCACGATCGTATCGGCGCCGAGGACCAAGTCGTCCGGCCGCTGGCGGAACACAGCCAAAGCTTTTTCCCGCGCCATGCGTTCGGCAAACGCTCGCGGTGCCTCTCCTTGACGGGGGATCTCGGGAATATCAGTCGGCTGCGCCACGAACGCGATACCCGCGTTGCGCAAAAGCTCCTGGCGGCGTGGGGAAGCAGAGGCGAGGACGAGCATCGAAATCTGATTCTAGCCGATCAGCTCAATGCGATTTCCGAAGGAAAGGTAGAGCGGCCATGGCGCACGGTTTCAATGCTCTTTCGGCGACGCTGGCTTAATCAGTTCACTGCGCAGTGATTCGAGAAACGGCTTTCCCGAATCTTCCAGCTTCCGCTCCAAGCGGTCGGTGCAATCACAGTCGCCGCAGGCCCAGGGTTCAGAGCCATTCTGATCACGGCAGCGCCTGCGATCATGCGCGTCCTGCACTCGAGTCAACTCAAAGTACTTTTCCCAATAATCGCGCTCCTCCTGCAGAGGAGTCGGGCAATAGCAGACCTCCACCCAGCGCGTCGTCTCGTCCGGGCAAAGTCTGGCCTGGTGCATGTTTCGCAAATACTCGCCCTCGGCAATCGAACCCTGCCCCAGGGTTCCATCTTCGATGGCTTTCAGCAGAGCCTTTTCGCAGCCGGGTTTCACTCGCGCCCTGACCAGATAACGCATAAATCTCATTTTACTCTGCCAGATGAAAGCAGGTTTTGTGGGAGACCAACATCCGGTGCCTGAATGCCTCCGCAACCCCTGTTAGAATCGAGCATTGACCCCTGTAGCCATGGACGCCGCTTTTCTGCGCAATTTTGCCATTATTGCGCACATTGACCACGGAAAGTCCACGCTGGCCGACCGTCTGCTGGAGTTGACTGGATCACTCACCGCGCGTGAGATGCAGGCCCAGGTGCTCGACTCCATGGATCTGGAGCGGGAGCGCGGCATCACCATCAAAGCCCACGCCGTGCGCATGATGTACCAGGCACTGGATGGCCAGACCTACCAGCTCAATCTGATTGACACTCCCGGCCACGTGGATTTTTCCTACGAAGTTTCGCGTGCGCTGGCGTCTTGCGAAGGCGCGTTACTGATCGTGGATGCTTCCCAGGGCGTCGAAGCTCAAACTCTGGCGAATGCTTACCTCGCGATCAATCACGGCCTCGAAATCATTCCGGTGATTAACAAGATCGACTTGCCCAGCGCCGACATTCCGCGCACCAGGGAAATGATCGAAGGCGCCGTGGGCCTGGATGCATCCGACGCGGTTCTGATCAGCGCCAAGACCGGCCAGGGTGTGCCAGAGGTTTTGGAGGCGATTGTCAAATGCGTTCCGCCGCCGAAAGGCGATCCCGAAAAGCGGCTGCAGGCGCTCATCTTCGACTCCTGGTTCGATCCTTATCGCGGCGTGATTGTGCTGACGCGCGTGTTCCAGGGCACACTCCGCAAGGGACAAAAGATCCGCCTGATGTGGAATGGACGCGTCCTCGACGTCGAAACGCTGGGCGTGTTGACGCCCAAGCCGGTCGAGATCGACGAACTGCGCGCCGGCGAAGTCGGCTTTCTGATCGCCAATATCAAGAATGTCGCGGACACAAAAATCGGCGATACTATCACCGAAGAAAACAATCCCGCCATCGAACCCCTGCCCGGCTTTGAAGAGATCAAGCCTATGGTTTTCGCCGGGATCTATACCGTAGACGCACACGAACACACCCAACTGCGCGAGGCGCTGGAAAAGCTCCGGCTCAACGATTCGTCGTTTTTCTTCGATCCTGAAAGTTCCGTGGCTCTGGGCTTTGGCTTTCGCTGCGGCTTTCTCGGCCTGCTCCACATGGAGATCATTCAGGAGCGTCTGGAGCGCGAGTTCAATCTCGACCTGATCACCACCGCGCCCAGCGTCCGATACAAGATATACAAGACCGACGGTGAAATGGTCGAAGTCGACAATCCCTCGCGCTGGCTGCCGCCGAGTGAAATTGCCAAAATCGAAGAGCCGGTGATCCTCGCCACGATCCTAACCAACGAAGAATATGTTGGCGGCATTCTGGCCCTGGTGGAAGAGAAGCGAGGCAAGCAGAAAACTTTCGAGTACGTCAGTTCGTCGCGCGTAATGCTGCATTACGAACTGCCGCTCAACGAAATCGTGCTCGATTTTTACGATCGTCTCAAGTCGGTGTCCCGCGGCTACGCGTCGCTCGATTACCATCTCGCAGATTACTGGGAATCGCCAATGGTGAAGCTGGATATTCTGGTGGCGGGTGAACCGGTGGACGCGCTCTCAATTATTGTGCACCGCGATTTTGCCTACGAACGAGGCAAGGCGCTGGTTTCCAAAATGCGGGAACTGATTCCCCGCCAGATGTTCGAGGTGGCGATCCAAGCCTCAATCGGCGCCAAGATCATTGCCCGCGAAACTGTGCACGCCATCCGCAAGAACGTCCTCGCCAAGTGCTACGGTGGCGACATCAGCCGCAAACGCAAACTGCTGGAAAAACAAAAAGAAGGCAAAAAGCGCATGAAACGCATCGGGCGAGTGGACATCCCACAGGAGGCATTCCTGGCCGTGCTAAAAGTAGGTGAAGACAGCTAGTGAACTCTTTGATCAATCAGGTCTGGCCCGATGGTGGAAGCGCACGGCTTCACAGGCATACCGTAAGTCGCTGAAAAGGGGGCCGGATTTTAGCCGCTGGGGGCTGCTTCCTGTTGAACCTCGATTCTCATCCGCAGAGCACCACCGTAGGGCGGACACTCTTGTCCGCCGCCTTTGATTTTTGATGTTGCACTGCCCTTAGAACCAAGAACAAAAGAGAGGCGGACAGGCGTGTCCGCCCCACGCGCATGCCTTAGCGCAAGGACGACCTCTGCAATTATCCAAGCAAGAAATCGAGCCACAGCCCGTCTAATTGTATGTACCATTACGCAAACGGTGAACTATGGCGAACGCGCGATCAGCAGTCTTTTTGGTAGGGCTGGCGTTCTGGATCTCTTGCAATAGTGCCGACGCTCAGCAGGTCATGCCCTCTACGAGCACCAAGCAAAAGGTGCTTTCTCTAAATTTCGCCAACAATGGGCAACACTTGACCGCCACCTTGGGCCAACAGGTAGAGATAACCCTCGGAACCATCGGGCCGATGCAGTACGGCACCCCGCAAGTTTCTTCCCCTGCCATCCGACTCAAGAGCGTCGAGCTGGCAGGGCCGCCGAACCCGGGCGGCCCGACGTTTGTCTACATTTTCGAGGCCGTCGCCGGAGGCCAGGCGCAAATCAAAATTCCTATAGTCAATTCGGATAATCCAGACGATACCAATCGACTTACCTTTACGGTGGGGATTCAGGTCCGATCAGCCGCAGGCGACCGGCCCGCGCGACGCGCATTCATGACCCCGGACCAGGCAAACACCGTGCCGTGGAAAAATGCCTGGACGAACCTGCTCAACGACGTGCGGCAGACCTTCACGCCGTCGCTGCCGAAGCTCACCAGTGTGGAAGTGGAACTCGTGGTCGCCAACCCCGGCCCGTCGGATGACGAACTCACGATGCATTTGGCGGATGCAGATGGAGAAGTATTGGCGACTGTGTCTCAAACCGTGCCGGTCGCCGACTGCCACCATGTTCTGTTCGTTTTTTCCAACGGCGGTTTGCAGGTTTCACCCGGCCAGGTTTACAGCATCCGGCTGAGCGGCGGTAGCCTCTTTGGATGGAAGTATGTCGTGGGCGGCTATTCGAACGGGGACGCGTCGTTCAATGGCCGACCTCTCTTACCGGATGCACGCAGCACGTTTTTATTCCGGACGTTCGGTGCGAGTTGAACAACGTGCGCGTAGGCGAATTGCACATAACTCCTGCTCAGGGGCTCCAGTTACAGAAAACTGGGCCACGCGGACAGGTAAGTCACGCCTGCATATGCTCTTTTTTTCGGCAGCCTGCTTGACGCAGCTTTCTCGCTGGGATATTATCATTTAATAGCTAATTAGCTCCTTGACAATAAAACATGCAGATCACTCGGGTCGCGCCGAGCGGCCCGACGCGTTGGGGAATCAGCTAAGTCCTTATTCCGGAATATTTTGCGTGTAAGTCCTTATTCCTCAAAGATTTTGAGGGTAGTGTGGCTGTAACCCCATGATTCCAAAAGATCGTGGGGGGAGGGGGGTACCCCTTAAATGGCTAGTAATTCCCAGAATGGATGCGCGCAACCACGCTCCAGATTTCAGGCTTACTTTGAAATAGAGCATTCATCCATGACGACTACAAGAATTCTCGCACACTGCGTTTTAATCGCCGGCGCGGTCTCAACCCTGCTAGCCCAAACCCAACCCGTAGAGCTGCAGCCAAAGATTAGCCTGCCGTTCCGATTCGTTGCCTACGGCGATACCCGGTTCACCGATCCCAAGAACACCGAGGCGGCCAATCCCTCCGTCCGCCGAGCGTTGGTGCAAGCTATTGCCGACGCCCATCCCGCGTTCATCTCCATCGGCGGTGATATTGCGTACAACGGCGATGATGCCAACGACTGGAAGGTCTGGGACAAGGAAACCGCGGTGTGGTCCGAAAACAAGATCGCCGTCTATCCAGCGCTAGGCAACCACGACCTGCACGGGGACGAGAAGGTCGCGCTCGCAAACTACTTTCAGCGCTTCCCCGATTTGCAAAACCACCGCTACTACTCGGTGCGTGCCGCCAACACGCTCCTGCTCATGCTCGACAGCTCGCAGGATGAAACTTCCGGCCCTCAGGGTCAGTGGCTCCAGCACGAATTGGATACCCTGCCCGCCGATATAGATTTCGTCTGCATTGTTCTCCATCATCCACCCTATACCGATTCTTCGGACGAGCATCTCGGCGGCGGACACTCGGCCCGGCATCCCGAGCAATTGCTGGCCCAGATGCTGGAGCAGCGGCAGCCGCACACCCGTGCCCGGTTTGTGGTGATCGCCGGACACGTCCACAACTACGAGCGCCATGAGCACGGCGGCGTCACCTACTTGGTGACTGGTGGAGGGGCAGCCCGTCCTTACATGATCCCGCGGAAGCCCGGGGATCCCCTGTTTGGCAAGGACGTGAACTATCATTTTCTGCTGGTCGAGGTCGATCGCGGAAAGATGAAAATCACCATGAACCGCCTGGAACTCGCAAACGGCAAGGCCACTTGGACCACCCCGGACTCGGTGGAAATTACGACGCTGGCGGCGATGCCCGCGAAAGCCGGGAAGTGACAAGCTCAGCGAGCGGAAGCGCTCGCCGCCGCCAGCCGCGGTACCACGGGAAGCGCTCGAATCAGCTGGCGAGTGTAGGGATGTGTGGGACTCTGGAACAACTCGGCCGTTCTCCGGCACTCGACAATTTCGCCCTGATCCATCACGGCCACCCGGTGCGCGATGGTCGCCACCGATAGCAGGTCGTGAGAAATATAGAGAATGCTGATGCCGAATTTGGTGCTGAGACTGGCAAACAACTGCAGAATTTCAGCTTGGGTAATCAGGTCGAGAGCACTGGTCGGCTCGTCGGCAATGAGCAGCGCGGGACGATGCAACACGGCCATCGCAATCAGCACGCGCTGCGCCTGGCCCACGCTTAATTGCGACGGATATCGTCGCACGAAATCCGATTCGCCAGGCAGGCTGACATTCTCCAGAGCTTCCCTCAAAGCCAACCGGCACTCGTCTCGCGACCCACGCCGATGCACTTTCCACGCTTCTTCCAATTGTGTGCCGATACGAAGCGCCGGGTTCAGCGAAGACATCGGACTCTGCAGGATGAGGCCAATCTCTTTACCGCGGAGCGATCGAACTTCCCGCTCACCCAAAGCCATCAGGTCGCGGCCATTGAAGTGAATCGAACCTTGAGCCTTGCCTCGCTTCAGATAAAGAAGTTTAAGGATGGCCAGCGCCAACGTGCTCTTGCCGCAACCACTCTGCCCGACCAGCCCAAGGATTTCCTGCCTGTCAAGGTCCAGCGCAAGCTCGCGCAACACCCCAGGTTTCCCGGGATAGTCGACAGAGAGTCGCAGTGAAAGCAACGGCTGTGCATCCATCAGCGATTCCTGGCGACCTCGCTGCTCAACGCGAGCTGGTCAATGTTCCAGTACACCTGCGGTCTCAGCACCACCGGATGCGCGTTGTGCACCGCCGGCGACACCGCCGACAGCGCGTTCTTGTTCACCAGGTAAATGAACGGCTCCTGCTGCCATGCGATCTCCTGCACCTTGTCGAAGTCTTCCTTACGCTTCTTTGGGTCCAGAGTGGAGGCTTGCGCGCGCATCAACTTATCGATTTCCGCTTCCCACGCGGTTGCAGGCGTTTTCTGGCTGGGATTCCACTGGTGGCTGTCCGCGGAACTGAGCCATACGGTCATTTGCGCGTTGGGGTCCAGTTCGTCGTTCACCAATCCGAGCAGGCAAGCTTCGTAGTCGAAACTATGGGCAATGCGCTCGATGAGCGAAGGGAAGTCGAGTGTGACCACGTTCAATTTGATCCCAATGCCGGACAGATCCTGCTGGATCAAGGTCGCCATACGTTCGCGATACTTGTTCCCCGCGTTGGTGATGACGGAGAACTCGACGGCGTGTCCGTCACGGTCACGGAGAACGCCATCTTGGAAGCGGAACCCATCCTGCGCCAGTCGCTGGAGCGCGGACTTCTGGTCAAAGGGATGCGCTTGCAGCTTGGCGTTGAACCAGAACTTATTGGCCGGAGAAACCGGCCCGATTGCGGGACGCGCATGCCCTCGGAACACGATCCGGGCGATATCCTCGCGGTTGATGGCTTCTGAAATCGCTCGCCGGAAGTTCGTCGAACTGAACCACGCCTTCTTGTACGCCGGAAGCGGAGAATTGGCGACTTGGTTGAACCACATCTCCTCGGAGTCGAGCGACGCACCGGCATCGTGTGCCATCGACGGATCCTGAGAAACCACTTTGTCGAAATACTCGGCGTCGAGCGAGTTGATGAAGTGAATCTCTCCGCGGGTTAGACGAAGCAACTCAATGTCACGGTTTTGCTGAATGTCGAGCCGTACTGACTCGATGTATGGCAGCGGACGGCCAGCTGGATCTTTTTCCCAGTAGTTCGGATTCCGCTTCAGAATCAAGTACGATCCAGCTTTGTTTTCCCCGACGTAGTAAGGCCCCAACACTGCCATCTCTTTTTGCGGAGACTTGGCGGACATAATCGCCACCTGGTCGAAAAGTCTGTCGAGACCAGCGATGGGTGCCGGGAAGGTGATGCGGACACGATTCTTCGGCAGAACTTCTGCTGCCACTTTGCCTTCTGACGAACGAAACGCATCTCCGGTCGGCGAGTGCAAGGCGGGATCCATAAGCTGTTGCATGGTATAAGCGACGTCATCCGCGGAAAATGGAGTTCCATCCGAGAAGCGCAGCCCATCGCGCAGTTGGAAGGTGATCGTCTTTCCGCCGTTCGTAACCTTCCAGGCGGTAGCGAGCTCCGGCTCGAGATCCTGCGTAAGCCGGTTGACACGCGCCAGCACCCCGCCGGTCAGGTAGCGGATGGTTTCTGAAGAGTCATCCGCCGCCAGGAGCGGGTTGAATGTCTTGGGCTCCGATCGTAAGCAGAAATGCAATTCGCCGCCAGACTGCGCCAGCGCCTGGCTTGAGCCGAAAGTGATCAGGGTGAACAGAACGAGACTCGCCAAAAGTTTTTTCATACCGGTAACTCCTCTTTAGTCAGAACGAGATGAAAGCTGCTTACCACCAGGATGAACAGAATGAGCGGAACCAACTGCCAGGCTTGGCCAGGGACGGTCGAAATGCTTTCCAGTTCGCGCAGCAGGCTGCCCCAGGAAGGCAGTGGTTCCGCGACTCCTAAGCCGAGAATCCCAAGATTGGCTTCGGTCAAAATAAAAACTGGCACCGAGATCCAAAATTGCGCGTACAGCACGGGCTTCAGGTTGGGCACAAGATGACGCCACAACAGGCGAAAGCCACTGCTGCCCGAGGCTCGAGCCAGGAGAATGAAATCCGATTGTGATAGCGCCCGGGCGTCGGCGCAGATGATGCGGGCCGCTCCCGCCCATCCCAGGCATCCCAGCATGGCAAATGTGATCAAGACTGAAACCATGGGAGATACGTTCAGCGGCAAAAGTGCGCGAACCGTGATCAGCAAGAAAAGCCACGGCAGCGACAGGAAAAGATCCGTACCTGCCATCACGCACCGCTCCACCCGGCCGCCGGCGAATCCCGCTATACCGCCGATGAAAGCTGCCAACAAGCTGGAGAGCAAAGCCGCCGCCGGCGCCAGCAGCAGCGACACTCGCGTACCGTACAGCACCCGGGCAAAGCGGTCGCGCCCTAAGTCATCTGTACCCAGCAGGTGTTGGCGCGAAGGCGAAGCGTTGGGTTCTTCTCGAAACTGGTGAGCATACGAGGCCGGTGCCAGCACTCTCGCCAGCAAACATGCGGCGCAGACCGCCAGCAGAAAAACGATTGCCGTTGTGCGTGCCCACTTCATACTTCACCCACGCGAAACGTTTTGCCCATCATGTCGGAAGCAGAATTGGCGACCAGCGTGACCAAAGTGACGATCATGGTCAGATTCACCAGCAGAGCCACGTCACGTCCCAGGGCAGCCTTCCATGCCAGTTGGCCAATTCCGGGAATGTCGCACAAGGCTTCCATCGGGATAGCGGCAGTGAACGCGAAGCTGACCGTGACTCCGAGCAGGGCCAGAAGCTGCGGCGCGGCCGTCGGCAGAATGTGCCACACCAGCACGCGCAAGTTGCCCAAGCCTTTTGCTCTTGCGGTCAGAACGTGGGGTAATGCCGAACTCCGCACCAGCAAATTCCGCGAATAGCGGAAGATTTTCGGGAAGACCACCAATCCAAGCAACAGGCGCGCAGGCGCTTGTGCCAGCACAAATAGCAGCGCGAGCACAGCCGCGGGCAGGCAGAGCAGTACGCCTACCAGCAGACTGCCCAGCAGGTCGAGGTACCAGGCTCTCGACATCACAATCGCCACGGCAAGAAAGAAACCAGCACTCCAGCCCAGGGCCAGCCCGAGAGCGACCGACTTCAAAGTCTCGGGCAGGCGTTCGGCAACAAGCTGCGAAACCGGCCGTTGCAAAGTCCGCGAATTTCCGAGATCGCCGCGCAGCAGCCGGCTCAGATAGCGAGAATAGAAAACGAAAAGGTTGGCCTCAGTGGCTCGGGTTTCGCGCAGGGCCTGAATGCTGTGGGCGCTGAGGCGCGAATCCAGTTCTTCCTCGTCGACCCCGAAGCCGGGTGCCAGGCGCACCAGGGTCGCACCCAGAAAACCGCCAATGAGGACGGTGATCAGAATCTTACCTGCGAGTTTTGGCAATGCGGATAACGTGTCGGCATCCCTCAGCGAGGCATTCCAGATCGCGGGCCGGGCCAAGCCCTTCTGCACCATTTCCCTAGGAGGGGACTTCGAACTGCTGGATTAAGCCAGTGATAACAGCTAACTGGCGTGAGGGCAATCACTTGCGGTAAATGTGGCAAACTTAAGTAATGCGCTCTGAGGCTGTCGGAAGGGTGCCTCGCGACCGCGGACGAGCTCTACTTCTCGCCTTCGATCTCGATTGGAATGGCTTCAGTGTCGTTCATATTCGATGTACCCCAGATGATAGAAGTGCCCCAGAGCACACTGTAACCGTTGTCATCGCCGGAGCCCCAGGGTGCCGAAGATCCCCATAGGACTGACTCGCCTTTTGTGCTCGTCCCCCAGAGCACCGAAGTGCCCCAGACCACCGAAGTGCCCCACATGATCGAGCCGCCCCACAGCACCGAGGAACCGGTGACCAGGTACACGTTTCCACTCCGGTCACGGGCCACAGCCGGGGACTTGGCACTCCCGTACGTCGTTGGTGCCAGGTCCGTGCTCGACAAAGCCGCCTGGATATCCAGATATCCTGCGCCCACGGTGAAAATGTCGTACTGGCTGGTGTAATGCTTGCCGGTCGTAGGATCGCTCGCGGTGCTGTAGCGCGGGAAAGTCTTATATGCGCTCTTCATCAGCCGGGCCTTGACCTGGTCAGGGGTGAGTCCGCCATTCTTCTGCAGCAGCAGCGCCACGGCTCCGCTTACAACCGGAGCAGCCATACTGGTGCCGCTCAGCGTGAAGTAGGAAGTGGGACCCTTGGCGTTGTTGCTATAGGAGCTCAGGGCAACGACGTTTTTTGGAGAAGCCTTCACCAGGGTCGCAGTCGAAGACGCCAACACCGAAACCATCAAGTTGCCGGGCGCGACCAGGTCTGGCTTCACCACGTGGTCGAGCAGCGTCGGTCCTTTGGAGCTGTAGCTGGCAATCAGATCATCGGCGCGCGTCGAAGTGCCCATGGGCTTCATCGCACCCACAGTGATCACATAAGGATCGTTCCCCGGCGCGGCGATGGTGCCGTATCCATCGGTATGCACCGAGTCGTTGCGCCCTTCATTCCCGGCCGCCACCACAACGACAATCCCCGCCTTCCACGCCGCCTCGACCACCTGGCAAAGCGGGTCCAGCTTGTAGCTTTCGTAAACCGGGCGGCCAAGCGAGAGGTTGATGACACGGATGTTGTACTTACTCTTCAGGCTGATGGCCCTCTGGATAGCCGCAATCACCGCACTGTCATTACCCGATCCGTTCTGGTCGAGAACCCGTAGGTTGATCAGGCTTGCACCGTCCGCAATGCCCATGAAGGTCTTGCGAAAACTCGTACCCCGCGAATTCATCCCGTTCCCTGCGAGGATGCCGGCAACGTGGGTGCCGTGTCCGTACAAGTCGGCAGCCGTATTCTGGCCGCTGACAAAATTCTGGTTGTAGACGATGCGCGACCCCGTACCGCTCGATAGAGTGAAATCCCGCCCCCCCGTGATTCCGCTGTCGATGACCGCGACCCCGACTCCACTTCCAGAAAAATTCTTCGACCACCCGTATGGAGCCAGCACGGCCTGGTCGTAAAGGTCCGTAACAGTTGCAGTAGCCCGGACCGTGCGATCGAGCGAAACGTACGCAACATTCGAATCTTTTGCCAGCGCCGCGAGAGACCTGCCTTGTACCGCAAACGCAGCAGCGTTGATCAAGGGCAAGTTCCGATGGAGTGTTCCGCCCCGGGCAGCGACTTTCGCGAAGTGTTTCTGGCTGGGCGGAACTCGATACTGCACAATGACGTTTACCCATTGCGCCGAAGACTGTTGCCGCAGATCCTTGGACATCTTCTTCGGCCCAGCAGAGGCCAAGGTCGCACCCAGCATCACCCAGCAGAATGCCAGGCGACGAAATTTCGAAGTGACCTTGCTAACTCCCGCCATAGACTTCACAGCTCCTGACGCCCGATGCACCTCGAGCGTTCGAGCTATGGCTGCAAGCCTGTCACCACCGGGAAAAAATCTGGAACGTTGTCCAGAAAAGACTTAGGCAGACAGACACTCGACGCGGATGGGACAATCTGTCCCCGAGCCAGCGGGAGCGGCCAATTTGGCGCAGGCAACCTTCCGTTTGGAGCGTTTGCCGGGCGGAGCGGCTGGGGCATAGAATGGGTGCGGTCAACCAGGCATTCCTGAGCCCCGAATGCCTTTCCGTTGTTCCCCAGGAGGATTCCATGAAGTGCAATCAACGCATGGCAAAGCTGGGTGCGGCCTTGCTGGCGTTCGTCACAATAACTCTGCTGTTGGCGTCCGGTGCCTCGGCGCAAGGCACGTACAAAACCCTGTACAAGTTCCCAGGTGACAGGGCTAGATACGTGCCCACGGGCGGTCTGATTTTCGATCAGGCAGGAAATCTCTATGGCACCACCCGGCAGGGCGGCGCTCATGGAGGTGGTGTTGTGTTCAAGCTTGCCCCGAATGCGGACGGAACTTGGACGGAGAGCGTGTTATACGATTTTTGCTCTCTCACCGGCTGCACCGATGGAGCCGATTCCGCTGCCGGTCTGATCCTTGACCAGTCGGGAAATCTCTATGGTACGACCTACGGAGGAGGCAATAGCGCCTGTACCGGAGGCTGTGGGGTCGTGTTTGAGCTTTCCCCGTCGGGTGGGATCTGGACGGAGAGTGTGCTTTACAGCTTCTCCGGCGCGGATGGGGGAAACCCTCTTGCCGGACTGGTCTTCGACCAAACAGGAAACCTGTGTGGCACTACAGTCTCAGGAGGCACCCGCAATGGGGGTACGGTCTTCAAGCTGACGCCGAAATCAGGCGGAGGCTGGACAGAGAGTGTGCTTCACAGTTTTACGGGTGGCGGAGATGGTTATAGCCCCTTCGGTGGCGTTGTTTTCGACCACGCAGGAAATCTTTACGGGACGACGTACGAAGGTGGACATGGCAGCGTGGGTACCGTCTTCACCCTGCAACCCGGTTCCGGTGGAACTTGGACGGAGAAAGTGTTGCATCACTTCAGGGCAGGCACAGACGGAAGCTATCCCCATGACGGCCTCATCTTAGATTCGGCAGGAAATCTCTACGGCACGACGGCAGCCGGAGGACGTTACGACGGTGTCGTCTTCAAGCTGACGCCAAATTCCGGTGGGGCCTGGACAGAGACTGTGATTCACCGCTTCGACGTCGCCAATGGAGAAGGCCCCTATGCCGGCCTGACTTTTGACGACCAGGGAAATCTCTATGGCACGACGATCGAAGGTGGCTATACCACCCTATGCGGCAACGCCGGGTGTGGCGTCGTTTTCAAGCTGGTGCCGAACGGGAACGGTGGGTGGGATGAGAAAATGGTGCATAAATTTTCTGACCATCCCGGAGCGGGGCCCATGTCAGGCGTCATTTTTGACCTGGCCGGAAATCTCTATGGCACGACCGTCGGCGACAACGTGACCACCGTCGGCACGGTGTTTGAGATCACTCCATAGCTAACTTTTTGCCGTTCCTGAATAGAAGACGTGATGGTGTGGAGTGGAAGGACCGAACCGGTGAGGGCGCTGGAAGCGCTGCGCTCTTACAAAGGCAGTTCCCAACCCTCTTCCTTCATCCGTTGATTCGTCCACTCCTGCAGCTCTTTGTAAACCGCGGGCTCGATGACCACGAATGTCGCTCCCGCCCGCCCGTCGAGATCCGCCCACACGATCTGCACCTTCGCCTCGATGCGAGTTTGGCTGTCGGGTAGGACAAAGCTGATATCCATCTGCCCCTCCGATCGCCGCGGATCCGGCAGTCCTTCCAAGCCCATACCGCCTACGCTGAGATTTACCGCGGTAACCTGTGTTTCTTGGCCTTGGCTGTCTTTGAGCAGAACCGGAAGTTTGACCTTCGCCCGGAAAAACTTCTTCTGCTTGAGGCTGAGCGCGCCCAACGCCCGGCTCTTGTCGCCGCTCTTATCGCTGAATGCCGCCGTGATCTTATATTCGCCGAGTTTTCGGCTCAACGTCCGTCGCGAAATTCCTAACTGCTCGGCCGCCTTCGCCCGATGTCCCCCGGTGTTTTCGAGCGCCTTCATCACCATCTGTCTCTCCATGTCCTGGAGATCGCCAGAGGGTAAAGGGATATCCGCCTTTTGCTGTTCCGCTGAAAGCTCAGCCAGCACGTCAGCCACCCCAATCTCTGTACCGGACGCGGCCATCGCGACTTTGGCAACGATGTTCCGAAGCTCGCGAACATTGCCCGGCCACGAGTGCGATTGAAGTGTTCGCAGAGCGTCCGCGCTGAACCGCATTTCCGCCGATTTCAACCGTAGAAAATGCTCAGCTAGGGCGACAATGTCTTCCGGCCGCTCTCTCAAAGGCGGAACCCGAAGCTGAAACTGGCTCAGACGATGGAAAAGATCTTTGCGGAAGCGGCCTTCCCGCACCGCCACTTCCAGATCCTGGTTCGTCGCCGCAACGATCCGAACATCCACTGTGATCTTGCGATGCCCCCCTAAACGATAGTAGGCAGCGCCGTCCAGCACGCGCAGCAGTTTGACTTGAATGTGAGATGGCAGTTCGCCGATCTCATCCAGGAAAAGGGTTCCCTTGTCGGCCAGCTCGAAGAGTCCCGGCTTGGAGTTGTCAGCGCCGCTGAAGGCTCCTTTTTCGTAGCCAAACAGTTCGCTCTCGACCAGGTGCTCAGGCAGAGCGGCGCAGTTGATATCGATCCAGGGTTTGCCGTTGCGGTAGGAGAATTCGTGGACGCTGCAAGCGATCAGTTCCTTGCCGCTGCCGGTTTCGCCCGTGATCAGAACAGTCTCAGTGTGCCCCGCCACCCGCTCGACCATCGCCATGAAGCGCTGCATCGACCCACTGGCCACAATGAATTTAGTGCCGTGGATTTCCCGTTGAACGATCTCGGGCTGAACCATCGCGCGCTGCACTGCCGCCCCTGCTTCCAATGCATCCCCCATCGGCTCCCTGAATACACTTCCAGCGCCAGCACCCTGCGGCCGCGCTTGATTCCGAGTCGGGCCAAAGAAAAAGCTAGCACAGGGTGCAGAGAACTCATTGGTGACGCCCGGTTCGGGCGGTGACGAAGGTAACGCGTACTCGTGGGGGAACGCTCGATTAGTTACAGCCTATCCAGACATTCAGCTTCGCGAAGACACTGAATTGATGATTTTGTTTTTGCTACTCCATCCGCAGCGCTTGCATAGGATCAATCGAAGCCGCGCGCCGCGCGGGCAGAGTCGAAGCCCCAATGGCAAGTAGCAGAACAGCAGCGGCGGCCAGCGCCAGCACCACCGGATCGAGGGCGCTGACCTGGAACAAGAGCGAACGAAGCAGCTGCGAAGCAGCCACAGCGCCAATCAAACCGATAACACAGCCGACCGCGGCGAGACGTAGATGAACCTTGAACAGGCGCGACTTCAAGCCGCGCCACCATCGTTTTCAAGGACTCCGACGGCTAGGAAAGTCGTGCCCTTTCAAAACTCCAACGCCAAGAGTTCTTCCGCAGCCGTCCAAGCGTAACTGTCGACCTCAAGACCGGTCACCGTACGCTCTTCAAGGGGCTCGCGCCCGCCGACCGTACGGGACTTCTCTCCATGCGAGAAATTTCCGTCACCGACGACCTTCAGTCATACGCGTATACAGGCTACTATCAGGTATGGAGCCGGTTCGTGTCGGAAGTCCGGCAATGACATACACATGGCCGGGCAACCCGCCAACCCCCACCCGCATCGCCGCACTGCGGTAATGTTTCCGCAACTCATTGGCCAACTTAGGGTTCATAATCATAGAGGCAGAAGTACTCAGTCACCTGCGCCTCGGTTCAAGTAGCGTCGGCGTAAGTGACTGGAGGAACACCGCAGTGATTGGCAGTGTTCCAGGGGGATTCGGGTCATGAAAAAATTCGGGCGCTTACTGCAAATCAGCTTTTTCGTAGCATTGTTGACCGCAACCGTAGCAACGCTTTCCGCCGCCCAGGACACAACTTCGGCCGAGGATCAGCCATCAGCTTACCCTGCGGACCAGGCGCCCGCTCCCCCAGCGGAAGAGTCCACGCCTTCGGCCGCGGATCAGCAATCGTCTCATCCCGCGAGCCAGGCTCCGCCACCCCCGGCGGGCCAACCTGCGCCATCTTCTTCAGGACAGCAAGCCGATCCTCCGGGCCGTGCGGCACGTTTGGGATACATGACCGGATCGGTTTCTGTTCAACCGCAAGGAACGGGCGATTGGGTAGAAGGCTCGCTGAATCGTCCGCTCACGATCGGGGACAATGTCTGGGCCGACAAGGATTCGCGCGCAGAGCTGAATCTCGGCACCGGCGTGATGCGCATCAGTTCCGAAACCAGTTTGACCTTGACCAACGTCAATAACAATGCCGTTCAAGTCCAGTTGCATCAGGGCACGTTGAACTTGCACATCCGCAAACTCTATGACGGCGAAGTCTATGAAATCGACACCCCGAATCAAGCGTTCACCGTGTTGAAAGCCGGTGACTACCGCTTCGATGTTGACCCCGCTGGAGACTCCACCCGGGTGAATGTGTGGAAGGGCGAGGGCGAGGCCACAGGCCAGGGTCCATCGGTCCGAGTGCATGCCGGTCAGCAAGCGCGCTTCACCGGCGGAAACTCCCTGACCCATCAGGTCTATGAGGCGTCGACGCCCGATGGCTTCGATGATTGGTGCAAGGTCCGCGACAAGCGTGAAGATAACTCAGTTTCCGCGCGCTACGTTGCGCCGGGCGTCGTTGGCGCCGGAGATCTCGACGAGTACGGCTCCTGGCGTCAGACCCCTGACTACGGACCAGTCTGGGTTCCCACTGCGGTCGCACCGGGTTGGGCGCCCTATCGTTACGGACATTGGGCCTGGGTCGCCCCCTGGGGATGGACCTGGGTCGACGATGCGCCGTGGGGATTCGCTCCGTTCCACTACGGCCGCTGGGTTTCTTACGGCGGCTATTGGGGCTGGGCTCCTGGACCCTACTGGGTGCGGCCTTATTACGCTCCCGCGCTGGTGGCCTGGTTTGGCGGCCCGGGCTTTGGCATTGGATTCGGTTTCGGCGGCGGATTTGGCTGGTGCCCGCTGGGTTTTGGTGAGCCATTCTTTCCCTGGTATGGCGCAAGCCGCGGTTATTTCCGCAACGTCAACATCAGCAACACGCGTATCACGAATATCAACAACATCACCAACAACTATTACAACAACCGGAACATAGGCGGCTACGGCAGAAACGGCATTGCGATGCCGCGTTATGCCAGCACCGGTGCACTGACCGCCGTTCCCCGAAATACTCTGGAGCGCGGTTTGCCGGTCGCCTCGAACGCGGCCAGGATTTCACCCAGCAATCTGCGAAACCTGTCCAGTATCAGCAAGCCAGATGCCTCGCCGACCCGCGCCAGCGTGCTTGGGCCGAAAGCTGGTCTGCCAGCCGCCAAGCCGTCTGCCGCGATTGCTTCGCGTCCGACGGTTAGCAGAATGACTCCGCCGGCAAGTTTCTCCCGGCCGACGGGCGCGCAAAACGCCGGAACTCCGGCGGCTCACGGAGTTGCGACACCATCAGCGAACCGTGCGCCCCAGGGGCAATCGAGCAGCGCCAGGTCCATGCCGCAACCAGCGGGACGCTTCGTGCCGCGGCCGCCGCAGAGCTTAAGCAACTCCAATACCGCTGCGATGTCGAATCACGGTGTGAGCAGTCCTGCGATGTCGAGCCGGAATGCGCCGTCGCAACCGGCGCAGATGGCGATGAACCACAACGTGCCTCGGCCGCCGCAGAACGGGGTTCGGTCGCTTGCGGAGCCTTCGAGCACGAGATCAGGAGCAGCAACGCCATCAAAGTCGCCGATGTCACGCTCAGTGCCTCGCCCGTCAGAGGGCAGCGTGAGCCGTGCGACGACGACGGCCCACAACACGGTCCCGAACATGTCGTCGTCGCGTTCATACTCCAGCCCGTACTTCGGACGGAGCACGCCCAGCGGCAGCGTGCCGCGGCCATCGGGACGAGTCATGCCGGCGCCGCACGATTATCCGTCAGCCCAGAGCCGCGGCAACTACTCGGCCCGTTCGTACGGCAGCAGCGGATCCGCCAACTACGGCGGGCATCGCGGCTACAGCGCGCCGTCTTACGGCGGATCGTATGGAGGCCGCGGTTATTCCGCGCCGTCCTCGCATAGCTCGGGCTCGTTCGGGGGCTATCACGGCAGCTCCGGATCATCGCACGGGAGTTCCGGTTATCACGGCAGCTCGGGTGGAGGCTCGAGTTCGCACGGAGGCCATTCCGGACGTTGAGCCCGATCTGTTTCTAGACAACGCCGCCTTGCAGTCCAGGCGGCGTTTCCTTTTGCCGAAAGCAGAGCATAGAGACTTAGCCAGCTACCTCTCTGCAGTCGAGAATTGGTTCGAATGTGTATACTGCGATTTCACCTCTAGGAGATTGCTTTGAAAACTTTCTTAATTGGCCTGATCATCGGATTAATCGCGGTCCCGATCTGCTTGTACGTGTACTTCGTTACCGGGGGGGCACCAGTGGCTACCGCGGCGTCCGCCATGCCATTTGAGAAAATGCTGGCGCACGGGGCGCTGAGTGCCCACATCGCGAGGGAGATGCCGAAATCCGTGCCGGTTCCGGCGGACGAACCCAACTTCGCTGCGGGGGCACAGGTCTATCGCGAAAATTGCGCGGTTTGCCACGGCCTGCCTGGGGGCACGCCCACCGCGATCGCGCGGGGAATGTTTCCCAAGCCGCCGAAGCTGCTCGAAGGCAAGGGCGTAACCGACGACGAGCCGGGCGAAACCTACTGGAAGGTCTCGAACGGAATCCGCCTTACGGGCATGCCGGGCTTCAGCGAGTCGCTATCGCAAACCCAAATGTGGCAAGTCAGCCTGCTCCTGGCGCACGCCGATAAACTGCCGGACTCGGTGAAGACGGCGCTCTACCGGCCAACCCCGCTGGTTCCGGGCGATGCTGCTCCAACTGCGCCCGGCACAGCACCGGCTAGCGCGCCGCCACCGACGAAGCCCTAGCGTTGGGAGGAGAAAATCAGGGATGGTCTGAACGCTCCTGGCGTTCCCGTCTTGGGAAAGATTACTCTTTAGTACTGGACACCCCTCCCCCCTCTTTTGGCGCAAAATCTTGAAAACAAGTCAGTTATTTTGGCACTATGTGCTAGATCTTTGAGTTTAAAGGAGTTACACGCAAAATCTAGAGAACATGGGAGTTAGGCGCCGCCGGCGGTTCCGTTTTGGAACAGCGGGAAACGAGTGAAGCGGGCCGCTTTCGCCTTTCGCCAAGGTCAGGTTGTCAAAGATCTGGCATTATCTTGCAGATAATGCAATATGCGTCAGCTTATCTATTCCTGAAGCCGTAGTCAAGCAAGAAACCGGATGGGGTCCGGTTCACGGCGGGGAGGAACCCGGGGAAAGTTCGGGCACGGGTTAGTTCGAAATACAGCGCGCGAGATCCTTCGGGCCGCTGGCGCGCCCTATGGATGACGGGCTGCGGTTGGGTTGATTTTGTTCCTCAGAAGAAGAAGAAAGGGGAATTCGGTTCTGGGTTGAGGGTCGCGAATCCTGCTAATCGGCGGGGGATTCAAGGCGTGATCTCGAACACCAGGCCGAACCCAATCCCGCCCTGGAAAGTAGTGCCGTAGAGATTCCCGGAGGTGTCTCGTACCAGACCTCTCAACCCTGATTATATGCCTCCGGCGCACGGCGCCGAACTGGACTTTCGGCCTCGCTCCCATCCTTTCCGCAGAGAACGCGGAAAGAGTGGGTCACCCATTTCGGAGAACAGGAACGGAGAACGGCCGGCTAGTCCGACACCAATGTAGATTAAGGAGTGATCTTGAACACGGTTCCGCATTGAGGACAGCCTTTGCGCCCGCCGCCGCTCGTGGTTCCGTAGAGGTTGCCGGCTTTATCCAGGATGACGCCTCCATAGGGTGTCCTTCCGCGGTTGCCATTTCCGAAGTTGGTGAGCACGGTTATCTGGTTGTTGGTGTCCAGTTTCCAGATGGCTCCGCAACCCTGCAGATGGATGTCACTGGTGCAGCCCCCTCCACCGGTAATCGTGGATCCGTAGAGGTTCCCCGCCGCGTCGCGAGCCAAGGTTCCGAATGGCAAGCCTCCGGCTGCTCCGTAGTCGAAGTTAAACAGCAGGGTAAACGAGCCGTCGGTTTCAGCCACCCGAAAGACAGTTCCACCGTTGTCACTGCCGCCGTCGGTGGCTGTGCCATAGAGGTTTCCGGCGGCGTCGGCAATTAAGCCCCCGGATGGATCGTTTCCGTCAGTCCCATCGAAAGAATGAAGGACGGTCAGAGTACCGGCTTTATTCAATTTCCACACTGTACCCCCGCCAGTGCCACCAAGGCTGCAGGTGCCATAAAGGTTGCCCGCGGCGTTGCGCACTAGATTTCCGGTTGGAACGACCCCGTCCGCACCGGCAAAGGTGTGGAGCGTGGTTAACGTGCCGGTGGTATCCAGTTTGAATACCGTACCGCCAGTTCCCGCCGGGTACGCAGAGGTGGTGCTGTATAAGTTGCCGCTCTTGTCCCGAATCAAGTTTCCGAGGGGATATTCACCGTCGGTTCCCCCGGTGAAGCTGTACAGAACAGTCTGAACTCCGGAAGCATCGATTTTGTAAACCGTTCCGAGGCCAGCGGTGCCGCCAAAGGCGGTCGTGCCATAGAGGTTGCCTGCAGCATCACGGAGCACGGATGGCTGAGGCTCTGATCCGTCAGGGCCGGAAAAGTTGTGCAGTACGGTTAGCGCGCCAGCCTTGTCCAACTTGAACACTGTTCCTGCGCCGGAGGTGCCGCCAGCGTTGGTCGTGCCATAAAGGTTGCCGGCAGAATCCCGTATCAAGGAGGCCACGGGGGTTGCCCCGTCCGTGACGTCAAATGCGTGGAGAAGATGAACCGTCTGCGCTTGCGTGGATTGGCTTGCAACGACCGCTGACATGAGCAGGCTCGCTGACACCAGCGCAGCCTTTGTCAGCCCTGGGTATAGCCTCGCAATCCCGCGAAGGTGGCGCATTGTGAGAATCATGCTGGCTCTCCTGTTAACGCGAGCGATGCTACTCTTCCGGCGCAGAATGTCAAAGAGACTTTCGGCCTACTTCAGTCAATAGGAAAGGGCTTGCGCTCTCTGGCTAACTCTCAGAGGTGACGCTCAAGACCAGTTCGCGTTCGCGGGGGCCGTCCAGTTCGATCAGTACGACGCGCTGCCAAGTACCGAGCAGGATCTGGCCACGCTCGAAGGGCAGCGCGACTGAGGTGCCGATGAGGGCTGACAGGATGTGGTCGGGGACATGCGCCGGGTTGTGGGGATGGCGGTAGTGCAGCTTGGGAATCATGGCTTCAAAGGCATCGAGCATGTCGAGGTCGGTACCGGGATCGAGATCGGCGGTGGTCAGCGCCGCGGTGGTATGGAGGATCAACAGATTACAGATTCCCGTGGCTTGCGCGTGATTCTTCTGGAGCAGGGCCTCCACGGTTTTGGTGATGTCGAGGATTTCACGTTTCTTGCGGGTTTTGAAGGTGATCCTTTGCATGATTATAGGGGAAGTGATTCGCGGTTCAGCGTCCGCCTGCGTGGAGCCAGCGAGCACAGGGTATCATGAATAAATCAGCTTGCGGGACGGGCGAAGACGCGCGTCGCTCCATCGATTCTCGGATGGGTCCGCAGCCGAACCAGGTTATTGAGAAAAGGAATGATTGACGGGAAGCGCATCGCGGTGGTGTTGCCGGCTTACAACGCGGAGAAAACGCTGGAGGCGACGGTGCGCGAGGTGCCCGATCTGGTGGACATCTGCATTCTGGTGGACGATCACAGCGCGGACCGGACGATCGAAGTCGCGAAGCAGCTGGGGTTGCAGTTTTTCATGCACGACCGGAACTACGGCTACGGGCGCAACCAGCAGACTTGCTATCGCGAGGCGCTAGCGGCGGGCGCGGACGTGGTCATTATGCTGCATCCGGATTATCAATACACGCCGCTTCTGGTTACGGCGATGGCCAGCATGGTGGCATACGGAGTCTACGATGTGGTGCTGGGTTCGCGGATTCTTGGGGGACAGGCGCTGCGCGGCGGGATGCCGATCTGGAAGTATGTTTCCAATCGGTTTCTGACTGCGTTCGAGAATTTCTTTTTGCGGGTCAAACTTTCTGAGTATCACAGTGGGTATCGGGCGTTCAGTCGCGATGTGCTGACGCGGTTGCCGCTGCTGGAAAATTCCGACGACTTCGTCTTTGACAACCAGATGCTGGCGCAATGCGTGCATTTCGGTTTTCGCATTGGAGAAGTATCGTGTCCAACGAAGTATTTTGAGGATGCTTCGTCGATCAATTTTCGGCGCAGCGTGAAGTATGGAATGGGAGTGTTGAGCACGACCTTGCAATTTGCATTGCAGAGATTCGGGTTGGGGCATTTCCGGATTTTCAGCGCGGATGGGCGGCGGCTGGAGCCGGGGTTGGCCGAATATTATGCGCGGGGCGAGGCGGTTGAGCCGCGGGGGTAGGTCTCAGAGCCTAGAGGCGGGGTCTGGTTTCGTCAGCTATCGGCGTGCCTGAAGGCATACCTCGATACAAATCCTGCTCAGTTTTGCTGTATGCCGCGGACGAGGCGTCCGAGGCTACGTGTGTCGTCGCCGACTAGATGCGGCGTCCTTGTCAATTGCGCCTCTTGCTGGCTCCGCGTAGCATCTAACCAGCATGCCGATTACTACCACTGCGGCGGCCACGCATCCCCCCAAGCTGGTGCTGGGCGAAATCATCAGCTTTGCCTACGACACTTTCTGCAGCAATAAAGTGCGGTTTGCGCTGACCGCGCTGGGCATGGTGATTGGCACGGCGTCGCTGATCCTGGTGGTCACCATTGGAATGACGGGGAAGCAGTACGTGCTGAACCAGATTCAGGCGATCGGCGCCAACATGATTTACTCGGAATACCAGGGCGGGGCGGGGAACGCGACTCCGGACCCGTTGACCATTGACGATATGAAAGCGGTGTTGCAGCAGGTGCCGGGAATCGCGGCCGCGTCTCCCGTGGTCCCGTTTGATGACCGGGTGCCGATCGGCAATGGCAAGGAACGGGATGTCCGAGTGCTCGGAGTTTTCCCGGAGTACAGCGCGGTGCGGAATCTGGTGGTGCTCTCCGGGCGGTTTTTCGATGCCGAGGACGAGCAGGCACACAACAAGGTAGGCGTGATTACGCAAAAGCTGGCCGAGCAGCTTTACGGCTCGACCGACGAAGCGGTGGGGAAGATCCTGAAATTGAGTGGGCTGCCGTTTACCATCATTGGCACTTTCAAAGAGCGCGTGGACACCTTCGGGCAGTCGGAAGTTACTTCGAACACGATGGTGATTCCTTATACGGTGAGCCGCTACTTCACGGATTCGCCGGAGGTGAAGCAGCTGTATTTTTCCGCGGCTGAGGCGTCCATGGTGCTGCCGATCACGGAGCAGATCCGGAAGGTGATCCAGGCGCGTCACCGGTCAGAGTCGGTGTACGAAGTCGAGAACCTGACCGAACTGGTGGCGGTGGCGGACCGGACCGCGAATGCGCTGACGCTGGTGCTATTGCTGATTGCGACCGTGACTCTGCTGGTGAGTGGGATCGGGATCATGAACATTATGCTGGCCACGGTGAGCGCTCGCATCCGCGAAATTGGCATTCGCAAGGCCATGGGCGCGACCAATCGCGAGATTCGCTTTCAATTTTTGTCGGAAGCGATTCTGATTTCTCTGGTGGGAGGCTTTGCGGGAGTGGTTATCGGGCTGGCGCTGCCGTTTTCGGTGCGCTTTCTTACCGAGTACCGCATTCCGATCTCCGGACTGTCGGCGATTGTGGCGATTGCGGTGTCGTCGCTGGTGGGCATTTTGTTTGGCACAGTGCCGGCGACCCGGGCGTCGAAACTGGATCCGGTGGAGAGCTTGCGATACGAGTGAGAAGGGCGACCTCTAGCTTTTAACTTCTGGCTTTTAGCTTGCGGGTCGGGATTTTCCTTTGTGGACCTTTATGTCCTTTGTGGTTTCCAGCCTTTTCAATTCATCAACACAGAGGACACGAGGTACACAAAGGTAGGATTGGTCAAAAAGTAAAGCCGGGCGGGTTAGCCCGGCTTTTCTCTTTCATCACCCTTTGGGGATTGACTTGGTTTTGAGACTCCCCTCAGATTCTTTTACCTTCACTCTCCCCTGATTGGAATCAGGCGAGAGCCAAAACGTTGTCTAGTGCCTACATGACCAACGCGAGGTTTTCGAGTTCCGTCTGTAGGACGGGGATGGAGCAGCCGGACATTTCCACGCGGCCGGCAGCATCAAAAGCCGCCTGCGGCGAAACGCCGTAACCCCTCCCCATGAGGAACACCTGCAACAGTTCGGCGGCCTCGCGCGAATCGATCAAGCCGCCCTGCAGCAGATCGTTTCGTAAAGCCGTCAGCTCGGTAACCGAAAATCGCTCTCTAAATCGTTCATTCATGGCCGTCTCACCTCCGACCCTGCATCGCATTACCGTATTAGACTCGGTTGGCGCTCTTCACGTTGCATGCAATTTTGATGCCGCAAAGTAACCGATTTTGTAAAACTCGGGAACCAAAGTCTTGTAATTGATTAAACGCATGTGGGTGCAATAAGTTGCGGTGAATTAGAGGAGGCGTCTCAAGCTGGCTGGGGACCAGGGTAGTGTCAGATTGGTCTCGGGATGTTGACACAACGTGTCGTTCTGGTACGGGAATGGGCGGAATGGGCCCGGAGCGGGTCCGACTTAGAGACCTGAAGCCAAGCGTTTAGGCAGGTTCGGTGACGGCTTCATCCACGAGCAAAATGGGAATGTTGTCCCGAACCGGGTAAACCCGACGGCATTCGGTGCATTTCAAGCTTTCTCCGGTTTCCTTGAGCAGCAGCGGTTTTCTGCACATCGGGCAGACCAAGATGTCGAGCAGATCCTGAGCAATCATGCCAGCATTCTACGCCATTGGTCAGGAGATTCGCACCTCGCGGACGCCTGCGCGTCTCGGTTGATAGTTCTCCGGTTAGGAGAAGAAAGGCCACATTGACTTCACGGACCGCTCCCGGTAGATTCTTGCGGCGAATGTTTGATGGATTCACAGTCTCGCGTGTGGCGGCGACGTGCTGAAGCTCCCGTCCGAACCCGCCTATAATGGACCCCAAAATCAGGAGAGGACCAAACATGAAGATGTTGAAAAAGCTCGGAATTTCACTGCTCGTCTTGCTGGCCTTTGCCGGTATTGCCGGCGCACAGAAGTGGAAACGGGTCAAAAACGTGCCCAACATTGGTCCCGGCGCCATGGCGCTGCTGACCGACGGCCGGGTTTTAGTACATGACGAAAGCTATAACACAGGCACTTCGGGTAACTGGTGGACGCTAACGCCCGACATCAATGGCAGCTATGTCACTGGGAAGTGGACTCAAGTGGCAACCATGCCTTCCGGGTATGGCCCCCTCTACTTCGGTTCTGTGGTTTTGCCCGATGGCCGATACATTGTTGAGGGCGGAGAATACAACCTGCCGACCTGCGGACAAAACGGGTGCTGGACGAACAAGGGCGCGATTTACGATCCGGTGAAGAATAAATGGACGACTGTGAACCCTCCCCCCGGATGGGCTGCGATCGGCGACGCCCAGGCCATTCTTTTGGCCGATGGAACCTACACCCAGGCCGATTGCTGCGAAGGCGTCAACCAAGCCTACTTCAATCCCAAGACGTTAAAGTGGACGCTCCTTGTCAACACAGGCAAGAAGGATCGGTTTGACGAGGAAGGATGGGGCCTACTACCCAATGGGGACGTCCTGACCGTGGACGCACTCGATGCGCCCAACTCTGAAGTCTTCAACCCAACGACGAAGAAGTGGAGCAGCGCTGGAAGCACGATTGTCCGCCTGGAAGACCCGGGCTCCCAAGAGGTCGGACCGCTGGTGTTACGGCCGGACGGAACCGTCTTCGCGGCCGGAGCAGCCCCCCCGGGCACTGCCGGGCATACTGCGATCTACAATACGAAAACTAAGAAGTGGAAGGCAGGACCGGATTTCCCGAAGGTTAACGGCGTGGCTCTGGCCTGTGACGACGCTCCTTCAGCGGTGGAAATTAACGGCAACGTCATCGTAATGACCGGCCCGCCGGTTTTTGGCCTGGGCGCCTCCTTCTTTGAGTGGAACGGGACGAAACTTACCAAGCTCCCCTCACCGCCCAACGCAGGCGCCGACGGTGCCTTCTACGGACACTTCCTGGAATTGCCGAGCGGCCAGTTGCTGTTCACCGATTTCAGTAATGATGTTGAGGTGTTCACGCCGAAGGGGACTTACAAGGCAGCCTGGCAGCCAACCATCACCTCAGTACCGTCCACGATCACGCACGGAAAATCGTATATGGTCAAGGGCACGCAGCTCAGCGGACTTTCGAATGGAGCTGCGTACGGCGATGATTTCCAGGATTCCACGAATTATGCTCTGGTTCGGATTACCAACACTGCGAGCGGGCACGTTGTCTACGCCAAGACGACCAACCCGAGCAGTTTCGCGGTTCAAAGCGGCAGCAAGGCGGAATCGACTAACTTCGCCGTGCCCGCAGGCATCGAGACCGGCGCCAGCACTTTGGAAGTGGTCACGAATGGGATCCCGTCGGCTCCGGCTTCGGTGACCGTAGACTAGCAGTGTTAACAAAACACTCAGTAACACTTCAATCCACTCGTCTAGTCTCCGGCTTGACGCCGGAAGAAGAGACGAGTGGATTTTTCTCATCTCGCACCGCGCCTGGCTTGGCTTTTGCCTCGCACAATGGTTCGCGGGATCGACAACTTTTTACAAATCCTGCATTGACTTTGGTTCAGCTTCAGGCTAACGTTTTGCGGCAAATTATTTGCTTCGATTTGCTCATCCCGTCAGTGGCGGCGACGTGCTGTAGCTTCTGCATCCCTACCCGCCTTTTAAAGGAAATAACCCGCGAGAGGATAAAACTATGAATTCGTTCAGAACATTAGGAATTGCATTCGTCGCCTGCCTGGCTTTGGCTGGCGTTGCTGGTGCCCAAACGTGGCAAAGCCTGAAAAACCCACCTACATTTTTGACCGATACGGCTCTCTTGCTCACCGATGGTACGGTTATCGTGCATGAAATCTGCTCGCCGAACTGGCATCGTTTCACGCCGGATCAGACGGGAAGCTACCTGAACGGTACATGGTCCAAAATCGGATCGATGCCAGCGGACTACGCGCCTTTGTATTTCGCGTCCCAGGTGCTGCCGGACGGGCGTGTTCTGGTCGAAGGCGGCGAATACAACGGCGCTGGTTGCCCAGGCGCCGAAACACCGCTGGGCGCGATTTACGATCCGCTTAAGAACAAGTGGACGAAGGTGAACCCGCCCAGTGGCTGGGGTGAAATCGGCGATTCTCCGTCGGTCGTTTTGCCCAATGGTACGTTGATGCTCGGCCAGAATGAGAGCACCGCCAGCGCTCTCTTCAATCCGAAGACCTTGGGCTGGACTCTCAAAGGCACGGGCAAAGCGGACGCGTACTCCGAGGAAGGCATGGAACTGCTGCCCAACGGCAGGGTTCTTCTGGCCGACACACAGGACACTCCAAACACGGAAATGTTCAATCCCAAAACCAACACCTGGACCAGCGCCGGCAGTGCGATCGTGAACCTGTCCGAAAATGCCTTGGGGGAGACTGGACCTGCCTTGCTGCGTCCTGATGGCACCGTTTTTGCTATGGGAGCCAACGGAAGCGGCGCCGGGCACACTGCCATTTTTGACACGAAGACCGGCAAATGGGCGGCGGGCCCGGATTTCCCGAACAACGATGATATGGCCGACGCCCCCGCCGCTGTCCTGCCGGATGGAAACATTCTGTGCGAGACCAGCCCCGGGGTGTTTAATCTCGGCGTCAGGTTCTATGAGTTCGACGGAACCAAGTTCAATTCGGTTCCCAACCCGAAGCACACGGGCAACAAGAAACAGAAATCCAATACCTCGTACGTAGGCCGGTTGCTGGTGCTGCCTACGGGACAGATCTTCTACACTTTGGCCGATGGCTTCACCAAGGACGCGGAGATCTACACCGCCAAAGGAACATACCAAAAGTCATGGGCGCCGGCGATCACGACCGCTCCGGGCAGCGTAACTCGTGGTAGCACGTACAAGGTCTCGGGCACCCAGTTGAACGGCCTGACCCACGGTGCCGCTTACGGGGACGATGCCCAAATGAACAGCAGCTATCCGCTGGTCCGCATCACCAATAACGCCACCAAGCACGTTTTCTACGCCCGCACCCACGACCACAGCACCATGGGAGTGGCGACGGGAAAGAAAATTGTCTCCACCAACTTCGATGTGCCCTCCGGAATGGAGACAGGCGCCAGCAGTCTGGTGGTTGTCGCCAACGGGATCCCCTCTGCTCCGGCCGCCGTAACCGTGCAGTAGAGGAAATCGCCGCGGTTGAGCTACAATGCCACTTCCCTGGTTCTCCTCAGAATCGGGGAAGTGGCTTTTTGTTCTTTCACAACTTGTTTGGTTCGCGCGTCCTCATCGACGGAGATGAGGAGGGAAGCGGGTGAAAATCCCGCGCTGCCGCGCAACTGTAAGCGAGGAAATTCGCAACCGGTCACTGGGAAACCCTGGGAAGGCTGATTGCATTCGCCGGACAGCGAACGCTGTCCTCACTCGCAAAGCCAGGAAACTGGCGCGAACCGTCCACACCAACCCCTTTCGCGAGACAAAGGAGGAGTGCATGCGGTTCGTTCGGATTCTTAGCAGTGTGATTTGCCTGCTGGCGGCAGCTTCAGCCGCCGAAATCAAAATCAAAGTTGTGGACCCCCAATCGGCGGTGGTTGCCGGGGCACAGGTCGTTTTGCTCCCGAAGGGCAGTGCGACTCCGGCAGCGGTGGGCACTACGTCCGCCGAAGGGCTGGTAGTTTTTCGTGGGGTGGCGGCGGATGCCTATCAGGCGCGAGTGCTGGCTCCGGGATTTGCAGCAAATATATCTGACGTTTCAACCTCAGCTGAAGTAATGACGGTCGAGCTCCAGCTCGCGGCGGCCGCTGAAACCGTTGTGGTCACGGCCACCCGCAGTCCGGTCTTGACCCAGGCGGCGGGCGCGGACGTCGAGACCTTGAGCGGAGGACAGATCGAAGTGATGAATCCGGTCTCAGCCGACGCTGCCATACGGTTCTTGCCGGGCGCGGTGGTGAACACCGCAGGGCAACAAGGCGGGCTGTCTTCATTGTTTGTACGAGGAGGCGATTCCACCTACAACAAAGTGATCGTGGATGGAGTGACGGTGAATGAGCCGGGCGGGACGTTTGATTTTGGAACGCTTCCGATGACCGAAGCGGATCACATGGAGTTCGTGCGCGGCGCGCAAAGCACGCTGTATGGGTCCGACGCGATGACCAGTGTGGTGCAAGTCTGGACCCGGACTGGCAGCACACGCGTCCCTGAACTTCGTTTCGGCGCCGATGGCGGGAATTTTTCAACGGCGAACGGTTACGCGTCGCTGGCCGGGGCGAATGGCCGTTTCGATTACAACGCCTTCGCAGAGCAATTCAATACCAACGGCCAGGGTGTGAACAATGCGTATTCCGATTCTCTGCAGGGTGGAAACTTCGGCGTGGCGATCAACGACCGGGTTTCTCTACGGCTGCGCGTCCGCCACTCCAACAGCAATACCGGCTTGTCCGGAGAATGGAACTTCAACGGCACTCAACTGCAGCCTCCGGACCCGACTGATGCCTCGCACCTCAACACCCTCCTCGGCGGCGTGGAGTTGATCGTAGCCGGGCCTTCCCGGTGGCAGCACCGCTTCACCGGTTTCGACTACAACTACCGCTACACCAACATCAACCTGAACGGCGATCCCGCCCGGGTGGACGACTTTGCGACGCACGCAGTCTCCGACATCAATCGCGCGGGCTTCGAGTACCAGGGAGACTACATCGAGCGCAGTTGGGCGCATACCACCGTCGGTTACCGCTTCGAGGACGAAAACGGGTTCGTCGGGGACCTGAACTTTCCGCCCCTGACGCACGGCCAGCGCTTGAACCAGGACGTCTACGGGCAGCAGCAGCTCACTCTCGGCCGCTTGTCGGTGATAGCGGGCGCGCGTTTCGTACACAACAGCGCCTTCGGCAACACCGGAGTCCCGCGCGTTGCGTTGACCTTGCTGGCTCTGCGGGGAGGGCAAGTTTTCTCGGGCACGCGCCTGCGCTTCTCCTACGCAACCGGGTTCAAGGAGCCGCGGCTGGAAGAGACTTTCGCCGGTCCTCCCTTCAGCGTTCCGAACCCGGCATTGAAGGCCGAGCGCAACCGGGCGTTCGAAGCCGGATTCCTGCAGAATCTTTTTGGCAACAAATACGCATTTACCGCGACCTACTTCAACAACCTCTTCTACAACCGGATCGACTATGCCAGCGATCCGGTCACTTTCATCGGGCAATACGTGAACGTGGACAAGTCTTTCGCGCAAGGTGCGGAACTCGAGTTCCAGGGCCAGATTTTGCCGAAACTGGCTCTGAACGCCGCTTACACCTACACATCGACGGAAATTCTGCAGGCTCCGGTCTGCACCGCGGCGAATTTTTGCGATCCTACGGTGTTCGGAGTTGGCGAGCCCTTGTTGCGTCGACCGAAGAATTCAGGCACTACTTTGTTGACTTATCTCGGAGGGCGATGGGGAGCGAGCCTGGCTGGAAGTTTTGTAGGCCGCCGGAAGGACGCGGACTTTCTCGGGTTCGGCATCGATCACGCGGCGGGATACGCGCGTGTGGATATGGGCGGATGGTACGCGCTCACCTCGCGAGTTACGGCCTACGCCAACGTGGGCAATGTCCTGGATAAACAATACCAGGAGGTGGTGGGGTATCCGGCTCTGGGAGTGAACGTCCGGGCCGGGATGCGCTTTCGAATCGGGGGGGAGTGAGGCGATTGGCTCTCAGCCGTTGGCTCTCAGCGAAAAGCAGCACACTTATTGGCAAAAGCTGACAGCTGATAGGTCTTAACTGTTGGCCTTCAGTGGGCTGCGAAAATCCTTGCTTCGTGACCGAATCTCATTTTCGATACGCAACGAGCTTGCGTTGGCGTGCGAGCGGCCGTGGTTGTTGCCAGCCACGATGCTGCAAGGCTGGGCCGCGGAACTCGCGCCTTGGTATTTGGTCCGCGCCAGCTTCAGTTTTTCCAGGTCTTCCTCGCTCAGCGGCTGCTGGCGTCCCAAAAGGTGGGTTACGAGAGCGATCTGGGCAAAATGTTCCACCGTCTCCATCTTCATGTAGGCATGATGAAGGGTGTCGGCATACGAGACCACTCCATGGTTTGACATCAGGATGGCATCGTACTGCGGGACCAGCGGTTCGAGCGCATCGGAAAGTTCCGGCGTCCCCGGAGTGCCGTACTTAGCCAGCGGGATGGAGCCAAGCCCGATTACCACCTCGCACACCAGCGGCTGGTTCAGCGGAAGTCCAGCGGCGGCGAAGCCGGTCGCTGTGGGCGGATGCGCGTGCACGATGCCTTTTACGTCCGCACGAAGCCGGTAAATCAGCAGATGCATGGCCAGCTCGCTGGAAACGTGACGGTTACCGGCGAGCCAGCGGCCTTCCAAGTCGACCACGACCATGTCCGAAGCGCGCAGCATGCTCTTGCTCATGCCTGTGGGAGTGACCATAATGCGCTCGTCCCCGAGGCGAACCGAGAGGTTGCCGTCAGTGGCGGCTACGTAGCCGCGTTGGTGCAGCATCTGGCCAAACAGAACCATTTCGCGTCGATGTAAGCGTTCGCCGGACATTCGGTTTTTGGGGGCTGCTGGGGGCAAGCGGACCCGACTGGTTCGCGTATGGTAACGCAGAATCTTGGTAGAACACAATCCGTTTGTTACCGGATGTCCTTCTGAGGTCCCGGAGGGTTCGAAT
>Ga0210384_10000792_pt1 | contig 46744 bp, 45 predicted proteins | sample IncBWH2MmetaG_FD_160574 | JGI IMG/M metagenome (GOLD analysis project Ga0210384, IMG submission 160574) | Forest soil microbial communities from Barre Woods Harvard Forest LTER site, Petersham, Massachusetts, United States - Inc-BW-H-2-M | ecosystem: Environmental > Terrestrial > Soil >... | reverse complement strand
CACTTGGGAACGCAGTCCCTGCTACCCCCAAGAGCGGATACGCTTTTGTGGCGGCAAACTCCAATGGTGGACAGAGCTTTGTCGAGGGTGGCACGCCGGTTACTCTGGGAAGAACCGGAAATAAATCGTTCTGCGCAATTGAGGATGGCGTTGTGCATTTTGATCCTACTGGCGCTGCTGCCGGCACCGCAGGTGCAACTGCCTGCATTGCATTGTCACCAATTGGCCAGTAAGTCAGTTTGATTTTGGCGAAGTACCTGGGGGAGGGTACAAGCCGGGAGGCGCCAGAAGCAATTCTGGCGTCTTTCTTTTTACAGCATAGTTCATTTGGAACTTAGATTGCTTGATACTAATACATACGATCTATTAATAAATACGGATCTATGAAGAATTTTTAGCAACCGCTGGACAAAGGGGGAGGGTTTGCTATGCATAAGCAAGAGGGTTTCTCGTTGATAGAACTGCTGATTGTTGTGGCGATTATTCTGATCATTGCGGCTATTGCGGTTCCCAGCTTGATTCGTGCCAGAGTTTCGGCCAATGAATCTGCGGCGGCCGCAGCTACCCGCACAATTATTACGTCCGAAGTTCAGTATCAAACCGCATTTGGGTCTTATTCTCCTGACCTTCCTTCACTGGGACCACCGGCCGCTGGGTGCCCACCTGGTGTCCCGCCGAGCACAAATGCCTGCCTGATTGACTTTGCTCTTTCTAACGCCGGCACAAACTCAAAGAGCGGTTACGTTTACGTTGCTAGCTCAACGAATGGGGCTGGCTCACAAACATTTGTAGAAGGCGCTTCGCCGAGTACTCCTGGACGTACGGGCGTTAAGACATTCTGCGGTACCGAAGATGGCGTGGTCCGCTTCAATCCAAGCGGAGGCGCGGTCCCAGGGACCCCAGCCGGGTGCACTGCCTTATCAATGATAGGAAACTGAAATTGGCGGTCATCAGAAAGCCCTTTTATGCTTCGCGACGAATCGGATTATTCCGGCGCCTTCTCAGTTAGTACGCAAGCTTTTCTCGTTTTGGAGTAGCTTGCGCTGGATAGAGATAACACTCTGTTGCGCTTCTCCCAACGTGGGGTAAATTTTCACGGCCTGCTGATAGACAATTAATGCTTCTTGCAATCTATTTTGACTCTCTAAATTTTTGCCCAAATGCAGATATGCGAGGTCGCTGGGAGCGATCTGGATTGACTTCGTAAAGTTCAGAATCGCTTCATTACTATTTCCCTCACTTTCCTCAAGCAAACCTAACCTCAGGTATGCAAAAGACTGTTGAGGATCAAGGCTTATTGCTTCACCATATTCAATTCTTGCTTCCTGGTTCCTGCCTGAAATAGCCAGCGCTCTGCCCAGCAGCGCATGTGTCCGGGCCTGGGAACGAGGATCATCGGTTAATTGCAACGCGAGTTTACACTCAATGATTGCTTTTTCTGGTCGGCCATTTCGAAGCAACGAAGAAGCATAATAGTAATGAGCATCTGTAGACTTCGGACTCATTCCTACGAGAATCCGATAGCCTACCAAAGCTTCCGCTGATCTGCCAGACTGTTCAAGAGCATTCGTCAAATTTGCCTGAGCAATATTATTGTTCGCTGTCACTTCTAAAGCATGGGACCATAATGAGACGCTGTCGTGCCAGTACTCCAGTTGATGGCGAGTATCCACAGAAAGAGCGATGAGTACGCAGAAACTGGCTACAGGCAAAAAATATTTGGGAATTTGCAATTTGTTGGACCAATCTGCAATCGCCCAGACGATGAACACGTAAAAGCCAATGAGCGGAATATAAACATATCGGTCCGCAATCGCCTGAGCTCCGATCTGAATGAACCCAATCACGGGCACTAATGTTGCTAGATACCAAAGCCAGCCCGTTAGCAGATAACGGTGTTTCCGGCCAAGAAGTGCCAAAGTAGATAAAGATACCAGCACGAATCCTGCCACGATAAGCTTCCAAAGCGGAGGTGGGTTGAATGCCAGGGGATAGAAAACCGCCAAACGTGTCGGCCAGAATGTTTTAAAAATATACTCTGCATAGGAAAACAATACATTTTTAAGACGAACATCCAGAGGAACTACATAATTTAACTTCGTAGCTTCTAACGATTTCTGTGCAATCAACGTAATGATGGAGCTTATAACTGACAGCAACACCAGAGGAGCTTTTTCGAGGAAAAGACGGCGCCAATGGGCTGGAGGAATTACCCCGTTGCTTTGCCCAATCCGGCCAAAAGGCCAATAGTCCAACAGTAATAATACAAACGGCAAAGTAACAACCATTGGCTTTGCCATTAAACCCAGGACAAAAAATGCCACGACAGCCAAATAACGTTTCATGCCAGGCTTGTGCACATACCAGCCATAGGCTGCAATCGCCAGCAACCAGAAGAGAGTACTCAGCACATTTTTGCGTTCGGCCACCCATGCTACGGATTGAACATTTAAAGGATGGAATGCAAACAGAGCAGCTACAATCCAACTGCGCCACAAAAAACCTGTGCCGTAATACAACACAGAAAACAGGAGCACGACATTAAGCACGTGCAACAGCAGATTGGTTAAATGGTAGCCTGCAGGATTAAGCTTAAAAATCTGATAGTCCACCATGTACGAGAGCCAGGTAAGTGGGTGCCAATTTGCTACATCGGTTGTAGTAAAAGCCCAAACGAAGTTGCTCCAGCTCAATCCTGACTGAACATGGAGATTCTCAGTAATGTAATCGTTATCGTCGTAATTGAGGAACCTGCATTCGCTCAGTGGATTGAAAAGAAGAAGCGTAGCTGCAACCAGGACCAGCGAAAGGACAACAAATTTTTTCTGTTTAGAATTGAATAAAGCATGCACAGAAAGATTGCCGTCTGGTTTTCCTTGAACTGGAGCAACCGTACTCGTAAAATCACTTCCTTTGCCGGAGACAATTCCAAACACAAATCTTAGCTCTCAGCCTTAATGGTTTTTGCGATTCTCAATGCCTTGCTGTTGTGCAAGGCCTTGGTTAATTGAATCAATGGCCTTCTGGGCTTCTGTCATGCCAGGCGTAATCGCCAACGCTTGCCGGTAGGCCCAAATCGCTTCATGCAATCGGTTTATTTGCTGCAATGCCCGGCCCAAGTACAAATACCCCAAGTTGCTTGGGGCGAGTTTTACTGCTGCCGCAAATTGGAAAACTGCTTCTTTGAATCTCCCTTCTTGCTGCAACAGTAGGCCATAATTGATGTGAGGTTTGTCTGCCGATGGAGCAAGTCGTATAGCTTCCTTGAAATCTCTTTCGGCCTCGGCATTTTTTCCCAACTGGCTGAAAGCTACGCCTCGGCTATTGTACGGAAGCGCCTTTGTTTCTTCTTCTTTCATGAGCGCAAGAGCGAGGTCACTCTGATGAACAGCTTCTTCTGCCATGCCAAGTCTAAGGAGCGGCACCGTAATGTTGTAATGTGGAGTTGCAACCGGCGGATTATCGGCAAGCGCGAGCTTATATTGGATCAAGGCTTCCTGCGGTTTGTTCAGAAGTAATAGAGCGTTGCCAAAGTTCAGGTTTGCCTGCATATTGTTTCCCGTGACTTGGATAGATCTTGACCACAGAGTCACGCTGTCACGCCAGTACGCCAATTCAAGTCGCGTATCCACGGATAGTACGAAGAGCGCACATGCTGCCATTGCCAGCACGATATTTCTTTTAACAACTGTCAGATTTCCCATCCAGTCGGCGAGCAGCCAGACTACTATGAGGAAGATCCCCATCAACGGAATGTACGCGTAGCGATCTGCCATGGCCATGCCCCCCACTTGCACAATACCCAGGACAGGCACCAGGGTTCCCAGGTACCAGAACCAACCAACGGGCAGATAACGTTTCTCGCGCATGCGCAAGACAATGATCGTGGTCAGAGCCAGAAACAAAGTTGCCAAGACGATCTGCCAGGAAGGAATGGATTTCTGTGGATGAGGATAATATATTGCCAGATGCGCTGGCCAGAACATCTTATAGATGTAGGTCAAGTAGGATGTCAAAGCGTTTTCAATACGAAACTTCAATGGCACTTGAAGGACGTCCATGGCTCCAACAGAATTTTGCGCTTTCAAAGTCACCACACAACTGAACACAGCGAGCAGGGCTAGAGGCAGTTTTTCCAGAACAAGCCGGAAAATATTCTCGGAAACACCTGTTCCTTTTTCAAAGATGTTAATACGTCGCAATGGCCAATAATCCAATAGAAGTAGTACAAAAGGCAGTGTTACGACCATGGGCTTGGACATGATCGCCAAAACAAACAATCCAACCACAGATAAATAACGCTTCCATGTGGGCTTGAATACATACCATCCGTAAGCCCAGATGGTCAGAAGCCAAAAGGTAGTGCACAGTATGTTTTTTCTTTCAGATACCCACGCAACAGATTCAACATTAAGAGGATGTACCGCAAAGAGGGCAGCTACAAAAAAGCTGGGCCCAATAGACCCTGTGCCGCGTTGCAACAATAGGAACATCAGCACTGCATTGATTGCATGCAGTAAAAGATTCATGAAATGATGCCCGGCAGGATTGGCGCCAAAAAGTGTGCAATCGAGCATGTGTGAAAGCCATGCTAATGGATGCCAGTTGGCTGCTTCTTCGCTGGTGAAGGCCCAAAGTAGGTTATTCCACGTCAAACCGGACAAAACGTGGGTATTCCCTGTGACGTACGCATTGTCGTCGTAATTGACGAACTCAAGACTTTTCACAGGCTGATATACAAAAAGCGTGATAGCAAACAATGAAAGGCCTAAGACCATCACTTTTTTTGGGGTCGAGCCAAAAAACCCGCTCAATGGGGACGTATGCCTTTTCGCTGCTGCTGGTGTTGTTAGTGGCATAGGTCAGGTTTGACTTGGCAACTTCTAGACAAAGAGTATACAGCTATAATATTTGGAACCATCTGAATCAATATGGTATTGATGGATTCCTTTCTTGTGGTGTAGTCGTCTGCTTTCTCGATATCGCATCGATGCGGTTCTGGATTTCGGTGGAATCCGATGAAATCTGCAAAGCTTGACGATATGCGGTGAGCGCCTCCACCAACCGGTTCTCCCGTTCCAAGGCTTGTCCCAGATAGAAATAGGCTGCACTGGTGGGAACAATCTCCAATGAGTGGGAAAGATTGGAAATTGCTCCGTTTAGATCGCCTTCCAGATACAAATGTACGCCTAAATTCAAATATGCCCTGTATTGCATGCCATCGAGTTGTATGGCTTCCCGATAGTGTGCCTTGGATTTTTCCATGTCGCCCATTTGTGAATAGATAGCTGCCATTTGAACATGCGCATTGGCTGCCGCAATGTTGCTTTGCGTGTAGAGCAGCGCTAGCTGAAATTCCTTGAGGGCTCCTTCACGGTCTCCTTGATAGACACGGTATGCTGCAAGATTAAAATGGGCCATTTCGTCATTTGGTTTGATCACTAAAGCGGAGTAGAAATGATACGCCGCCTCATCCAGTCTGCCTTTTTCCGCTAAAGCTGACCCCAAACAAACGTGGGCTGTAGCATTATTGGACGTCACCTCAAGCGCGTGAGAAAACAATGCAATGTTATCCTGCCAGCAGCCAAGCTGAATACGCGTACTCCACGATAAAGCAAGTAGTACCCCGAAGCAGGCTCCTCTTAAGAGATACTTTGAGACTTGAGTGGCTGGTACCCACTCCGAGATACTCCAAACGATCATCAGAAAAAGCCCAATCAATGGGATATAGGCGTAGCGGTCTGCCATTGCCTGGTTGCCAATTTGAACTAGCCCTATGACGGGGACGAGTGTCCCTAAATAGAAAAACCATCCCACCCGCAGGTAACGCTGCTGCTTAAACCGTAATACTACCCAGGCGGTTAACATCAGCAGGGCGGCAGCAAGCGCAATCTTCCAGGCAGCAAAAGTGCTGCCTGGATGCGGATAAAAAATAGCCAATTTGGAAGGCCAAAATGTCTTATAAATATAGCCGGCATAAGCAAGCAGTGCATTTTCGAGACGAACTGTAAATGGATAGGCAGTAGCAGATTTTACTGCCCCGCCAGATTTCTGGGCGATTACAGTGATGACTGCACTTGCAACAGACAGCATCATCAAGGGAACTTTTTCAAGAAGGAGCGCAAAGAAATCCTTCGATTGAGGGTTTGTGTCTCTGCTCTGACCAAATCCAAATCTCATCCGTTGTAGCGGCCAGTAGTCCAACAGCAGGAAGACAAATGGCAGGGTCACAACCATAGGCTTTGCCATCAACCCCAGGACAAATAGTCCAGCTACCGTTAGGTAACGTTTCCAATTGGGGTTCAACACGTACCAACCATACGCCAAGATGGATAACAGCCAGAACATCGTGCTTAACAGATTCTTTTGCTCCGAGATCCACGCTACAGATTCGACGTTGAGCGGATGAACGGCAAACATAGCGGCAACCATGAAGCTACGCCACAGAGAACTTGTACCCCGACAAAGCACAAGAAATAAGAGCGCTGCATTTACCGTATGCAAGATGAGGTTCGCAAAGTGATATCCCGCCGGGTCAGCTTTCGAGAACTGGCCAATCAACATATAAGATAGCCACGTCAAGGGATGCCAGTTTGAGAAATACGTGGTGGTGAATGCCCACATGACATTCTTCCAGCTTAGACCGGCAAGCACGCGGGGATTGCCGCTGACATACACGCCGTCGTCGTAGTTAATGAAACCATGATGGATAACAGGTTCGTAGAGAAGTAAAGTTCCTGCGATGAGGGTTGTGAGGGCCAGGACAAAAAGCAAACCATCTTTCCGGGTAGAAGAAACAGAGGCCGGGTCACCGCAGTTACGTAAGTCGTTTTCGAGCATGCTCATAGGAACAGCAGATAAGTCCTCATAGTTGGGATACAAGGCTATATTAGTGCAATTAACTCACATTTCTGGTTTGAAGTCGAAGTAAGTAAGGCGCACGATCTCATCCAGGAATCAAACGCTGAAGCTACAACAGACTTGAGCGATTTTCAGCAGGCGAGCGAGTCGCGGGAGATTTTAAGCTTATCCAGATTCCCCAGCACAGTTACAGCAATCCGGTCGGGCTGGAAGTATTCCTGGGCTAATGCTTGCAAGTCTGGGGCTGTCACGGCTTCAATGCGCTCGATGATTTCATCCAATCCGAAGAAGCGGTCAAAATACATTTCCTGGCGAGCCAGGTTCGACATACGCGAGGTGGAAGATTCCAGACTCAGCATGAGGTTGCCTTTGAGCTGATCTTTGGCTCGACAAAGCTCATCTTCCGGGATCCCATTTTCTTTCAGGCTGCGGAACTCGCTGACCACCGACTCCACGACCTTGGGCGCCGACTGGCGTGAGGTTCCGGCATAGACGGAAAGGCAACCTGTATCCCGGTACGGACTCAATTCGCTGAAAATTGCATACACCAGCCCCTGCCGTTCGCGGACGTTCTGGAAAAGACGCGAACTCATGCCTCCTCCCAACAATGTGTTGAGAACATAAGCGCTGTAGCGTCGCTCGTGAGAAATAGGATGGGCGGGGACGCCGAGGCAAATCTGCACCTGCTCCAGTGCTTTTTTGTTGCGCATGATGATTCGCGCCTTCACCTCGGGGGGTGTATCGTGCAAACCATTTTTCCCCGGCTTAAAACTCTGGAAGCGCTCGTTTACCAGTTCCACGAAACGCTTGGCGTCCAGGTTTCCCGCTGCGGCAATAATGATATTTTCCGGATGAATGTGCTTGCGGTAATAACTCTGCAGCAACTCCTGATCAAAGGCGCGGACGGTTTCTTTGGTCCCTAAAATTGGTTTGCCCAGGGGATGATCTTTCCAGAAATTCTGCGTAAAAATCTCATGCACGAGGTAATCGGGGTTGTCCTCATCCATCTTGATCTCTTCCATGATCACGCCACGCTCGCGGGCAATGTCATTTACATCAAGGACGGGATTCAATACCAGATCGCTAAGCACATCCATGGCAATGGGCATGTGTTGATCGAGAACTTTGACGTTAAAACAAATGCATTCTTTGGCGGTAAAGGCATCCATATTCCCGCCGATGGAATCCACTTGGCGGGCAATTTGCTCGGCGCTACGGCTTTTGGTCCCTTTGAAGACCATGTGCTCAAGGAAATGCGAGACGCCGTTGGCCTCTGGTTCTTCGTGACGCGAGCCGGTGCGCACCCAGATTCCGATAGAAACCGACCGGATATGCGGCATGGTCTCCGTTAGAACGGTCAACCCGTTGGGTAAAACTTTGCGATATATGTTGCGCGGCTCATCTACCATTTTCTGTTCTGCTTTCATTGCGTGCTCTTCCCACCCTGTCATCAACGTACAATAACTACAGGTTCACTTTTGTTAAAACTGTTGAAAGAAGATTCCAGGACGAGAACCATCTACAATTATAGACAGTTATTTGATGCATGGGTCAGCAGCTAAAATGCGCTTTATTGGGCCTTTCTTTTCAAGAACTTACGGGGATTATTGAAGGATTTGGCCAACCCCCATACCGCGCCCGGCAGCTTTACCAGGCCATTTACAGCCAGCGGCAGGGGACATTACAGGCTATTTCTACCCTGCCTGCAGATTTCCGCAATCAGCTCTCCGAAGAAGGTTACAGCATCGGTCTGCCTGCAATTGAAAAGAAATTTTCTTCTACCGACGGTACCATTCGTTATCTGATGGCTTTTGCCGACGGCCAAAGTGTTGAAACCGTCTGGATGCCTGAGGGCGATGGTGGAGAAGCAGGGGATGGATCAGAAGCCGACCTGGAAATAACGGATGAACTTCTTCCCTCAGGCCAGGCAACGGGAGGCTGGCAGGAAGGCAAATTTCATCGTGCAACAATTTGCATTTCAAGCCAGGCTGGCTGTGCGGTAAATTGTCAGTTCTGCATGACCGCTTTACTGGGGTTGCAGCGCAACCTGGCTCCTGGCGAGATTGTTGGACAGGTTCTTGCTGTACTGAACGACCGCAGCGTAAATATTGACCGCGAGCGCATCAACCTGGTCTTCATGGGGCAAGGGGAGCCGTTTTTGAACTATGAAAGCTTTATGCAAGCGGTCCGTCTGTTAAGTGATCCTGAGGGAATTGCGATTCCTGCCTCGCGCATGACCGTTTCCACTTCTGGTATCGTTCCCCGGATTTACGATTTCGGCAAAGAGCAGCTCCGCCCAAAGCTGGCGATTTCTCTGAATGCCTCAAACGATGACGTCCGTTCCGGCATCATGCCCATCAACAAAAAATGGGGTTTAGAGAAATTGCTGACGGCTGCCCGCGAATTTCCTCTGCGCAACCGTGAACGATTAACTTTCGAATACGTATTGCTGGATGGAGTGAATGACGAGGTACAGCACGCCAGCGAGGTAGTGGAATTGGTCCGAGGCATACGGGCCAAGGTGAACCTGATTGCTCTTAACCCCGGTCCGGAAATTGATTTCAAGACTCCTGTTGAACAGCGCGTGCATACCTTTCAGAAAATCCTGCGCGACGCCGGCATTCCGGCTTACATCCGCCGGCCACGCGGACGCGATATCTACGCCGCCTGCGGCCAGCTTAAGCGTACGGTTGCGTAGCCGTCCATTGATCAAATCATTGAAATCCAACCATCATTCCTAAATCTGGCTGTAAAATTCCCATTGTAGGATTCATAAGGTGATTGCAGGATGAACACTCCGCGCAGCTATCGCAGCCAGGATTTCGATGAACTCTGGCGCATTGACCAGGAGTGTTTCCAACAAGGCATTGCCTACTCCCGCCGTGAACTGGCCTGGTACATGAACCGGTCAAGAGCTTTTACTTTAGTAGCGGAAGAAGAAGCCCGCGGAAAAATTATGGGGTTTGTGGTTGCTGAGTCAGATCCTGCCGGCATAGGACATATCCTGACCATTGATGTGCGCCCCGGAGGCCAACGTGCAGGAACAGGGTCTCTGCTGCTGAAAGCCGCCGAGCGCTATCTCCTGCAAAAGAAATGCAAAGCGGTTTTGCTGGAAACTGCCGTTGACAATGCCGTTGCGCTGGCCTTTTATAAGCACCACGGTTATGCCGTGGTTGAAACCATTCCGCGCTACTACCTCAACAGCATAGATGCGCTGGTCATGGGCAAACGCCTGGAGGCCGTAAAGGTAGTCAAGGCTGGCTCGATCAAGGTCAAAAAGACCAGGGCGAAAAAAATATGAAAAAATGCTCCTTTGGGGGGACTATAATTCACCTTAGGCCCCTTAACCTTCGTGCAGGCCACTCGTCTAATCTACAGCCGGCCGAAGCAATACCTGGGACCGGTTTGAATGCCCGAAAAAGAGGTGACGTATGTCGCTCTTGACTGTGCTGATGATAGTCTGGGGAGTGCTCACCGGTATTTTTGTTCTTCTGCTGATCTACCGTAGCACCTTGGCAATGCATGAGGATGATCAGCTATTTCTCAATGATGCCGAATCCCACTTACAAAATGAGCAAACCGAACTGCTGAAGCGCATGGATCAAATCCGGCCGTTTCTGCGCGTGCTGGGCGCTGGCTCCGGACTTCTGATTCTGGTGATTGGCGGTTTGTGGATCTGGCAAGGAATCGCGCAAAACCATCTATAACCGGTTTGTGCTCGAAGCGGTTTGGTTTTGACGAAATTGGCCCTGGGAGGGGAGAGTCCGGCTCTCGGGACGGTAGTTCTGTTTTTCCTCGAACCCCGAATCTATATTACCCGCCTTTCTCGACAAGTCTGTTAAGTTATCTATATTTTGTCTTATTGTCTTAAAATTTTATGATGGGTTATTCTATTGAAGATGGTTCACTTCTTGAAAAGGATGAGGCATTGAGCCGAGAGCCATCTCTGTCGAAAGCAACCATGTGTCCGGCATGTACGAGTCCTCAGGTCCTGGAGACTGTGGAGATTCCCGACCACGAATACGGGCTGGACTATCTAGCCAGGTACGCCGCCTGCAGAGAGTGCAACTCGCTTTACCAATCTCCCATGCCGAGTGACTCTGAACTGGCCTCGTTCTATCGCCAAAACTACCACAGCATGAGTGACGGTGGGTTTCTCATGCGAATGCGGCACAAGATGCGGATTCAACGGCTCAAGACCCTTCTCAACGGCAGCGGGGCCGTTCTAGACTACGGATGTGGCAATGGTTCATTCATGCGCCGGGCTGCGGCAGCCATCCCCAACGTCGAATTCATTGGTTATGAGATCGGTAACCACACTCAGGTCACCCGGCCTGCTGAGCGGGTCACGATCGTCCAAGGCGGGCCAGCGGATCTGTTTGAGGTTCTTTCTCCTTGCCAAGTGATCATCATGAACCACGTTATAGAACATCTGCCTGACCCATTTGCAATCGTCTCTGCGCTGGCCAAGAAGCTCATGCCCGGTGGCTGCTTCGACGGACAAACTCCAAACGCCGCATCTCTTGAGCACCGAATCTTCGGTCTGCGTTGGAGTGGGTTCCATGCGCCCAGGCATACTGTGGTCTTCTCCGTTGCCGGGCTGCGTAGCCTCCTCCAGCGGGCTGGGTTTGAATCAGTCAGCGTCAAAGGGGCCTTCAACCCAGCTGGTTACGCCGTCAGTTTCGCGAGCCTTCCCCACGGTCACGCTAAGGGAATGATTCCCAGGCACGGATTGAAGTGGCTCATATGTATCGCTGCCGCGACCGTTGTCTTACCGGTTGACGTCTGGTCGGGAGCGCCTGGAATGATTGACTTTAAGGCACGGAAGAAAGGAGACAATTAACTTGTGAGACCCGATGTCCTCTTAGCGCAGTATGGCAAGCGATCTGACGTTGTCTCTTTTATGATTACGACCGGCCACATTGCTTTTGTCCTGGCTCCGGTTTATTTAGCTGCGGTGATAGGACCAGGCGTCTTGCTGGTTCTCTTCTGGCTCTGGACGGGCCTGACCATGAGCGGCCTATTGAACCTGATGCATGAGTGTGCTCACTATCACGTCTTCAAAAAGCGTTGGGGAGCCAACCTCCTGGGGCGATGGATACTAGCCGCGCTGATGGTGACAGACTTTGATGCCTATCGTGCCTTGCACTGGGCCCATCACCAGAATCTCGGCGGAAGCGATGATCCTAAGTACAGCTACAAAGTTGACATCCGAGGCTGGCGCCTGTTCTTGTTTTTCCTCCGCTGCCTCATCGGCATTGAGGCACTGAAGAAATTCAGCTACGTAGTTCACACGCGACCCAATGCAAACCTGTCGCGTTCACGCTTCTGGATCGTTCGGGCCATGGCCTTTCATCTGGCATTCTTTGCCTCAGTGTTTATGGTTGCCTGGCGGTTTGGAGTACACGATGTCAGAATCGCGGCACTCAATGCTGCTATTTCTTATGGGGCCGTTTACCTCTATGGCGTGGCTTCTCTAACGCTCTTCGCAGCCACGCTTCGAGCAATCGCTGAGCACCAGAATGGGACAGATCACCCCGAAGTTGTGGGTAACGCGGTTTTGCGGAATCTAGCCTGCGGACCAATCGAGAGACTGATCTTCGGGTGTTATGGGTTTGCAGAGCACGCAACTCACCACCTTCACCCTGCCATTCCAAGCTATCACCTTCGTGATGCAACCCACGAGTTGGCTACCGAGGCCCCATGGCTTGAACCCCATGTTAGTTATCTTGCGATATTGACGGTCCAAACCCACTCAAAGTCGCCCTCCGAAGAATTACAGTATTTGCGGTAGACAATTTCTGACAAAGTACCACAATGAAAATGCCCCAAAGGTCTATTCTTGCTGGTGGCAATGGAAAGCCTCTTTTCGTTAGAGTAAACAGGCGGCAATTGCAATCAATGATCCTGTTAAGATATGAATCAAGCTACGCGAAAGTGGCGGAATTGGCAGACGCACCAGACTTAGGATCTGGCGGGGAAACCCGTGAGGGTTCGAGTCCCTCCTTTCGCACCAAAAAACCAGTTCCCGGTTCTCAGTTGTGCTGTGCACAGCCTATACAAGGCGCCTGCGCCTATTTGCAACCGAATGAATTATGATGAAATTCGTAGATTTGGGTTCTGAGAACTGAGAACCGAGAACTGCGAACTAAATCGAGAACCGAGAACTGATTATGGCCACCCCAGCGCAACCCAATATCAAGCTCACCAACAGCAAAGACTACCGGGAAAACTACGCCAACAGCGTGCAAGTACGCGTGAACGTATGGGATTTCTTCCTGGTCTTCGGCACCTTACAGCAGCCGACGCCGACTGAGATGGAGGTCAACAATTTTCAGGGAATTTATCTTAGTCCACAGCAAGCCAAGGCGCTGCTCACCATCCTGCAGCAGAATGTGGTGAACTACGAAAAGACCTTCGGCGAGATCAAGCTTGATCCGCGCATGGCAGTTCCCGGACAGGTGCATTGATGTGCGAGACAGGTTTGTGCCTGCCGGCCTGATGCGCAGGACTGCGCTCTTCATTTTTATTTTTGTTCTTTTGCTGGCCGCGCATTGGTCCCTGCTGCGGCTTCCCTACTTCTGGGATGAAGCCGGCTATTATGTCCCCGCCGCGTACGATATTTTTACTCGTGGCGATTTTATTCCTCATTCCACACTTACCAATGCACATCCGCCTTTAGTTATGGCTTACCTGGCCCTGGCCTGGAAGCTCTTTGGCTATTCCCCTGCGGTCACACACACGGCCATACTGCTGATTTCGGCATTGGCGCTGTTGGGCGTATTCGTGCTGGCGCAGCACGTAGCCAATCGTGTCGTAGCCGCCGCCAGCACCTTGTGTACGGCGCTGTATCCCGTATTTTTCGCCCAAAGCTCGCTCGCTCAGGTGGATTTGGCTGTAACCGCCTTCACTCTTTGGGGTGTTTTTTTTTATTTGAAGCGACGGCGCTGGCTGTGCGTGGCGGCATTCGCGCTTGCAGCGCTGTCCAAAGAAACCGCCATTATTACCCCGGCTGCACTCTTTGCGTGGGAGGCAATACGGAAATCAAAAGACACTCCGGCGACCTCGTTCTTTCAACGGGCGGTTCGTTCCACTTGGCTGCTACTACCAGCACTGCCGCTGGCCGCATGGTTCGCCTACCACTATGCGCACACGGGATACGTCTTCGGCAACCCACAATTTTTCCGCTACAACGTAGATTCCACTCTGCAACCGCTACGCATCGTCTTTGCCTTCATCCTTCGTGCATGGCAACTGGTTGGCCACGCCAATCTTTACTTACTCACGTTGGCCATGGTTTTGGCCATGTTTCTGCCTGCGCGGAGTGATGCAGGCGTCCCCCGCGAGCGCATTGCTCTACCTCATCAGTTTGTCTTTGCCGTAGTTATGGCTGCTTATCTTGTAGTCCTTTCGTTGATCGGAGGAGCGGTGCTGGCGCGCTACATGCTGCCAGCCATCCCTTTGGTGATTATCATCTCCGTTTCTACTGTCTGGCGCCGGATTCCCGGTTGGCCGGTCGTCATAACGCTGGTTTGTGCGGCTTTTGTTGCCGGACTGTTGATCAATCCACCGTACGTCTTCGCTCCTGAGGATAGTTTGGCCTACCGCGACTTCGTTGTGCTGCACCAGCAAGCAGCCGGCATGATGGAAAAGAGGTTCCCACAAGCGCGGGTGCTGACTGCCTGGCCGGCAACAGATGAACTCTCTAAGCCCTACCTCGGCTACGTCAACACGCCCCATAAAGTGCTGCAACTGGAAAGCTTCACCAGGGAGGACTTAGAGGCAGCCAGTCAGAGCACCGAATTCGATATGGCAGTTATATTTTCGAGGAAGTATGAGCCTCCACGCCGCCTGCCTGTTCCTGAATTCTGGAAGCGTGCTCAGACTCGATTTTTTGACTACCATCCCGACACGCCGCCGGAGTTGGCAGCACAGATTCTGGGAGGAAGCGTCCTTTGGAAGGCCCACCGGGGTGGGGAGTGGATTGCCATCATCACAATTCCCCAAATCCGGAATGCAGATCTGCACCGAAAGGCTGCGTTTACCTTTTAGAATCTTCGGCCCCCTGGACTCCCAATGCAGTCGGCCCCTCTCAGCCCCACTTGCTGCAAGTGGTTCGAAACCTCTAAAACAGGCATGATCGCCGCATATTTACTGGGCAAAGTCGCTTTCACATCGGGTACTTGCTGAGATAGTCTGCTGTGTTTACTGGATAGATATCATCGGTGGGCTGTTTCTGCGTACTGCGGACTGAGTACCGAGCACTGCTTTTGCGAATTTTCAAAGACCTCGTGGGCTTATGCCCCCGCATCCTAGATGCCAGATACACTTCCGGAACGATGATAATCCACGTTTGCTCAGAAATTAAGACTTTGATACCACAATGGGACCACGGGCTAAACCGTTTTAAGGGTTACTGTATCCGGGCTGCAGGTGTCGCTCCTCCAGCACGCGGGCACGCGCTGGGGACCCCCGGTTCAGGCGCTGGAGCATCGCAGAAATGAGGTATAGCAAGACTTAAAAAGGTGTAGCTCGCGGGAATTCCTAATCCGCGCTCGCCAGCCGCGCCGCGTCACGAAAAACCTTCAAGAACATCTTTTCTGTCAGTTTGCCGGTCAGGGTGTTCTGCATGGAAGGATGATACGACGCCAACAGGATTTTGCCGTTACGCAACCGGTATCTGGCTCCATGCCCAAAAACATATTGCCCTTTGCTTTGCAGTACTCCGCGTCGCTTCAGATAGTTCAGATACCCATCAAAAGCAATCTTGCCCAGCACGACAACCACTTTGACTTTGCTCAGTCCTGCTAATTCCCGGTCCAGGAATTCGGAGCAATTGGCCAGCTCTACCGGTGTCGGTTTATTAGCCGGCGGAGCGCAGCGGGCAACGGCAGTAATGTAAGCGTCCTTCAGCTTCAGGCCGTCGTCTCTGTGCGTGGCGGTAGGTTGAGAAGCAAAGCCGGTTTTGTACAGTACGGGATACATGAAATTGCCGGAACCATCTCCAGTAAACGGCCTGCCCGTGCGGTTGGAACCATGTGCGCCCGGCGCCAGCCCCAGGATGAGCACGCGCGCGTTTGGATCACCGAAGCCGGGCACCGGCTTGCCCCAGTACTCCCAATCGAGATATGCGCGGCGCTTCTCACGAGCGACTTTGCGGCAGTAATCAATGAGCCGTGGACAGCGCTCGCAGGAGACAACGTCAGAGTTCAATTGAACAAGCCAGGAGGACATTCTTAATATCTTCTCATTATCAGGGGACGGATGAATGCTTTTACCGCGGTATTTGGAACGGCATGACTATTTACGCTGCCCTTCGTTTGACCGCGCTCACCGTGCTCTCTTATCATCATAGTTCGTACATTTTTCACTCCGGCCAGGCCGGCATGCTCTCCTAAATTCATTTTCAGAAGGCTAAAGTTTGAGTACAGAAAGCAGCACAAACCATGACCCCTGTACGCGCGAAGTTTCGGTGGAAGTGCCTGCCGATGTGGTCGCCAGGGAAACCGAATCCGTCGTCCAGAACTATCAGAAGCTGGCGCGTCTGCCCGGCTTCCGTAAGGGCAAAGTGCCCATCACGGTGGTGCGCAGCCGCTTTGCTGGCGATATCCGCGGCGAGGTGATCGAGCGGCTTGTTCCCCGCTACTTCCGCGAAGAGGTAGAAAAACAGAAGCTGGAGCCCGTATCGCAACCGCAAGTGACCGACCTGCACATTAAGGAAGGCGAGCCTATGCGCTTTAAAGCAACCTTTGAGGTGTTGCCGCCAATCGAGGTCACCGGCTACCAGGAGCTGCGCGCGGAAAAGACCGATACCAATATCTCCGAGGAAGAAGTCACGGCTGAGCTGAACAATCTGCGCGAGCGCCGTGCGGTGTTCACTCCGGTTGAAGATCGCGCTCTCGCCGACGGCGACTTTGCCGATGTCAGCTTCACCAGCACACCCAAGGAAGAGGGTGGCAAACCGGTCCCTGTTAACGATGTGCTGGTGCACATTGGTGGACCGGACACTGTAAAAGAGTTTTCCGAAAACCTGCGCGGGGCCCGGGCCGGCGAAGAGCGCACCTTCGATGTTGCTTATCCTGAGGATTTCAACGATCCCCGCCTGGCGGGCAAGACCGTCGAGTACAAAGTCGAGGTCAAGGCTATTAAGCAAAAGAGCCTGCCGGAGCTGAACGATGACTTCGCAAAATCTCTGGGCGACTTTGAAGATCTGGAGACGGTAAAGCAGCGGATACGCGAAGGGTTAGAGAGTGAAAAAAAGCACCGCGCCGAGCACGAGGCCAAAGAAAAGCTGATGGATGAACTCGTTCGCCGCAATGAATTCCCAGTACCGGAATCCATGGTGGAGCATCAGATTGATCTCCGGCTGGAGCGCGGCCTGCGCGCCTTGGCCGCTCAGGGTCTGAGTGCTGAGCACATGAAAAAGATGGATCTTCCCCGCCTGCGCGCCGGGCAGCGTGACGCTGCGGTGAAGGAAGTGAAAGCGTCTCTGATCCTGGAAAAAATTGCCGAGGCTGAAAAAATCGAGGTCAGCGACGAAGAGGTTGGCAAGGAAATTGACGCTCTGGCACGGCAAACCAAGCAGTCTTCCGAAGAGATTCGCTCGCGTTTGACGCGTGATGGTGCGCTCGATAAAATCCGAAATAGGATACGCAACGAGAAAGCTCTCGACTTCCTCTACCGTAGGTCCGCATGAACATGACGGCGGCAACTATAATGGCAAAAGCTGGCCGTCCAGTCCCCCGCGGAGGGCGCTTAAGCTTCCCCAGTCTACCGGGAGGAGCGCCGCAGCCACCGTTGGCCAGGAGCAATCCCTATGCAAAAAAATGATCCTCATATGATGCTAGTGCCTATGGTTGTAGAACAGACCAGCCGCGGCGAGCGCGCCTACGATATTTATTCCCGGCTGCTGCGCGACAACATTATTTTTCTGGGCACACCCATTGACGATACTGTCGCCAACCTCGTGATTGCGCAGTTGCTGTTTTTAGCTGCCGAGGACCCCGAGCGCGACATCTCGCTGTATATCAACTCCCCCGGCGGTTCGATTACCGCGGGTATGGCTATTTATGACACCATGCAATTCATACGTCCTGACGTAACCACGATTTGTATCGGGCAAGCCGCCAGCATGGGAGCTTTGTTGCTGTGCGCCGGGGCGCCGAAAAAACGCTTTGCCCTGCCGGGTTCACGTATCCTGATCCACCAGCCCTCCATGGGCGGACTGAGCGGCCAGGCGACGGATATTGACATCCACGCCAGAGAGATCCTGCGTATGCGCGAGATTACCAATCAGATTTTAGCTAAGCATACAGGGCAAAAGCTGGATAAAATAGAGAAGGATGTGGAACGCGATTTCATCATGAACGCCCAGCAGTCCAAGGAGTATGGAATCGTGGATGACATTATTTACAAACACAAGTAGCAGTACCTTCGATTTGCAACTAAGGTGTGCATCCGATGGCACTTTTACGGGTCTTCTTGTATATGTATTAAGGAGTTCTAGAAGAAGATGAAAACACGCTCCGGCCCTGAAGAAAGTCTACGCTGTTCCTTCTGCCATAAGTCGCAGGATGCAGTCGCCAAACTCATCTCTTCCCCCAGCGATTATCCCCGGGCTTACATTTGCGATGAGTGCGTCGCGGTCTGCAACTCCATCCTGGAAGACGATCGCACCGAAACGCAAACCGCCGCCGCGCCCAACCATCTGCCCAAGCCGCAAGAGGTCAAGGTATTCCTCGACGAATATGTCATTGGCCAGGAGCAGACCAAGAAAAAGTTGGCGGTCGCGGTCTATAACCACTACAAGCGCATTTACATGAATCGCCAGCGCAACAGCGAAGTGGAGCTGGCCAAGAGCAATATTTTGCTGATCGGGCCAACCGGAACGGGCAAAACGCTTCTCGCGCAAACCCTGGCCCGCATGTTGGATGTCCCTTTTGCTATCGTTGACGCCACCACGCTGACCGAAGCCGGTTACGTAGGTGAGGACGTAGAGAACATCATCCTGAAGCTGCTGCAGGCCGCCGATGGCGATGTGGGCCGCGCGCAGACCGGCATCATCTACATTGATGAGGTGGATAAGATCGGCCGCAAGGACGAAAACCCCTCCATCACGCGTGACGTCTCCGGCGAAGGCGTGCAGCAGGCACTGCTGAAGATTCTGGAAGGCACCATTGCCAACGTCCCGCCGCAGGGTGGCCGCAAGCATCCTCATCAGGAATTTACTCCTGTGGATACCACCAACATCCTCTTTATCTGCGGAGGCGCGTTCGTAGGACTCGAAAAGATCATTGGCCGGCGCGTGGGAAAGAAAGCCATGGGCTTCCGCACTGGCAATGAGAAAGATAAGGACGCCGTCGAATTCATTCCTGAATCCAAGCGCGATACCGAACTGCTCTCCAAGAGCCAGCCGCAGGATTTAATTAAGTTCGGCCTGATTCCCGAGTTCGTCGGGCGCCTGCCGGTGGTGGGGGTCCTGAATGATCTCGATGAGGCCGCGCTGGTAGAAATTCTTATCCGCCCCAAGAACGCTATTACCAAGCAGTATCAGCGTCTGTTTGAATTTGAAAATGTCAGGCTTAAATTCACTGACGATTCCCTGCATGCCATAGCGCGTGAGGCCCTGGCGCGTAAAGTGGGCGCTCGCGGCTTGCGCATGATTCTGGAAGAATTGATGCTCGACCTCATGTACCATCTACCAAGCCAGAAGCGTATTAAAGATTTTGAAGTGACCAGTGAAATGGTCGAGAAACGCGAAGTTTCTATTGCTATGATGGAGAAAGCGGGATAACCATAGTGAGCTCCCTCCGGGAAAAACTCGAAGTTCGCAAGCTGCCGATGATGCCCATTCGTGACGTGGTCATCTTCCCCTTCATGATGACCCCTTTTGTCGTGGGCCGCGAATCCAGCGTGCGCGCTTTAGAAGCTGCGCTCGCCTCCGACAAGAAGATCTTCCTGGCCACGCAACACGACGCCAGCGTGGATGAGCCCAAGCCCGGCGAAATCTACCAGGTAGGCACCATTGTCAATATCGTGCAGAGCCTGAAGCTTCAGGATGGCAATATCAAAGTCCTGGTGGAAGGGTTGGAGCGCGGCAAAGTCGAAGATATCAAAGAATCTGATGGCTATCTGCTGGCTACAGTACAAACCGCCAGCTATCCTCCGCTGCACTCACCCGCCATTGAAACCGGCATCCAGCGTGCTACATCTCTTTTTGAGCAATACGTAAAGCTGTGCCAGTCTCTGAACTACGAGACCATGATCGCAGCGGTCAAGATGGATGACCCCGCACGGCTGACCGACACCATCTCTGCCAACCTGCAGCTCTCCATTGAAGAGAAGCAGGAGCTGCTTGAAATTTTTGATCCTGCCGAGCGCCTCAACCGCATCTGCGATGTGCTCGATATTGAGATCGAGAAGCTCAATATGGATCGCACCATCCAGTCGCGGGTAAAGCGCCAGATGGAAAAGGCCCAGAAAGAGTATTACCTCAACGAAAAGATCAAGGCCATCCAAAAGGAACTGGGACGCGGCGAAAAGAGCGAGTTTGACGAGCTGAAAAAGAAAGTTGATAGCGCCGGCATGCCCAAAGACGTGCATGAAAAGGCGCTGCAGGAGCTCAAGAAGCTTGAAGCCATGCCGCCCATGTCGGCCGAGTCCACGGTTTCGCGCAACTATCTCGATTGGCTGCTGGCGGTCCCGTGGCGCAAGCGCTCCAAAGAAATTCGCAATATCAAGCGTGCCGAAGAAATCTTAAACACCGACCACTACGGCCTCGAGAAGATTAAAGACCGCATTCTTGAGTTCCTTGCCGTGAGGCAGTTAGTAAAGAATCCCAAGGGCTCGATCCTGTGCTTTGTCGGCCCTCCGGGCGTGGGCAAGACCTCGCTGGGTATGTCCATTGCCAAGGCCACAGGGCGTAAGTTCGTACGCATGTCCCTGGGTGGCGTGCGTGACGAAGCGGAGATTCGCGGACATCGCCGCACCTACATCGGTGCCCTTCCCGGCCAGCTTATTCAGATGATGAAGAAAGCCGGGACCAAGAATCCGGTCATCATGCTCGATGAAATTGACAAGATGTCCACCGACTTCCGTGGCGACCCGTCATCGGCCTTGCTCGAAGTGCTCGATCCTGAACAGAACCACAGCTTCATGGATCACTACCTCGACGTTGAATACGATCTCTCGCAAGTCTTCTTCATAGCCACGGCTAACGTACTGCATACGATTCCCGCTGCTTTGCAGGACCGTATGGAAGTTCTGCGGCTGCACGGCTACACCGAACCGGAAAAGCTGGAAATCGCCAAGCAGTATCTGGTCCGTAAGCAGCGCGAGGCCACCGGTCTGACGGAAAAGAACATCACCTTTACCGACGATGCCATCACCGGCATTATTCGCGGATTCACTCGCGAAGCCGGCGTTCGCAACCTAGAACGCGAGATCGGTAATATCGGCCGCAAGGTAGCGCGCCGGGTAGTCAAAGATGGATCCGAGTACAACATCAATATCACCGGCGAGAACATCGGCGACTTGCTGGGCGTTATCAAGTTCCGCGACACGCTGGCGCACGAGAAGAACGAGATCGGCCTGGTGACCGGCCTGGCCTGGACCGAGGTCGGTGGTTCGATTCTCAGCACCGAGGTAACGATTGTAGATGGCAAAGGCAAGCTGACCACGACCGGCAAGCTCGGAGACGTGATGCAGGAATCGGCCCAGGCTGCCATGTCGTATGTGCGCTCACGCGCCCATCGTCTGGGACTCCCACGCGACTTTTATCGTAACGTGGATATCCATCTGCATGTGCCCGAAGGCGCCATCCCCAAAGACGGCCCCTCGGCAGGCATTACCATTGCCACCGCCATGGCCAGTGCGCTGAGTAAGATTCCAGTCCGGCGCGACGTCGCCATGACCGGAGAGATAACCCTGCGCGGTAAAGTGCTTCCCATCGGCGGATTGAAGGAAAAACTTCTGGCTGCCCATCGCGCCGGCATCTTCGAGGTCATCTTGCCGCGGGATAATGAGAAAGACCTCCCCGATGTGCCGCAGAGCCTGTTGAGTCAGATCAAGCTGCACTTTGCCGATACCATGGATGAAGTTCTGCCCATCGCCCTGGAGCGTCCACTGCCTGAGATTGAAGAGGCAATCGCCGTCAACCAGCCCATGGCCAATGTGCCCCAGTCGAGCGAGGGAACGACCACACATCAGTAAGATTTATCTCTTGAATAAAGCCCGCAATACGCGGGCTTTATTTTTTTTAGATTCGTAAAAAAACCTAATTGCTTTTCTCTGTGCCTCTGTGTCTCTGTGGTAAAAAAACCTGAATGAAAATTCACTGCAAATTCCTGACCTCTGCCGCCGACCCAGGGCAATTCCCTGCTCCAGCCGTTCCCGAGATCGCCTTTCTTGGACGTTCCAACGTCGGCAAATCGAGTCTTCTAAATTCTCTCGTCGGTGAGAAAATTGCTAACGTAAGCTCGACCCCGGGCAGAACCCGGACAATTAATTTTTTTGAAATTTATCTGCGCGCAAAAAGCGCGCTGCCGGATTTACGCTTTGCCGATTTGCCCGGCTACGGCTATGCCAAGCTTTCCAAAAGCATTACAGCCGAGTGGCCGAAGTTTATTGATCCCTATTTGACCGGACGCGAAAACCTGGCTGGCTGCATTGTGCTTGTGGATTCCAATGTCCCACCCCAGCCCAGTGATTTGCAATTGATCGAATTCCTGCGCGCAGCCCAGAGGAATTTACTGGTCGTCGCCACAAAGAGCGACCGGCTCTCTGGCAACAAACTCAACAACTCGTTAAGAATATTGGGCCGGGAATTGCAAATCGGACCGGTTCTCGCCTATTCCGCAAAAACCGGGACGGGTCGCGAAGAACTTTGGAAAGAGATAAAGAAAATCACATCAGAAGACACAGAAAAATACTCAATATAATTCTCGTTCCTGAGTGTGACCCAATTTTTCTCAGTGCCTCTGTGCATAGAAGCTTCTATTTGCACCCTACTGCCCGCTGCTATGTTGCTGCCCCAGCCAGGCATTCAGGTTCTGCTCCTGCTGTGCCTTCAGATCAATGCAGTTGCTAATGCTTTCTAGCGCACGCGGCAAGCTGCGCTCTGCGGCAGGCACTTTATGCTCGGTGAAAAACTGTTGTACCTCGTCGCGCGTTTTAGCGTCACAAAAAGAGTTGGTTGCCGTTACGATCTCCCGGCCGCTGGATTGCGTGGTCTTGGCTTGCACGCCGGACCAGTTTTGCCGCACCAGGTTCCAGACCTCCGAGCGAGCGGCCGGATTAGAAAACTGTCTGGCAATGAGCCCGGGGGCATCCTGGTTGCGGATCTCCGGCGAGAGTACCAGATTAAAAGTGCGCTGAATCAACTCCGGTTGGCGAAACTCCACCAGTGCCCTGACATAAAGGTAATACTCTTCCGGAGACTTCGCGTTCTTGGAACTTTCCAGGATCTTGTTGTACAAAGCCTCATCGCCTTCGACAGCAGCAACGCGGAACGCGGTGCGGACCAGCGTGGTATCTGCCGAAGCCGGGTTCTCCATGTACTGCAGCACCAGTTCGCGGGCTTTCTTCAGCGTCTCGGGATCGCGGCCAAGATAGCCGTAAGCTTCAAGGACTTTAGCGCGAAGGCTGCGGCGCTCATCACCCTCTCCCGGAGCCGATGACCAGCCCAACTCTTGTGCCGCCGGACGAAACAGATTACGCACAAATGTCTGGAACTGCTCGCGGTTGGAATCATCCAGGAGATCGCGGTCAATACTGGAAAGATTCTCCACCAGGATATCGATTGCAGAGAGGTTGCGCTCCTGCTGCATCCCCTGGATCAGAGAAAGATAGTCGCCCATGCGGTACTTGCCGGCGCGGACCGCAGCCCAGCTATCTCCCAACAGCGAAATGCGCTCCTGCGGCGAGAGTTTGGTCTCGGCAACCTCGCCCAATCGGCGCAACATCGCGGGATCGTAGACCGACCGGTAGTGGCCCACGGCATCGGCATTGGTGAATACCCACGGCGAGCAGCCGTTCAATTCGACGGTCTGCTCTTGCTTGGTAACAAGCTGGCAGCTCCTGCCTTTCTCGGTCTTTATGCAAACTGGGATTTGCCAAAGTTCACTCGAGGGTTGCTTCAGCAGCTTGCTGTCGTAGTAAAAACGCTGTTGCGAGAGTGTGACCTCGGTCCTGCCGTTTTTGCAGGCGGACTTCACGGTGAGCAACGGAGCGCCCGCCTGGGTAATGAAGGTGGGCATGATCTGGTCCACCGGTTTGTGTGAAGCTTCTGCAATCGCATTCCAGAAATCTTCCGAGGTGGCGTTGCCGTAAGCATGTTTTTCCAGATAGGCATTAACTCCTTTGCGGAAGACCTCGGGGCCCACGTAGGCTTCAATCATGCGCAAGACTGACGCCGCCTTTCCATAAGCGATGCCATCAAAGAGTTCGTCAATCTGGTTAGGGGTCTCGGCCTTGGCCCGAATCGGGCGCGTATGCTGCAAGGAATCGGTATTCAGCGCCATGCTGGTGGCCCGCGCCTTGTCTATATCAAGGTCCCAATCCTGCTTCCAGTCGGCTACTGGCTTCCTCGACATCCATGTGGCAAAGCCCTCGTTGAGCCAGATATCGTCCCACCACTTCATGGTCACAAGATCGCCGAACCACTGGTGCGCCATCTCATGTCCTAGAACATCGGCGACTTGCTTGTGCGCATCCACGGAGGCGGTTTTATCATCAATCGTCAACAAGGTCTCCCGGTAGAAGATGGCCGCGGTGTTTTCCATGGCTCCTGCCTCAAAGTCAGGCGCCGCGAGGATATCCAGCTTTCCGTACGGGTACTTGATGGAATAATAATTGTCATAAAAATGCAGGATGTGCTCGGCAGATTCGAGCGCAAAGCTCAACAGGTTTTTCTTGTCGGGCGTAGCGCAGACTCGGATAGGAATTCCATCCTGCGAACCCTCCTGGCAGTAAAAATCTCCCACCGCAAGCGCCACCAGGTAGGTAGACATCTTCGGCGTGGTCGAAAACTTAATGGTGTGCTGATTTTCGCCCGGGCCAGGCGTATCCGAGATGATTTTGCCGTTCGAAATGGCGGTATCGCCCTTGTCCGCGATCACCGTAACGTCAAACGTTGCTTTATACGATGGTTCATCGAAGCTGGGAAATGCACGCCGCGCATCCACCGCTTCGAGCTGACTTACGGCATATTTCCTTCCATTAGCGCGGCTCAAATACAGGCCGCGTAGCTGATTGTTCAGTTTGCCCTTGTAGTGAATATGCAGCAAGGCAGGACCGGCAGCGATAGGCTTGTCAAAGGTCAAAGTGACCATCTGATTTTCTGGGCCGTTGGTTACCTTGCCCATGAGGGTATCTTCGCCGAGATGCACCATGACGGCCTCAAAATCAATCTCCGCCGCATTGAGCACGATGACATTGTTGGGCTTCAACATGTGCAGGGTAATCTCTTCCTGGCCGGCAAAGGTGTCGGTCGCAAAGTCCGGCGTAAAGGTGAGCTTGTAATTCTCCGGAACGGCAATTTCCGGCAGTCGCTGTGCCCGGAGGCACGAGACCATGACAATCATGCTGCAGATTACACATACAATCGTTTTCATTTTGGGAATCTATCTCCAGTGTAAGACTTATAATTTCATGCATTGCGGACAGAAACTGTCCCATTCAAAATAGTGGTCGAGCACCGATTACCGCCAACCCAATAAGCGATTTCGCGGTAGTCCTCCGCTTCAAAAACGGCCAGATCAGCGTCCTTCCCTGGCTCCAGGCTCCCTTTGCGCTCTGCCAGCCGCAGAGCATGGGCGCCGTTGATTGTGGCTGCGGCAATGGCTTCGGCAGGCGTCATCTTCATGTGCGTGCAGGCCAACGACAGGACAAACTGCATATTGCTCGTCGGCGAGGTTCCCGGATTATAGTCGGTTGCCAGCGCTACCGGCACTCCGCCGTCAATCAAAGTGCGTGCCGGCGGAAATTTTTCTAATCCTAGAAAGTAATTCGATCCCGGCAGCAGGGTCACGACCGTATCGCGTCTTGCTAGCTGCGGGATGTCTTCGCCGTTGATGCAATCCATGTGGTCGAATGAAGCCGGATGAAAACGCAGCAACGGCCACAGCTCTGCTGACGAGAACTGGCCTGCATGCGCTCGCACGCCCAGCCCATGCTGTGTTGCGGCCGCGAAAACCTGCTCACAGGCTTCCAGGTTAAACGCTCCGCGTTCGTAAAAGATGTCCACGAATGCGGCCAGCTTTCGTTTGCTGGCCAGTGGGATCATCTTTTCGCAAACTTCGCGAAGGTAACGCTCGGGTTTATTCTGAAACTCTTTTGGAACCACATGTGCGCCTAATAGTGTAGCCACCACCGTCCCCGGCCATGCCTTGGCCGCCTGCTGGATGGCTTCCAACGATTTGATTTCTGCTTCCACGCTGAGGCCGTAACCTGACTTGGCCTCTACCGTGCATGTCCCCTGCGCCGCCATCTCCTGCAATGTGGCCAGCGCCCGTTGAGCCAGGATTTTTGCCGGTGCTTTGCGGAGAGCTTCCACGCTGCTGCGGATGCCGCCGCCGGCTTCAGCTATTTCTTCATAAGTCGCTCCGGCAATGCGTTTGTCGAAATCCACGAGTCGCGGAGCGGCAAAAACAAGGTGAGTGTGCGAATCAACGAAACCTGGAAGGACCACTTTCTGTTGGCAGTCAATTTCTTCAACGGACTTCAGCTTCTTGCGCGCAGGATGCCGCAGCACCTCGCGCTGTTTGCCGGCAGCCAGAATTTTGCCGCCGTCGCAAAGCACGGCCGCATCTTCGATGATTCCCACGTCGTTGAGTTCGTGCGCGCGGCGCGGGCCTTGACCTTTACCGGGAGCGTGCAATGTCAGCAACTCGCCAATATTGGCTAGTAGCAATGCGCTTGCGGATTGCTTCTTTTTACTTGCTGTCACCGGAACCTGCTGGATTGCGCTTCATGGGAATTTTCACACCTTTGCGCTGGGCGAAGTCAATGGCGGCCTCATATCCTGCATCAGCATGGCGTATGATTCCCATTCCGGGATCGCAGGTCAGCACCCGCTCAATACGCTTCGCCATCGCCTCGCTGCCATCGGCGACCGTCACCTGGCCGGCATGCAGAGAATAACCAATTCCCACGCCTCCGCCGTTATGCACTGAGACCCATGAAGCGCCGCTTGCAGTGTTGAGCAGCGCATTCAAGATGGGCCAGTCGGCGACGGCATCAGAACCATCCTTCATGGCTTCGGTCTCACGATAGGGCGACGCCACCGAGCCACAGTCCAGATGATCGCGCCCTATTACAATTGGGGCCTTGAGCTTGCCATTCTTAACCATCTCATTGATAGCCTGGCCAAACTGAGCGCGCTCGCCATATCCCAGCCAGCAGATGCGCGCCGGCAGCCCCTGAAACTTGATTCGCTTGCGTGCCAGATTGATCCAGCGGCTCAGGATCTGGTTTTGTGGAAACATCTCCAGAACTAGATTGTCTGTCGCGGCAATATCGCCAGGATCGCCTGAGAGCGCCACCCAACGGAATGGCCCACGCCCCTCGCAAAACAACGGGCGGATATACTCCGGTACGAATCCTGGAAAATCATAGGCATTCTTCACGCCGTGTTGATGGGCGAAGGTACGAATGTTGTTGCCGTAGTCAAACGTCACCGCGCCCATCTTTTGCAGCACCAGCATTCCTTCCACATGCCGAGCAATCGAATCCAGCGAGCGTTCTTCGTATCCTTTAGGATCGCGTTTGCGCAACTCCGTGGCCTCGACCGGGGAGAGCCCTCGCGCAATGTAACCGTTCAGGGGATCGTGGGCTGAGGTCTGGTCGGTAAGCAGATCAGGCACAACTCCGCGCGCCGCCAGTTCGGGAACAACGTCGGCACAGTTCCCCACTAACCCAACCGAGACCGCCTGTTTTTTGCGGATAGCATTCTTGAGAATGCGCAAAGCTTCATCCAGCGTATTGACCATGAAGTCGCAGTAGCCGGTCTTGAGGCGCTTCTTGATGCGCTCGGCGTCTACTTCGATTCCCAGGAACGCCGCTCCCGCCATAGTGGCGGCCAGGGGCTGAGCCCCGCCCATGCCTCCCATGCCGCCGCTGACCACGAGCTTCCCTTCCAGGCTCCCTCCGAAATGCTTCTCCCCAGCGGCAGAAAAGGTCTCAAAGGTCCCTTGCACGATGCCTTGCGAGCCGATGTAAATCCACGAGCCCGCGGTCATCTGGCCGTACATCATCAAACCGGCGCGCTCCAGTTCATTGAATTTTTCCCAGTTGGACCAATGCCCCACCAGGTTGGAGTTGGCAATCAGGACCCGCGGCGCATGTTCATGTGTCTGGAAGACACCCACCGGCTTGCCTGACTGCACCAGCAGGGTCTCATCATTTTCCAACTCCTTGAGAGCAGCGATAATCGCGTGATAGCAATCCCAGTTGCGGACAGCGCGGCCCGTGCCCCCATAGACCACCAGGTCGCGCGGTCGCTCGCCAACTTCTTCATCGAGGTTGTTCATGAGCATGCGCATGGCGGCCTCCTGCTGCCAGCCTTTGCAGGAGAGGGTGTTGCCGCGCGGCGCGTGAATGGGCGTGTAGCTCTGCCGGAGAGTTTCCGTCTCAGTAGGCATCACAACGATGTTAGACGAAATGAGCGATGTGGAGCAATTGGCAAGGAAATACGGGCTAATGTGTGAGCGATGATGGGCAATTACCACGTACTGTACGCAGTGCCATCCGCGCCTATCGTATCGGAGCTGCTGTGGACATCATCAATGCCGATCTCCGTCCCCTCGAAGCTTGCGTCGGCTTCCATGACAGGGTTCCAATCGGCCTTGCCTGTCATCGGGTCCTTGGGGATCTGTTTCAGGTACCCATCGGTCACCAGATCGTCGAGTGCTGCCGGCGCGCGTTTTTTGTCGTAAGTGTACTCGTCAATCGCACGGCGTATGTTGAAAAGATCGTCTTTTAATACTGTCTCTTTCGCGTGAAGTATGTGGCGCTTGTACGCGCAACTGGATAGGGACATCGCAACTAGCAACAAACCAACGATTTTCGCCGTGCGAATCCGCATTCCATCACCACAAACTGAGTACTGGGTACCGAGTACTGAGTACTGTTTTACCAAGAGCTGTACTCAGTGCCTTCCGTGCTCGTCAGGTTTGAGCTGCTGTGGACGTCATCAATGCCGGCATCGGTCTGGTCGAGATATTGCATCACATCGGCCTCTACCGTGACCTGCCAGTTCGTGTCATGGGTCATGGGGTCTTCCGGAATCTGCTTCAGATATCCCGCGGCCACCAGATCGTCGAGAGCTTGCGGCGCTTTTTTCTTGTCGTAGGTATATTCATCAATCATGCGGCGCAGGGTGAACAGATCGTTTCTCAGGGTAGTTTCCTTTGCCCTCAGGATTGACCGCTTGAACATGGGAATAGCAAATGACAGGAGAATAGAAATTATGCTGAGGACGACCATCAACTCAATAAGCGTAAGGCCGCGTTGTCTGCGTGAGATCACCATTCCGAATACCTACCACGTGCTGTACGCTGCGCCATCCGAGCCTATCGCATCGGAGCTGCTATGGATATCGTCAATGCCGATCTCCGTCCCCTCGAAGCTTGCATCAGCTTCCATGACAGGGTTCCAGTTGGGCAGCTTAGTCATCGGATCCGGAGGAATCTGGTGCAGGTACCCATCGGTCACCAGGTCGTCGAGCGACGCCGGCGCCCGTTTCTTGTCGTAGGTGTATTCGTCAATCGTGCGGCGCAGGGTAAACAAATCATCTTTCAGGACGGTTTCTCTTGCCCTCAATATGGATTGTTTATACATGGGGACCGCAAGCGACACCAGGATCAGGATCATACTGATCACGATCAGTAGCTCAATGAGCGTAAAGCCGCGCTGTTTGCGTGAAATTACCATTCCGAATATTTTGTCCCGTCGAGTGCCGTGCCATTTGATTTGGTGTAAACGTCAAAAACATTCTGCTCGCCCCAGGAATTTGAGTCCGGATCATCTTGCAGCGAGCGCATCCCCCACTCCGCTTTGCCCGTCAGGGGATCAACAGGAATGCGGCGCAAGAAGCGGATGGTCTTCCCTTGCACATCCACACCCTTCACCAGCGTATCCAAATCAGGGGGATAGCCTTCGCTTCCCAGCTTGATCTGGAAAGCACCGCGATCGGCAGCATCTTTGTAGCGGTCAATGGCATCGCGCATCTCCCAGAGATCGTGGCGCAGCTCTTTCTCTTTCTCTCTTTTAATCCGAACGCGCATCACGGGTATGGCCGCGCCAGTCAGAATTGCAAGAATAGCGACGGCTGCAATCAGTTCGATGAGCGTAAGCCCACGTTCGTGGTGCCGTGCATTCCCTGCTATCAACCGTTTCTGCAAAAGCCATTTCACGGTAAAAATTACCTCTGTATTACAACGGAGGAGGAAAATTCAAAATCTTGACTGCCGTCTGCCCCGTGACGTTGACCGGGATTAAGCCCGTCAAGCTTTTGGGCGCAACACTGGCAGGCGTTAGAACGTAGTCGCCGGGTTTGTTCAGCAAAAAAACCAGGGTCAACACTGCACCCTGTCCTGGAACTCCCGGCGCGCTGGGCGCTCGGATAACGGCGGCGTGCACCACTCCATTCTCCGCGCGTCGTACCACCGTTGCCGGCTGGTTGTCGCTCGAGAGATAGCCTCCATTGGTCACATTGAGCAATTCCATCGCCGTAGGATCGTATTTAAGTTCCATTGAGAAATCATGCACGGGCGATGCGCTGTCGAGCATCACGTTCACTGCTGCCGTGGTTCCGGCTGCCTGCGTGATGACCGGGGGATCCAAGCGCACAGAAGCTTTACCGCTAGCTGCCGGAGCAGGAGGGGAAGGCGAAGAAGGAGCAGTGCCGTCCTGTGCTGACTGTCCTCCCTGAGGCAATTGCAATCCAGCAACCGGATTCGTTACTGGCGGCGAAGCAACCGGTGGAGGCTGCACGCCATCGGTTCCCGTAGGCGCCGGGCTGGGCGTATTCATCGCCGTTGCGCCCTGCGGCGGATTAGCATTCAGCGGAACTGTCTGTGGCGGTGGCACAGGTTGCTGTGGTGGATTTTGCTGCGCCGGTGGAACAAATTGCTGCGGCGTTGGTTGCACGGGCGCTGGCTGCGGCGCTGGTTGCTGCTGGACCGGCGGCTGCGACTTCACCGAATTCCGGCGCAGCTCCACTGTGTTGCCGTTACCGATATCCAGGGAGCGCCGATTGAGCGGCGTGACCTCTTGCATACGTACGATGTGCGGAATCAGCACAAATACAATCTCGTTTACATTGTGGTCCACATGTTCTTTGGCGAACAGGTATCGGAACAGCGGGATTCTTCCCAATCCGGGCAGGCCACTCCAGCTCTTGACATCTGAGTCTTCGAAAATCCCACCGAGAATGTTGATTTCGCCTTCCTTAAGGCGAATTTCATGATCAATCTTGCGCTGTCCAATAATCGGCTGGCTGATGCCCCCGATGTCCACGTTGCTTGTGACCGAGGAGATTTCAAGCGAAATCTTGAGTGTCACTTCGCGGTTGGCATGTACCGTGGGCGTAATTTCAACATTGACGCCCACATCCAGGTACTGGAACTGTGTGTTCACCAGTCCGCTGAAGCTGCCGTTGGTGCCGGTTGTCCCCGAAAATGGATTGCCGATTGAGCCGGTAGCTACGGGAACACGATCACCGATCTTGAGCGTTGCCTTCGCTCCATTCACGGCTCGAAGTTCCGGGCTTTGTATGACCTTGCTGTCACTGTCGCTGAACAGGAACGATGCTGTCGCTTGCGGAGCGGTTACGGCATAACTTTGCGAACCTATGTGCTTAAAGGTGTTGAAGGTCAGCCCCGAGGCAGCAGCAGCAGGCGTAGTGGGGGTGGTGTTGTTATTAGTCCCAGTGTTGGTGGTGGTGGTTGCGGGGGCGGTTGTGGTTACGCCCTGAAGTTGGACGGTTACGGAACTGGGAGGCGTAATCCCAAGGTCACGCATGCGGTCGCGGTTGACCTGCATGATGGCAACATCTACCACTACCTCGGCTTTGGGCTTGTCTATGTCATCAATCAATTTTTCTGCCAAGGCTATCTGGTCGGGTGTACCCCGCACCACGATGGCATTCTGAGAAATCAGTTGCTGCACACGGTCAATCTGTAATACCGCGCGCAGAGTATTCACAATGTCCTGCAAGTCTGTGTTCTGCGAAACATTGGAGAGATAAAAGGTCTTGATGACGTTCTGCTCTAATTCCTTCCGTTTGGTGGGGTTATCGGAGGCAATAAAAATGGTATTGCCGGTCACCGGCCGCCAGAAAGTCTTGGACTCGAAAGCTACAATCGCGAGCGCGTCCTGCAGCGAAACCCCATTCAGTTCAATGCGGATGCGGCGCGATGTATAGTCCGGATCAAACAACACGTTGATCCCCGCCAGTTTGCCGATGGTCTCATAGATCATGCGGCTGTCTTCCGTCAGCTTGAGTGTGATGGGTTGGTCTGAGATCGGCTGCAATTCCACCGGCCCCTGCGCCTGTTGCAACATGGTGGAAATAGGCCCTTGCGAGAGCATTTCATTTTCTGAGGATGACGGTTTTTGGTTGGCCTCGTCTATCATGCGGCGCGTCTGGCGGATCTCCTGCTGGGCAATATCCATGGAGGGATCAATGGCAGCCGCCGCCTCAAATTGCGCCAGCGCGTCTTCTAACCTGCCCCCGTCACGCAGAAGTTGGCCGCGATGGACTTTCACCGCCGCTGCATAAAACCGGGTACGCTCGAAGGCTGTCCGGTAGCGTAGGTCCTTGGGATCTTTATCGTAGGCCTGCTTGAAAAACTCATATGCGGTTTCGTATTTTTGGGCTGCCTCCGCGTCCTTCCCTTTTTTATAGAGGGAACCAGGTGATTCGGCCTGAAGCACAGGCGAGGTTAACAGGCAAATAACCAATACCAGACGAACACTGAATTGGTTCATATAGGAACTTGGATTCAAGGCAGAAAAAAAGGTTTTCAAATACCCCATCCGGTGGAAAAAAATATCCCTATGTCATACTAAGCGGGTGAACCCGATAAAACACAGGAAGCAAGCATTATACATCGCATTGCCCGCTAAAATTCGTGTGCTAGCATACAAAGTTACCTTAGTCATTGTGTCGCAAGAGTAAAGTTTGCCATGCCGCGCCAGCCCTCACATCAGAACCGCCCGGAGAAGCCCAAGAACACCAAGCGTGATCCCGTCGCTAGTGGCGAGCGCGACGCCACTATAAACCGCTCGGCATCGCATAACTACTTTCTGCTCGAAAAATTTGAAGCCGGCATGATATTGAGTGGCACTGAGGTCAAATCGATCCGCGCCGGCCACGCCAACCTGAAAGACGCCTACGGAATTATCAAAGACGGTGAATTATGGCTGTTGAACGCCCATATTGGCCCCTACGACCACGGCAATATCTTTAATCACGCGCCTCTGCGGACGCGCAAGCTGCTGGTTCACAAAGAAGAACTGCGCAAGCTGATCGGCAAAACCCAGCAAAAGGGGCTGACGCTCATCCCTACGCGCATTTATTTTAAGAATGGCAGGGCAAAATGTGAATTGGCCTTGGCCCGCGGTAAGCAACTCTGGGACAAGCGCGAAACCGAGCGCCGCAAAACCGCCGATGCCGAAGCCCGCGCCGCGATCTCGCGAGCCCGAAGAAGCTAGTTAACCACAGAGAGACAGAGGCACACCCAATGACCCGATGACTCAATGAACCAATGACTCAATTCTCTGTGTCTCTGTGGTAAAAAATATGTCTGTGGTGAAAACAACCTATGCAAACATTGCTGAAAATTTCTAATCCCGCTGAAATCGAAACCGAATGCCTGGCCGTAATTGCCCTCGACAATGGCGAAAAAGACAAGAACTCCGCCCGGGTTGCCACAGAAGAAAAAGCTGTCGCTGATGCTGTAGCTGACCTGATTTCGAGCGGCGAAGTTACCGGCAAGACACTTGAAACTGTTTTGCTTCATGCTCCGCGCGGATTGAAGGCCAAGCGGCTGTTGATCATCGGCGGAGGCAAGGCGAAAAACTTTTCTGCTTATGAGTTGCGCAAAGCCGCCGGCACGGCGGTGCGCTTCCTGAAGCCTAGGGGGTTACGCAAGCTCGCCTTCCTGGCGCCCTCCGGTTTTGACGGTGCAAACAATGCGGTAAGGGCCATCGTCGAAGGAGCTTTAGTAGGCGACTTCGATCCTGATACTTACAAATCCGACCGCAAAGACCAGAGCGTGCATGAGTTCACAGTTGTAGCTCCGGCCAATGGCAACCAGCAGGAGTTAGACCGTGCTCTACAGGAAGCACGCGTTGTCGGCGAGTCGCAAAACTTCACCCGGGAACTGGTCAACGAGCCGAGCAATCGGATGACTCCCACCATACTCGCCACCCGTGCCCGTCAGATGTGCGAAGAAATCAAGTCGCCGCATTTGAAATGCGAGATCCTCGACGGCGACGCCATCCGGCAGCTCAAAATGGGGGCATTCTGGAGCGTGGCGCAGGGCTCCGATGAACCGCCTGCCCTGATTGTCATGCGCTACTCGCCTCCGGGCGCGCCGGAAAAACCGGTGTTGGGTCTGGTAGGCAAAGGCGTTACTTTTGACACCGGCGGAATTTCCATCAAACCCGCCGACGGCATGGAAAAGATGAAATATGACATGGCCGGTGGTGCGGCCATGATCGGCGCCATGCGCGCCATTGCCTTGCTGCAGCCCAAGATCAAGGTGATTGGCATTGTCTGCGCTACGGAAAACATGCCGTCCGGCAAGGCCCAGAAACCTGGCGACGTGCAGATTGCCATGTCGGGCAAATCCATTGAGATCATCAACACCGATGCCGAAGGCCGCCTTGTACTCGCCGATGGCCTCTATTACGCTCGCCAGCTCGGCTGCACTCATCTCATTGATGCCGCCACACTCACCGGTGCCTGCGTCGTAGCGCTGGGCATGGTGAATGCTGGGGTTTTCGCCAACAATGACGACATCTACGAACGCTTCTCTAAGGCTTTACAGCGCTCCGGAGAAAAGATGTGGCGGCTGCCGCTCGACGGCGAGTATCAGGAGCTGATCCGCTCCGGGATCGCCGACATCGTGAACAGCGGCGGACGCTGGGGTGGAGCTGTAACTGCCGCCATGTTCCTGAAGGAGTTCGTAGATGAGACTCCCTGGATCCATCTCGACATCGCGGGTGTCGCCTGGATGGAAGAAAACAAATCCTGGATCGCCAAGGGCCCCAGCGGTGTCCCCGTGCGTTCCCTGGTCGAATTCGTCCGCAGCTTTGAAAACAAAAACTAATGAGAATTACGGTTTTCGATTTTTGATTGACGATTTGTTGAGAATATCTTAGGAGCCAATCCGCATTCCTCTGCGGCAAAGGTTTTTTGCTTTTCTCTGTGTCTCTGTGGTGAAACAATTCTAAAAAACCTCCGCGTTCCTCTGCGTCCTCGGCGGTTTAATTCTGCAGGATCCGCTCAAGCTGCATCCTGTTCCCCACCGGCAGCGTGCCCAACGCCACCCGCACCAGCGCAACGTAGGCCGTCCGCGCCAGTGGTACTTTTTTTAGAGCCGCAAGATGTTTGCGGATCGTCTCCACGTCACCCCGCTTGATCGGCCCACTAAACGAGGCCGCTGCGCCCTGCTTCGCGTAGTTCTCGACGGTGCGCAGCAAGATGGGCTGCATCACCCGGCCAAGCTCCGCCTGAGGAATCTTCGCCTGCCTCGCGACCTTTTCACCCGCAGTGAGCAGAGCAATGATCAGCGGCGAACAAAATGCTCCAATTGCATGGTAGAGGACCTTGTTCTCTTTGCGAATCTGGAACGGATATCCTCCTAAATCCCTGGCAATACGTTGCGCGGCCCGCACGGCAGTGGCATCACCTTCAAGAGCGAAAGCTACGCCATTCATGCCGGCAGCCTTGCCCGCTACAAATGTCATCATCGGATGGACGGATGCAATCGCTGCCCCCCGCCGCTTCAGCGCACGCAGCTCATCGCTGCCTAGCGCGCCCGAGGAATGTAACGCGATCTTTCCCTTCCAAGCGGTTCCAGGCTCATACTCTTCTGCGCTGCTGCGAATACTGTCATCGTTCACACAAAACCAGATGATGTCAGCAGAAAGCCGGGCCTTTGAACTGGCCGCTGCGCGGGCCCTTACCTGCCGGGCCAGCCGTTGGGCGCGGCGGAGCGATGTCGGACGAGCCACAATTTCGTCAATCCGGTATCCCGCCCGGCGCAATGCTACAGCCAATGCGTTGGCAATATTGCCCGCGCCGATCAGAGTAATGCTGGGTCTGGTAGCCATGCTTTGAAGAATAGCAAAACAAGCTTTTAGCTTTTGGCTTTTAGCTTTTTCTCTGTGCCTCTAAGTTTCTGTGGTGAATATTTTCTCAATGACTCAATGACCCGATGACTGAATCCCACAATTGTCCGCAATGCTACTATTTCTCATGTCTACTTCACGCAAGACAAAAGCCTCTCGTGTAATTTCCTCCAAGGTTGTCTTTCGCGGCCCGATATTCAATGTTGTTACCGAACAGGTGCGGGAGCCCGGCGGATACATCGCCCGCCGTGACATCGTTCGTCATCCCGGCTCTGTCGTCATTCTGCCGGTGGAGAGCGCCGGAGCTACGCCCCGTGTCCTTTTGGAGCGGCAATACCGCCATGCTACAGGGAGCATGCTTTGGGAGCTGCCTGCGGGGAAAATTGATCCCGGCGAAGCCCCGCTTGCCGCCGCCAAGCGCGAGTTGAAAGAAGAAACCGGTTATACGGCAACCCGGTGGAGTTTGGCCCTGCGTTTCTATGTTAGTCCGGGATTTCTGGATGAACGCATGTCGGTTTTTCTGGCGCATGACATTCGCAAGGGCGAAGCCACGCCGGAAGAAGATGAAGTCATCACCATACACCTTGTTCCGCTGCCTAAAGCCGTGGGCATGGCCGTGAACGGTACCATTCAAGATGCCAAAACCATTGCCTCCATCTTATGGCTGGAGCGCAAGTTACGGGCCTAAGCATTTTCTTTTATTGCGTTTGTGGGCATCTCGCGATACGATACTTTCGCTCGCAGATCTTCCCCCCAGGAGCAACTGCTGGCGAAGCGCCAGTGGTTTACTAACTTGACAACGGCGGCGGTATGGCCGCTAAAATTAAGTTAAACAATGCCAGCAAACAGGTTTCTCATTGCTTGGCAAGCTGGCCCTATTGGGTTGGCCTCCCCCCGTGAAGCAATAAAACCTGCTTGAAGCAATCGTCAGGGAAGAAACTCGTGTGTTCACTCCGCAACTGCGGACTGGATCCGAGGTACGGAGGAAGAGTAAGTGTCTCAAATGAAAGGTAAAGTTAAGTGGTTCAACAACGCGAAGGGATTTGGATTTATCGGGCGTGACGAAGGACCTGATGTTTTCGTCCACTACAGCGCCATCATCTCTGAGGGATACAAGAGCCTTCAGGAAGGTGACGAGGTTGAGTTTGAAATTGTCCAGGGTCAAAAGGGTCCTCAGGCCGATAAAGTTCAAAAAGTACAGAATTAACAATTAACCCCGTCTACCCCCCTTTTTTACCCAGTCCTCAATAGGGTCTGGGTTTTGTTTTGAAGGACATGGCCTCCTGAGCGGTTTCCCTGAGAGTGTCTCCATCGTATACTCTCCCCAATGGGTGGAACCGTTTACCGAGAGCCTCAGCGTCTACAAGGCAAGGGTACTCCCTCGCTCCGGCGGGTCAAAACCAACTGGTGGTTGATCATCGCCGTTGTCGTTGTATTTGTTCTGGCTGCGCTGTGGCTGGCATCCCAGATTTTTCACTCCAACGAGCCTGCCCCTGTGCCGGTTATCGCCGGAACCTCCAGTCGCTCGCTGGCCATCTCCGGCGATGGAAAACTGCTGGCCTCTGGAGCTCTCGATGGGACCCTGCGCGTCTTTTCCACGGAAAATGGACACGCACGGTCCATGACCAGGCTGCCTTCTGCAGTTATGGCGCTGACTTTTGGGCCAGGGGATACTCTCTTTGCCTTAGTGCAGAATGATTCCCGGTTACATATTTTTTCCGGTGATTTGACCGTGCACTCTGAGCGCGAGGTACAGCCTCATCCTCATGATCTTGCCTGGTCGCAGACCCTGGATGGCGTCATCGTAATCAGCGGTGGCATAGACGAGGTTCATCCCAAGCTTGAAATCTTCCCGGCGCAGCCCATGGGAATTGTTGAATCGACGGTGCAACTCTACGATTTGCGCGCCTGGAGCGCCCCTCGTAGTGTGGCCGCCAGCAGTGATGGTACGCGTATAGCCATTGCCCTTTCCGCCCGCAAGAACAATCTTATTTTTTACGATCCCAAAGTGCGCCGCATAGCCGCCGTGCTCACCGTGGATGGCACCCCGCAGGGCATGGCATTTTCTGAAAAAGAGGAGCGCCTGTGGGTAGCCTCGCCTGCTACAGAAACCATCACCGAAATCAGTCCGCGCTCCACGGTCACTACGGCTTATCCCAAGGGGGCTTCCACATCCCCGCCCATCATGATTGCGGTCAATGAAGCGGCGCGGCGCGCTTACACCAGCGGATCGCTTACCTTTCCTGAAGTAGACCTCGACCAAAACAAAATCGTCCGCACCGTGGAACTTCCCTTCCGCTCGGCCGCTATCGTGCTCTCGCCCGATGGCAAAACGGCTTATGTCAGTGCCGATGATCAGAACCGGATCGGCGTGGTTGACGTGCAGAATATGAAGTATCTGCGCGACATCACCTGGGTGTCCCCGTCCAAGTAGTTCCCGTTCGCTGGAAATCCCGAAATCCGGCGGCACCCCCACCCACTTGCTAGCAGGGGTCGGGCGTGCCAAAAACCACGTCTGACCCGCATCATTACTGGCGAAAATCAATTCGGGGTAGGGGACTTGCTGAAGCAGTTCCCGGTTCTCAGTTCTCAGGTGAAGTGCGATCACTTTGGCCGCTCAAGTCTTGGACGATGGGGTACTTGCAGCAAGTGGGTGGAGCCCTAAAAACAACGTTGATTGCCGCGTATTTGGCGGGGAAAGTCGAGGTCGGTGTGGAGACTTGCTGGAAGTACTCGTACCAGTCCTCAGAATCCCGCATCGCAAATAAGTTTTCAAAGAACCTTCTTCACTTCTAAGGGCTCCGCGGTTATCCGCTATGCCCTCGCGCTCCGCTCGCGCGACTCGGCGCTCGCTTCGCGCTCCGGGCCAAAGCCCGGCATTCTTGAATGCCTGACGGAGACACACGTCTGGCAAAATTATGGCTTGTAGTATCCAAGAAGTCGATGTTTTGATACCAACGTGATATCACTTCTGAGGTAAGCGTCCGGCCGGCACCGTGCTGATGCCTTGAACTGGGGTTATGAGTACTATGGCGATGTTACGACAGTTGAGCAAATCCCCTCCCGTTTCCACAGTTCTTGCACCGTCAATCCTGCGCTGTTATGCTTTGCCTCGATGATCACCGAGGCTTCTCGGCTAGCAGGATGAGAAGACCGCATCTGAAGTCGCAGCAAGGAGGATAAGCATGGGATTCATCGTTTGGATTGTGGTTGGACTGATTGCCGGTTGGCTTGCCGGCCTGGTTATGAAGGGCAGGGGCTACGGCGTACTGGTGGATATCATTCTCGGAATCCTGGGCGGCGTTGTGGGCGGCTGGGTCTTTGGGCTGTTGGGAATCTGGCCGGGAGGCGGCATCATAGGTTCCATCATCGTGGCATTTGTTGGGGCGGTAATTTTGGTCTGGATTGCCCGCTTGATTAAAAAAGCCTGACAAACTCTAGCAACAAATTGCGCTGTGATGGTAGAAGCCTCGAACTCGGGTCATGAATGATATGGCGATGTTAGGCCAGCAATCAAGCGCGAGGTGGTGCGGTCTGCCACGGGTGAATCTCAATCAAAGATTCTCCTTCCTGTGCCCAAAGAATGGCCGTTTCAGCTCCCATGCGCTTGGCAGCTTCAAAGACCTTTTCACTGTTCACCCTGAGCTTGGTCGCGTCCTCCGGGTCTGGCTCCATCACGTTCCCGTCCACAGGAACCGACACGAACGCATACTCGATCTTGGTCCGCTTTAGACGGACGCTGATGCTGTAGGTTTTCTGTTCCATGCTCGCTATCGTAAGCGAAATGCTTAGCCGAACCAATGGTTTTGGCCGGGTTGTGAGCGTAATCGCGATTGATCAACACTTACAAAGCTGAGGGGCTCTGAAGACGCAGTAGGGCCGCCTTAGCTTCATCGGACCACTTCTCCGGACCATCGAGCGTCTGCGCCGTCTTGTATTGCTCGATGGCTTGCGGAAGCTGGTTCAGTTTCTCAAAAACCCGCCCCAGGCGAACATGAATGGCAATATCCCCAGGTTTTTCTTCGAGCGCATCGTTGTAGCGCAGCAATGCTCCGTGATAGTTCTTCTGTTCGAAGTAGTAGTCGCCAACATCCACGTTGTGAGCGGCCTTAAACGCCGTCTCCATCTTGTCGTCGCACTCGTCCACGGGAATCGTGTTTGAACGGCTGGAGCTCGTGTTTGCGTCGCTGGGCGTTTCGCCTCGTGGCGCAGGTTCTGGAGCCGTTTTTGGCAGTCTTGAATGGCCGAAGCACAACCCCCCGATACAGATAGTCCCGGGCAAAGGGTTGGTATTGCGGTTTGCCTTCTTGGATTGCTGCTTATTGACCTCAGCAATGATATCGTCAACCGGGAGGCCAGCGGGACAGGAAGGCGGTTTGGATTGCGCCAACATTGCTGCGCTCACGACAACCATAGCTAAAGCGTATCGCATGTGCATGCGGTCATTGTAGCGCCAATATTGGTACTCAACTTGTGGGTGATTAAAGACTTTCCGGACGCTTACCTGCAACTCACTGGTCGCTTCATAAGAAATACCGCAAGCGCACTTCGACACCATTCTGTTTGGCGTCTTGCAAAAGAGGAAGCAGCGCTTCCAGTTGTCTGAGAGCCAACTCTTGATCATCCATGACATTCTTTTTCTTTCTTAAATACGCGACCAGGGCTTCTACTGACGCCAATGGTTCCTCGGGAGCAAACCGCTTCAGCATTTTCTTACGCACGGCAGCGGGAGTCATTCCCTCTACGGCGGCGGCCTGCTCGACCTCCTCCTCACCTATGGAGATCATCTCATCCAGTGGAGTGACATCCAACTCGTATGCGATATCCGATAGCTCCGTCAAATTAAGGTTGAGCTGCTCATAGCTGACAGAGTTCTTCTTGCGCTTGAACTCTACTTTCAAATCTGCTCCCATCACGGGCCTCTTTCCCCAAAGATCGCGGTTTGCCTTTTTGGATTGCTGCTTATTGACCTCGGCAATGATATCGTCAACCGGGCGGTCAGCGGGACAGGAAGGCGGTTTGGATTGCGCCACGTACCGGGAAGAACCCCGGCTACCACGCACATCACAGTCTTGAGTTCGGCAAGGACCAAGGAGAGCCAGAGTTAACGATAGGTTTTGCCAACCGCCCGCATTCGCAGCTCAATGAGTGACAAGGCGATGTTACGACAATTATTCCGTCACCCTCGCGAGATGGTACGATTCATCAAATGTGGAGTTGGAGAAGAAGACTAAACATTGACAGGTCCCTGACGGATTCAGGGTTCAGCGCATAGGAGTCGCAGCCGCAATGGCCATCTCCGAGCTTCCGGCTTCCGACATTGCGAAATACCTTCGTGAACACCCAGAAACGGTCAGAGCGTTACTGGGTGAATCCTACGACAAGCGATTCACTCCGTCTACTTTCATCGCCGAAGAAGACCGAGGATACAGAGTTGGTTGGTGCACCAGAGACGCGCAATACCAGTGCGTTCAGGTGTTCTCGGATTTGGCAGACGCGGCGACTGACTATCTCTTGTTCTCGCTTGGCAAGGGTCGCTGGACGTCTGGCAATTGATGAAATTTCGAGTTATGGGTGCTAGGGCGATGTTTCAACAGTTACTTTGAGGCTCTACGACTCTGCTTCCTTCTCAGCGGTCCGAGCTTTCGCTTGTGCACGCCGTAGTAATCACGTTCATCTGTTAGCCTCTCGATTGCGAAGTAGCGTAGAAGGCTATCGCGGTCAGTGGTTTGCTCATATTCGCCTTTCTCGTTCACCAACCAGATGCAGTCAAGGCGGTCTTGGCGACGGTAGTAGCCGACGCGGAACTGGCGACCAATTTCCTTCTGCCATTCACGGGTCGTCCGATCAGCGCGGACCAACCGAACTCTTGAGCGCGGCGGAATAATCCTCGGAATTCGCTCCATGCGGAATCTATTGTAAACAAGCGGAGATGGAGATGGAGAGAGAGGATTTGCGTAACTGTTGAGAACAGGCGATAGCGCTCATTGACTGCGTCGTGAGCGTAAAGGCGATTCTGCAACAGTTAGTCCGGATGTGAGTGCAAGAGCTCCCTGGAAAGTCATCGAAACGTGAGTAAAATCAGTCATTAATGGGCCGCATAGTGTCATTAGCCAATCTGGACGAGAGAGAACGCGAGATAGTACGAGAGTGTCTGCACGCAGCCGTAGAGGGTCCATTCTTTCCGGAGTGGGAGTTCGGGACCATATTTGGTCTCACACGGGATGAGGTAAGGCAGGTTCTCCTGTGTTGGCCCAAACTTAATGAAGCCGACGAGTCCGTTGTGCGGGCAATCAACAACTCGTTCAACAACCTTCTGGGTTATCCAACACCGAACAAGCAAGAGATATGGCCGAAGTTCATCTCAGTGAGCGGCATGGAGCTTGCGAGAATTTTCGACAAATGGAAAGGCAGAACACCTCGCACTTCTTATAAGGCGCGAGATTACTTTGATGATGCGATATAGGGTTTTGTACCGCGATCTCAGAAATCCGCAATGAGTCGATACGGCGATGTTATGCCCCACCCTACGCTTCAGATGTGGCAACGATGTTTACTAACGCGAACCTTTTGCCAATCGAGATAGAACAGCACCAGACGTTGCGCACACCCTCAATTGCGACTGGCCGGTCGGAGGATAAACCATGGGCGATACGTTTCCTGGTGGCGAGTCTGCCGACCGCCTCGTTGCCGACCAACTGAGCAGCATGTTTCACGGCTGCGGTTTGCGCAGAGGCGGCGCGGAATTGCGAAATATAGGTACCGCCATCGAACTCCAGGATTACGGTGAAAAGTGCCATGATGCCAATTGTAGCTGCGTAGCTGGATTTCACCGCCTGGACGGATTGCTGGCGCAATGGCGATGTTACGCGAAGTCAGTGCATTAGAATCCAGCGTCAACGAGTGCTATGGCGATATTTCGCCAGCAGTGGACCAGCCACACGGTTTCAGTCAGTATCGGTAACAGCTAAAATCCAGAGCGTTCGCAGGTTACGGTCGAACAGAATTGATGTCCAATCCCACGCGACGTTATAAAACCAGCGAGTCCACGCGTTGTAGCTAACGTAGAACTGTATTTCCGAAAACCTCAGATCGAAAGCTGCTTCGCAGAAATGGAGGGCGAGTTGTTTTTCTTCCTTTCCATCGCCGCGTTTGTGCCAGTAAGCTCCTCCTGAATGAAGACACTGTGCCAACCTACCGTCGAACAGGAACGGACTTTCCATACTGAAGACCTGAGCACCAATGGGGCAAGGCGGTGGGTTCACAATGAGGTCTGCCTCAGATGGAATCATGAGTTCGGGTAGTGCCAGTCGGACCTCGGGACGGGACAGAAGGGATACCAGTATGCTGTCTTCTAATAGACGGTTTCGCGAAGCATACCAGTCAAAACAATCGTCGGAGGAGATACGGAATGCAGCTAGAACTGCTCCTCCATTGGAGTGAGACTCTCGCAGGCTTGCTAGGACGTCGTTAAATATGCCTGACGTTAGCTGGACAGGTGTTAACGGAACCCGCTGACACATCGTTCGTGCCTCTTCCCAGCTTGGGCGTGGTTGTTGCCAATCCGGTGTTAGACATCCCATACTGCATTTTAGAGCATGATTGGTGTAAGCAGGCTATACCACTCAGAACCAGCCAATGAGTGGAATGGCGATGTTACGCCAAGTCAGTGCATTAGAATCCAGTGTCGCTTTCCGCAGCCATGAGCGTCCTAGGGGCCGCCATCCAGCGTAACGATTCCGCTGAGTGGGCATTCAAGATTTTGCGTTGATTGCTTGGCAAACTTCTCTTTGGTCTCGTCTATCTTCCACGCAGCCGTGGCCTTGAGCATGGTTTTGGCCAGTTTTTCATCTCTCGCGTTGGATCCGGCGCTATTATTCAGCACTGCGACGACTGACCCGGGTACTTCTTTTCCATCCGCTTGACACGTGCCTATGAACATGGGCGAGGTTGCTGCATGAGAGGGAAATGGAAGCACGTCGCGAATCAGTCCGCTTTTCGTATTCACCAGCAGTTCGTACTCGCTTCCGCAAATCTGCCACGAAGACAGGAACAAGCGATCAGAAATCTCGGTTCCACCCAAATCTTTCAGACCCAAATCCTTGTGCCGTTTTTCGAGCACAACCACGGGTTCATTGGAGTCGTGTTTCCCAAGCAAAGACTTGGGAATATCGGCTCCGCATTTGATCCCTGCAAATTGATCCAGCGCCCACGCTTTTCCGCAGACGATTATCAAAACAAACAGGATTACTCGAATCTTGAACATTGTAGGATTCTCAACCCCGAGGACTTTTTCCGCAACCTCTAAATCCGTGCCCTGACACAGCCAAAATCGCCGAATTCCTGACCTGAGGGCTGAATACCAATACGCCCTAGAACTGGTTTTTGTACTGCTCAAGGGCAACACGCACCAACTGGCTGCGGGTGCGGACTCCGGTCTTCTCGAACAATTGTTGCAGGGAGGCCTTCACGGAACTTTCCGAGATGTTCAGCCGGTCGGCGATTTCTTTATTCGCCAACCCTTCGAAAACCAGGGTGAGCACCTGGCGTTCCCGTTCGGTGAAAGTTTTAGCGCCGGATGGTTTGAGTTCCGATGCTGTCGCTTTTTCCATTACTTTCTTGAGATAGGCTTGCTCGAACCAGACCTTGCCGGCCAGTACCTCTTTAATACCTTGGGAGAGTTCCGCCGGCGAACTATGCTTCAGTACAATGCCTGAGATTCCGCTGCGAATCAGGTCCGCAGCTTCCAGCTCATTCACGCCGGCGGTCAGCAGTAGTATTTTGCCCTGAAATCCGGTGGCGCGGGCTTTCGCCAGGAACGCGGAGCCTTTTTCATCGCCCAGATCGAAATCCAGCAGGACCACGTCGGCAGGCCAGAGCGCGATGATCGAGATGCCATCCTGGACAGAGCCGCAGTGGCGCACCTCAAAGCTGTGCTCGCCCTCAAGCAGCCTGGCTACGCTCTCGCGAAACAGAGCATGGTCATCAATGATGAGTACCCGGATCTTGTCAGCTTTGGCTGGCATAGGCCGATTCCCGAGCGGTTGCCACAGGCACGAGCGAGACCGCGAAACAACAACCCATGTCTCTCGGTTCGTAGTGCAAGTCGCCGCGGAAGGTCCTCAAGATGGCGCGGGAAACATACAAGCCGAGTCCAGTGGCCACAGCTTGCTTTTGAAACGGCTGAAAGAGCTCATCGGGAGCAACGACGCCGTGGCCGGTATCTTCAAACCGTATGACTACGCTCTGGCGTTCAGAGACAGCAGAGATGGTCAACTGTCTTTGATCACTGGCCTCCATGGCGCGTTGACTGTTCTTCACCAAATTGAGAAAAACCTGTATAAGACCATACCGGTCGGCGGACACCAGGGGCAAGTCATCCGGGATGCGGCAAAGTAACTTGATGCCCGCGTCGTGGAGCGATGGCTCAATCAAAAGCCGCAATTCATCGAGTACCGAAGGCAGCTCCACGGCTGCGAGATTTTGCTCGGTGGAAGGCTTCAGATCCAAAGAAGCAATTTTTCCCAGCGCTTCCACCAGTGTTCCCAAGGCAAGAAAATCGCGGTTCTCAGCCAGGCAGGCAACGTGCGACAGGTTCCTTTGTACGGTCGAAATGGCCCCGCAGATATTGCGGATTTCATGGGAGACTGCCACCATGACGATGCGGGCATTTTTCAAAAGATGATCGAGGCTTAACTGCTCTCGGTCGCGTATATCCTCCGACAGGTCGACGATTATGGCAGCGAGGCGCGGTCCGGCAATGGTGGAATAGGTGGAAAACCACACTGCTGCCAGAAATACCTCGCCGTTAGGACGCCGGCCCTGGCATTGCATCGTGGTGCGCAGCACCCGGGAGGTGTAACTTTGCGCGACCGCCTGCAACGCCGGCACGAAAGGCGCAATAGATAGACCGCGCAGCGGTGGACCCTCGGGAGAAAGCAATTGCTGAGCGGCCTGATTGGCGCGCTCGATGAGCCCTCCGGAGTCTACGGTAACAATGGCTGCAGGGCTGCTCTCGATGAGGGCTTCGAGCTGTTGTTCGATATCCTGTCGAAAACGGATCTGGCGCTCAAGATCTTCCATATGCTGCGTCATGAGCCGCCGCTTCGCCACCAACTCAGAGACAAAGAACCCTGTACCGATATATCCCATGGTAACCATCATCAGACGCGTAATGTAGGCGCTCGTGGGAAGGTTGCTGAACAGCTCCTGCAGGCCGGAACACAACAGCGAAATACCAACAATCTGCCAGCGATTCAGGAAGCCCGCCACCAACATAATGGGAAACAGATATAAGAAGCCGAGTGAAATGTATGCCGGCGTTCGCCAGTCCACAACTGCGATCACTACAACGAGAGCTGCAGCAATCAGCAGGTTCTTTCTGCGATTCGATGGCGCGTAGATGATGGAAATGTCGAACATGACGCCTGGCTCTTCGGACTAGTGTAAATGCAAGAACATCATTACTTAATTCAATCGCATATCAAAAGGAATTTGGCCATTTGACCAAAAGATAGGCCCT